>Ga0335074_10001884_pt1 | contig 28454 bp, 24 predicted proteins | sample Lox_Sample_23_FD_206715 | JGI IMG/M metagenome (GOLD analysis project Ga0335074, IMG submission 206715) | Soil microbial communities from Loxahatchee National Wildlife Refuge, Florida, United States - Lox_Sample_2.3 | ecosystem: Environmental > Terrestrial > Soil > Wetlands | place: USA... | reverse complement strand
TGGCAACAGGGAATTGCGATGTTTACCGGCGGGTCAGGATCATAGAGCAGTTCCACTCCAGCTATAGCGTCTGCGTCGCTTAAAGCGACCCTTCGGGTTGGCACAGACAGGGTCGTCCGCTGCGTCATCGCTGAGCGACGGGGTTTGGCAAACCCGCCTTGTCGCTCTTCCTTGCGGCCAACCCCGTCTACACCAACGCAGACGCCATATCTGGAGTGGAAATGCTCTAAGCGGCACGGTGGAACTATGGTCGCGGCGGCGCAGTGTTCGGTTTTCAGTGTTTGCAACCTAAAAACGCCAGGGACGGCGCGCGCAGCGAAACTGCGCTGAGAATAAGTGAATTCAGGGTAGGCGAAGAACAGTTCTACTTTTTCACCGACACGGGGCCGTGATCGTCGCAATGATCGCCATGCGGATGATGCAAGCGGCCGTCAACAAGATAATCAACGTGATTGCCGTGCGGCACCTGCGGATGGCCGCAGTTCGGACCATGTACGTGTTTTTCACCCTTGATCGGGTTGCAACGATCCGGATTGGTTTCGCTGACTTCGATCACATGTTCGTCGACGTGGCCGTCATGCGGATGATGCATGTGTCCATCATGAAGGTAATCGACATGGCCTTTGTGTTCGATGGCGGTATGTCCGCATTTTTCGCCATGTTTGTGAGGATGATTTTCATGAACTTTGCATTGGTCACTCATGATCCGCTCCTTTTAATTCGCAGACACATGGGTCTGCACGAAAATCGGGCATAGCCAATGAGCTTATGCTTTATACAAAGTATTATATGCGGTGAAGGGGAGAAAAGAAATGGTGAAATTTTCTGTGGGTTCTTCCAAATGAATGAATGAACGATTTTGAAAACATTGCTGCAATCCTAACTAGATTTTTCCGGTGTGCGCGACAATCATGCCACGCATGCAACCTGTATCCCACTGCCCGCCGGACCTCCCCAACCTGCGTCGTTGGTCTGAGGGTCGTCCGTATCTTATACGTTAGCTTGTTCTTATCTTCGTTTCTTCGTTTTCGCTGCTGATACCATAAAGACGGGACCGATTTGACTGTGGTAAAGTACCCACGCACTCTACGCGGTTTAGTTATGCATGTCACTAAGACGCAAATTATTTACAAGGGATAGTCCGATCATCAGTACAGTTAGGATGCGGGGGACCATCTTTTCGCGGATTATATTGCCCATTTGATCCGATGGATCGAAGGACCTGAAGCGTTATCTGCCGCTTTGGCGGTCGCTTCATTACGGACAATTTCACCTGATCCGGGGCTCCTTTGACGCATCCCAATTTGGTCGATTGTCTCAAAAAACGGAAATTATCCTGCTTTAGCATTGTCGATTTAACTGGATTGGCCCTATAATAAAACTCCTTGGCAGTATTGGTGTAAATGCGAAAATTGCTCCTGGTGTGACCAAACGAATTAACCAAAGAGGTTCAGGGATGAACAAAACTGGCTTGGAAATCGTACTTACCCTTCAGGCGGAGGGTGTTATTCATTATTGGATGCCCGGCAGCCGATAATATAGCCGAGAGATTGACTGTCTCGGATATTAAATGCCGCTGGGCGGTTGATTCAATTTGAGAGTTAAGCAAGAAAGTTTGACCATCTTCGAACTTCGAAGTTGGTGTGGTTTGCACCCTCTGGAGATGGAGTCCTTGTGAACACCGAGTCTGCAGCAACAACACAATCGGAATCTCAATGTAATGATATCGATGCAGGTATTGCCTGCGCGTGCGGGGACGAGCACGACAGGAAAAACGGCTCACACAACCACGCTGGCGTGTCGTTGAATTTTCAGCTTACCGTTACTGTCCCCATTACCGTAGCGCTCCTGATTTTAGCCTTCATTTTTTATCAATTTCCAACCCTGCAGGAAGTTGCCGGTGCCCTGGGTTTGCTGGCGGCACTGGTTTCCGGTGGTCCGATCATCTGGCAGGCTATCAAGGGGATCTCTCACGGAAGAACAAACGTCAATGAACTCGTGGCCATGAGCATCATTGGTGCCATCACTCTGGGATTATTTATTGAAGCGGGCTTTGTGGCATTAGTATTGCAGGTGGTATCGTTGATTGAGCAGGTCGCCGCCGAAAGCGCCCGCAACGCCGTTCTGGCTCTGCAAAATCTGGCTCCAGTACATGCCCGAGTTCGTCGCGGCGGCAAGGATATTGTCATTCAGGCCGAACAGCTTCGCCAAGGCGATATCCTCATTATTCAGCCTGGCGAACGCATCGCCGGCGACGGCGTGTTACTCAGCGGATCAACCAGCGTTGATGAATCAATGGTGACCGGCGAATCAATTCCCGTGGATAAAACCACAAATAGTATGGTTTTGGCCGGTACCATCAATCTGACCGGATCCGCGGAAGTGCGCGTGACGCGCGTCGGTGAACACTCAGCTCTGGGCCAAACCATCGCTTTGGTCCGTCGTGCTCAACAATATCAACCGACTATTGTCCGCGCAGCGGATCGTTTTTTCGCTTTTTACACGCCCATCATCCTGGTTTTATCCGTTATTGCCTGGTGGGTTACCGGAGTCCCTAGCCGTATGGTCACTATGTGGGTTGTCGGGTGTCCCTGCGTGATGTTATTCGCGTCGCCGGTGGCGATCGTGGTAGCCTTGGCGCGTGCCAGCCGTAGCGGCATTCAAGTCAAAGCTGGACCGTTTATTGAAGCATCCGTTCATCTTGATACCGTAGTTTTTGATAAAACCGGCACTCTAACCACGGGTAAATTTGTGGTCCAAAGCGTCCGCCCCGTACAGGGCGTTAGCGAGGATGAACTGTTGCGCCTGGCTGCGGCCGTAGAGAATCGCAGCACACATCCATTGGCGAGGGCCCTTATTAGTTATGTCAAAGATCGCGGCATCAGTTATCACGAGGCCGCCGACGTACGCATTTTGGAAGGCCTCGGCGTCGAAGCTGCCGTTGAAGGTCATCTCACGCGTGTCGGTTCGGCCAAAATTCTTTCTCCGCAACTTGTTTCTCTGGCTGTTTCCCTGGAAGACTCCAACGAAGAATTGCCTTTGGTTCCTGTCTATGTCACGCACGATGGTCGTTTGCTGGGCGCTATTTGCCTTACCGATGAAATTCGCCCCGAAGCCCGCCGCGCCATTAAGCGACTGAGGAATCTGGGCATCAAACGCATCGTTATGATGACCGGGGATCGCCGTAAAGCCGCCCAGATGGTCGGACGCGCTGTCGGTTGCGACGATGTATATGCCGAACTTCTTCCCGCGCAAAAAGAAGAACTTGTCCGCCAATTACAGCGCGGGGATCACGGCGTAGCAATGGTCGGCGAAGGAATTAATGACGCTCCATCGTTAGCGGCGGCCACCGTAGGCATCGCGCTAGGCTTGCGCGGCACTGACGCCGCCATCGAAGCCGCAGATGCAATTTTGCTCAAAGATGATCTGACGCGAATACCGTTGCTGATTTACCTGGCTCGGCAGACGCGCATAGCCATTTTCCAGAATCTGGGTTTAGCATTGCTGTTTTCTGGTTTTGCCGAATTCGCGGCGGCTTTCGGCTTAATTAACCTTATTTGGGCGGTGATGTTGCACATGATGGCTGGAGTGGTCATAGCGGCCAATGCCGTCCGGTTGGCCGGCGACGTCGGTGTAAACCGTAAGCCATTGCCGGTTCAACCCAAAGAGCCGTCGGAAGAGCGAGTTCAGCCGGTGCTCCAGATGGCATAATGATATAACGGTTTGGCGGAATAAGAGAACTTGGAATAAATAAAGGCATGATTTTGTGAAAAAAGCGCAACTCATAGCACTCTGGGTTTGGCTGGGATTAATGGCCATCACCGGCGTTCTGGGTATAGCCGTCTACCAGTATGGCACGATTTGCTTCTGGGCCGCCGCGTTTGCCGCTGGTCTGCAAAGTTTGCTCGCCGGTCTGGCTTGGTGGGGACTCAGGTTGGCCCGGCAGCAGGCAGCGATGGTTGAAGAAGCCGGTGCTGCGACCAAATTCACTCCCTTGGCGCCGTTGGGCTCATTTCACATGAGTTATGAGGATCATGTTCCCAAGCAAGCGCCGGTGCAAAGAATTATTGATCCCGAGGAAATTACCAGTCTGGACACCGGTTTTCAGCGCGTCATTATTGCGCTTTCGGCGTTTTTATTTCTCGCGCTGGCTGCCGTCATTGGTTACATGGTCTGGCACGATTTCGCTGCGGTCGGTCCTGGACAAAGCATTATTATTTCTCCCAATCCGATCGATCCTGGAGCGGTTGTCGCCGCCGGCGCGGCGCTGCTCGTTTATTTTCTGCTCATCTCGTTTTCGCGCGTTACCGCTGAAACCGAAGGTTATGGCGATGCTTCCCATGGCATCGTGCTTCTGGGTTTGCCGGGTACGTTTGCCTTGCTTGCTGCAGTCATTGCCGCCTGGATGAATGTCGCTTATGCAACCCAGATTGGGGCGATTTTCATCGGTATCGTACTGCTACTTCAGGCGCTGGAGTTGGGTGTCAATTCCGTCCGTAATCACGGCGCGATTGAAGAATTGGATCAGCCCGGCGTGGACTTACAGCAGTTGCCTCTGGTCCCCATGCTCACCAGCGGATGGCTCGTCGGCTTACATGTGCTGGTTACGGAAATATTCAGTGTCACGGGACCGGGAGCGACGTGGACGGGGGCATTCGCCCGTGTGCTACCGCGTGTGGTTCTCTTCGGCGCAATCGTGCTCATTTTCCTGAGTACCATTCATATTGTCCCCACAGGCGAAGTCGGAATACTCCAACACCTGGGCACAACGACTCCGGAAAACCTGGCTAATCCTTTGCCCGCTGGAATCCACATTTTGTATCCCTGGCCGATCGATAAGATTGAAGATGTGCCCATCAGTCGCATTAATGCCGGCGATATTTCCACGGAAGAATTTAAAAGTTCGGCTTTGGGACCAATGGCCTTTTCTTTCTGGGACGAACATCTGTCAACTCCCGGAGATGAAATTCTTACCGGCGATGTGAATTCGGAAGGCACCATCGCACCTGAATTGCTGGATGGAACCATCGCGGTCTGGTGGCGCGTAAAAAACGCCGGCCAATACTTTCATAATGTCTCCAATGAACAAGTTATAGTTCCCGGCAACCAACTTATTGAATATGGAATCAATGCTACCGATACTCAGTTACAGGATGGTATTGCCATGAATATGGATCAGGTGTTGGTTCATCAGGTTGCAATGAGTGCCATCACAAGCACCTTCTCCCATCACACATTAAATCAGGTCTTGAGCGATGCTACCGCCGAGGTAACCGCAGAATGTCGCCAGGAAGCGCAGCGGCAGCTTGACGCCTTAAATTCCGGCATTGAGATTGTCGATTTGGGCATTTGGGACATTCATCCACCCGCGGGAGAAGGTGAAATTCAGACGCCTGAAGGCCCCCAGCTTCCGCCTGCCGGTGCTTATGAAGACGTGGATGCCAAGCACGAATATATGCAACAATTAATTGTGTCTGCGGTGTATCAGGCAATTCAATTGCAGGCACAGGCTCTTGGTTATTCCAATACAACCATCGCCGAAGCCAACGCCTACGCTGATGCCGAGGTCAAAATACAAACCGGTGAAAGCAACGCCATAAAACTCCAATCCGGCGCCTTTTCCCAGGCTGGTGATGCCGCCGCCAATTGGGAGTTTTATCGCGCGCTGCAAAATATATTTCCTGATATTACCAAGGTCATTCTCGGGCCGAACGTGACGCCGCCGGAGATATGGCAACTTGGCCGTCAGCAGGGTGAAGAAATTATGATGCCGCCTGAAAGCGGCAGCGGCGGCGGAATAGACAGCGGGATGTCAAATAACCCTTCGGATTCGCCGCAAGGGCAATAATAAAATGAATCAGATTAAACGAGGAAAACAGATACAAAGAGGATAGCCATGCGAAAACTTGTTATAGCTATTATCACCGTCGCCGTTGTACTGATGCTGTTTTTGGAACTATGCACGTTCGTTCAGAAACCTTATGAAAAAGTGATTCTGGACCGTTTCGGTCAGATTGTGACCAATCCGCCGTGTATCGCCTACAACTGGTATCTCTGCTGGCCGACCGATCGCGTAATCCGCATGGACATGCGGCTGCACCTGTATCAAAGCGACAGCCGGGAAATCAATACCCTGGACAAAGAACCAATCAGCATTCGCGCCTTTGCCCTCTGGAAAATCATCGATCCGGTGAGTTTCTATAATCATTTGCCCTACGGTCCTGATGAAACCAACCAATTTTTGGATACCCGGATTCAATCCAGCCTTGTGCAGGTTTTGGGGCAATATGACACGGACCAGATTTTCAACACCGATGTGTCTCAGATCCAAATGACCCAGGCCGAAGATCAGATTCAGGATTTGATCAACCAGGGGACGCCGCAAAATCCGGGCATGGAAGCGCTGGGTGTACAGGTTATAGCCGTGGGTTTCGCTCGTCTGACATTCCCGCCCAGTGTGGCCATGGCGGTTTATTCACGCATGAGCGCTGAGCGTGAAGGCAAAGCCACGCAATATGTAAGCGAAGGACAGGCTCAGGCGCAAACAATTACTGCCCAGGCTAAGCAACAAGCCGCGAGCACTACAGCCGCCGCTGACCAAAAAGCGGCCGAAATTCGCGGACAAGGCGACGCCACGGCCTACCAAATTATTAATGACGTTCAGACGACGCCTCAGGCCAGGGAATTCTACCGATTCTGGAAATCATTGACGCTTTTCCAGAATTCCATGGGCCGCGGTACCTACTGGGTGCTCACGCCTGATAATCCGGTCACGGCGCCATTATTTGAACAAATGGAGATATATAATAAATCGCTCATGACAAACGATGCCGCGCCGGCAACCCAACCGGCGGGAAATTGATTTTTTTAATTCCAGAGACGGGTGTGTTAAAAGCATACGATTAGAGACAAACTCATGACGCAATTAGAACAATCTTCTGTCCGCACCAATGGTCGTCCGGGCGTTGGCGAAATTCGCCGACTACCAGCGGCGGATTCGGGGAATAATTCTGCAACCTGGTTTACCGCCCAATTGGCGCTGCTGATTTTTCTCGTTGGGGTCTTTTTGGTTTGGATATTCAGCGGCTCATATCTTGTCGGCAACGGTGAGATTGCCGTTGTGGAACGGCTGGGCCAATATCTGACGCTTCCCGGCGGCCAACCGCTGCAGGTGCCGCCGGGTTGGCATTATCACCTGCCCTGGCCGATTGACACGGTTTATGTGATTCCAACTTCACGGACTCAATTATTGGAAATCTCTGATTTCAATCAGTCGCCGACGTCTTATGAAGATTGGGAAAAGGAAATCCTGCGTGAAAATCCCCAAATTACCACGGACGATCTGGATGCTATATTCAATCCTTACCTGATTACCGGCGACCGCAATGTGCTTCATTCAACGATATCAGTTCAATATCAGATCGCCGATCCTGTGGCCTATTTACAGTCGGTTGCCGCCGCTCCGGGTCAGACTACCGAACAGGCCGTGCAAGGTGTTCTGCAAATACTCGCCGATCATCAATTGATCATGAAATTCGCTGCTTCAACGGTCGACGAAGCACTCGAATCAGTAAATCAGGCACAAAATGTTCAAGCCTATAACGTTGAAGAGTCTAACAACAGCATACAGGGGCTGATCACGCAGCTTGGACTCGGCCTGCAGGTTCAAAAAACTCAGGTCGAATATGTACATTGGCCAAATGAAGTAGATCAGGCATTTTCGGATGTGCTCAACGCGCAACAGAATGAAACCACCGCGATTCAAAACGCCGAAACACAAGCCACCCAGATTATCTATCAGGCCAAGGGCGATGCTCAAACAATAGAGACTACGGCCAAGGCCGATGCGAACGAAGCGGTTACAGAAGCCACCGGCGAAGCCAAAGCTTTTTCTGTCGTTTATGCCCAATACCAAAAGGATCCCAAAGTGGTCACGCTGACGCTGCTCAATGACACGCTCAGCAACGTATTAAACGGCGCCGCTCGCGTATTTGTGGTGCAGCCCAATCAACGTATTTTGATTACCTTGCCGCCGCCGCAGGAGCAGGTCATTGTTCCATCGGGACCATGATATCAGAGGACGGTTTTAACCTGGTGTTATAGCCTCCGTTATTTATCTAAAACCCCCTGGTTGTGTGGATGGCTGTGAAAATATGCTGCGAAATTATATTTGGAGACTAATTCATGGTTGATCAGGGCCTGGCGATACAAACCCGCCAACTGACTAAAGTTTACCCGGGTTTCTTTCGCAGCCAGCATGTCCAGGCGCTCACGCAACTGAGCCTGAATGTTCAGCGCGGCCGTATATTCGGGTTGCTGGGTCCCAACGGCAGCGGCAAAACTACTACGATCAAGCTGCTATTGGGATTGATCAATCCCACTGCCGGCGATGCACTGGTGATGGGGCAGCCCGCGGGAGATCAGGAAACCCGCCGTCGCATCGGTTATCTGCCCGAAGAAAGTTATTTATATCGCTTTCTCAATGCGCCACAGACCCTCGATTTTTATGCGCGCTTATTTAACATGAATCGCCCCCAGCGCCGCCGTGCCGTCGATTACTATCTGGATTTTGTCGGCCTTGATCCCGCCGTTCGCCGCCGTCGTATTGGGACCTATTCCAAGGGCCAGGCGCGCCGCGTCGCTTTGGCGACGGCGCTATTGAACAATCCGGACCTGATTATTATGGATGAGCCTACTTCCGGCCTGGACCCGGTGGGTATGCTGGAAATTAAGAAGATGATCTCTCGTCTTGGGGAAGCGGGGAAAACGGTGCTTCTGTCCACCCATCAGCTTTCCGATGTCGAAGACGTCTGCGACCGGGTGATTATTCTTTATCGCGGCCGCGCCCAGGTGGAAGGCGCCCTGAGCGACCTTCTGGAGCAAAAGGACGTATTTCAATTTGAAGCTCGATCGGTAACGGAGAAATTGCAGGAACAAATCGTAGAACTGGCCAAAAATAACGGCGCCGTCGACATCCATACTGGTCGTCCGCGCGTTCGACTGGAGGATTTGTTCAGGCAAATGATTGAATCGAAGCGTCAAAACGAAGAACCGCTGGTGAGTTCCGGGTCGCGCCTTTGAGCCTATCGATTAAAAATTTCCAATATCCGCGGATCCCCTGCGACAATGCTCACGCAAAACAGGTTCAGGGTCGGAGTAATTTATGCTGATATTCAGCCAAACTTTTGCCATAACGCGGATGCTTTCGGATGAATATTTTCAAACAAATATTCTCAAAGCACAACAGACAGACTATATGGCCATCGCCGCTTATGGTCTTGTCGCGCTGTTGATTCTGGCGTTTATTCTCTTTGCCTTCCGGGATTTGTTTAGTCTGCGCAACGGATCGACCAGAATTTGGGGCCTTGCCCGCAACACTTTTTTTGAGGTCTGGTACGCACGGCTGTGGGCCATACCGATCATCTGGTTTGTCGTATGTTTCATACTGAATGTGGCTATCGTTCGTGGCTACGCGCCCGCTGACGAAGTGCGCATTCGCCTGAGCATCTTCCTTGAGGCTCAGGAAGTTCTCTTGCTTTTATATCTTGGGATCATGGCGTGCGTGACGCTGCCGCGTGAACGCGAACGAAAAACAATTATGACCACGGGCAGCAAGCCTATTACCCGCCTGGAATTACTCTTGGGAAAAATTGTCGGGCTGTCGGTCGCGGCATTTTTTCTGCTCCTCATGATGATGATTCCAACCTGGCTATACATGAAAGTCGTCGACCATGGGATCAAAAATGACGCCGCGGCTTTATACGCGTCCGAAGAGCAGGATTATGACAAGCTCATACGGCATGTTCCGCCCGGCGAGGGCACGCTGTATGTTTCACAGCATGGAGTCCTGGAAGCACAAAACTTCGTTTCCGGGACCATGCGCATCGCCGGCGATGTGGAATATGTGACCAACCCTCCGCTTCGTTTTCTTAAGGGCGGCAGCGCCGAAACGCTTTATCTGGATTTTCCTTCTCTTCCTGCGTCGTCGCTTTATCGTCCCGAATTCGATTTTATCTTTCCCATCAAAAGAGTAAGCAACGCGGACGAACCGGTGAAAATCAATGTCACGCTGGTTGCCCGTTTAAATCCTATGCACCAGGAAAACGCGACTTTGACCCTGCAGGAACGCAACGACGTTGGAGTCGCGGCTTATGTACCCAAAGATCCCTCGGAATTTTTCAGTTATTACGACTCTCAAACCGGGCAGCTTTTTGATCCCGGACCGGTTTATCTCACGGTTAGTTGCGACACACCAGACGCCTATCTGGTGGTTTCCGATGGCCTTAATTCTCAGCAACCGAGCTGTTACGCGGTGAATCTTGATGCCGATCGCACGCCTGATGGTAAAACTTTAATGGCGCCGGCCCCTAGTCCGGAAATTCACGGTTTTGAAGCCTACGGCAAGCAGGAAATTGTCGGCCCCGATCCGAATCATCCGGAGCTTCCGCCGGAAGTGGCGTCCTTTGCCTTCGGTGATTTAAGCAAAACGCCGATTCCTCTCGACGCGGACGGGAATTTCACCGTGCATTTACTTCTCGACGTCGACAAACAGTCCAATGAGGACCAGCCGGCCCGGGCTCTGTTGCGGGCCTATGATGCAAACAATCCAAATGGTGGGGTGGAGCAATATGTCCTCGTGGATGAAAAGAATATTACAACACTCAAACTGCCTTCAACGCTTTTAAGTGCCGACAACCTGGTCATCGACCTGCGTTCCGTTGTTCCTGGTCACTGGCTTGAGATGACGCAGGACTCCGTGCGGATCATGCAGCCGCCGTCGCCGTTCGTGCTCAATCTGGCCAAAAGCGAAACAGTCATATTTTTGGAAGCGGTTTTACTCGTGACCATAGGGGTCACCGCGGGAACAATTTTAAGCTGGCCGGTTGCCCTGCTGGTTACACTGGTCTGCTATATCCTCGGCAATTTGTTTGCCTTTGTCACCGATATGGCGTCCACTGGCGGATTGAATATTCTTACCGCTTATCAGCAGCAACAATTAAATGGGGTCTGGTATTACGAAATTGGGACTTTCATCAGCGGAGTTCTGGTTCGCATGCTCAATATGCTTGTGCACCTGATGCCCGACTTTACCAAGTTTGATTGCCAGCAATTCATCATATATTCGCGGGATATGCCCTGGCCGGTTTTGGCTTACAATCTGGGCTGGACCTTGGCTTTTATGTTCCCGGCGCTGGCCCTGGGTTATCTTTTGATACGAAAACAGGAGTTGGCTTGATGCCGACGGATACACAAATACCTCCCACACCCATTGCACCGGCGGATCGGCCGATAAATTTGCTTTCGCGCATACGTAGCGAGGCTCGCCGCGATCAGTTGATTTGCGCCGCGCTGATTGTGGTTTTTCTATTGTGCATTTTTGCCATTCAACCATTCATTCAGTCGCAGCGATCCCAGCTCGTGGTTTCCGATGATAAAAGTGTCGGCAATCTGCTCTTAACCTTTCCACGGCTTACCTTGGGCGGATTTCGCGGGATTCTGGTCACGGTTTTGTGGGAAACCGCGGAAAACGACAAAAACAACCGTAACTGGATTCCCCTGCAATCCGACTATCAGGCCATCGCTGCCTTGGAACCCTATTTCAGTTCAGATTACATTTTTAACGCATGGAATGAGAGCTACAACCTTTCGGCCCAGTTTCACAGCTTGCCGGACAAATACAAATGGGTGCTTGATGGCCTGGTTTATCTCTACAGGGCCGAGAAGTTTGTTCCCAACAATGCCGATATCATTACCAATGAAGGCAACGATTTTTTTCTTAAACTCGGCACCAGTTTTGAAAAGGATTATTATTGCTCCCGATGGCGTTCCGACATTGCCAACATGTACCTTTTTGATCCTAAAAAAGTCGATCCCCAGTTAAGCCCCCTGCAGGATATCAAGACCATCGTTGAGCAGCCGCAATTCAACGCTGTATGGCTTCCCGCGCTTGATGGAAAAGGCCCCGTCGGACACGGCATTAAAATAGGCGACGTGGAGTATCGTTATGGCATTAGTCCGTTTTATTTTGCCTACGTGGAGTTTACGCGCGCGCTCAAACAAAACACACCGCCGGAAAACATGGGAATTGAAGTTCTGCATTTCTGGCCGGCAATGTCTCTACGTTTGTGGTGCCGCGATGACATCTACTATGCGACGGGTCTGACCTATCGCATTTTTAGCTCCCCGCAGGTCCCGTCCGATTTTGACGATCGTGCCCAGGAAATTAGGGATTGCTACCGTAACGTGGTGACCAACGCTCCACGCAGCATTGATGAGTTCAAGATCAATATGAATTTATATCCCGACCAGCATCCTGTCCACGATCAGCATGTTGCCGAAGTGCAATATTACCAGGTGCTGACCGCGGCCGAGTCGACGCTTTTTAACGCTTTGGTGCAATGGCAGGTGGACAATCGCCAGTTTCACCTCGGCGATGACGCCGACAATCTTTTTGCCGCGGCTTCCGACAAATTTGTTCAGGCCCAGCAGGCCTATAACCATTATCTGGACATAGCCTATCCTCCTTTTCGCGACGGCATGGAGAATCCGGAACGAGTCGATCAGCAGCCGTATGCCGATGCGCTCCAGGCGCGTATCGACGGCATACGCAATTTTCGATTAACGGCTGAACATCATGCTCCGGACCTGAGCTTCCTGAAGCCCCAGACGCTTTCCTATGACGATTGACCGTTCTTGATTCCCTGTCGTTTCAATGAAGCCTTGGTAAACTATCCACGATTCAAATACACGGCGCGGCATTTCAGCCGCATCATGTGCCACATGGAGGTTTTCATGGCCCAAACACCTGTGATAGCCAAAGGATTGCGGCGTGACGTCGGCGTTATTGGTCTACTCTATGCCAGCCTTGGCGGCATCATCGGCTCCGGCTGGCTCTTTGGGCCCTGGAGAGCAGCCCTGCAGGCCGGGCCACTGAGCATAATCTCCTGGGTTCTGGGCGGCGGCGCAATCCTGCTCTTGGCGATGGTCTATGCCGAGCTAGCCACCATGTTTCCGCGCAGCGGCGCCGTGGTTCATTTCCCTCAACTTAGCCATGGATCGCTTTTAGCGTTGATTTGGAGTTGGATTCTCCTGTTTGCCTATGTGAGTATTGCTCCCGCTGAAGTCATGGCCGTGCTCGGGTATATGAACAATCTGGTAGCTCAGTTACATCTGATTCTTGTTGATGCGAAAACTCAAGTCCTCACGCCTGCCGGATATGTTGTAGCTGTTGTTCTTATGGCACTCTTTACACTCATGAATCTCGTGGCCATCAAGTGGGTGATGCACATGAGCAATATCGCCGGCTGGTGGAAGCTGGCTATTCCCGCGCTTGCCGCGGTGCTTTTAATCGCGCAAGGATGGCACACGCAAAATCTTCACATAGCCGCCGGCACAGGTTCTCAGATGTTCAAGGGGATATTCACGGCCATGGCCACCGGCGGCGTCATCTTCAGCTATTTTGGTTTTCGCGGTGCCATTGAATTGGCCGGCGAAAGCTCCAATCCGCACCGCAACATTCCCATTGCGGTGATCGGCTCGGTGCTCATCGGCATGGCGCTTTACATTGGTTTGGAATTGGCGTTTTTACTTGCCGTTGACCCAAAAGATTTGGCACACAATGGCTGGCGACATCTGGTATTTTCCGGTCAAACGGGACCATTTGCCGCGTTAGCCGGGGCTTTGGGTATGTCTTGGCTGGCCTGGCTGCTTTACGCCGACGCTATTGTTTCTCCCAGCGGCACGGGTTTTATCTATACGACGACTTCATCGCGCATCGTCATGGCCATGGGAGAAGATCAATTTATTCATCCCCGTCTTTCATCGATCAATAAGGCCGGTGTACCATGGCTGGCAGTCATCTTTTGTTTTGTTGTAGGTCTTTTCTTCATGCTACCATTTCCTTCCTGGCAGCAAATAGTCAATTACATCACTCAGGTTACGGAATTGTCTTACGGCATCGGCCCGATTGTATTGCTCGCTTTGCGTCGTCTCCTGCCGGAGTCGAAATACCATCGTCCCTGGCGCCTTCCCTGGGCGCAATTTTTCGGCCCCTTGTCATTTATTGTGTCGAATCTCATCATATATTGGGGACGCATACAAGCCTTGAATTGGCTCGTTGGATTGCTATTTGCCGCTTTTGCGCTGTTTATTATTACGCGAATCATCCGACATGGAATCTCCGGCGTCACTGAACTTCCCTGGCGCACGGCGTGGTGGGTTTTCCCATATCTGATTGGTATGTGGCTCATCACTTTTTTTGGTGACAGCGATATGGCAGGTGGGCTTGGTAAAATTGTATTTCCCTACGATGTGGTGGTGATCGCACTATTTAGCCTCGGAATTATGTGGCTGGCCCTGCGCGCCGCGATTCCGGTTGAAGAGCTCGAAGCATACATCAAGAGGCTGGAGATTGGTCCGGCCCAGTTATTGTGAGGTGAAATCTGGAAACCCAGACTTCCAGTCAAACCGATCAAGCTTTCGCCGATCCCGCCAGGTGGGTCGATTCTTACGGCGATTTGCTTTATCGCTGGGCTTTCCAGCGTACCGGCGATTCCGCGCTCTCCCAGGAACTTGTTCAGGAAACCTTCCTGGCGGCGCTCAAAAGCCGGTCTTCTTTCCAGGGCCAGTCCAAACCGTCTACCTGGTTGTTGGGTATTCTCAAGCATAAACTTCTGGATTCCATGAAACGTTCAGATCGTACGCGGAATTTTTCCGATCTGCCTGATCAGGCGGTTGATTTGATGTTTAATTCTCTGGGTATGTGGAAAAATGACCCGAAGAATTGGGATGCCAACCCCGAACAGTTGGCTCAAAACGCTGAATTTCAGCAAGCTCTGCAAGCCTGCATTGAGTCGTTGCCACCGCCGCAAAAACAGGTGTTTCTGCTGCGCATTCTCGATATGCAGGATACCGGTGAAATTTGCAAGGTTTTGAGGATAACCGCGACTAACCTATGGGTGCTTCTGCACCGAGCCCGTCTGCGGCTGCGGGAGTGTCTGATGCGCAAAGGAATCGGTCCCGAGGTGTTATGAGGCAGGGTCTATGTTGATTCTAAACATATTATCATGCCGAAAAGCCACAATGTTGGCGGCTAAGAAAGACCAGATTGGTCTGAGCTTTCTTGAGTCGCTGCAATTGAAAATTCATATGCTTGTTTGCTCTGTCTGCCGCGCCGCAAGCCGGCACATAAAAATTATTGAACAGGCTGCGCAACATGCTGCCGAGAGGATTTTCGATTCACCGGTTTCCAGTGAACATAAACTTTCCGATCAGGCCAAAGAAACGATGAAAACCGCGTTGCGCGCTGCCGGTAAGAGCCTCTAAAAAATTGACACGTTCCATGTCTGCCCTTATTCTTCATATCTGCAATATTTCCAATTCCAAATTGCCGGAGGATATTTGATGTCACCTGTATGGATTGCCATTCTGGTCGTGGCGGGAATTTTTCTCCTGGTCGTTTTTACAACGATTGGGTCCGTTTTTTCGCTTTGGCTCCAGGCCTTGTCCGCCAGCGCGGACATTGGCATTGGAAATCTCATTGGCATGAAATTGCGCCGCGTCGACGCCCGAACCATTGTCACCGCCAAAATTTCCCTGATTCAGGCCGGCTTGCAGGTCACCACGCGGCAACTGGAAGCTCATTACATGGCTCAGGGGCGCGTTCCCAACGTGGCCCGCGCCATGATCGCCGCCCATCGCGCCGCCATTGACATGCCCTGGGAACAGGCCGCCGCCATCGATCTTGCCGGGCGCGACGTTCTGGACGCCGTTCAAACCAGCGTGAACCCGCGTGTGATTGATGTACCCAACGCCAATAGCGGCCGCCAAACCCATGATGGCGTCGCTAAAGACGGCATTCAACTCAAGGTCAAGGCCCGCGTCACGGTTCGCACCAACATGAAACAGCTTATTAGTGGCGCTGGCGAAGAAACCGTTGTGGCGCGCGTGGGGGAAGGAATTGTCGCCGCCATCGGTTCGGCAGATACCTATAAACACGTTCTTGAACAGCCGGACATGATCAGTAAAACCGTGTTAGCCAAGGGTCTGGACGCCGGCACGGCGTTCCAGATTCTTTCCATCGACATCGCCGATATGGACGTCGGCGACAACATTGGCGCCAAGCTCCAGATCGCCCAGGCCGACGCTGCCAAGCAGTTGGCCCAGGCGGAAGCGGAAAAACGCCGCGCCCTGGCCGTCGCCCAGGAACAGGAAAATAAAGCCCTGGCACAGTTGAACCGCGCCAAGGTTATCGAAGCCGAAGCCCAGATTCCATTGGCTATGTCCGAAGCTTTCCGCAGTGGTCATCTTGGCGTGATGGACTATTTTCGGATGAAAAATATTCAGGCTGATACATCCATGCGTGAATCCATTGGCGGCGGCGGAGCGGCTGGAGTGACCGGCGAGGCCGGCGACAATCGTTAAATGTAGCTCAGGCTCTCCAGCCTGAGAATTTAATAGGAAATATTCCACATGGGCCAGGCGCCGCGCGATCCTGATCAACTAGCCCGCGACATTCTCGCCGGCCGGGTTTCCATCCAGGAGCTGGCGCGCGAACAGGCCCGCCGCCGCGCTGCCGCCCAGGGTGGTCCAGCCGCACCGGCCGCCCCGGTTCGCCCTACACCACCACCGCCACGTGTTATACCACAACAACAGATTCCCGTTGCCCGTCCGGTCCAGGTCGCTGGTCCCGTCCGGCAACGCGTTGTTCGCCTGCCGCCGCCGCCCAATAAAGCCACACGGCCCACCCCGCCGATTGCTCAGGCTTCACCAGTCGCCAAAACTTCTCCGGCTGTAAAAGACCCTTACGCTATCGGGTCTCTGGTCTCCATGCAGTTATCACCGGCGGCCAAAGCCGCCATGCCGCCTCAAAGCGGCTCCAGAGTTCCGCCGCCTTCCGTACCCCGCAGCAGGACGCAGGTTATGCGGAAAATTCTTACCAGCCATCAGGGCTTGCGGACACTTTTTCTTGTTTCAGAAATACTCAATAAACCCTTGGCGTTGCGCCCCGACGCGCTGGAAAGACTCTGATGCCCCAACAAGACTCTGCTATCCCCTCACCGGACTTGGGCGCTACTTACGTCGAACTCGACGGTCTGACCATTATTTCCATCAAACCTTATTCGTATTTGCACCTGTTAGGTATTTTGTTCGGCGGTCTGATATTCGCGGGCATCGGATTTTGGATGTTCCATAATGCCCGTGTACCGCCAATGTTCCTCTTGTTCATGTCTGGATTTCTATTGTTGTTTATATTGGTTCCTGCCTACATGACAATTTTTACCGCTGATGTCTTTGTGATCAGCACTGATAAGCTTGAAAAACGCTGGAGTTGCAAACCGTTCCATAGATGCAGTCAAATTCCCCGTAGTGAAATTCAATCAGTCCGGGTGAATTCGCGGCAAGTTCGCACCAAAAACGGCTCGCGTACGGTATGGTTTGTTGAACTAGCCAAAACTGATGGCAAAAGTTCCACGCTCATCAATGGAGGCGATATCAAGCGGTTGAATCTGGCCAGTGATTATTTGAATAAAGCACTCTTTGGGCAACATGCGCCGCCGCCACCCGCTAAATCTCTCTGAAAATCCTATTGCTCTACTCTCTACTTTCTCAGCAAAGCCGCCACTCCCATCCCCTTCGTTGTCTCGTCGTGTCGTCGTGGTTAAAAAAGTCTCCCGTCTCCCGACTCCCGTCTCGGCGCAGCCGCCGTTCCTAACCCTCGCGTTTCTCTATGGTCTAACTTCCACGTCTTGGTATGATTATTCACCGCTATATGGCTTTGTAGGGGCATTAATGTTTAAACCCGCTTTTGTAATCCTTATTTGCTCTATTAGTTTTTTCACATTTCGGAAATTATCTTATGGTGACTACATTTTTACCCCGCTCAATTACCCCAATGCTACGCAAACCATAATTACTGACATTATCGACGACACCATCATTGGCCAGTATCAGGACGACAAAGGCGTCACCCACGGCTTCATTTATGACAATAAAGGTCAAACCTTCTCTAGGCTTAATGATCCTGACGCTGGCGATGATTTGCATCAGGGAACGTTTCCCGAAAGCATTTCCGCCGATTTTATCCTCGGCTATTTCACTGATGGCAAAAACAGGACCCATGGTTTTGTCTATGACCGTAAAAACCAGTCGTTTGCCACAATTGATGATCCTTTGGCGCTGGGCAACGCTACCTGGGCCGTTGGTGAGTCAGGAAATAAAATCGTCGGCGTTTATTTTGACACGGGCAACGTCGAACATGGTTTTATCTATGATCCGGAGTTAAAAACGTTTGCCACCGTGGATGTTCCCGATGCTGGAAAGGACTCCGGACAGGGGACCAATTTCAATGATGCCTCCGGCAATTTGATTGTAGGCAATTTTATCGATTCCCACGGCGTTAATCACGGCCTGATTTTCGATTTGTCGGTCGGTAAATTCACCATTATCGATAATCCCACGGCGGGAAAAAGCAAAGACCAGGGAACGGTTATCACCGACATCCACGATAGTCAACTGGTTGGTTTTTACACGGACAAACACGATCTGGATCACAGTTTTATTTATAACCTCCAGACGCAAAGCTTTACGATGCTTGATGATCCAAAGGCCGGCAGGTCTCCGGACGAAGGGACCGATGCCTACGGCATTTCAGGTTCTACGATCGTAGGTACCTACATCGACGCCAACGACGCGACGCACGGCTTCATCGCCACGCCCAAATAGGTAACAGGTGACAGGTGTAGCTCAGGTTCCCCGCCCTGAGCTATGTCGAAGGGTCAGCCTGAGAATGTAAAACGGCCTCTCAGGCTGTTCAGATAGCCCCGGGATTTCTTCCCGGGGCTCGTAAGTTTGAATCCCAATCTGTGGGACAGGCATCTTGCCTGTCAGCAAAACCCCGGCATTTCTTGCCGTGGTTATTGTCGTGTCGTTGTGGTGAAAATCTCTGTGGCTAATCAACCCTGGTTTATGCGCATAAAAAAACCGCCTCATAAAGGCTGGACTCAATCGACCGGTTATGTATGTATAGATTGCGTTTTAATTAATCTCTCGGTCTTTGTGCCCCGCGCTTCACAGGCGGTTTACGTCCAACTTTCGTTGAACCTGTTTGGCTAAGCACCTCCTCACTGATCTTTACGATCTTGCTGAACTCATCCACATAACATTATCACCCATTTCCCCAGGAAAATACAACCAAATTTTAGGGCCGATATAACCCCGTTTATAGCCATGAGCCTCTAATAAATATAAGCCGGAATGTAGAATGGTCTCCAGACTGTTCAGTAGCAGGCACGCTCCGCTTCTGTCATGAGCTATGTCGAAGGGCGTGCCGTTGCCACCTCGAATATTTCACATAGCCCCGGCCTTGGCCGGGGCAGAATTTTCCGATGTGTTAAATCTCAAAGACGCAAATAGATTCCCGATTTCTACATTTGTGCAACGGAATACAGCCCCAGGTGGAAACCCGGGGCCATCGTCGTGTCGTGGTGCCGTTGTGGTGAAGCTATATGCCTAAGGTCATCCGTGTTATCCGTGGTTTTTGAAAACTGAACACCGAATACCGAAAACGACAGCCTCTGCCTGTCTATTAAACATTCATTAATATCTAAAATTTCTCTTGACAAACAATGATAGGGAGGCACACAATTTATCTATATTTTGACCAGCGCGCCGTTCCGGCGCTGGGTGAAGTATTGCGTCATTTGTTGGAAAAATCTATCTCAGGGCTCTCGAGCCTGAGAAAAGGATATTTCCGATGCGCTACGTGCGATTCATAGTCCCATCCGTCCTGATCCTGCTGATTCTTCTGGCGGGAATATGGTTCTACTTCAAGCAGCATCACTCTGTTTCATCGGTAAGCAATGTCGGCCTTCCGACCCAAGCTCAACGTCAGGCTGCACTTGCTCTTATCCCACAGCAGGTTTTAGGGAATTCATCCAACTCCAATCTATATTCCGAACCCAATTCCGAATTTCAAAACATAACCAATCCACCACCGGTTAATGGCAAGGCCATCGGTTTGATGGTGGCGCATATTCAGCCGGCGCCCGTGTTCGGAATGCGTGCACTGCATCCGGTAGTTGTTGGAGCATCGTTCCATCTTTTTGTCCCAACGATAACCCCCAGCAATATGGAAATCCCAACCGGCTGCTCGGCCCAGTTTATCACCGCCATGGTTTCCGATGGACAAGGCGGCGTCTGGATTGCCGATGAAGATACCGGCATCTATCACGGCACGCCTACCAGTGGCCGATTTCCATTCATCTGGACGAACTATAACGCACAAAATAGTCCTGGCTTGGTCAGTGATAATATTTATTCGCTTTGCATGGATTTCCAGGGCCGCCTGTGGGCCGGTACGCTCCGCGATGGCGTATGTGTATTCAACGGCAAACAATGGGCAAATTACAATATCCTCACCGGTCCCTTAGGTGCACATGTCTTTGCCATCGGCTGCGATCCCAAAGACGGTTCGGTCTGGATGTGCACGGAAAATGGTATTAGCATCTACAATACTGCCCAAAATACTTGGCGTTACATTACCCGAGCCGACGGCTTGCCGCCGAATCCGGATTGCCTCGCCTTTACACAAGATGGCACCGCTTATGTGGGCACTCAATGCGACGGATTGGCGATCTCATCCTATCCCTATAGCCAATGGCGGGTCATCCGAGGTCCAGATCAATTAACTACGACGCCTTATGGTCCTGGTCTACCCGGCAACCTGATTAATTCGATAGCCATTAACAATGATAGCCTGATTTATGTCGGCACCGATGAAGGTCTGGCCATCAGTGACGATGGCGGCAAAAGCTTTTATTACGAGCGCGGCCGCGATTATGCAGACAAGGTCAAAGGTTTATGGCGACCACCGGCGAAATGGCAATATCCTTCTCAGGCGACTCTTAACGCACTTTTACCAGAGGATCATATCACTTGCTTGACTGCGGATAATGCAGGTCATTTATGGCTTGGAACTTGGCGCACCGGCTATGAGAGGCTGGATATTCCCCGACAAACGAGTTATCAGGCTGCCTATCCCGATGGTGTGTGGACAGGTCTCAACGGCTCATCAGCAACAATCCGCAATATGGCCGGATATGTAAACACTGTTCTACCCCTGCAAAACGGAGACACTCTGATCGGCTGGTATGGAGGTGGCGTCACTCTTAACGGAGGCGCTCAATCAACAATTCAGGCAGACCAGGTCGCCTCCGTGGCAAAAACAATTCCTCTGTTGCCATTTGCTGCTCCGCCTTCGACTGATGCCAATCTTGCTGTTTTTATTAATAAACTTCATCAATTGCCTAACGTAATGTCTCAAGCCGCATATCTAGGTACAGATTGGACAACCGAAGGAGATTGGGTCGGTCGCTATGGACGTCAATATGCCATTCTTTGCGCCGGCAACTGGCCGCTGGATAATTATGTAAGTCATGGATCAGAATTTTATGAAATTCAAGGCCAAATGGGGCCGCATCATTCTGAGAATGATGGTATGCGCCGCTGGCTATCAAGCTCTGATACTAATGATCCACGAACTCTATATGATCCTTGTTTTGGACTTCGTCGGCAGACGGAATGGGATGACCATGGTGAAGCCTATCCAGCCCAGTACGATGGACCGGATCTGTGGATTAAGATTCGCGTACCAGGCGGCGTACAGCGTGTTAGCCTTTATTTTATAAATAATGACGGGCAAAAGGGTGGGAAAAATCCGCTCCGCGATTATTTGATTGAATTAAAAAAATGGTCGGTGTATTCCACAATCGTAATGAAGAAACCAACATTGGCTCGAGTCAGAGTCAGCAATTTTTATGGTGGTGTATACGAACAATTTCTAATCGCACAGCCGGGTTGGTACGTTTTTGTTATCCATCGAAATTCGAGTTTCAATACAATTTGCTCGGCTGTCTTAATTGACCGATTGATCGGACCGGAAACCGCTTTGGATGCCATGCCCTTGTCATGGCTGGGCGATGAACATTTTGCGCCGCCGGAAGTTTCATATAGTTCGGTGAATGACGCGACAGTCGGTGTCGAAGCCTTGAGATTATGGTCTGCATTAGATGTTGCATGGACTTCGTCTGATGCCATTGGACTTCAAATGCCGGACCGCATTCTGGCTTATCGAACGGCTCTAGCCGATAAGTTCAGCGATTCCATTTTAACTAACTGGCGATGGAAACTTAATATTTGGACGCCATCAGATCGTCAGGAATTTGCTGCTGTGATGGCCAGAGGATGGCAGGAAATGTTGAAAATCGATCCGAGTCTGGCGAATAATACGATTAATAGTGGAAATGAACACGGTTAAATGAATCTTAGAAGATTTTAGTCTTCCTGGGAGTACAACCATGCTTATGAACAGTCGAATCAAGTGGATAACTGTACTGGCGACGATGTCTCTATTAATCGTTTTCTATTTTGGGATTCGACTTGTATATGCCGATAGCTACACAGTAAACGCAACTGCTTCGATAAGTGGACAGTTTAGTCCGAACCCAGTATTGATTAGCCAAGACACCGGGTGGAGTCCACAAACCACGGCGGGCGTCAGTGGCAATGTTACCCCGCCGCAACTTCCTCCTGAAGCTCAAATCACAAATGTGTCATGGACATGGTCGATTGTAAACGTTCAAGAGTCAGGTACATATAGCGGAACCTATAACGATGTTTATGGTGGTTATTCAATCACCATTCCCAATAACGGTAGTTCTGACTCCGGTGCCACGATACAAGCCACATTTTCTTCTTGGGGTTACTGGCAAATTACCGTCCAGGGCAGTGTTACCATTACAGACAGTGATGGGAATACGTATTCAGGACAAACGAATAATGTCACTCTTGATGTTACATCGGTCTGGGCCTCTATTGCTGTTGGTGGATATTCTATTTCACAATTAGAGAATGATACAGTACTCATACCTTTTACAAATTCACAGGATGGACTATCGTTTACTCCATCAACGTGGACCGTCACCGCGACGCCGGATGATGGTACAAATCAACTGACATGGACTGATGAATCCAGTCTTTTAGTTCAAGATAGCTATGGAAATATTTTGTCGACGCCCGAGCAAATACCGTCAGGCCAGGCATCCTTAACATTCACGGTACAGGCGACATCCGATGATGCGTCCTGGCCGACGACTTTTACCTTAACAGATAATCCGGCTAGTGGGGGCTCGGTTACATCTGATCCGTAGCAACTGCTTCACCACGTGTTTTAATAGGAAAATTCTGTATTTATGCCGAATATTGGTTTTTATCTGTCGTTAAACGCATTGATCCTGCTTGTAGGCGGTATGGCGAGTATTTGGGCACTGAAAATCCTTAGGAGGCTTGAGTTTTTTGCTCCAGCTCCAGCCGGCGCCAAAGCTGTGCGCACAAAGTATGCGGTGGGAGATTTCTTTCCCATGGCAGCGATACCCGAGCATCTCAGGGATTATTTTGCCAATGGTCCCGTCGTTTTTTTATTCCTCACTCCAAACTGTCCTGGTTGCAAGAATCTTATTCCCGCAGTTTCAGCGCTGGCGATGACATATCGCAATATTCATTTCATAATTAGATTTGATTCTGAGAAAGCAAAAAATATACGCAGTGCTACTAATATTCACATTATCTCTACTGATGAAATTATCAATGAACTGGAACTTTCATTATTTCCCTGTGCAATGAAGACCGGTCAGGGAAAAATTGTGGCGTATGGCATCGTTAATAACATCGAACATTTTGAAAATGTTGTTGAAGCAAAAAGCTTATTCTGGTGATTTATAATGATGGCTTTATTTGAACGATTTATTCAAATCTTTTTCGGCCTGCTTTTTCTGTATGCAAGCTTGGGGAAATTTCGCGGCTTAAGGAACTTTCGAATGCAGTTGCTGCAATTTCCCATGATTCCTCATTCATTTTCTGGTGCTGTTGCAACTTTGGTCCCAGCAGCAGAATTAGTCATTGGTTGTATGCTGCTTCTCGGATTTAAATCTAGAATCGCTGCCATTTTAGGTGAATGTATGTTTATGATTTTTACATTTATTATCGTCTGGACGATTATATCTAAGCGTAAAGTTGCTTGTTTTTGCTTTGGTGAAAATGATGGAACAATATCTTGGATGACATTTTTCCGTAATTTATTCCTGATAGTGCTTCTTGCGCCTTGTTTGTTTATGAACCATTCGGCGGAAGTAGGTATCATTGCCAACGCCATTTTTCTGCCGATCTATGGACTAGCCGGAATGTTATTGTTTCTTTCCATATTCCACCTCGCGGCACAACATCGGGAGGTATACGCAAAAATATGAGCTTTATTTTTCAATTTATTCTTGCGTTTGGTACGCTGGCTATTTCATTATTGCTTTTCCTTCTGGTCAGGCAAATTGGCCTGATCTCCAATCGTCTGAACATCGGCAACGCAAAAGGCAAGAACTTAGAATCGCTGGCAGTTGGAACAGCCATTCCAAGAAGGGACTTTACTTCTTACGATCAATTGCAGGCATTTCATATTCCATTGCACGAAGGTGAACCTACCTATCTCCTATTTGCTGCTCTTTCCTGCGCCAAATGCCGTCCGCTTATTAGTAAACTCAGCACTCTTGAGCCGGAAATAGTTGGTCGCTTGGTTTTAATGTGCCTGGATTCAGGCATAAGCAATAGATATGCAACTGAAATTGCAAATTTGGGTCTTGATAAAGTACGAATAGTTGAGGCCATTGCATTCTCAAGCGAATTCCACATCTTGAACACGCCATATCTATATGTCGTGGATGAAAAAGGCTTCATTGCCTCTGCCGATATCGTATTTGATGGAAGCGATTTAACTAAAACCATACATCAATTCAGTAAGGAATCTGTTAAGGAGTTGGAATATGAACAAATCTCATGAAAAGGGACAAGCGAATGCCATACTTTCAAATATTGACCAACGCATGACAATAGCATCGCAACGCTTGGCCAACGGATTCAGCAGAAGAAATTTTTTAGTCCGCACAAGTAAAATGCTAGCGCTACTTGTAGGAGTAGAGTTCCTAAATATTGTAACAAATCGAATGGCCTCGTCGAATGCTACTGCAGCTCCTTGTAAACTACAAACGGGTGCAAATTTGTGTACTCAAACGGGAATTGGTTGTGGACTGACTGGGCCGGCAATATGCGGAGGTAATACGGCATCTTACCCGAATTGTATTCAGCCGAACGGCTGCCCGGCAGGTACGACGCTGTCTACAGGGAGCTGGTCCGCGTGCTGTGTGTGTCCAAACGTATCCACCCAAGGGCAGGAAGTTACCTATAATGATTGTTGTGGAACGGTAAATAATACTCTATGCCCTAATTGGGGGCCATTAGCAGGCTGCGCAGGTCAAGGTGCGATTTCTTGTCCAAGTTGCGCATTTTCCGACTGGTGTCCGGCTAATATTGTGCACACGTATATATGCTCAATTATGACTGTCGGGGGTATATGCACGCCTGGTTCGTAGGCATCGCATCGGCTCATTGATAATAGTCACACCGATTGTGAGAAAGGATATAAATATGATTTTCCGTCTATTGTTATGTCTTGTTGCATTATTCCCGCTATTATTGATGCAGATATGTGCAGACGCTTCGCCATATCTCGCAACGGTTATCAGGCTTCCTGATGTGGTATCGTTAACTCCATCGCTATCTCTGCCTGTACCGCTCGGTTATGCAATTGTCTCTTACGACCTTGGCGGTATGTCGACAGGTAGTTGTTTTTTCTCACAAGTACCATTGTATAGTGAGCATGATGTATATGTCGCGCCGACGAGTCAGAATGGCAGTTTCCTGGTGCTTGCCAATCTCAGTAGTGGAAGCGAAATGTTTCGGTATTCCGCGATAAACCCGGAGCAATGGAAGTCAATTTACATGTTTAAAGATAGTATTCCGATTGACGCGTTAGCGCCGCCACTGATGGTCGGTATGGATGGAACCGTTTGGATGTGGTTTGAATCGGCAACGGAAAAGAGTGACGTACTAAAAATATTCAGCCCTGACCTAGGTCACGAACTGGGCGTCTACGTTCTTCCGCCGAATCATGCCTATAGCGCGATGGCCTTAATTGGTTCGAAGGCAGTGATATTTGAAGGTAGCAGTCTTGTAACACAAAGTTTGCCACAATATGACATCCGTGTTGTCCAAGAAAACGGTCATATAGAAAATATGAACAGTGTGGTTGGTAGTTGGCCGCCACGTTATATTTCTGCTGTCGACAATCTCGTCACAGGAATGAATCCGAACGGTGACTTGAGGGAATTCCAAGTCGATGACAGAGGCAAAATCAGCGTTACGCGAACATTGAAACTTCCCAGTCAGATGCAAGTCCAGGCATACACTGCCTTGGATGAAAAAACCGGAATTTGCGTGCTGCAAACATGGAAAGAGAACAATCCCGACGTATCGTCGTATCAGATTGCACTTTTTTCACTCACGGATGGGACTATTACTCAAACTGCGCCACTTGATTTTTCTGGTCAAGGCATATTTACATGGCATGATAATATATTCGTTGTAGATGTATCGGGTACAATTCATGCCTATACGCGGAAACTGCAAGCTATTGGGGCGTGTCCGCCATTAGCGGGGGGACTGAGTAATTATGCCGTGTCTCAACCGTGATGGATAGGCTGTCTTACGATTTGTATTGGCTGTGGTGTATTTTATTATATATATATCAACATGCATACTTGAGTACTTTGATGCGGAAACTCTTTGCGATATCTTCTCGCCTTTTATGCATCATATGCATTACCTTCTTCAGCGTTCATGATTTAAGAGCGGATAATCAAAACGATTTATGGTCCGATTTAATCAATGTGCTTTCAGCCAAACAGGTCAATGCATCGCTTGAGAAATCCTTACTCAATAAATATCACGTTAGTCTAAATCAGGCCGGCGGTTTCATTGAAATAAATAATTGTTTTTTTACGCAAAACCAATTTCCTGTATTAATGAATTCCAGTGAAGAATGGCCTCCAGCCATGGGAGGCACATCGTATTTACTTAAAGATCCGACTTATGGACGAATCATTCTATTATGCACGCAAATTGACGCGGTGCCGATAGTGCAGGAAACGGTAATTGATCGAGTCATATTTCAAAGCAAACTCTGGGATGTATTCGACCCCCTTTTTTTTGATGGACTTGATCCCACAAATAATGACGGAGTTAATGGATATAGACGGCAAAAATTACTTTATTATATAGCATCCGTTATGCGACATGTGGCTGTTCCGGAACAAATGCTTCACCCCTATGAAGTCAGCACCAGTGCTCGCGAACTAGTTTTTGGGATGGCAGATTTAAAGAACGTCTCCGAATTCTACAATATGGATTTTCCTTTTGTTCATGATGCCGTTAATCATTTTCGCAGAATGTCGCATTTGTATTTATATGATCCAAAGGTTAATTTTCCACAACTCTCACAGAATGATATTCAGGACTATCTGGAATATAAGCGTACACTGCATATAGGATCAATAGCGGCATTTGAAGAGGATGCAATTGCCATAACGCCGAATCTGGAATTGGTGCCGACCGCCATTCCTGATCTCGTACGTTCTTACCGTATAAGCGGCAATAATACCAATCGGCAGATTAATTTTGCGTTATTTCGACTTAAATTGGGCGCCAATGCACTGACACCAGACGCCTTTCAGGAATTACCGGGAACATTGGAATCCTGGGAGGCGATTAATCTTCCAAATACACCAGGGCACCTGCAGCCAGGTTTTCGTGTTCCGATATATGTGAGTTGTATTCAGTGTCACGGACCGGGGGTCGTCAGGGGATTCAACCCACGAGGTAATTTTTTTGATCCTACACTAATTCGTTTTACAAACAAACCTGAAACATTTAGCGCGGATAGAAACATCGATTATAAAGTCATGTCCGCAGAGTGTAAGGTACTTGGCAATTTATGGCAATTAAATTCTGATCCCACTACTATCCTGAAATCATCGCAGTCAAGAACTTTTACAAAGGCCCCCACAGTTTCTCTTTTGGTTGGCGAGTTTAATAATACGGAATGGATATTTGTGTTTCTTAGCATTTTGATTGGAGGATGTATGTATTCTCGGTATTTTAAAAAAAAGACGAGCTATCTGATAAATTTATTTTAAGATTCTGAAATAGAGGTGAGATATGTTTAAAACAGTAACTTATGCAATTAGTTTATTGGTTTTTGTTACCGTTTCATCCAGTTTCGCCACATTAGAAAGCTCTACTTCAGCGATTACCGCAACTTCTGATGACCAGATTATTGCCCAATTGACTGCGCAAGCCGCGGAAAAATATCGAAAAGGAAATTTAATTGAAGACAAAGCTTATGCTGTTTCCAATGAACTGGATTTATTTCATGAAATTAAAGCTCAGGGAGATGCTTGTCTGAATCAGGCTGAGCAATTTTATGTTAAAGCGCTCACTATAGTTGATGCTGATGC
>Ga0335074_10001883_pt1 | contig 28454 bp, 30 predicted proteins | sample Lox_Sample_23_FD_206715 | JGI IMG/M metagenome (GOLD analysis project Ga0335074, IMG submission 206715) | Soil microbial communities from Loxahatchee National Wildlife Refuge, Florida, United States - Lox_Sample_2.3 | ecosystem: Environmental > Terrestrial > Soil > Wetlands | place: USA... | reverse complement strand
CCGATCGCTACGCGGAGCTGATCAGCCAGCACCCGGCTGCCTTCGCGGACTGGGACCGTGCCTTCGCCGCCGAGGTGCAAGCCCGCGTCGCTTCCCGTCGCGACGACCCGGACGCTCCGGGCCTAAGGGCACGCGCACGGGAGCTGGCGGACGCCGTCGAAAACCCCGGGGAGCGCAGTGTATGCCTGGACCGCCTAGCGGCCCCGCCCTGGTAAACCCCGCCCTGGTTAGCCCCGCCCTGGTTAGCCCCGCCCTGGGTAACCCGGCCCGGTCCTCCAGGGGTCTGGCCAGTCGCCCGCGAGGACGCTGCTCCCGTGGCAGTGGGCGGCTTCCCCGACCAGCGCACCGCCTATATGACCGCGGCTGCCGCCGGCCAGCCGCCGACCCCGCTGCCAAGCCTGGTGACGCATGGGGCGGCTGGCTCTCGCTCGCCAGCGGAGACGGGCTGGCGGAAACGGATCCGCGGGCGATCAGCGTGCGGCACGAACTGCCCGGCGGGCGCGTGTACGGGACCAGCTCAGTGAGCTATGTGGCGTTCGGCCCGGCCGGAATACGCTACGGCTTCGAGCCGGTGCCGGGACTGATGAAACTCCGTTGGCTATCAGGACACGTAGCGCGGCATCGGTTCGCCGGTTATAGCCCGTGACACCATACACATCAGTATGGATTGCTCCTCATTGAGGTGTGACTTGTTACACTATCCTATGTGTATCCATCAGCATCCTTCTGGGGCCGACTCAACGACAAGGATCGGGCTGACCTCGGAGCGCTCGCGTCTCGTGATGTTCTTCCCGCCGGCGAGACCGTCATCCGGCAGCATGGCCGGTCGTATTCGGTCCTGATCATTCTCCGCGGTCATGTGGTGGTCATTTCCGGGGCCAGACCCTCCGTCGGGCCCGGTGCCGTCGAGGCCCCCGATATCCTTCTCGCCTGGCGGGGCAGCGGTGACATCATCGGCGAGATGGCGGCGATCACGAAGACTCCTCGCTCCGCGACGATCAGGGCGGTCGAGGAGATCGAGATCCTGGAAATCGACGGGACTGACTTCATCGAGTTCCTTCGCGGCCATTTCGATGCTCATCTGGCGGTTGATGTCGTGCTATCCGAACGGATCGCGGAGGCGGCCGTGGCCCGCCGGTCCGAACGCCGAAGGGTGCCGGCCCGGGTCGCGCAGGTACTCGCCGAGGCCGCCGAGCGCGTGGGCAGGCAGTCTCGCGAGGGCCTGTGGCTGCAGTATCCTCGCACGCAGCATGACCTGGCGGAGTTGATCGGCGCCTCCAGGGAGTCGGTTTCGGCTGCTCTGAGGCAGTTCCGCGAGGACGGCATCGTGACGACACGGCCAACCCGGCTGATCATCAGGGACCTGGAGGAACTGCGTAAGGCGGCAGACCTCACAAACTTATGTGTACTACTTCACATCTAGACATGTACAAGCTAACATCTGTGTGTGGAGCAAGGTAATCCGTTCAGCGTGGCGGCGGCGGGTAAAGGTGCACATCATGTGGCATGCCTGGAGCAGCATGACCGGCGCATCGTGGTTGTCCGGCGTGGGTCCGGCACCTGCGTCCTGCGGGGAGCCCGTCGTGGGCCAGCAGAGTTCCGCTGGAACAGGGCTGTCCCCATTACTGGTCCCGGGGGGAGTTTCACCGCCACGTTCCTGGTCGTTGACGTGCGCGGGTGGAGTCGAATCGTGCACAGCCTGGGGCCGGACCCCACGCCCGCGGGCGAGATAATAAAACGCTTCTGGGATAGCGCCGACCCGGTCATGCGGGAAAGCGGCGGCGAGGTCTACGCCTGGCGCGGCGATGGGCTCCTTGTCGCATACCAAGGCCCGCGACGGACGGAACGAGCGTTCGCGGCAGCGACTCGTCTGCTCGCGATCGTGCGCGGCGAACTGGCACCCGGGCTCAGGTCGCGGCTGCCGGAGGCGGGCGGCAGCACCCTCCACTTCGCCGTTGCCGCCGCGATCACCGACGGCAGGGCGGTGTCCGTACCCGTACGTTTTGCCGCACATCAATCTGATGAACTTACCGGGGACGCGGTCAACGCGGCGTTCGACCTGGTCAAGTGGGCAGACGCGGGGACTGTGGGCATCACCTGGGATGTTTCTTGCTGGCTCGCCCAGAACAGTCCGGCCAGCCTGCGCGCCTTCAGCTGGCTTGGGCCCAAGGAAGTCCTCCTCGCGGGAGCCTTCCGCCGTGTGCTGCAGGGCCTCCCGGCCTCCGACGCCTCAAACCCGCCCAGCACGGATCCTCCGCCGGGCGGCTAGCATGCTGTCTGCCATCGGGACATCGGCGACGCGCACCGCCGCGGTCATACCGGCGGTGATCATCGTCGTGTTCGCGGGGGTGCTGTGGCTGCTCGGGCTGCTATGCGGAAGCGATCGCCGCAATTACGTGATTGTCCTGAGCCAGCAGGCGATGGACACGGTGGGCATGCTTCTTCGCGGAACGCCGAACTCCAGGGCCCGCAAGCCCCGGCCAGCTGATGACATTCCTCCCGCGAGGCGGCGGAGTCTCGCGCAGAAGTAGACGCCCATCAGGCGGCAAGCGCGTTCTGGCCCGATATAGAAATGATTCTGGCGGCCAACTGCTGGTTTGGGCGCCAGCCGCACCGGGGGCGGCGAGGGGTTCGCGGTACCTCAGCCCCTTCTCCTCCGACGGGTGCGGCCTGCCTGGCCCGTGCGGTATGGCGTGGATCCGCCGTGACCGTCACGAAACGAAACGTGTGTGTCAGAGCCGAAATGTAAGCTAAACCCGAAATCCTGGAGGCCTGGTTTGCCTGGATACTCGCCGCGCAACGGCCGGAAAGGCCGTGGGTCATGGCTGTTACGGCCTGGTACATCCGCCATGGGCACAACCCCGCCAACCAGGCCCGCCAGCTGTCGCACAAGGTCATCGACTACCCGCTCACCGACCTCGGCGTCAGCCAGGCCACCGCGCTCGCAGGACAACTCGTCCGCCAGCCCGCCCCCGCCGCCATCTATGCCTCCCCGCTGCGCCGCGCCGCGCAGACCGCCGAGATCATCGCCGCCCGCACCGGCTGTCGCGTGGTGATCATCGAAGGGCTCCGCGAGCTTGACGTCGGTGAGCTCGACGGGCGCAGCGACGAAGAAGCCTGGACCGTCTATCACCAGGTCCTCGCCGACTGGCGTGCCGGAAGACACGGCACCTCCTTCCCCGGCGGTGAGGACTACTTTCAGGTGACCGCACGGCTGGCCGCCGCGATGGGCGCTGCGCTCAGTCACCCGCCCGGCAGCCGGATCCTGATTGCCGGGCACGGCGCGGTCATCCGCGCGGCCATCCCCGCCATCTGCCCCGCCACCCCGGCGCCCGCCAGTGACCTGCCCAACTGCGGCATCGCCGAGCTGGCACTCCACCTCGCACCCGGTGGCGTCACCGGCTCCCTCAAGCACTGGCCGCTCACCTTGTGAACCCTGCGGTTTCGGCACGTACTTCCAGTCGGGGCTCGGCCTGGATCACTGGATCACCGAGCACGGTGGCATCGACGCGGCGACGTTCGGCGTGGCGCGCACGGAGAACTTCGGTCCGGCCGAGATCAGCGGCAACACGGTGCGGGACCTGGCAGCCCTGAACAAAGTCGAAATGTTGCCGTGGGACGAGTGGGGTCAGATGACAGCCGCTTACGCGGACGAGGCCGGGTCCGGCTACGACGAGCTCATCGACGAGGTCGCCGCGGCCTGCGCGTCGGATAACCCTCGGGGCATCGCGGACCTCTACTCCCGTCCGGAGCTGCGGGTGCCAGCCGAGCTGATCCAGTAGGGGTGCAGTGGGTTGCCGGTGGCTCGAGTCCAGCGCGGTATCGATGGGCGGCACCACGGGTTACAGCCGGTCAGCGGGGTTCCCGGTCGTTTGCCAGCCCCTCGCTGTTCACCTCCGCGACCCGGTACCCGGCGGCTGCCGGAACGGGCGACGCCCCGACGGTCGACGTCCACATTCACCGGCTGCGCCAGCAAGCTGGCGCTCACAGCACGCCGGGTACCTGGTCACGGTGCGGAAGGTCGGCTACATGTTCCGCCAGCCCTGTAGGCGGTCGCGGCGCGGAGGCGCGCGCATGCCGCGGCACGAGGCCACGCTCGTCAGGCCAGTAGGGAGAATTCCCTATTACCCCGCCAGCCCGTATTCGAGCGCGAACAAGGTCGCGCCCGCCCGGGTATACCGGCCGGCCTCAGCGGAACGTCAGGTCCGCACTCGTGCCAGCCCCGGTGAGATCTGCACGATCTCCAGTGTGGCGGTCCCGTGAGCGTACAAGACGCCGTTCGTCCCGTAGATATCAACGGTCACGATGAGCTGCGTCGCGGTGCACGACGCGGGCACGGAGTACTCCACGCCGGAGGTGACCGAACCGTTCGGGGGGAAGGTGACGGCGAAATCGATGGGGTCGATCACCGGACAGCCCGGCGGCGGGTTGCCCAGGGTTCCCCCGCTCGGGCCGACGAATTGCCCGTACCAGGTCTCGTTGGCCTGCAGGGTCTGGTCTGTGCAGTTCTGAGCCTTCAACGTGGCCGTGGACGACCCTCCGGGGGGGACCGCCGGAGGGTTGAAAGCGAAGCTCGTTATCTCGATGACGCCGGGAGTCGGGCACGCGGAAGCCTGAGCGACCGCCGTTCCGCTCCCTGTGGTTACCGTGAGCCCGCCCCCGGCAATGATGAGTACTGCTAGCAGCGCCTTGCGGAACATGACATCCCTTCCTCACAGGGTCGGCTGGAGAGTTCACCCTCAGCGTCATTGCCCGCGCGCCGGCGCCGGCTGTCAAGTCGCTTCCGCGCTCTGGTTTTGTATCCCGCCCTGTGCTCTCGTTTCTCGTCGGCTTGTTCACCGGCCCGTTGAAATTACAGACGCGGACTGAGCAGGACGATCACGCAGACGCCGCGCGCAGGTGCCTCATACCCGATCAAAACGATCACCTGGCGACTGACCTCGATCACTGTGTGTACTTTCACCCCCGCCCAGGGGTGCAAGTACACGCGATCGATACCGCCGTCGGCCCGGTGCGCGCTTGCTGTCCCGCCTAGCGGCCCGGAGCCGCCGGATCCCATTGTAGCTACACCTGTTGCGGTATCTGAGAACCGGCGTATGGTGACATAAAGGCACTGACGGATCGCCGTAACCTAACGCAAGAAGTGTAGCGCTACGACTACAGCGGTACTTTCCGGGACGAAACCGGCCTCGTGCCTGGGGGCCCGGGTGTGCCGGGCGGCCCGTGCAAGCTGTGCCGGGCGGTGCCGTGAGGTGGCCTGCGATCAGGTGCGGGCCGACGCCGTTGGTCGGCTGCGCCACCATCGACCTCGCCAGGATCCCGGGTCTGCTATCCGCGGCCAGGCACCCGAGGTACGCTCCGGTCAGGTACGCTCCGGTCAGTTCGGGCCGGTCGGCAACGAAAGGCTGGGCGAGATGCGCGCACGTGCCAGGTGGGGATCCGTCGTCGCGGCCGCCTCCTTGTTGCTGGCCGCCTGGGCGGGTCCCGCGCTGGCGGGACAGGCGGGCGAACCACGGACGCGCACCGGCAGCGCCAGACGGACAACGGGTTCTCGCCGACCGGTCCGTGGAACACGCCGCTGTCCGCCAACGTGCCGCTGGCCCCGAACTCGGCGGCGATCGTGGCCAGCATCATGCAGGACGAGCAGGCCACGAACGATGCCTGGGGCCTGAACACCGAGACCTACTCCACACCCGTCTTCTACGTCAGCCGCAGTACCCCGGTGCAGACCTGGACCTACTCCGACTGCCAGAACATGCCCCAGCTCGCGCGTGTGATCGCGCCCTCGCTGAAAGACGTGCCCACCCCCCGAAACCTGTTCGCGTCGAAGGGAACCGACGAGATCATCACGATCTATCAGCCGTCCACCGACACGTACTGGGAACCTGTGGCCATACGTCCTCACCGAGATCCCCATCGACCAGCTACAGGCCCTGCCGCTCAACTACGGAGAGCCCTCCGGCTCCCGGAATGCCCGGCCTGCACTCTCACCGGCGGCGTGGAAGCGGGTGCCGGCCTGACCGTCCCCGTGCTCGATTTCAACGCGTCAGACCCCAGCATCATCAGCTACAGCAAGCTACTCGCATCTTCCCCGCAACCTGCCAGCTGCACTGGAACGTCCAGGCAATTGCGCCGGACGTTCCAGCTGGAACGTCCGGCGCAATTGCGTAAACGGCCATGGCCAGCAGGCGGCCACCCGGACGCAGCCCGCCAGGCCTCGGCCAGGGCCCGCCGCCGCTGCGCCGCCTCGGTCAGGTGGTATAGCGGCCCGAAGAGCAGCACCGCGTCCTGGGACTCAGTCCGCTCCGCCAGCTCTCGCGCATCCCCCTCGGGCCGCCGCCGACATCCAGCAGCCGCGCGGGCGGCTGGGGCAGCAGCCGGTCCAGCAGCTCCATCGACCTGACGAACTCCAGGGACGCAATCCCGCCGGGGAACAGGCGAGAACGCTCGTAGCCGGTGCCGTAGTGACTCTCAGTCGCCGGAAAAGACACTGTGGGCACTGGGGCGACGATGTCATAGGGCGCCGCTTCCTGCGTGCACAGCGTCCCGGTCAGTTTTGCCGGCTTGAACGCGGAGCCGGCCGGGCAGGCGGTGTTGCCGTCCGGGCGGGCGGGGGTTCCCCCGGGCAGGTAGCCGTAGGGCACGCAGGTTGCGGTACCGCTAGTCTCGCCGAAGTAATAACCGGCCGGGCACTTCCCCACCGGGAGCGTGATCGCTGACCACGCGATGACCGATGCCTGCGGGGGGAGGGGCAGCTTCGATGAGGGGCACGGACCTCCTGGAGTCGAGCAGGTGTCCGGGCCAGGCGGGACCGGAGTCACGATGCCAGCCTGGTTGTCGCACTCCACCGGACCCATGGTCATGAAAGAGCCGGGCGGGCACGCTGTGCTGCTGTCGGGGTGCGAAGCCGTGCCGCCAACCAGGTAGGCATACGGGACGCACATGCCTGTTGCCAGGTTCGCCGGGGACAGGAAGGAGAGATCTGCCGGGCAGGTGTACCGGGACGGGACCGGCAGCGCCTGCGGATTCAGCGGCGGGAGCGCCTGCTTCGGGCTGGCCGCGCCCGGCCTGGCGCCGTGCTGGCTGGCGCAGGCGCTGAGTACGACGGCGAGGACGCCTGCGGCCATGACATTGCGGAAGACGCGGAGGTTGCGGAAGGCGCTCATAGCCGCTCCAGGGGCCGGGACCGGAAATCCATCCGTCGGCAATCGGGGCCTGTACCCTGTGGACGCCCATATGACCCGCCTGGTTGCGCGGCATGGCACCTCAAGTGAAGCAGTCCGCGCGGAGCTCGCTAGGCAGGGCCGAGCAGCCCTGTCAGGACACGGGCGATGATGTCCGGGTAGCGGTCGGCGAGTTCCTCATGGGGCGGTAGCTGTGCGTGCGGGAACAGCAGCGCTGCCAGGCGCGGGTACCTGCCGGAGGTGAGGGCGTAACCGAGGTAGGCGAGGTTGCGTGCCTGCAGGCCGGGATCAGCCTGCTCGTGCAGCGCGAAGGCGGCGGTGATCACGTTCAGCATCCCGAACGCCTCCATCTTCGCCCCGGGGCCCGCCGGATGTTCCTGCAGCAGGGTGAGGAAGCGCTCGATCAGGGCAGTTCCGTTCGGGCCGATGACCGGGCGGGTCATGACGAGCCCTGCCAGCCAGCGGTGGCGGCGGAAGATGGCGCGGGCCTGCTCCCCGAAGGCGATGAGGTCGGCGAGCCAGTCTCCGCTCGGCGGGGCGAACTGGTGCTCGGCGCTCGTGGCGTCGGTCATCAGGTCGAGCAGATCCTCGCGGGTCACGACGTAGCGGTACAGCGACGCGGCGCCGGTGCCGAGCTCGGCGGCCACGCGCCGCATGGAGACCGCGTCCAGGCCCTCGGCGTCGGCGACGCGCAGCGCGACCTGGGTGATCTCGGCCCGGCTCCACTGCGCGGGGCGGCCGACGGCGGACCGCTCCAGGCGCAGCCAGATGCTCTGTGACGGCCCTTCCGCTGTCGCCAATATGCCTCCCCTTTGCGATCGCCGTTCTCAATCTAGTATGCTCTATTTCGCGAACGGTGTACGCGAAATGCTGGCGAAGGGAGCTGGTGATGGCACAAGGCGTGAAGGAGAAACTGCCGACGAGACGAGCCGCGAGGCTGCCGGGGCACGTCAGGTTCTTCACCCGGCAGTCCCGCAAGGGCCTGCCCGCGCCCGGGTGCGGCGTAGCGCTGGAGCGGGGTATCCAGATCCCGATGCCGGACGGAACGCGCCAGATCGCCGACCGGTACATCCCGCAGACCGGCGAGCCGTGCCCCACACTGCTCGTCCGGACCCCATACGGACGCGGGTTCCCTTACGACTTCATGTACGGGGGCCTGTTCGCCGGGCAGGGCTACCACGTCCTGCTGCAGAGCACCAGGGGAACCGGCGGGTCGGGCGGCACCTGCGAGCCGTTCATCGGCGAAGCGGCCGACGCGCAGGCGACCGTCGCCTGGCTGCGCGAGCAGCCCTGGTTCAATGGTGCGCTCGCCACGATCGGCGCGAGCTACCTGGGCTTCACCCAATGGGCGCTGGCGAATGACCCGCCGCCGGAGCTCAAGGCGATGGTCGTCCAGGTCAGCGCGGACGACTTCTACGGCTTCGTCTACCCCGGGGGCGCCTTCGCGATGGAGGCCGCGCTCACCGGGGTTGCCGGCATGCTTTCCCAGGACAAAGGGCTCCGCGCGTTCGTGGGCGCGGTCCTGCGGCTGATGCTGACCTTCCGGAAGGTCGCCCGGATGGTGCCGCTCATGCCCGGGTACAAGCTGGCCTTCGGGAAACGGGTCGCCTATCTCGAGGACTGGCTGGCTCACCCAGCCGCCGGTGACCCGTACTGGGCAGCGCGGCGCGCCAACCCGGATATCAACGCCGCGCCACCGGTCCACCTGCTCAGCGGCTGGTACGACATCGTCATCGACCAGACGCTGGACAGCTACCGGCGGCTTCGCGAGAGCGGCCGTGCGGTGCGGCTGGTCGTGGGGCCGTGGAACCACACGTCCGGATTCAGCAAGGACATGCCGATCGTCGCCGGCGAGGCTCTCGCGTGGCTGCGCGCGCACCTGACCGGAACCGGGGCTGTTCCCGGCCCGTCCCCGGTGCGCGTCCATGTCAGCGAGACCGGCGGCAAGGGACAGTGGCGTGACCTTGCCGACTGGCCGCCGCCGGATGCCATCCCGCAGCCGTGGCACCTGCACGCCGGGGGAACGCTCATGGACTCGCCTGGCAAGGGCACGTCATCGTTCCGCTACGACCCGCATGATCCGACGCCCTCGGTCGGCGGACCGCGCATGGACAGCAACGGCTTCGGCTCGAAGGACAACAGCAAGCTGGAGGCACGCGACGACGTCCTCGTCTTCACCGGCCCGGTCCTGGGTGAACCGCGAGAGATCATCGGCCCGGTCAGCCTCCGTCTACGGGTGCGCAGCAGCAGCCCGGACTTCGACATCTTCGCCCGGCTGTGCGACGTGGACGCCAAGGGCACGTCGTGGAACATCTGCGACGGGCTGCTGCGGCTGGACGGCACGCGGCCAGCCGACACGGAGGGCTGGACCGATATCGAGGTGCCGATGAGCGCGACCGCCCACCGCTTCGCGGCCGGCCATCGCTTCCGCGTCCAGGTCTCCGGTGGCGCTCACCCCCGCTGGGCCCGCAACACCGGCACCTGCGAGCAGATCGCGACGGCTACCACACTTGTGCCAGTGGACATCGAGATCAGCCACCGCACGACCGTGCTCTCGCTACCAGTACTGCCCAGCGTTCACGAATGATTGCGTGTACTCTTACCCCCTCCCAGGGGTGCAAGTACACGCAATGATCGGAATCAGTCGGCGATCGGGGCACGAGCAATGTGCCCTGCGCGGCGAGGCCGCTGCGATTATGTCCTTATGGATAACGCTGTCCCCGCGGCTGTGCCTGCCGGATCCGGCAGGAGTCGTTGCCGGTGCGGGCGCTGATCACGGGCCGGGGATGGCTCGCCTTGGGGCTGGCCGCGGCGTGGATTCCGGTGACCTTCTTGGTCGCGTGCGGTTCGCCGGCGCCGTACCGGCCGGCGCCGTACCAGGCGGGCCCGGCGACCCTGCCAGCGTCGGCGCTCGCGGTCGTCTCGGCCCCGGTGCGAGTCGCTCATACCAGGCTGGGCGCTGTCGGCTACCGGGTCGTGGGGACCGGCCCGCCGCTGGTCCTGATCACGGGCTATACCGCCACGATGGATAGCTGGGACCCGCGGTTCGTCGGCGCGCTGGCCGGGCACTACCGCGTGGTGATCTTCGACAATGCCGGGGTGGGCCGCAGCCAGGCGCTCCCGGTGCCGCTGACCATTGATGCCATGGCTAACCAGACCAGTGCCCTCATCGACGCCCTCGGCCTGGTCAGGCCCGATGTTCTGGGCTGGTCGATGGGTGGCGCCATCGCCCAGGCCCTGGCGGTGCTGCACCCGGCCCAGGTCCGCCGCCTGGTGCTATGCGCCACGTTCCCGGGCACTGGCACGGTGGTGTCGCCCCCGCCGGCCGCCGTGAAAGCGCTCACCAGCGGTAACCTGCAGGAAGTGATGGCTGAGCTTTTCCCCGCCAGCCAGAGCCCCGCGCAGCAGGGGTACCTGTCGGCGACCGCCGCATATCCGCCGCACGCCCCGGCTCCGACCGCCACGATTACCGCCCAGGAAGAGGCCATGAACCAGTGGTCGGACGGCACCGACCCGGCAGGCGAGAGGACCGCGACGATCTCCGCCCCCGTCCTCATCGCCGACGGCACCATCGACCGGCTCGACCCGGTCGCCAACGACTACGCCCTGGCCCGGCTCATACCAGGCGCCAGGCTCAAGCTTTACCCCGGCGCTGGCCATGCGTTCCTGTTCCAGGATGAGAAGGCCTTCGTCCCCCTGATGGTGTCATTTCTCCGCTGACAGCCAGCATCACCGCAACGGCGGGACATGCCCGAAGCTCCTTGCGGTCCCCGGGCCGGAGCGCCGCGGGCCTCTTCGCGGCGCGGGCCTGACGGGTGATGCCGGTCCGGCCGAGGAGTCCGTTGATCAGGCCGGGGTGGTGCTGGATGCGCCGGAGCCGGCTGCGGCGGGCCGGTCTACCGCTTGACGATGGAACAAGCTGCTCGCGGGCTGGCGAGGACTGCCGTGCCCGTGGCGGTCGCGCGTAATCGGTGCCGCCGTGCGGGCGCTCGCATAGCGCGAGATGAACGCGCGCAAGATGCGGGCGGGATGTGGGACATTGCTCCGGCGTGCCAGTGACTTCAAGTCATCGGCGCTGGCTGGATCGAAGTATCCGGCGTGCTTGTAGACATCGATCCTGGTGCACAAGGCGTCGGAGTCCATCTCGGGGTGAAACTGGGTGGCATACACGTTCGAGCCGACCCGGAACGCCTGCACGGGGCAGGTGGCAGCCGTGGCCAGCAGGACGGCGCTCGCGGGTGGCTGGCCGATCCCCTCCTTGTGGCCGGTGAACGCGTCGAATGAGGCCGGCACGTCGCGCAGCAGCGGGTCGTTGCGGCCCTGAGCGGTGAGCATGACGCGGACGGGACCGACCGCTTCGCCGAAGTCGCGGCTGACCGGCGCGCCCTGGTGGCTGCCGAGTGCGCCCACGCCGTAGCACGCCCCGAGGAACGGGAAGTCCTCGGCGACCACCGTGTCCAGCAGGCGGCGCAGGTCCGTTTCCACCCGCCGCTGCACCGGCGACTTGCGTTCTTCCGGGTCGCTGTAATTGAACGGTCCGCCGCCCAGCAGGATCCCTGACCAGCTCGACAGGTCCACGTCACCGAGCGGACGCTGCTCCAGCCGGACCCGCAGCAGTTCCCGCTCTTCCAGCTCGCCCAGCGACAGAAACGACGTGTACTCATTGTCGGCTGCGGCATCCTCGGCCCGTATAGACAGCAATACGAACGGTTTCATCCGGTCACCTTACACTCAGCCGGCCCCGGTGGCGGGCCAGTCGTAGCTCCGCCGCGGCGTGGCGGTGCCTGTGGTCAGCGGGAGTTCTGCAAGTAGGCCTTACTCCGGCTCCTGAGCGACACCGCGCACGCGTCCTGGCACGCTTGAGATTACCGAACCCTCAGCTTCGCGAGCAGCACCAGCGGTCAGTGCCCGGACCGTCACCAGGCTGACGCTCGCCACCATGGCGCCGGCCACAATCGCGATCAGGACAGAGGTCGAGCTGGCGATCGCGCTGGCCAGAACGCTGCCGAGCGGCAGGGATAGGCCGGCCACAACCAGGGAGAAGGCGTAGACCCTCCCCTGAAGGCGCTGTGGCGTGAGCAACTGCCGCATGCTCCCGGCCGCCACGCCGAAGGCTGCCGCGGCAGAGCTGAAGATGAGCTGGTAGCCCGCGAGCAGCAAGATGGCATGACCACGTGCGGCGAGCGGGATCAACCAGAGCGTGAGGACTCCGGTCACGAGCGAGGCGCGCAGGATCAACCCGAGGCTGGCCGACCGCATGACGCGGCGGAGCACCAGGACAGTGGCGATCGAGCTTGCTCCACCGATCGTCGACAGCATGCCGATCAGCGCCGGCTGAATCCGCAGCAGACGCAGCAGGTACGGGAACCATAGCGAGCCGACCATGGCGCCACCCAGGTTGAGCAGCGTGACCGCGATGACGATGGCGCGGAGCCCGTGCTGGCGGATCGCGAACCGGTAGCCGCTCATCAGCCTTCGCCATGCGCCAGCGTCTTCTTCGTCACTCTCCTCGTGGTTGCCCGCAGCGGGTGTCGATCGCGGATCCGCGATCCGGATCAGCAGGAACAGGACTGGCCCGGCCACCCAGGTACCGCCGTCCGCCTGGGCGAGCCTGCTATTGGCCTCGATGTAATCGGCGCGGTCAACGATTCCGGGCACATATGCCTGGGCTGCGACGTCGAACACGGTGCTCGCCGCACCGACGGCCACGACGCAGGCGAACAGGATCACCAGCGTCAGCTGATGGGCCAGCGCCAACCCGGCAGCGCCGGCCAGGAGCAAGCCGCGCACTAGGTCACACGTCACCATCGTGGCTCGTTCTGATCTTCCCACCAGATGGGTTGCCGCCGACAGCGCGACGATCACGCCTGGCAGCGACTGCGCGGCGAACAGCAGGGCGGCCTGCCCTGGGGTCGCGTGCAGCTTGTCGAGGGCGAGGATGGGAATGGCGAACAGCGAGAAGCGATCGCCGAGCAGGCTCACTGCCCGCGCGCACCAGACAAGCCGGAACGTGGCATGCGTGCGGAGCAGCCCGGCACTCCGGTTGCGGCCGAAGACCGGCATCACACCGTGGAGAAAGGCACAGGCCAGCGACGCATCCGGAATGGCAGTAGCGTGCCCCAGTCACCCCGGCGCAGCACAAGCTCCTCGTCGGCCAGCAGCTCGAATAGCTCCCGCACTGGCGCTGGGGCAGCGGGCAGGTGCACCGCCTGCTCAAGCCCGGGAAGCGCCGTGATCACCTCCGCGCCGTCCAGCCGGTACCGCGCCCCACGGCCCTCGCCTTGCCGTGTGTCCTTGATCAGGACGAACTCAGGCCCGATGCGGTAGTAGCAGCGGCCGAACTGATAACTATCCCGCCACCGGATACCGTTATCCCCGCGTAGCGCGGCACCGGCCCGCGGCGGCGGCAGATGGCTGACCAGTGACGCGGGTAGCTGGCCAATCGACTCGGCCGTCCACTCCACACGCACGGTCGCCGAGAGCGCTTCGCGCAGCAAGCGGACGAACCGCACGTCATATTCCTCGTCGGCGCCCAGGCGCACCGCTTCGCCGAGCACCAGCCGCTCCCGGCCGGCGCTGGCCAGATCCCTGGGCTCGATACCGCCCAGCAGTTCGGCGGTGAGCGGGCCATCTATGCGGTGCACCCGGGGGTCGAATGCGGCCCATTCGGCGGGGCGAGGCCGCGGGATAGGGCCGGTCATGCCCTGATCCTGATCGGGACGCTGGTGGTCGCCAAGGCCACATACCTGCCGCCCTCGGTAAAGACCAGCCCGGCGTCGAGGAGTTCATCCAGCCAGGCCGCCAGCCGCTCGGTGCTTATCGAAATCCCCTCGTCGGCGAGTCGGCTGCGCAGGGCAGAAGCTGACCGGCCGTGCTCCAGCTGCCGGTAGGCCGCTATCAAGCCGGGGTCATCGATGTGATGGTCCCGCTCAGGCCAGCCGCTGCGCCGGTCCTCGATGTGCAGCGCTTCGTCGTCTTGCACCCGGACCAGCGTGCTGTCGTGGTACCGCTTGATCCACTCGTCGGTGAGGCGGTGAAGCGTATCGCGAACTTCGCCGGTGATACCCAAGTAGTCGGTGTCAAAGAGATAAGCCACGTTGACGAGTTCTTCCGCGGGAAGGTTGTAGACGTGGTCGTACAGCTCGCAGGGCCGGCGCTCGGCGAACCCCATTTCCGGCCGGTCGAAATACGGACTGAACCGTTCGAGCAAGATGGGGGAAACGGTGCTTGGCGGCTGCAGGTGAACTAGGGCCGGGACCTGGCGGATTACCGGCCAGTAATCCTCGGCGGTCTCGCCGGGAAATCCGTAGAGCCAGTTCCAAGCCGTGGTCAGGTGCGCCGACTCGCAGTCGCGCAGGGTGCGCACGTTCCGGACACCGTCCACGCCTTTGTCCATGATCGTGAGGACCCGGTTGCTCAGCGACTCGATCCCGGGCTGAACGTGGACGACATGCGCGTCGCGAAGTGCGGATACGTTGTCCAGGGTGATATTCGCCTTCGATATCGCGAGGCGGCGGCGGCACTGCCGGACTCCCCGCCGGACTTCGGCGATGCCCGGATCAAATGGGCAGTGACCCGCGCGTGGAACCTCTACTGGGGTACGGACGCGTCCATGATGCTGAGGCGCAGCTGGACGAGATCATCGCAGATGGGGGGGACGCCCGGGGATACGCTTGCGGCGCGCGGTCGTGGCTGTCGCTCTTGCGCGGCCAGCCCATGCGGGTACTCGATGCCGCGGGTACTATAGACGCTCCCGAGGACGGCGCCGCGGAATGGCCATTTCCTCTGGTGGCCGTGGCCCTCGCTGCCGCACTCAGCGGATGGACTGGCCTGGCGCTGACCCTCATCGAGCGGCATCTCCCGCAGCCTGAACCCGCCGGCCCGCCGGAGTGGGGCAGCGTGCTGCTCGGCTGGACCAGGTGCCTGACGATGATCCTCGATGGCCGGGTGAGACAGGCGCAATCCGTTGCCGAGCAAGGCTATGCCGCTGCGGTCGGCCACTTGGATCCTGGCATGGCGGCCGGCTGGGCGATTTACCAGGGGGTGGCCGCTCTCGGGCAAGGGCGGGCGACAACCGCCGACATGCTGCTCAGAGAAGCACTGGCATCGCTTGGCGGTCGCGATCCACACCAGTTCGCCCGCTATGTGCTGGCGGAGCTGGCCGCCGCCGCGGCGCTCAAGGCGGACGGGCGCGCGGCCGCCGAATGGATGCGACGGTCCGATGCCCAGAACGCGGACCTGAACAAAATGTTCGAGCCGCGGATCGAGCAGAACCGTGCTTGGGTGCTCGCCGCTAACGGTGAGCTGACGTCCGCTGCCAAGCAGGCGCAGTGCGCGGCCAGCCTCGCCCGGGCGGGCGGGCAGCATGCTGTCGAGGCGGCCGCCCTCTATGATGCTGCCCGTCTGGGCAAGCCGCGATGGGTGCTGCCCCGCCTGACCGAACTCGGCCGGATGATGGGCGGCGACCTGATTCCCCTGCTGGCGGCGACTGGCGCCGCGCTGGCCGCCGCCGACGCAAAGGAGCTGGACGGATCGGCAACCGCGCTGGATGCGCTCGGTTCGCCGCTGTTCGCCGCCGAGGCGGCTGCGGCCGCGGCCCGGGCGTATCGCCGGGCTGGACGCCGGGCGGCGGCGAGCGCCTGCGCCGAGCGTGCGAGAAGACTTGCGGCGGCTAGCGAGGGAGCCCGCACACCGCTGCTCGGCAGCGACGGCATCACGTCAGTACTCACCGACCGGCAACGTGAGATCTCCATGCTCGCCGCCTCGGGCATGTCCAGCAAGACGATTGCGGCCCGGCTGCTGATCTCGACGCGCACGGTCAACAATCATCTCGCCTGTGTTTACGATCGGCTCGGGGTGTCGAGCCGGGCGCAGCTAGCCAGAATCATGTCCGGCCACTCACCGCGGCCGTAAGCCGCCTCCCGCCACAGTGGGGGTGAGAGTACACGCGATCATTCGCTTACTGCCTTCTGGCAGCAGGAGATGCCCCAGATCCGTCAGGCGTTGGCGACAGCCTGGACCGGCAGGAGGCCGGAGAAACCTTCGGTCCATGGCGTAACCCGGGCCCGATAATTACGCTGGGATAGTGTTCTTCATCAGGGTGCGGGATCCGCGATCGAATGCGGAGCGGTACTGGAACCGGGGCCAGAGTTTGATGTCCGCGACCGCTGTGTTCCTTCCCGTCGCGCTTAAGCTGAGCGGGGTGATCACCTGGTCCTGGTGGTGGGTGCTGCTGTCCCCGCTGTGGATCAGCCTAGTCTTGCCGGCGATTGCCATCACAGTGCTGGCTATCCAGCCTATCAGGCAGGCGAAGCCGTGGCTTGCCCGTGAGGCAGCAGACCATGGTGCCGGTGGCGGGGACCTCGGGTTCCAGGACGACGTTTGAGGGCTGGGGTTGTCTTCTGGCTGTGCGGCTTCACCTCCGAGCAGAACCGCCGCGTCCTGATGCAGGGCGGCGGCGGGTACATCATCGGGGAGAAGCTCCGCTCCGGCTCCGCCGAGGTCAAGGCCGCCCTGTCCCGCCAGGGACGCTACAAGACAGTGCGGGACAACCTGCAGGTCAAGGAAGTCCGCCTCGGCGACGACACTGACCGGTTCATCATCTGCTACAACCCTGACCAGGCAGAACGCGACGCCGCCATCCGTGCCAGGCTCACCGCCCAGCTGGAGGAGGCCATCGCCGGCACCGACGCCCTCACCCGGTGCCGAGCGCGGCAGGATCGAGGGCTCCCTGGCCGCCAGGCCCGGCCTGAAGCGGTTCCTGCGCGTCACCCCGCATCCGCGCCCACGTCATCCTCTGCTGGCTCGCCCTCCTCCTCATCCGCGTCGCCGAGAACACCGTCGGCCAGCCCTGGAACCGCATCCGCGCCGAGCTCCAGCGCCAGCACGCCGTCACCTGGACCGGCCCTGCCGGCACCTTCCGGCAGACCACCGACCCGGCCAGGCCGCTGCGGCATCTCTACACCGCACTCAATATCGAACCGCCGAAGAAGATCCTCGCCCTGGACACGGCACCCCCAGCCTCCTGACCTGCACGAACACCAGCGCCTAGTGACACGCACCGTCACTGGGCTTTTTGACGTCCCCGCAGATCACTGCTTATTTTCCGGTCACTAGGCGGACACTCATCTACGGAACCCAGGACAAAGGCTCAGCCGCTCAACGACGTCCGCTGGAACGTCCGCGCAATTGTCCGGACGTTCCAGCGGGAACGCAAACGCAATTGCACGGAGCGTCCCCGCGGGGACACGTTCATCCTCCGCTCTCCGGGATTACGCGGCACCGCGAGGCAGGCGGGCGGCTCCTGCATGGTCAAAACGGGCGCCCGGCGGCTGATCTCGATTATCGCGTGTACTTGCACCCCTGATAAGGGGCGTAAGTACACACGATCATTCGCTTGCTGCCTTCTGGCAGCAGGAGACGCCGCAGATCCGTCATGGGCGGCCGATGAGCCCGGCGACTGCGCGCTGGCCTCGGAGGGGCACTGTCATCGAGCCACGGATCATCCAATACCACGGGTGGTGACGCCTGCGGGTGGGCCGGACCCGGCGGCGTCAGGATCTTCCCGTAGAGAGGGAAGTCCGTCGTGATGCCTGTGCCGGGCGACTGCCGGGGACCCTTGCATGCCTGCACGGAACGTCTACGCTGTATCTGGTCACTTACCGTGAAAGAGTGTGACTTGTGGACGAGGTCGAACTCAAGTACCGCCTCGATCGGTCAGGCGAGCGGCGGCTGCGCGAGGTGCTCACTCGGACCGGCCAGTTCGGCACATTCGCTGCGGCTCCCGCGGGCCAGGAAGAGCACAGCGACACCTACTTCGATCATGACGGGCGGCTGCGGCGGCTTGGCTGGTCGCTGCGGGTGCGTGAGCGGGCGGATGGTACGCGGGTCACCCTTAAGGTTCCTCACGATGCAGTACATGCAGGTTCTGCGATGGACAGGGAGGAGATCGAGAATACCGGCGCGTCCGACGCGGCGGACGTGTTCGCGGACATCGCCGGGCGGCTGCGGGAAGCAGGCGTGATCGCGCATGACGCCGCCGTGCCTGACGTGCTCGCCCGCGGGCTGCTGGGCGCCGCTGAGAAACTCGGCCTCACGGTAATTTTCGCGGTCCGGACCAGCCGCACGCAGTGGCGGCTCAGCCGGGCCGGGCAGCCGGTGGCTGACCTGGTCCTGGACGCCTCACGTTATGCGGTCGGCGATACTGAGGAACTTCCCGAGTATCAGGCAGAGATCGAGCTCGCGGACCGGACAGCCGAAGCCGCGCTGGATGAGGTCGCCCGCTGCGAGCACGGCCTGGCGCCCACCCGTGAGAGTAAGTTCCTCCGCGGCCTGCAGTTCCATAGTGCGACAGCGCTGGGAGAAGTGGTCGAGGCCAAGCTCGACCTGCCGGGAGCATCAGCTTTTGCCGCGGCGGAGAAAATGCTGCGCGGTGACCCGGGCGTGATCCGCGGTTACCAGATCCTGGGCGAGGGCTTCGAACGGCACATCAGGGACGTGTACTACGACACGGCCGCCCTCGACCTTGCCCGGGCGCACTGCTACCTGCGGGTCCGTGACGAGAACGGGGACCGGAAGCTGTACCTGCGCCGGGTCGCCCCGGCTGGTCAGGGCCACCTGCCGGTACAGGACGAGTACAAGGGCCGTGACGCGGCTGATGATTTCGCCACGAGCTGGCGGGTGGTCGGGGCTGTTGCCGGGAAGCTGCTGAGGCGCTCGCCGGGCGACGGTCCGGGCGGGATGACGGCCGGTCTCAAGCAGCTCGGCCTGCTTCCTTCGCTGACCGCTTCGATTACCCGGCTGACCTGGATCGTGCAGTCGCTCGATGATGACCGGCAGGTGGCGAAGATCAAGCTCGATGATGTCACGTTCGAGGACGGCAACGGCGGCCAGCGGCGGCACTCCGAAATCGAGATCACCGGCCTCGAAGACCACCCAGCCGCGCCAGGTGCCCTGGATAATGAGGCATTCCGCATGTTCATGAGCTTGTTCCGGTGGACCTGCGCACAGCGCGTGTTCCGCGCGGACGTGACGCCGGAGCTGCATGTCGGCACCAAGTATCACACCGGGCTGCGGTTGTTCGGGCGGCTTGATGACCCGGCCGCTACGTTCCCGGGCAGCGCACTCATCCGGCAGGCGTCGAGCTGGTCCAGCTTCCAGCCCCAGGCACGCTCGAGCCTGCTGTGGGCCGTGGTATTCGTCGTCCTGTCCGCTCTTGGCCTGTCCGCCCTCGTTGCCGCGCTGCCCGGCGGCTGGCAGCTAGCGGTATCCGGCGGTGGCGTGATCTTGATCGCGGCAGCGTGCCTGGCGCTGGTACAGGACCGCAGCGTGCTCATCAGCTGGCGGATCCGCAAACAGATGGTCGTCGCCGTCGCAACTCTCGGTGCCGCTCTCATCGCGGTCAAGTTCGGCTCAAAGGTCGCTGCTGACCTGGTCGGACTCATCGGCTTCCCGCTTACCGTGCTCGGCCTGCTCGCCCTGAACAACCGGGAATCCTCCGGCTGAACACGATGACAACCTAGCCGGACAGGCGGGAGCACCCGGCCGCGCGACGCGGATAGCCCACGCTGGCCAGGCACCGCCACCGGAGCCAGCGAACTGCACCACGGGAAAGCATTCTCGATCCCGCTACCCGCGATAGGGGCAATAGCCATCCAGATCAAGAAGGTAGCCTGACCGAGCTATCAGGCGTGTCCGTCAACCGGGTAATACGGCAGTGCTGTGGCTGGCAGTTTGATCCGCACGTCGAGGCCGCCTGCGGGCCGGGCGTGTGCCTCTGCCCGGCCGCCGTGTGTTCTGGCCACGGAGGCCACGATAGACAGGCCGAGCCCGGCGCCGGACCGGTTGTCCACCCGGCCGGACAGCCGGCGGAAGGGCTCGAATAGCCCGTTTACCTGGGCAGGGGGAATGGGGTCGCCGCTGCTGGTGATGGTCAGTTCGGCGATGCCTGCTTCGCAGCGGGTGGCCGCTCGTACCCAGCCGCCGGGCACGTTGTGCCGCACGGCGTTGTCGATGAGGTGGCTGGCGAGCCGTTCGATCAGCACCCGGTCCCCGGTGACCTGCGCGGGCTCCAGCGCGGTGCCGATCTTGACCTGTCTGGCCGCCGCGTCGGCGCTGGCCAGGTCGATGGCGTCCTCGACCGCGGATCGCCTGGTAGAGTTGCGCGGCCGGACGGCCGGGCCTGGCCAATGTCACGTCGATCAGCATGCGCATCTCGGTCAGCGGGGTGCGCAGCTCATGCGAGGCGTTGGCCACGAACCGCCGCTGGCTGGCGAATGCGCCGTCTAGCCGGGCCAGCATGGCATCGAAGGTGCCGGCCAGTTCTTTCAGCTCATCGGGCGGCCGCAGCACCCGGCCGCTGACTCGCCAGCGGTTCATCACTGGCGCCAGCTTGCCGGGTGGCATGGCGTTCGCGGGGGGATACATCTACTGGGCGAACAACGCCGCCGGCACGATCGGCCGCGCCCGGCTCAACGGCACCGGCGTCAGCCAGCACATCATCACCATGCACGGACGCCCCACCGGCGTAGCCGTGGACCCCTACGCAACCTGACCTTCGGGACAGCCGCGCACGCTGAATCGCTCGGCATCACTCTCGGCGTGACGTTCGATACCGGTGAGCGTGCCGTGCGGGATAGCCGCTCTGATGGCTGACAGGCTGGATCAGTCAGCCGTGTACTGGCGCGGCTTGTGCTGTGTGCCGCGGAACCTGGCTAGCGCGCAGGAGCCCTCCGGGCGGCCCGGCAGATGCCAGGCGCTGTGATGCTTTACCGCCCGCGCCTGGCGGCAGCCCTCGCGAGGGCCGCCGGCCAGCGAGCTTGCCGCGCCATGCGAGCAGCAGAACCGCGACCGGCGGTACGGACGACGCTATGAACGCCATGAATATGCATTCCCAGACTTCGGACAATCCGATCCCTGAGTTTGTCAGCGTCCCCAGGGTCAGCAGCAACGCGGCGCTCAGGCAGAAGCCAGCGGCGCACACGCCCGCGACCGCCTTGACTTCCTTCTTTCCAGGGCTTTTCCGGGCACGCGGAACCGTCATGGCCTCGGGCAGGTCAGCCGTGAGCGCAGCCAACTCCGCACTAGTCGGCGAAGCCAATGCCTGGCCCACCCGCAGGCCGAACTCTTCCTCGGCCAGTCGGCCTGCCACGAACGCGGCCTTCAGGACACTGATGGCGGCCTCGCGGTCATAGGGCAACTGAGCCTCTGCCGGAAGATTCCTCCGGTCGACGTTGAAGGCAAGAGCGTATGCGGCTTCTTGTTCGGGTGTCATCCTGGTCATCGTGCACCGTCCATGCCCTCGTCCGGATCGTACGCTCCCGCTCAGGACACGGCAATTCGAGGTGCTGTCTACGGCGGATCTCGGTTAACGCGTGTACTCGCACCCCTGGGAGCGGCTCAGGCGCACATTTTCGGGATGATAATGCTCCCGCGGCAGGCTGATCACGCAGCCGCCGCCGGCCGGCAGCCGCCGTACCGGGGCAGAACGGACGTCCGGCGGCCGTTTCCGGTTACCGTGTGTACTTGCACCCCTCATCAGGGGTGCAAGTACACACGATCATTCGCATAGCCTCTCCTGGCGGTACGAGATGCGGTCAATCCGCGTGGCGAGCCCGGCGGCCTCTTGCAGTTACCATCCCGTTATCTGAGCCAGAGCCCGGGAGCGGGCAAGAGTACACGCAATCATCCGCTTGCTGCCCTCTGGCAGCAGGAGACGCCGCGATCCGTCATGGGCGGCCGATGAACCCGGCGGCAACGCGTGCGGACTGCCGTGACCGTCACCGAAATATGTGTGCCAGAATCGGCTGGGCTCCGGATGTTCGAGCACTTGCGGGCAGTCACCGTCTCCGGACCGGCAATCCCGCTCCTCGGCGCGACGGTGCTCCCCGATTACGGCGGATTCGTCAGAACAGGTAGCGATGTCAGCAGTTGTCACCAGCATCCGGTCCGTCGCCTGACCGCGCACCGTCGACGGCTCCGCTGTTCCTTCAGAAGGCGGCCGTCGCAATGCCCAGCCCGATACCGAGGGCATAGAAACGTTGCGCCGTTCACACGTCACCGTGATGCCGACCATCGTCGCAATGCCCAGCCCGACGGCGGTCGCAGAATTTCGTTGCTGATGATGCTGTTGTAACCAGGATGAGGGATGTGTAGATCTCGCCCGGGTGCGGCAGATGTGTTTATATCTATGCGGATACTTTTTGGAATAAGTCGGGATCTGGGCATGGGCTATACGTATCGTGGTCGCTACGTAGCTGTGTGGGGCAGCTTGGGGAGGGTTTGTGGGGACCGGTGCGGCCCAAGGTGATTTTCGCGATCTCGTGATCTTTGCGCTGCCCGGGGTTCAGTCGTTTATCGAGGAAACGCGGTCAACCTGTGATGTCTCCGCTGCCAGCCAGATCTGCGCCGCGCTCGCGGCGAAGGTCGTCCCGGGCGGTAACGTCCCGGAGACTCCTGGCTTCCCGCGCGCAGCCTGGCTGCCGGATACTCCCGCGCCTCCCGCCGCGAGCATGCCCGGCGAGCTGCGCGTCGGGCATGTCCGCTGTCTGGTCACCGAAAGCATCCAGCGCCGGGTCGCGCACGCCTCCCTCGCTGCTGGCCCGGCTCTGTCCACCGTGACCGTTCGCTTCACCTCTCCGGTCTCCTTTTCCCAGAACAGCATTGACGTGCTTGTCCCGGACCCGCGCCTTATTGCCGGGTCCTGGCGGCGCCGGTGGAACTCCTCCCTCCCCGAGGGCGACCACCTGGCCATCACCGACGACGCGTGGCAGGCCACGCATCGGCCGCTAGGCCTTGCCGCATTCGACCTGCGGACCGAGACGCGAGACTCCGGCCACGGCCGGGACCGGTCCGGTTTCACCGGCACCGCGATGCTGCGGCTGGCCCGGACGACACCGCCAACTGCACGCCAGGTTCTCAGTACGCTGGCCCGGTTCGCCGAGTACTGCGGGACCGGCGCGCAGACAACGCACGGGTTCGGCGCAACCACCCTGATACCGGACCCGGAGCCACCCGGTGGGTGAGGTGCTGGACCGGGCCTTCACCGAGCAGCGGCTGCTGGATGCCTGGGCCGAAGTGCGCGACGCTGCCCTAGCGGATGGCGACGCCGGACCCGAGGTCGAACGGTTCGAGAAGGCCGCGGCACATCACATCGGTGAACTGGCCGCCGCGCTGGCCGACGGGACGTTTGAGCCGCACCCGGTGGTCCGGGTGGCGATCGCAAAGCATGATGGCGGTGTCCGCAAGCTCGCGGTACCTGGCCTGACCGACCGGATCGCCGAACGGGCGCTCCTTGCCGAATTCGACGCGCTGATCGATCCGCTGCTGCTGCCGTGGAGTTTCGCGTACCGGCACGGGCTGGGTGTCCGCGACGCCCTGGCCTGCCTGGCCGAAGCCCGCGATGCCGGGGCAGGTTGGGTCGCCCGCTGCGATATCGATGACTGTTTCGAGCACATTCCTCGCTGGGAGGTGCTGCGCCTGCTTCGGGAAGCAGTTCCCGATCAGGCAGCAGTCGACCTGGTCCGCCGGTTCATGGACCGTCCCGTTGTCGGCGAGCATGTCGCCCATGCCGAGCGGGGCCTGGGTCTCCATCAGGGCAGCCCGCTGTCGCCGTTGCTGTGCAATCTGTACCTGGATCTGTTCGACCGGGCGATGCTCACCCGGGGCTACCGGGCGATCCGGTACTCCGACGACATCGCGATCCCGGTCCCTGACCGGGGGAGCGCAGAGGTAGCGCTGTCGGAGGCGGGCAGGGAACTGGGCGAGCTGCGGCTGTCTCTTGACCCGGTGAAGAGCCAGGTGCTGTCGTTCGATGAAGGGGTGTCGTTCCTGGGGTCGGTGGTCACGTCGCTGACCAGCCCGGGTGCGCTGGCCCTGTCCCATCCAGTAGAGACCGTGGTGTATGTAGACCGGCCGGGCAGCCTGATCCGCAGCCGGGGTGACCGGATCGTGGTCGAGCACCAGGGCGAGGTTCTGTTCCGGCTGAATTTCAAGCGCATCCGCCAGGTGGTCTGCGTCGGCCAGGTCGGGATGACCACGCCGTTCCTGCACCGTGCCCTGCGCGACGGGATCGCCGTGGTCCTGCTGGACGACCACGGCGGCCCTGGCGGCAGGTTGGCGTCGCTGGCGTGTACGGACGCGACGGCGCGGCGGGCGCAGTACCGCGCCGCCGATGAGGAGCACGCTGCCCGGGAACTTGCGAAGGCGTTCGTGGACGGGAAGATCGCGAACATGCGGGTGTTGCTGCTGCGTGCCACCCGCCGCGTCCCGGACCCGGCGGTGATCAGCGCCGCGGAGACCCTGGCGATCACCCGGCTGGTCCTGGCCGATGCCACCTCGTACGATCAGGTCCTCGGTCATGAGGGGGCCGCGTCACGCGAGTACTTCCGCGCCTGGCGGCAGATCATCGGTGACGCCTGGGAATTCACCGCGCGGGAGCGGCGCCCGCCGCCCGATCCGGTGAACGCGATGCTCTCGTTCGGGTACACCATCCTGGTCCAGGAAGCGGTTGCGGCACTGGAGGCAGCCGGTCTGGACTCCGCGGTCGGGTTCTTGCACCGCGCCCGCTGGGGCAGGCCTTCGCTCGCGCTGGACCTTATGGAGGAGTTCCGTCCGGTGATCGTGGACGCCGTGGTGCTGCGGTGCTTGTCTACGGGGATTGTCCGGTCCGATGAGTTCACCACCGCGCCGGACGCGGGCTGCCGGATGAGTGCGCGTGCGCGGCAGGCGTTCCTGGCCGCGTATGAGCGGCGCATGCTCACCTTGTTCACCCACGAGCCCACCGGCAGGCGGGTCTCCTACCGGGTCGGCCTTGGCATGCAGGCCCGTGCGCTCGCCAAGGCCCTGCTAGAGCCGGCTGAGCGGCTATACCGGCCGGTGAGGTGGAAATCATGACCCAGGCCGTGCAGTCTCCCCGGCGGTCCCCGTGAAGTACGTGGTCGCCTACGACATCGCCGACGACCGCCGCCGCGAGGACGTCGCAACCTTGCTGTCCGGGTACGGGCCGAGAGTCCAGCTCAGCGTGTTCGAGTGCGAGTTCCGCACCCGCCGCGAGTCCGGCAGGGTCCGGGCGAAGCTGCGCGACCTGATCAGCCCACTCGAAGACCAGGTCAGGCTCTACCCGCTTGATGACGGTGCTGCCCGCCAGGTCGCCGTCATCGGCGCGCGCATGATCGAGGAACGCCAGGACTTCTGGATCATCACATGACCCGGTACACAGCCGCTCGTAAACGATCTTCACGGCCTCGGTCCGTGGATGGGAAAACCGCAGGTCATGACCTCGGCTTCGCCGGAGTGGCGGAAAACGGACAGATTCTGGCCTCCTTGCCACGCGGTTCGCGAAACGGACACCAAAACCGCAGGTCAAGAGCCCCTCCACAGGGCATCTGTCACAATGCCCAGCCCGACACCGAGGGCATAGAAACAGGATTGACTACCGGCCGTTCCACTCCTCGTATCCGTCACAATGCCCAGCCCGACACCGAGGGCATAGAAACCGGCGTGCCGAATCCGGCCGGGACCGCGATCAGGTGTCGCAATGTCACAATGCCCAGCCCGACACCGAGGGCATAGAAACCTTGCGAGATCAGTTGATCCGCAGTCCCTCTGTCACAATGCCCAGCCCGACACCGAGGGCATAGAAACCACGAGCCAAGCACAACGCTGTCGAGTAACAGGTCACAATGCCCAGCCCGACACCGAGGGCATAGAAACTCTCACCGAACGCCCAGTCCTGGTTCTTGGCGGGCGGTCACAATGCCCAGCCCGACACCGAGGGCATAGAAACCTTGCGAGATCAGTTGATCCGCAGTCCCTCTGTCACAATGCCCAGCCCGACACCGAGGGCATAGAAACGGTACCCCCGGGCTGGTTGCTGTAAGCGGCGACGGGTCACAATGCCCAGCCCGACACCGAGGGCATAGAAACCATGGCCAACGCAGCGGCTACAGACGCGGCCAGTGCCGTCACAATGCCCAGCCCGACACCGAGGGCATAGAAACTATGTCCGGCGCGGCAAGCCTGGAGCTTGCCGCGCAACGTCACAATGCCCAGCCCGACACCGAGGGCATAGAAACCCCCCACTTCTGTGGCTTGTCACTGATAAGCACCAGGGGTCACAATGCCCAGCCCGACACCGAGGGCATAGAAACCGACGGCGAGAAGCGACGGGACGTTGTAGGCAGCGAGTCACAATGCCCAGCCCGACACCGAGGGCATAGAAACAGGACGGTTCCGCCGTTCACGTGCCGCCGGTAAGCCACCCTGTCACAATGCCCAGCCCGACACCGAGGGCATAGAAACCGCCGATGAGGGCGACCAGCAGCCTCGTTGTAGGTCACAATGCCCAGCCCGACACCGAGGGCATAGAAACGTTCAGGACACCCATTTTGCTAATTCAGCGAACTCCGTCACAATGCCCAGCCCGACACCGAGGGCATAGAAACAGGACCACCATCCGCTCACCTCGAACTTGAGCTTGATGTTCGTCACAATGCCCAGCCCGACACCGAGGGCATAGAAACGTACGACGTCTGGACGCTTGAAGGCGCCACGTTGCCCGTGTCACAATGCCCAGCCCGACACCGAGGGCATAGAAACCCCGCGAGACCACCGCTACTCTTCAGAACAGCCTCGGCAAGCGTCACAATGCCCAGCCCGACACCGAGGGCATAGAAACAGCACCATCGAGACCGGCTCGGCGTCGTCCGAAAACGACTTGTTGGTCACAATGCCCAGCCCGACACCGAGGGCATAGAAACCTCCGAGGCCTGCCGACGAGCACGGCGGTTGGCTGTCACGTCACAATGCCCAGCCCGACACCGAGGGCATAGAAACAACTAACGGCCAGTGTCTCCACCAGCCTCAACACGTCACAATGCCCAGCCCGACACCGAGGGCATAGAAACAGGCACCCGATGATGACGCGGGGCCAGGTGAGGGTTGTCACAATGCCCAGCCCGACACCGAGGGCATAGGAACTTCCACGTTGTGGGATGCCTCTCGAAGAGGGGGCCCGTCACAATGCCCAGCCCGACACCGAGGGCATAGAAACGTCGCAGATTCGGGCGTCGCCGGAGATTACGGTCGTCACAATGCCCAGCCCGACACCGAGGGCATAGAAACCTTCAGGCTGAGCTTAGCCTCAGACCCTGTTAGGCGAGGTCGCAATGCCCAGCCCGACACCGAGGGCATAGAAACGGTTGAGGCTCCTGGACCCTGACTACTACTCGGCTGTCACAATGAAGTTTTCTCAGCAGCTTTCACGTGAGTCGCTTGTGCTCGAATAGCGTCAGGACCAGGGTCGCGCGCGCGATGGGGCCTATCTCGCTGGGACTTGCGGTGACGTTCTGGAGTGTCTTCCAGCGCTGGGAAAGCAGCGCGAAGCCTCTTTCCCCCAGGCATCTCGCTGAGCTGAGCAGCAAATTCCGGGTGCGCGCATTAATGTCCAGCTCCTTGACGCCCTTCGGCTTCTTTACCGGCGTGAGGATACCGTGACCTGCGCCTTCATACCCGCAGTCGGCCAGGCCGGGCATTCTGCCCGTGTAATTCCGCAGCACGGCCAGCACCTTCTCCGGCCGCCGCCAGGTCATGGACATTGCCCGGCAGCACGTCCGAGATCCACATGGGCAGGCCGCCCGGGTAGAACAGGCCCTGGATGTTCCCGCCGAAGTCCTTCTTCTTCCCCGGGTACCACAAGTCGATGTCCCGGCCTTTCCGGCTGACGGTTTTCTCATGGCACCGGCCGGAGGCGACGATCTTGCCGTCCAGGATCACGTACGGCGTCCCCTCCTTCACCGCGCGTTCCAGTGCCTCCTCCAGCCCGGGCGCCTGCGCTGCGATGACCTTCGTGCCCTCGGCTACATAGCGGTATGCCGTTGCCTGCGACAGCCCGAATCCGGCACCCAGCCGGGGGATGCCGGTTTTGTCCCGGTACCAGGCCAGGACGAATAGTGCCAGCCGGTAACAGCCCAGGATGCGGGTGCCCTTCCTGGTACCGATCTCCCGGCGGTGCCGGGCCAGCAGCCGCGAGACGAACACGATCAGTTCCCTGGGCACGTCAAGCCTGACACGATAGGTGATCAACGCGGAGTCTCCCGGCAGGCGATGGATTTTGGCGAGACTTCTTCTACCGGGAACTCCGCGTCCTCCCAGCGATGTCCGCCTGTATCTGCGTGTCTGCCTACACGGGTGCTATCGCACCATGTGACCGATTCGGCCTTGCTGAGAAAACTTCAATGCCCAGCCCGACACCGAGGGCATAGAAACCCACCA
>Ga0335074_10001882_pt1 | contig 28474 bp, 33 predicted proteins | sample Lox_Sample_23_FD_206715 | JGI IMG/M metagenome (GOLD analysis project Ga0335074, IMG submission 206715) | Soil microbial communities from Loxahatchee National Wildlife Refuge, Florida, United States - Lox_Sample_2.3 | ecosystem: Environmental > Terrestrial > Soil > Wetlands | place: USA... | reverse complement strand
CCGTCGACGCGCAGGGGAATTTTTATATCGCCGATCGCGACAACAACCGGATTCGCCGCGTCGCGCCCGATGGCACGATTACCACCGCCGCGGGAACGGGCGTGGCCGGCAATTCGGGCGACGATGCGCTGGCCGTCAACGCGCAACTCAATTCACCTTCGTCGGTGACCGTGGACGCGAGCGAAAATTTGTACATCGCGGACACCGGCAATCAGCGCATTCGCGTGGTTTCCCCGAGCGGTGAAATTCTTCCGTTCCCCAGCCAGGGGATGGTTTCGCCGGTTTACGCCGTTCCGGATGGAAAAGGGAACGTCTACGTCGCCGACGACAGCGGCACCATTTTTCAGGCGATGCCGACGGGGGTGGTCAACACGGTGCTGAGCAATCTGAAGCATCCGCGCGGAATGTTCGTCGACGCAACGGGCAACTTGTATTTCACCGAAGCGGGCGGGCCGCACGTGAAGCGGCTGGGACCGGCGGGCGATATCGCGCTGATCGGGGAAGGTTCCTGGAACACGCCGCGCGGTGTTTCGGTGGACGCGGCGGGAAACGTTTATGTCGCCGATACGGGATTGCAGGAAATCCTGGAAGTGAGTCCCGCGGGCGCGGTGAGCGTGATCGCGGGAAATGGCACCGCGGGATTTGCGGGCGATGGCGGCGCGGCGCTGGCGGGCGAATTGAATTTTCCGTGGGACGTCGCGATGGCGCCGGGCGGCGCTTTGTATGTCGCCGATCTGGAGAACGATCGCATTCGCGAGCTCACGCCGGGTCCGGCGACGACGGTCACTCCCGTTCTGGTGGTCAGCGCGGTGAACGCGGCGAGCTTGCAACCCGGCCCGATCGTGCCCGGAATGCTGCTGGCGCTGAACGGGACGGGATTGACGTCAACGGCGGGAATTCAGGTGACCTTCGGCGGAATCGCTTCATCGTATTTAGCGATCAGCGGCGCGAGTCTGCTGGCCGAAGTTCCGCCGCAGATTGAAGGACAGCAGAGCGTCGAGATTCAGATTTTGAGCCAGGGAAATTTACTCGCGCAGATTCCCGAAGCGGTGGTGGATGCGGCGCCGGCGTTGTATACCAATGCCGGGCAGTTGATCGCGATCAATCAAGACGGCAGCACCAATTCCGCGTCGAATCCCGCGCCGCGCGGATCGATCGTGGTGTTGTTCGGAACCGGGCAGGGCGTCACCGGATTGCCGGTCGCGGTGATCATCGGAGGGTACGCGGCCAATGTGCTTTATGCCGGACCGGTTTCGGGTTATCCGGGGCTGTGGCAAATTAACGCGAATGTTCCGGTGGGTTATCTGGGTCCGGGCGAGATGAGCGTGGTGGTGACGGTAGGCAGCGCGGGGACGCAGGCGGGGTTGAATATTTTTGTCGATTAAGTGTGGGGCGGATTATCACGACGCCTTGGAGGGCGGGATTAATCCCGCGCGGAGCGGTTCGGCGGCGGGACTAAAGTCCCGCGCGGACTGGAAGTCCGCCCTCCGCGGCTGCCGCGAATTGTGCATTGAACTTCTGCGGCACAACTTCAAGAAGCGCGTTTGGTGGCGTGGAGGGAATCGAGCAGCTCGAACCAGCGATCCAGGCCGGCGCCGGTTTTGGACGATAACGAAAGCACTCGCATGCCCGGACGCACGCTCTGAATATTGCGCTCGCACAGCGGCGCGTCGAATTCGACGGCTTCGGCCAGATCCGTTTTGGTCACTACGGCGACGTCGGCGGTATTGAAAATGGTCGGATACTTGAGCGGTTTGTCTTCGCCTTCGGTCACCGAGAGCAGCACCAGCCGCAGATCCTCGCCTAAATCGTAGGCCGACGGGCACACCAGGTTGCCGACGTTTTCGATAAACAGAAAATCGAGCGGCGACGGCAGCCAGCCCTCCAGCGCGTTGCGCACCATGGTGGCATCCAGATGGCAAACCGTTCCGGTGACGATTTGTTTTACCGGCGCCTGCGAGCGCGCCAGGCGCTGCGCGTCATTTTCCGTAGCCAGATCGCCGACCAGCGCGGCCACGCGATAGCGCGGCTGAAGCAGGGTCAGCGTTTTTTCGAGGAACGTGGTTTTGCCGGAACCGGGGCTCGACACCAGGCTCACCACCACCATGCCGGCATCGCGAAAACGGCCGCGCAGCTCGCGCGCCAGCAGGTCGTTCTGCTTCAAAACATTTTTGCGGACTTCCACTAATCTTGGCGTCATTCAACAATCTCCAGCGCGCAGACTTGCAGCTCCTTGCCTTCGAGAATTTCAGAAATCGGAGAATGGCACTCCGGGCAGACGAACCACGCCTGCGAATCGACGCCGCGGCGCGCCTGGCATTTGGGGCAGTATGCGACGACGGGCACTTCTTCGATCACCAGTTTCGAGCCTTCGAGCGCGGTGCCGGCGGCGGCGATATCGTAGGAGGCCAGCAGCGCGTCTTTGACCACTCCGGAAAGCTTTCCGAGTTTCAGATACACGGCGCTGACGCGCACCTTGCGCTCGGCCGCTTCTTCGGCCGCGGTGTCGACGATGCTGATGGCGATGGAAAGTTCGTGCATTTTCAACTTCCATTGTGAGCCGGCGGATGGTGGGGCAGGCCCCCGGCCTGCGGCGGCCTCTCAGGCCGCCTGCAAGGCTCGCCCCATGACCGACCAGCGGGGCTAAGAGCCCCGCGCAGGCCAGGGGCCTGCCCCACACAATGCCGGGCGACTATCAAACGACGCATCCGCGGCCTTGCCATCCGATCTGCACCGCTTTGCCGTCTTCCACCAGCACCGGCACGGTGCGCTGGCCGCCGGTTGCGGCGGTCATTCGCGCGCGGGCTTCGGGATCGCGTTCCACGTCGAATTCGACGAAATCGCGGCCGCTCAGCTCCAGCCAGTCGCGCATGTCCTGGGTGAACGGACAGGATGCGGTTCCGTAGAGTTCAAGCTTGACCACTCGCCAGCACCTCCAATTGCTCCCGCACAATATGATACGCCGAAGCCTGCACTTCCTGAATGCGCGGGATGTAATCGGAGCGGACGACGATGGGAAAATCGGCCAATCCGCGCCGCAGAATTTCGCCGCCATCATAGCCCAGCAGCGCGACGGTCAGAAGGCCGCGTTTGCGGGCCTCTTCGAGCGCCATAATAATGTTGCGCGATCCGCCGCTGGTGGAAATGCCGACAGCCACATCTTCCGGCCGCGCCTGCGCGATCATCTGGCGCAGAAAAATCACCTCGACGCCGACGTCGTTGGCGATGGCGGTGAGATTGGCCGGCTCCATCGCCAGCGAAATCGCCGGAACGGGGCGAAAGCCCGCGGGCGGAAGCACGCAATCGAGCGCGAAATCGTTGGCGTCCGTGGCCGATCCGCCGTTGCCGAAAATAATCAGTTTGCCGCCGCGCGCGACGCGCTGATGAATGGCGCGCGCGGTTGCGGCGATCTGCTCCGATTGCTCCTCGGCCAGGCGCGTGCGCAACTGCGCGTCGTCCTGCGCCTTCATGCGAATCGACTGTGCGACCTCGGCCAGAAGGTCTCCGGTTTCCTGGCGCTCCCCGCCGAGGAAGGGATAAAGAAACGCGGATTCGCCGGCGTCGTGGCCCAGTTCGCGATGTTCGAAAAAGACGTGCACGGTTTCCCACAGCGTGTGGTACAGAATTTCGATCAGCTCCTGATGCTCGAAGGGATCTGCAATGGGATTGGGAACGGTGTAAGAACCATCGCAGCCGGGCAGCGCGAAGGTCATCGCGCCACGGCTATGGGCCCACTTGAGCGCGTCGGCCACTTCGGCGTCGCCTGCGGGCGGCGCGAAACCCATCACCATGTCTTCGGCGCGCAGGATTGATTTGAGCCACGGCGCAAAGGCGATGGACAGATCTAGCGCGGGCAGCGCGCGCTTGCCGACAATGATCGGGTGCACGAATTCGACCGAGACGTGCTGCGCGTCGGTGGAATAAGGTCCGCGGCCGAAGGCGAGCAGGCGTCCGCCGTCGAGGAATCGCTGCGACATTTCGCGGCAGGCGGTGGCGAGACGATCGGCTTCGCGGTCGAAGAAGGATTGGTACAGGCGGTTGCGCCCGGTGAGGCGGGCGGCGATGGAATCTATCGTCGATGGCATTAGTCTTCACTTGTGGCGCGCGCACTCTTGCGTGCCGCGTCGATTCTCGTATCGACACTTTGCGCGGCTCGCCGGGCGTCGACTGAAAGTCGACGCGGCACGCAAGAGTGCGTGCGCCACAGCATCTAGCAGATCCTTGGCAGTGGATCGCCGACCAGCATGTCGATAATCCGGCTGCCTCCGTAGAGCGTCTTCACCACCACCGCTCCGGCCGGTTGCGCTTCGATTTCGCCGATAATGGTCGCGCATTCGCCGCCCGGCGTTTCATGCAGCGCGGCGAGCGCGGCAGCGGCGCAATCGGCGGCAACCACCGCCAGAAATTGTCCTTCATTGGCGATGTGCAGCGGGTCTAACCCAAGCAATTCGCAAGCTCCGCGAACGGCATCGCGCACCGGAATTTTTTCTTCCGCGGTGATCACCGCGAGCCGGCAATCGAGCGCCAGCTCATTCAGCGACGTGGCCACGCCGCCGCGGGTGGGATCGCGCATCCAGTGCACGCCATCGCCGGCCGCGCGCGCCAGCGCTTCGACAAACGGCAGCACCGATCGCGTATCGGATTTCAAATCGGCTTCAATTTCCAGATCGCCGCGCGCCAGCAGAATCGTAATTCCGTGATCGCCAATGGGACCGGAAAGAATCACCTGATCGCCGGCTTCAACGCGCGCCGGTGAAATTTTCAATTCCGGAATCACGCGGCCGACGCCAGCCGTAGTAATGTACATGCCGTCGGCTTTGCCGTGTTCGACGACCTTCGTATCGCCGCCGGCGATGGAAACTCCGGCGCGTTCGGCCGCGGCGGCCATGGCGCGAATTTCGGCTTCGAGAATTTCCGTTTCGAGGCCGGCTTCAAGAACGTAACTGGTCACCAGAGCCTCGGCGCGCGCGCCGGAAACAGCCAGATCGTTCACCGTGCCATTGACCGCCAGTTCGCCGATCGATCCGCCGGGAAAACGCAACGGGCGAACCACGAAGCTGTCGGTGGTGATGGCGACGCGCGTGCCGTTGATGCTCACATGCGCGGCGTCGCCGAGCGGTTCGGTAGACGATCCGAAAAGAATCGGGGCGAACAGGCCGTCGATCAGACGGCGGCTGGCTTTGCCGCCCGCGCCGTGGGCCATCTCCACGCGAGGGTCGCGGAATCGAACCTGTCTCATGAAACGCCTGCGCTCATGAAACTCCCACCGCAGCCTGGCGATGCTCGAAGGTGTAGTAGGCCGCGCAAGAGCCTTCGCTCGATACCATCAGTGCGCCGATGGGATGTTCCGGCGTGCATTCCTTGCCGAATAATTTGCACTGCGCCGGTTGGAGCACGCCTTTTAAAACTTCGCCGCACTGCGCCGCTTTCGGATCGGTCACGCGGATTCCGGGAACGGAGAAGCGGCGCTCGGCGTCCCATTCGGCGTACTCATTGCGCAGGCGCAGCGCCGATTGCGAAATGAATCCCAACCCGCGCCATTCAAAATAGGGACGCAGCTCGAAAACTTCCGCCATGGCTTTGAGCGCCGCGCGATTTCCTTCCCACGGCACAACGCGATTGTATTGATTTTCGACCTTCGCTTCGCCGCGGTTCAGTTGCCGCAGCACCATCACCACGGCCTGTAAAATATCCAGCGGCTCGAATCCGGCGACGGCGATGGGTTTGTGTTCGTTGCGCGCGATCCATTCATAAGGACGGCAGCCGATGACGGTGGAAACATGGCCCGGTCCGATGAACGCGTCGAGACGCATATCCGGCGAATCGAGAATGGCGCGAATTGCGGGAATGATGGTTACGTGGTTCGAGAAGACGGAAAAATTCTTCACGCCCTGTTCGCGCGCGCGCTTGAGCGTCAGCGCGGTGGATGGCGCGGTGGTCTCGAAGCCGATGGCGAAAAACATCACGTGGCGATCGGGATTGGCGATGGCCATTTTCAACGCGTCGGCGGGCGAATAAACGATGCGCACGTCCATCCCGCGAGCCTTGTACGCCAGCGGACTGCCCTGCGTGCCGGGAACGCGCATCATATCTCCGAACGCGGTGAAGATCACTTCGGGATGCTCCGCCATGGACAGGCCGTCGTCGATGCGGCCCATCGGCAGCACGCACACTGGGCAGCCGGGACCGTGCACCAGCTCGATATTCGGCGGAAGCAGGTGCTTCAGCCCGAAACGGTAAATCGCGTGAGTATGACCACCGCACACTTCCATGAACCGGTAGTGGCGATCGGGATCCGCCAGGCGGCGAATTTCCTCGGTGGTTCTGCTGATCAATTCCGGACGGCGAAATTCATCGACATATTGCATGAAGGCCTCACGGTCCTGACCTATCTTGCGCCTTTTCGAGGTTGGTGTCACCCGGCTCGAGGCCGTAGCCGCGAACTTCCAGCGCCGCCGCTTCGGTCTCGCCCAGCGCTTCGAGCAGCTCGATCTGCTCCAGCGCGTAATGCTCGCTGATTTTGCTCATGGCGAAGCCGACGTGGATCAGCACCCAGTCGCCGAGACGGCCGGGATCGGTCTCTTCGAGCAATCCCAAATCGACCCTACGGCGCACGCCCAGCACTTCGACCAACGCGAGTGGCTGCTCGCCCGGCACCAGCTCCACGATTTTTCCCGGGATGGCTAAACACATATAACACCACTTTAATCCCCAGCGGCAGACGCCGTAATTTGTCGCGGTTAACGGACCGCGGCCACCAACTCGCCGCGCCCGGCGCGCTCAATTAGCGACTCGACCACGCCGGCGGCTTCCTCGAGCGCGGCCTCCACGGTTTCGCTGAGGCCCATTTTTCCTTGTTCCGGCCCCAGATCGGCCGGCTCGCATCCGACGATGAGAACCGGACACGACGCGCCGCCCATCGCTTTCGCCGTGCGCAGAACATTCATCGGATGCATGCTGTGCGGATCGATCGCCGCGGCGCCTGCGGCGGCCTCCGGCTCGATCACGTAGACCGTCCCCGGCGCTCCGCCGAGGGGGCAGGCGTCCACCAGAATCGCCAGATCGTACGGATCGAGCAGCGCGTAAGCGAGATCGAGGCCGCGAATCCCGAAATCCTTCACCACCACGTTTTCGGGCAGTTTCCGTTGGGCCAATTTTCGCGCGACTTCGACGCCGAATCCGTCGTCGCCCAGAAAAATATTTCCGATGCACGCCACCAGAATCTTCATAGCGGCTCGATTTCATTCAGGCCGAAAAAAAAGCGATGGCCGGGCTGGCGCAGCAGGCCGAGATCCTTGCCGGGATCGTCTTCGAGCACCACGGCGACCTGAAAATTTCCTTCGTAATCCTGCTCGATTTTTTCGATGATGGCGATTTTTTCGGCGAGCAGCGAATCCATAATATCGGCGCCGGGCTTGGGCCGCAGACGCACGCGATCGCCGCTGCGAATCGCGACGCCGCCGACCTCGACGTGGTCAATGGGCGTCGAATCTTCGAGCAGGTGCCACTCCCATTCGTTCATCGGCGCCCTCCGAAAGGGAGACCGCGCAAGGCGCCATGAAGTTTCTGAAAATGTTCCGCCGGAAGAGATTCGGTGCGCTCCAGAATCTGGCGGGCGCGTTCGTCGCCTGCGCGGACCTCCTGTTTTTCTTGGTCGGTCATGGTCAAAATTCGCAGCGCGAGAATTTCGTCGATTTCGGTGCCGTCGAACAGATCGCCGGCGCTTTCCGGCGCGATCTGCGGATAGTCGTAAAGAATGATGGGCGAGACCAGCATGGTGTTGCGCTCGCCGGCGTCGCCGACCAGCACCGGCCAGGCTCCCTGATTGCGGCAGCTTTCCGCGGCGGCGCAAAATTCTTCGGGAGGTTCGAGCAGCGAAATAAATTCGCCACCGGCGACCTGCAAAATACTATGCACCGAGACCAGCGAGCGCAGCAGCGCGGCGGGCCGGCCGGCGCCATCGAAACCGGCGCAGTTGCGGACTTGAAGAATGATTTTCGTGAGGCCGTCGCGCAGGCGTTCGGCGGTCAGCTCGATTTCCCCGGCGATCGCGTCGTCGAAGCTGAAGGCGCGGCGCACGGGCAGCGATTCGAGGGGCCACGCCAGGGTCACCTCGCGCTCGCGGCCTTCCTGCCAGTCGTCGCGCTCGACGAGTTGCAGGAAGCGGGTCTTCACCGCAAGAGAAGGCGCGGCGCCGGTGATCAGGCATTCCGTGCGCATTTCAAAGGGATCCGGGTCCTGGCAGAACTTCGGCGGATACAGCACGCCGAAATTGAATCGCTGCTGATTTTTTACCGCGCTGCGGCGGTAGGGATAAAGAAGATAACCTTCGTACAAAACCGCGTTCGCGATTTTTTCCACGGCTTCCAGATTCATCGGGGGACCTTTCTTTCGCCGCGATCAATTTATAGCACACCAGTTAGATCCCGGGGGAGGAGTTTACGAACGCGCTCCGGCCTGGGAGGTGCGTGAAATCTGCGTTGATCGCGAAGGATGGGAGAACCCCCGCCATGACTGGCGGGGCTGTAACGCGCGCTATGGCTTCGCCAGTTATGGCGGGGGCGGGTTGCGAATCGACGCAGGTTTCAGGCGGCGCCTTCGCCTGCGGAAGCGGCGCGCTTCGTGCAACGATGGAACCATGGAGGGGCAGGAGTCGCTCGGGGGACGGTTCTGGTGTCTCATCATCGCGACGTTTCTCGGATTTTTGGGATTCGGCTCGGTTCTGCCCGCGCTCGCGCCGCATATCCGCAACGATCTCGGCGGATCGGACCGCGCGGTGGGATTCGTCATCGGCACGTTTTCCGTGGTGGCGCTGTGCAGCCGGCCGTTCGCGGGAAAACTCGCCGACCATAAAGGACGCAAGCGATCGTTCCTCACCGGACTCTGTAGCTGCACGCTGGCCGGTTTTGCGTATCTGCTGCCGTTCGGGGTCCACTCGCTGTATCTGGCGCGCGCGCTGCAAGGGTTGGGCGAAGCGTGCCTGTATACCGGCGCGGCGGCGTGGGCGGTGGAAGTGGCGGGCGTGCACCGCAGCGCGCGGGCGCTCGGCTACGTCAGCAGCGGGATCTGGGGTGGTTACGCGGCCGGACCGCTGGCCGGTCAACTGCTCGGTTCGTTCGATCACGCGGCGAAATTCCAGATTGTCGCGGCGCTTTCGGCGATGGCGTTTTTGAGCCGCATCCCGGAAGATTATCGCCCCGCGGCGCACCAGCGGCGCTCCGGATGGCTGCGCGCGTCGTTGATCCCGGCGGGAATTTCCGTCGGACTCACCAACGTGCACTATCCGGTGATCACCGGATTCCTGATTCTGTATCTGGCCGGCCACGGCAACGCGGGACCGGCCGCGTTTTCAACCTACGCCGGCTTCGTGCTGCTGTCGCGTTTCTTCCTGGGAGGATTGCCGGACCGCATTCATCCGCGCATCACCTTTTATTCGGGACTCGGTGGCATGGCCGTGGGCCTCGCGATACTGGCTACTGGGCCGGGGTTCGCCGGAGCCATCCTGGGAGCCGCTCTGCTCGGCTTGGGTTTTTCGTTTCCCTGGGCGTCGATCGCTTCCACCGTTTTGCGCCGCGCCGCGGAAGGCGAGCGCGGATCGACGGTCAGCGTGCTCAGCGCGTTTTACGATCTGTTCGTCGGCCTGAGCTCGTTTTCCGCGGGCCTGTTGGCCAACGCGTTTGGTTACGCCGCGGCATTCATCATGGCGATTGTTGCGCTGGGCGCGGCAGCCATCGCGGGGCGAGCGGTGTTTGCATCGCACGATGAACACCTGGCGCCCTCCGGCCGGGTTGAGGTTAATTCGTTACTTTAGAGAAATGCGCCCGCAGCCTTTGATCGCGGTTACCGATGTTGAAGCGAGCAGGTGGCAAGCCCGGATGGCTCAGCTTCCTGAACGTCAGTGACCCGCTGACACAGTTGTCGCCGTAAAAACCTTTACTCCCCGCGAGCGATCGTTTACGGTTGTACTGGAGTTACTCAGCGCGCGCCTTGCGCGGACTCCGCGGCGGACAGGATTTCATGGACCGCGCTCGTCTCGTTTTAAAACCCGAAACATTCAGGAATTGCGATGCCAGAAACAGTCGTACACGTTCTTTGGATTAATGCCGGATTGAGTTGCGACGGCGATTCCGTCTCGCTCACCGCGGCCACGCTGCCGAGCATTGAAGATATCGCCATGGGCGCCTTGCCCGGCTTGCCGAAAGTCGAGTTTCATTGGCCGCTGGTCGATTACAAAGTCGGCGCCGATTTCATGGAGCCCTACTGGCGCGCGGCCGAAGGGAAAGTCGATCCGTTCGTGCTGGTGATTGAAGGCTCGGTGGCCAACGAAAAAGTGAAACGCGAAGGCTACTGGACCGGCTTCGGCAACGATCCCGATACCGGCCAGCCGGTGACGCTGATGGAGTGGCTGGACAAGCTGGCGCCTAAAGCGTGGGCGGTTGTGGCCGTGGGTACCTGCGCGACTTACGGCGGGATTCACGCCATGGAAGGCAATCCGACGGGCGCGATGGGCGTGCCCGATTATCTCGGCTGGAACTGGCGGTCGAAAGCGGGGCTGCCGATCGTGTGCGTTCCCGGCTGCCCCATTCAGCCCGACAACCTTTCGGAAACGTTGCTGTACCTGCTGAATCAAGCCACGGGAACCGCGCCGATGATCCCGCTTGACGACAAACTGCGTCCGGCGTGGCTGTTCGGCGAAACGGTACACGATGGCTGCGATCGCGGCGGCTATTACGAAGAAGGCAATTTCGCCACCGAATACGGCACGCGGCAGTGCCTGGTGAAGATGGGCTGCTGGGGTCCGGTGGTGCATTGCAACGTGACCAAACGCGGCTGGATGGATGGGATCGGGGGGTGCCCCAACGTCGGCGGGATCTGCATCGCCTGCACCATGCCGGGCTTCCCCGATAAATTCATGCCGTTCATGGATGAGCCGCCGGGGAGCAAAGCGTCCACCGAAATTACGGGGCATTTTTATGGACCGATGATTCGCCGCTTGCGCGCGGTCACCCGGCACAGCGTCGATCAGGAACCGAAGTGGCGTCATCCGGGTCGCGAGCTGACCACCGGTTACCGGCGTCCATGGGCGGTCCAATGATTCAGCGTGGCGCACGCACTCGTGCGTGCCGCATCGACACTTCTGTCGATGCCTGGCGGCGCGAAGAAGTGTGGCGGGTTGTCGCGGCGCCAAGAAGTGTCGCGGGGAGTCGCGATGCCAAGAAGTGTCGCGAGGAGTCGCGATGCCAAGAAGTGTCGCGAGGAGTCGCGACACGGCACGCACGAGTGCGTGCGCCACAATCAGGGTTGATGAAGAGGAGTTATGGCAACACAAATTGACGAACTGGCCGGCGTAGAACAGCAGAAACGCAACCTGGTCGACGTTTCCTGGGACCCCATCACCCGCATCGTCGGCAGCCTGGGGATTTACACCAAGATCGATTTCGGCGCGCGCCGCGTGGCGGAATGCTACTCGACCTCCTCGGTCTTCCGCGGCTACTCGCTGTTCATGCGCGGCAAAGATCCGCGCGATTCGCACTTCATCACCAGCCGCATCTGCGGAATCTGCGGCGACAATCACGCCACCTGTTCGGTCTACAACCAGAACATGGCCTACGGCGTCGCCACGCCCGAGACCGGCGAATGGATCATCAACTGCGGCGAAGCGGCCGAATACATGTTCGACCACAACATCTTTCAGGAAAATCTGGTGGGCGTCGATTTCTGCGAAAAAATGGTCCGCGAAACCAACCCCGGCGTGTGGGAGCGCGCCCAGAAAACCGAGGCTCCGCACGCGCGCGATCACGGCTATCGCACCATCGGCGACATTATGAAGTCGCTGAATCCGTTTGAAGGCGAATTTTATCGCGAGGCGCTGGTGATGAGCCGGATGACGCGCGAAATGTTCTGCCTGATGGAAGGCCGCCACGTTCATCCTTCGACGCTGTACGGCGGCGGCGTGGGAACCAACGCCACCACGCAATTGTTCACCGATTATCTGGTCCGCCTGATGAAATACATCGAATTCATGAAGCGCGTGGTGCCGCTGCATGACGACCTGTTCAACTTTTTCTACGAAGCGATGCCGGGCTATGAAGAAGTGGGCCGGCGGCGCGTGCTGCTCGGCTGCTGGGGCAGTTTCCAGAATCCGGAGCACTGCGATTTCAAATACGAGCACATGGCGGAGTGGGGCAAGCGCGCCTTCGTCACGCCCGGCGTGGTGGTCGACGGGAAACTGGTTACCAACGACCTGACCAAGATCAATCTGGGCATTCGCATCCTGCTGGGCAGCTCCTATTACGACGATTGGGCCGACCGGCAGCCGTTCGTCACCCGCGATCCGCTGGGCAATCCGGTGGACATGCGCCATCCCTGGAATCAGCAGACGATTCCCAAGCCGCAGCGGCGCGAATTGGGCGAGAAATATAGCTGGGTGATGTCGCCGCGGTGGTTCGACGGGAAAAATTATCTCCCGCTCGATACCGGCGGCGGACCGATCGCGCGGCTGTGGTCGACCGCATTGAGCGGCCTGGTCGACATCGGCTACATCAAAGCGACCGGCAACAGCGTGCAAATCAATCTGCCGAAGACCGCCAGCAAAGGGCCGGTCAGCTTCGAGTGGAAAATTCCCAAATGGTCCAACGCGATTGAACGGGATCGCGCGCGCACCTATTTCCAGGCTTACGCCGCCGCGGCCGGCCTTTATTTCTGCGAAAAGGGATTGAAGAACGTCCGTCAGGGCAACACCAAAACGTGGACCGATTTCAAAGTTCCCGACGAAGCGATTTCCTGCGGCTTCACCGAAGCCGTGCGCGGCGTGCTGTCGCATCACATGGTGATTCGCGGCGGAAAAATCGCGAATTATCATCCTTATCCGCCGACGCCGTGGAACGCCAGCCCGCGGGATTCCTATGGCACTCCCGGTCCGTATGAAGACGCGGTGCAGGGCTGCCCGATTTTCGAGGAAAACGGCCGCGAGAATTTTAAGGGCATCGATATTATGCGGACGGTCCGCAGCTTCGATCCGTGCCTGCCGTGCGGAGTGCACATGTATCTCGGCAAGGGGAAGACGATCGAGCAGCGGCATCTGCCGTCGCCGTATGCGGAATGATTGTTGAACCCCCGTCTTGACAGACGGGGCTGTAGCGACCGAGTAATGGCGGGGGTCACCTCAGAATGATTGTTGAACCCCCGTCTTGACAGACGGGGCTGTAGTGACCGAGTAATGGCGGGGGTCACCTCAGAATGATTGTTCAACCCCCATCTTGACAGACGGGGCTGTAGCGGCATTACAGCCCCGCCAGTAATGGCGGGGGTCACCTCGGGAGGAATCGCGCGATTGGACGTTGATCAGACCGTAGCCCGCATCGAACAACTGCTCGAAGAAGCCGGCTCCGGACCGGCCGAAGAACTGGTGCGTCTGCTGATGCAGCTTTATGGCGCCGGGCTCGCCAGGATCGCCGAGGTCATCAAGGATTCCGAATACGCCGGGCGTCTGGCGGAAGACAAACTCGTCGGCAGCCTGTTTCTGCTGCACGACCTGCATCCAGTGGATCCGCAAACCCGGCTGCGCCGCGCGTTGCAGCAGCTCGAAGCGAGCTTCGGCGCGCATTTTCAACTCGAAGCAATCTCGGAAAACATCGCGCGAATCCGGATCGAAAAAAATGGCAGCCCGCTGCCCCACGGAATTGGCGAGGTGATCGAACGCGCCGCTCTCGACGCCGCGCCGGATCTGGCCGGCGTCACCGTGGAAGGCCTTCCCGCGCCGCCGCTGGTGCAGATCAGCATCTGAATGCAGCCACTTCTAAAACTTCGCCGACTGGTCGAGCCTCCGCCGCCGAAACAGGAAAAGTGCGAGCTGTGCGGCGCGCCGGTCCCCGCCGCGCACGGGCACGTCGTCGATCTCGAAAAGCATCGCCTGCTATGCGCCTGCCGCCCGTGCTATCTGCTGTTTACGCACTCCGGCGCGGCGGGCGGAAAACTTCGCTCCGTTGCCGAACGCGTTCTTAAAGTCCCGAACATCGATATTTCCCGCGCGGCGATCCCGGTCGGCATGGTGTTCTTCATTCGCGATTCGACGGCCGATCGCGTGCGCGCGTTCTATCCCAGTCCCGCGGGCGCGACGGAGGCGGAGATTTCGATCGATGCTCCGGAGTTGGCGCTGCTCGAACCGGACATTGAAGCGCTGCTGGTGAGCAAAACCGCATCCTGGATCGTTCCAGTGGACGCCTGTTATGAGCTGATCGGCCGCATCCGCCGCAGCTGGCGCGGCTTTCAGGGCGGCTCCGCGGCGTGGCGCGAAATCGAGGATTTTTTCGCAAATCTCAAGGAGACAAATCATGACCGATTTGTCGTTTGAAGTGATGGGCGCCAAACCGGTCCCCTACGCCGTGACGCCGGCCATCGCTTTTCGCCTGCGCGTCCGCGAAAGGCGGGCGATTCAGGCCATGCTGCTGCATTGCCAGTTGCGCATCGAGCCGCGCTGCCGCGCCCACGCGCGGGACGAGCAGGAACGCCTGATCGACGTTTTCGGCGCACCCGAGCGCTGGGGCGAAACGCTGCACGCCCTGCCCTGGACGCAGGCGACGATCCACCTCCCGCCGTTTGAAGGCGCGGCCGAAGTGGATCTGCCGGTCGCCTGCACCTACGATTTCGAGGTGACCGCGGCCAAGTATCTCGCCTCGCTCGAGGGGGGCGAAATTCCGCTGCGTTTTTTGTTCAGCGGCACGATTTTCGTCAAATCGGCCGGCGGATTCATGGTGGAGCAGGTGCCCTGGAACAAGGACGCCGTCTGGCGCCTGCCGGTGAGCGCGTGGCGCGAGCTGATGGACGCCTATTTTCCCGGCACGGCGTGGATCCGGCTGCGGCGCGAAACCCTCGACCTGCTGCAACGCGAGCGCGCCCGCAACGGCTTCGTAAGCTGGGATGAAACCATCGAGACGATTTTAAAAGGAGACCTGAAATGCGCACCTTTGGTTGGACCATCGCGGTAATCACGGGCGGTTACACGGCCTATTTGCTGCTGAAATCGCTTCCCGATATCGCCCGGTATGTCAAGCTGAGCTCGATGTAACGGCAGTCCCGTCTGCCGCACCGTTGGTTTGCACGCGGTTCGCCGATCCCTCGCCGACGTTCGCCGAATCGCCGGCGGTTCCCTCGAGTAAGCCTGCTAACATCGCTTACGGAAGGAAATCGTTATGGGCGATACACCCGGCGCCCCGAAATCGCGCTGGGAAGAAAAACTCGAACGCCGGCGCCAACGGCACCTTGATAAAATCGCGCGCGCGCAGGCCAAGTGGCAAGCGCGGCAAACCCGCTGGGCCGCGCGCGGGACGTACTTTCACGGCGGATTCGGCGGCGCCTTCATCGGCCTGATCCTGGCCGGAATCGGCGTCCTGCTGCTGCTCCAGAACCTGGGGATTATTGAGGTCGAGGATCTCCGGGCGTATTGGCCGGTGATCCTGATCGGATTCGGGCTGGTGCGCCTGTTCAACGCGTGGTGCGTCAGCGGCCGCATCTGGGGCGGAGTGATCGCGGCCATCGGCGGCGTCTTCCTGCTGCGCAATCTGGGAATCATTCACGCCAACCTCTGGGGCCTGTTCTGGCCGGCGATTCTGATCGCCGCCGGCTTCGGGCTGCTGCTGCGATCGTTCGATCACGACGTCAGCGGATGGGCCTGGAACTGGTGGAACCCGGAACACGCAGTGAGCGACGAAAGCACGCTGCACGCCGTCAAAATCGACGCCATTTTTTCGCACGCCGAGCGCCGCTTCGACACCCAGCAGTTCGAAGGCGGCGAAATCAATGCCGTGTTCGGGGGCGTCGAGGTGGACCTGCGCAAAACCGCCATGAAAAGCGATCAGGTTCGGCTGGAATGCAACGCGGTCTTCGGCGGAATCGACGTGACGGTTCCCGATACCTGGTCGGTGGTGATGCGCGGCACCGGAGTTTTCGGCGGGTTTTCCGATGAGACGCATCCGCCGGTGCGCAGCGACGTGAAATCGCCCACGCTGCTGGTCACCGGCGGAGCCGTCTTCGGCGGCGTGAACCTAAAAAACTGAAATGCATCCGATCTTCTCCAGGCGAACGTGGTTTGCGGGCTATCTGGGGGTGTGGGCGTTTTTCGCGCTGATGCTGGCTGGATTGATACGCGTGCCGGGAACGCTTTCCTGGCGCGCCGCGCTGCTAATCGCGGCGCCGCTATGCTTCTTTTACGCGTTCTGCTGCCTGACGCCGTGGTACGTGTGCCGCCAGGTCTCGCTGCCGCGGCGCACCTGGGTGATGGTCGCGCTGAATCATTTCGGCGCCGCCGTTCTCGCCAGCGCGATGTGGGTGGAGCTGGCCCGCCTGATGGCGTACCTGGTAAACGCGAGCGCGCCGCTTTCGCCGGAAATTCCGCAGCTGGTGGTGGTCGCGCTGCTGCTTTATTCGTTGTCGGTCGCGCTGCATTACATGTTCCTGGCGATGCAAAAATCGCGCCACGCCGAGGTGCAGGCGCGCGAAGCGGAATTGCGCGCGTTGAAGGCGCAGATCAATCCGCATTTTTTGTTCAACAGCCTCAATTCGATTACCGCGCTGGTCGGCTCCGATCCGGCGCGCGCGCGGGAAATGTGCATCCGCCTTTCCGATTTTCTGCGCAACACGCTCGGCCTGGGCGAGCGCGAAAGCATTAGCTGGCGCGAAGAATTGCAGCTGGCGCGAACCTATCTTGACGTCGAGCAGGTCCGCTACGGCGCGCGGCTGCGTGTGGAAATGAACGTCGATGAGGATTGCTCGGATTGCCTGATTCCGCCGCTGGTGCTTCAGCCGCTGATTGAAAACGCGGTGAAGCACGGCATCGCGAGCATGGTGGATGGAGGAACCATCAAAGTGGAGGGCCACGTGAGCAACGGCATTCTGGAAGTGAGCGTCGAAAACGGATTCGATCCCGATTCGCCGGCGCCGCGCCGTCACGGCCTCGGTTTGCGCAACGTGCGGAGTCGTCTCGAAACGCGCTTCGGTCCGGAAGCGACGCTGACCGCCAAGGCGGTCAAGAATCAATTTCGCGCGGAAATGATTGTTCCCTGCCGGAGGAGCTTGTAAATGGGGTTGCCAAAAAGGCCGGCCGCTCGCCGCGAAAACCGCCCCCGCCATCACTGGCGGGGCTCTATCGGCGCGCTGCAAGCCCCGCCAAATTTTCATACTCTCCCGGTGGGCCGCAGGCCCATAAGGAGACTCTCTAAACCGCGACCACAGAAAGCGGCGTATGCCGAGCTTTCATCAGGGAGGGCCTGTCAAGAAAGAGGATTCCATGACCCCGATTCGAGCCGTTCTGGTGGATGACGAAGAGCTCGCCCGGCAGCTTCTGCGCGAGTACATTGAAGAATCCGGCGGCGCCGAAGTAGTCGCCGAATGCGCCAACGGATTCGAAGCGGTGAAAGCGATCGCCGAGTTGAAGCCGGATCTGGTTTTTCTGGACGTGCAGATGCCCAAGCTCGACGGCTTTGAAGTGTTGGAACTGCTGGACGCGCCGGTCGCGGTGATTTTCGTGACGGCCTACGATCAATACGCCATGCGAGCCTTCGACGCGAACGCGGTCGATTATTTATTGAAGCCGTTCAGCGCCGATCGTCTGCACAAAGCGCTCGAAAAAGTTCGCCGGCGTTTGGGAAATCCCCCACCGGCGATCGCCGCCGCCGAACTGTCCGCCGCCGCGCGTCCGCCCGAGCAAAAACTCGAACGCGTGGTGGTGAAGGACGGCACAAAAGTCCACATTATTCCGATCGATCGATTGGATTACGTCGAAGCGCAGGACGATTACATCGCGCTGCACAGCGAAAAGAAAAATTATCTGAAGCAGCAGACCATTTCGAGCATCGAAGCGCAGCTGGACGCGAAGAAATTCGTGCGCATTCACCGGTCCTATATCGTGAATTTAGAAAGAATCGCGCGGATCGAGCCGTACACCCGAGATAGCCGGGTCGCGGTGCTGAATGATGGGACACAGTTGCCGGTGAGCCGGTCGGGTCATGCGAAGTTGAAGACGCTGCTCGGGGAGACGGTGTGAGGGTGCACGTAAGGCGCGCTTTTTTAATTGCCATTTTGTTGGAGGGCCTCGTCGTTTCCGTAAATTTGATGGGGGGGGAGACAATCGCGCGGCAAGCGCCCTGGATCGAGGCTCTGCAAACTCCTGCTTTGATTGTGCTCTGGCCGTTCCAATATCCAGGGTTCAGATTGTTCGCCGGCAAATTTCCAGCGATGGTCGTCGTCAGGGCGGCACAGATCATCGGCTTTCTTATTCAGACGGTCGTGTTTTCTGCTGCGATTCTGCTCTTGACCGGTATCTATGCCCGCTACAAGCGCCGAGCATCTCGGGCATAATCAAATTGAGATGAGTGCCACTCTTGAACTCGGGGCAGTCCAGGTCGACGCTGCGGCTTTCGCGGAACTTTGCCGGCGCTATCAGGTCCGCGAGCTTTCAGTCTTCGGTTCCGCTGCGCGCGGGGAAATGCGGCCCGATAGCGATGTCGATCTGCTTGTGGATTTCCTGCCCGGTGCAAAAATCGATCTGCTCGACCACGCCGGGCTCATGCTTGATCTCTCCGGTCTTCTCGGCCGCAAGGTGGATCTGGTCTCGAAGAGAGCGCTGAAACCCCTCATACGCGACTCGATACTCGCAGAGGCGCGACTCGTGTATGCGGCGTGAGGTCCTGTACCTCACCGACATGATCGAAGCTGCCGATCTGATCGCGCAATTCCTTGCCGAGGCCGATTTCGACCAATTTGGAAAATCGGAGCTTCTTCGGAGCGCGGTTGCTCAAAAGCTGGCGGTGATCGGCGAGGCGGCGGCGCACATTTCAGAACCGCTGAGAAGCCGCTACCCGGAGGTGCCGTGGCCAAAGATTGTCGCCTTCCGTAATATTCTCGTGCACTGGTATTTCGGCATCGATTGGGAGGAGGTCTGGCTGGTCGCAAAAGAGCGCTGCCCTGACCTGCGGCAGCAAATTGCTCAGATCCTCGCGGCCGAGTTCCCCCACAACGAGTAGGCTTGCTATACTCACCGTCGCGCACCCACCATGAACGCACAGAACCACGATCACGACCATCAAACCGTTCCTTCCGACCCCACGCTTCGCGTCAAAGCGCTTGAATCGCTGCTCACGGAAAAAGGCTACGTCGATCCCGCCGCGCTCGACGCGCTGATCGATCGCTTCGAAACCAAAGTCGGCCCGCGCAATGGGGCCAAAGTCGTCGCGCGAGCATGGGCCGATCCGGCTTTCAAACAGCGTCTGCTCGCCGACGCGCCCGCGGCGATCGCCGAACTTGGTTTCGCGCCGTTTGAACATGAGCAGATCGTCGCGCTGGAAAATACGCCGGCCGTCCACAATATGGTGGTGTGTACGCTGTGCTCCTGTTATCCCTGGGCGCTGCTCGGATTGCCGCCGGTCTGGTATAAATCGACGCCGTACCGTTCGCGTGCCGTGATCGATCCGCGCGGCGTGCTGCGCGAATTCGGGCTCGAACTCGACGAACAAGTTGAAGTTCGCGTGTGGGACAGCACCGCGGAAGTGCGCTATGTTGTGATTCCCGAGCGTCCCGCGGGAACAGATTCGCTCAGCGAAGACGAGTTGGCCGAATTGGTGACACGCGATTCGATGGTCGGCGTCGCCAAAGCCGGAGGCCAGGCATGAACGGCGTCCACGACATGGGCGGCATGCACGGCATGGGACCGATCCAGCATGAGAAGAATGAACCGGTCTTTCATCACGAATGGGAAGGCCGCGTCTACGCGATGAACACAGCGCTCATGGCGTTTCATAAATGGACGCTCGATGCCTGGCGCCATCATATTGAAGTGATCCCTCCGGCCGACTACCTGCGCATGAGCTATTACGAAAAATGGCTGGATGCGATGGAACGCCGCGTGGCGCAGTACGGATTCGTCACGCCCGAAGAATTGCAAAACGGCAAAGCCTCGCCGGGATCGGCAAAGGCGACTCCGGCGCTGACTGTCGCGATGGCGCGGGCCCACGGGCGCAATCTTCCCTCGTCGAACGATCCGTCGATCAAGCCGCTGTTTCACATCGGCCAGCGGGTGCGCGCGCGGAACATAAATCCCGCGGGCCATACTCGGCTGCCGCGTTATGCTCGTGGAAAAACCGGCGAGATCATTCGCGATCACGGCGTCCATGATTTCGCCGATACCAGCGCCGCGGGGCTCGGACCCAGGCGCCAGCATCTTTATTCGGTCCGCTTCACCGCGCGCGAGCTGTGGGGCGAAGCGGCCTCGCCGCGCGATACGATTCATGTGGATTTGTGGGACGACTATCTTGAACTCGCCTGAAAATTTCGCTGATCTTCCGAAAATTCCGCGCGACGAAGGCGGACCCGTTTTTGCCGAACCGTGGCAGGCGCAAGCCTTTGCGCTCGCCGTGAAATTATCGGAGCAGGGCTATTTCACCTGGAAAGAATGGGCCGCGGAACTGGCCGGCGAGCTGAAAGCCGCCGAAGCTCGCGGCGAACCAGACGACGGCACACATTATTATGAGCACTGGCTGGCCACGCTGGAGCGTCTGGTCACGCAAAAAGGTTTAACCGACCGCGCGTCGCTTGCCGATCGCAAACAAGCCTGGGCCGACGCGTATCGCCACACGCCGCATGGAAAACCGGTGGTGTTAAGAAAGTAACGTAAGCCGTCAGGCTTGCGCTGCCCGCCTGGTCATGGTCGCACGCGGTATGAATAGCTTACCGGCGGGGACCGAGTAGTCGGCGCTAATATACTTGATCCAACCAGTTGCTTCGGTCCGTTGGTGGCGCACCCATACTGACCGGGGGCTGCTCAAGGTTGCGTCAGCGATATCAATGCCGAGCAGTCTGTCCCCTTTTTCAGGACGAGGCTATTAATTCTCTGCCGGACGCTCCGCGCTGTCGATCACGAAATAACTCACCGGACCCTTTTGCGGCTCCAGCCTCAGGCCGAGCTGCTTGGGCAGCGCCTCGAAAATCGTCGGCAGGTCCGCGATCCCCGGCGGCAAGTTCTCACGCGGAAAATCCGGCGGTAACTCCGGCATGCACGCCAGCGTGAAGTCGTAATTGCCGCTCAACCCTGTCTGATCGATTACCGAACGCTGGTCCTGTTGCAGCGTCTGCGACAGCCACCACGTCAAATATTCCATGGGCACGCGCTTCCCCACCACGTGGCCCGGACCACCCTGAATCGGAACCTGCCAGTTCTGCGGGCTGTCGTTCGGCTTCATCTTTAATCCCGATTTATCGACGCTGAGCGCATACACCGGACCCTCCTTCGTTTCGCGATGAAATTTCAGCTTGAACTCATCGGCCAGTAGGTTCCGAAACATGGTGTGCAGGTCGTCGAGATTATAAGGATGGTCGGCCTTGGCCTCGACATCGTACCGGCCGCCATCCACCCATTCCGGACCGCCCTTGATCTGCCACATCGGGACTTTATACATCAGGCTGATCATCAGCTTCACCGGAACATTCTGCGCGGTGTATTCCTGCCCGCCCGGCAGCGCCTTGATCCCGCCGCCGCGAACGCCCGGTTTCGCCGGCTTAATCGAGATCACGTCAAAGGTCAGCCGCGCCGGTTTCTCCTGCTCCTGCGCCTGCGCCTGCGGCAAAACCAGAACCAGAGTACACAGTCCGCCGAGGATCATGGCTCATGAGACTCCGCCGGAGCCACAAAAGTTCCCCTAACAGGGTGCTGAAAAAGGGGACAGACCGCTCTGTCCACGGCCATGGTCGCACGCGGCATGAATAACTTACAGGCGGGGACAGAGTAGTCTGTCCCCTTTTTCAGCACCCTGCTAAAGATACGCCGGAACCACCTGTATTTCAGGAATCGCCATGCGAGCCGGCATTCGAGCGACGGCCAGCACCGCCTCCGCCACATCCTCCGGCCGCAGGGCCTTGGCCAGCGTCTCCGCCGGCGTCTTCACGGGGCGCTGATTCAGAAGCTCGGTATCCACCAGGCCCGGACAAACCACGCAAGTGCGAATGCCGTTCTCTTTTTCCTCGAACCGAATGGCGTGAGCCAACCCCAGGAGGCCGCGTTTGCTCGCCTGGTAGGCGGCGCCGGACGCATCGGCGAACAGCCCCGACACCGAGGAAATATAGATCAAATGCCCGGCGCGTTTCTCCCGCATCGCCGGAAGCACCGCGCGCGTCACGTAGTATGCGGCGCTCAAGTTGACGCGGACCATTTCGTCCCAAATCGCCGTCGTGAGCCGCTTCATCGAGCGATCCGGCACGTTGGTTCCGGTCGCGAAGACCATCACGTCGATGCCGCCGAAGTGTTCCCGGGTGTGCTCGGCAAGCTGATCCATTTGGGATGCATGCGAGGCGTCGGCCGCGAACATCTCGACCCTTCGTCCTTCCGCCGCGAGCGATTCCTGCAACTGCCGCAGCCGCTCCTTGCGCCGCCCCGAGGCCATCACCCGGGCGCCGGCCCGCGCAAACAGCGCCGCCGTTTCGCGGCCGATTCCGCTGGAAGCTCCAACGACAAGAACAACCTGATTTTCAAGTGAAACGGGCATATGGATTCACTATGACACCACTTGCAACCGTGCGATTCTGGATCTCATGAATCCCCCGCCGATGCGGATCGGCATTCACACCTCCATCGCCGGCGCGCTCGAAAAATCGGCGCTCAAAGCCGCCGAATTGGGCGCCAACACCTTTCAGATTTTTTCCTCCAGCCCGCGGCAATGGAAAGCGTCGACGCTGTCGGAGCCCGCGGTCAAACTGCTGCAAACCGCCCGCGAAAAATACGGCCTCACGCCGCTGGTGATCCACGATAATTATCTGATCAACCTCGCCTCCGCGCACGAAAAGATCCGCCAGTTATCGATCGAAGCCTTTCGCGGCGAGCTCACTCGCGCCATCGCCATCGGCGCCGAATATCTGGTGGCGCATCCCGGAAATTACAAAGGCCGGACGGTCGAGCAGGGTATTCTACACTTCATCGAAGGCGTCGCCGCCGCGGCTGCGGGACTTAAATTTGAAAAGCTGATGCTGCTGCTCGAAAACACCGTGGGAGCCGGTTCGCAGCTCGGCGGGCGATTCGAGGAGCTGCACGTGATTCGCGAATACGGCTCGAAAATGACCGACCTGCCGATCGGCTTCTGCCTGGACACCTGTCACCTGCTCGCCAGCGGCTACGACATCGCGACCGCTCCGGGATTGAAGAAAACCGTCGCCGAAGCCGGCCGTCTTCTCGGCCTCGAAAACGTCCGCGTGATTCACGCGAATGATTCCAAAACCCCGCTCCGCTCGCATGTGGACCGCCATGAGAACATCGGCGAAGGTTATATTGGATTAGACGGGTTTCGTCGCATTCTCGCCCACCCGAGCCTTCGCACCAAAGCCTTCATTCTCGAAACGCCGGTGGACAAAGACGGCGACGACCGCAGGAATCTGGACACGCTCAAGAGCCTGCTCAAAAAAGGGGACAGACGACTCTGTCCCGGGACGTAAAATTGAGGATATGCCCGCGATGGTGGGCGTGGACAGAGTGGTCTGTCCCCTTTTTTGAGCACACTTTAAAATCTCTATGCCCGAAATCGTCTACGACCACAACCAGATCGAGCTGAAATGGCAGCAGCGCAACGAATCGGCGGACTTGTATCGCGCCGATCCGTCGGGCGTCGCGCCCAAATATTACGTGGTCGAAATGCTTCCCTACCCCAGCGGCCGTCTGCACATGGGCCACGTGCGGAACTACGCAATCGGCGATGCGCTGGCGCGTTATATGTGGATGCGCGGCTATAACGTGCAGCATCCGATGGGCTGGGACGCCTTCGGTCTGCCCGCGGAAAACGCCGCGATGCAGCGCAATCGCCATCCGCGCGAATGGACGCTCACCAACATCGCGGAAATGAAGCGGCAGATGAAGCGAGTCGGCTTCGCCTATGACTGGTCGCTGGAGGTGACCACCTGCGAGCCTGATTATTATCGCTGGAACCAGTGGTTTTTCCTGAAAATGCTGGAGCACGGCCTGGCTTACCGCAAGAAGGCGCTGCTCAACTGGTGCCCCGAATGCGGCACCGTGCTGGCCAATGAACAGGTGGTCGAAGGCTGCTGCTGGCGGCACGAATCGACGCCGGTGGAGCAGCGTGCGCTCGAACAGTGGTTCTGGAAAATCACCGCGTACGCTGAGGAACTGTTGCGCGACATCGACGAAAAACTGGAAGGCCAATGGCCGGAGCGAGTGCTTTCCATGCAGCGCAACTGGATCGGCCGCAGCGAGGGCTCCGAGATCGACTTTCATCTGGAAGAAACGGGTGAGCCGATTCGCGTGTTCACCACGCGCGTCGATACCATCTACGGCGCGACCTGCGTCATTCTCGCGCCGGAGCATCCGGTCGCGCAAAAGCTTCTCAATGAAGCGGGGCGCGCCAAAGCGAAACAGATGATCGACGCCCGTGCGCAGAAGGGTCCCGGCGATATCGAAAAAGAAGGCATCGCCACCGGCCATTACGCCATCAACCCGTTCAACCAGGCGCGCCTGCCGATCTGGATCGGCAATTTCGTGCTGATGGACTACGGCACCGGCGCGATCATGGCCGTCCCCGCGCACGATGAACGCGACTTCGAATTTTCGACGCAATACGGGCTGCCGATCGTGCCCGTGATTCGTCCGGTTGACGGCTCGCTCGACCAAAATCCCAAAGCCGCGTTCACCGATTACGGCATTGTCGAAAATTCCGGCGAATATTCCGGCTTGGCCAGCGCCGAAGCGCGACGCGTGATGAATCAGCGAGCCGAGCGCGAAGGCTTCGGTAAATCCGCCATCACCTATCGCCTGAAGGATTGGGGCATTTCCCGCCAGCGCTATTGGGGCACACCGATCCCGGTGATCCATTGCCCCAAATGCGGCATGGTTCCCGTTCCCGAAAAAGACCTGCCGGTTGTTCTGCCGCTCGACGTGAAAATCACCGGGAAGGGCCGCTCGCCGCTCGAAGACGTTCCCTCGTTCGTCAACGTGAAGTGTCCGAAATGCGGCGAGCCCGCGCGCCGCGAAACCGACACCATGGACACCTTCGTCGATTCGTCCTGGTATTTTTACCGCTATTGCGATCCCAGGAACGATCGCGCACCGTTCGCCGCCGCGCCGGTCGAAAAGTGGTTCCCGATGGATCAATACATCGGCGGCGTCACCCACGCGATCCTGCATCTTCTGTATACGCGCTTCTTCACCAAATTCATGCGCGACATCGGCCTGGTTTCGCTCGACGAGCCCGCCGCGAACATGTTCACGCAGGGCATGGTGCTCGGCGCCGACGGTTCGGCGATGTCCAAATCGAAAGGCAACACGGTGGATCCCGAAGAGATGATCGCGAAATACGGGGCTGACACCTGCCGTCTGTTCGTTCTGTTCGCCGCGCCGCCGGAAAAGGACATGCCGTGGAACGAATCGAGCGTCGCCGGCCAGCGCCGCTTCCTGGAACGCGTTTTCCGCTTCGTCACTCGCAACGCCGATCGTGAAATCGCGCAATCCGATCCCGCCGCCGGCCGGCGCGCCTTGCGCAAATTGCATCAGACCATCCGCAAAGTGACGGAGGATTTCAACAATCGCTGGCACTTCAACACTTCGATCGCCGCGCTGATGGAACTGCTCAACACGCTTCAGGAAGAAGGACCGAATCTCTCGCGCGAAGCGATCGATCAGATCCTGCCGCCGCTGGTTCTGCTGCTTGCTCCGTTCGCGCCGTACATTGCCGAAGAAATGTGGGAGCAGCTCGGCCGCGCCGGTCCGGTGTTTCGACAAACGTGGCCGTGCTTCGATCCCGAGCTAGCCAAAGAAGACCTGGCCGAAGTGGTGGTGCAGGTGAACGGAAAAGTCCGCACGCGTCTTTTCGTCCCGTTCGGCACGCCGCAGCAGGAGCTCGAAAAACTCGCGCTGGCCGATTCCAAAGCGCAGCCGTTTGTCGCCGGGAAACAAGTCGTAAAAGTGATCGTCGTGCCCGATAAATTAGTTAACATTGTCGTCAGATGATGCTAGAGGAAATTCAGATCGAGGGTTTTCGGTCGCTGAAGTCCGTGACGTGGAAACCTGGCAAGCTGAACGTGCTTATCGGGCCGAACGGGGGCGGTAAATCGAATCTGCTTCGCGTCCTTGATCTTCTTCGAATCTCGGCGAGTGGCGGCCTCAAGCAGGCGATACTCCGAATGGGCGGGATGATTCCGTTGCTGTGGGACCAGCAGGCAGAGCAGATCTGCTTCAGGCTGCGCGGCGCTTGCCTGCCCGAGACTCCCCAACCAGCACGGCCGGCGCACCTTGAGTATCAGCTTGCCCTACAGCGGGTGGGAAACACCGGCGGGTACAGAATCGGTATGGAGTCGTTCCGCGATGCGGACCCGGGACGGGAACGTTTGAGCTTTAACAGCTTCACTGAGACAAGTCTGGCTTCGGCTTCGGAAGCCTCCAGCGAACCGCAACACGAGCTCAGGACCGCGTTGCTGTCTTGGTGCGTCTACTTTGACCTTCGCGTTGATCAGGACGCCGAACTTCGCCATGCTGCCGTGACGCGCCTTGAAAAACGCGTCGATGCAGACGGCCAAAACCTCGTCGCAGTCCTCCATACCCTCTATACGACCGACCGGGAATTCGAGGAATTCATCGACAGCTCGATGGCGACCGCCTTCCCGGACGATTACGAAAAACTGAGTTTCCCGCCCGCCGAAGACGGACGCGTTCAACTGCGGCTGAAACGCAAACATCGCAAACGCGCCGACAGCGCCTCCGACCTTTCCGACGGCACACTGCGATTCCTGCTCCTACTGACCATTCTCGGCAGCCCCGATGCCGGCTCGCTCATCGCCATCGACGAACCCGAAACCGGTCTGCACCCGCGCATGATGTCGATCATCGCGGCTGCGGCGGCCAACGCGGCGTTGAAGAGCCAGATCATCTTTACCACCCACTCGCCCAGCTTTCTCGACGCCTTCCCCGCGGACGATCCGCCGCAAACAACGGTGGTGACCTCGAACGGATCGGAAACGCAACTCAAAACCATCTCCGGCGAGGAGTTGAAGAAATGGATCGAAGAATATTCGCTCGGCAAATTCGCATTTTCAGGTGAGGCGGAAGCCGTCTTGTGACCATCCTTCTCTACGTGGAAGGCGAGACGGAGAAATATCTTCCCGCATTTTTCAAACGATGGCTCGACCCAAAACTGAAGGCGCCGGTCCGGATCGAGCCAATCAATCTTGCCGGCGTGGCGAACTACCTCAAGGACATTCAAAGGCGTGCGAATCTTGGCCTGGCGCAACCTCACGTCATGGGCGGCGTCGGGCTTATCGACCTGTACGGTTCGGGCCTGCCCTACCCGGACGGGAGAGTTGAGGAGAAGTATCAGTGGGCTCGGACACACGTCGAGTCCAGGGTTCGAAACGCCAGATTCCGCCAGCATTTCGCCATGCACGAAACCGAGGCCTGGTTGTTCAGCGAGCCGCGTATTTTTCCAAGAAAAATTCGTGACGGCATTCCCGATTCGCCGCCGGAAACCGTGAATCTCAACAATCCGCCGAGCCGCCGCTTAGGCAATCTTTATAGAACAAGGCTCGATAGAAAGTACACCAAGCCGCTGGAAGGCGCAAAGTTGTTCCGTGCGCTCGACCCAGACATCGCCTGCGAACGCTGCCCGCACCTCGCGTTGTTGTTTCAGGACCTGCTGGATTTAGCCCGGCCTGACAACTGAACCAGTTGCGCCGGGAAACAAGTCGTAAAAGTGATCGTCGTGCCCGATAAATTGGTGAATGTTGTCGTAAAGTGAGGGTATGCCCACCGAGGCGCTGCTCTCCGTAGAAGAATATCTCGCGACCAGCTATCGTCCCGATTGCGACTACGTTGACGGGCGCCTGGAGGAGCGGAACGTGGGCCGTCGGGATCACAGCAATCTGCAAATGGTGGTCAGCGCGTACCTGTATGCGCGGAGAAAAGAGTGGGGGATTCGCGTCTATCCCGAACAACGTATCCAGGTTGGCCCCACGCGCTTCCGCGTGCCTGATGTAACGGTGGTCCTCGGCGAACCCAGTGAACAGGTGTTCACCAAACCTCCGTTCCTGTGTATTGAAATTCTGTCGCCCGAAGATCGTCTCAGCCGAGTCGAACAGCGTATTGACGACTTCCTGAAGATGGGCGTCGCCTACGTCTGGCTGCTCGATCCCGAAACCCGTCGCGTATACGTCGCCACCAAGGAGCAGGGCTTTCACGAATTCAAAGGCGAGGTCCTCAGAACCGAGAACCCCGCCCTCGAAGTCCCGCTCGGCGAGATTTTCGAATAATTACTGCACCGCTACCGCCGCCGCGCCCGTCGTCTTCACTCCATCGATCGTGACCGTCACCGGCAGCGCCGACCCACTCACTCCTGACGGCACTTGCAAATTGATCTGCACCACGCCCGTGATCAGCGTCGGCGCCGCGCCGGCGTACAGCACCGTCGCCGGCTGTCCGCCGATCGTCGCGGTCACCACGCTC
>Ga0335074_10001881_pt1 | contig 28476 bp, 21 predicted proteins | sample Lox_Sample_23_FD_206715 | JGI IMG/M metagenome (GOLD analysis project Ga0335074, IMG submission 206715) | Soil microbial communities from Loxahatchee National Wildlife Refuge, Florida, United States - Lox_Sample_2.3 | ecosystem: Environmental > Terrestrial > Soil > Wetlands | place: USA... | reverse complement strand
AGCTCGGCCGCGTTGTCGTAGGCGCCGATTCTCGAGGGCAACTGTCCGGCCATGAAGGAGTACCGGGAGGGTGCGCACAGCGGGCTGTTGCAATAGAAGGCATCGAAGACGACACCACCCTCGGCCAGCGCATCGATGTGGGGTGTGCGAGCGACCGGGCCGCCGTACGCGCGCAGCGCGTGCGCGCTCAACTGGTCGGCCATGATGATCAGAAGGTTGGGGCGAGCGCTCATCCCGGGCCTGGTGTGCCTTGCTCAACCCAGCAAGGTTATCAGACCGAAGCGGACACCACTCCGGACGTCCGTATCCTCAACGCGGACGGACCCGCGATGAGCCGGGCCGAAGCCCCATCCCGCCTACGGGTTCTGGGCTACTGTGCCTGGTTCTGCTGCAGGTTGTAGCCGGTGGTCGGCCCCACGCCACCGTCGTCCACGGTCTCGGATGTCCGCACATCCACCGCCGTGAATTCCATCTCCACCTTGGTGAACGCGTAGCGCGGTGACTGCCCCCCGCCTGAGCTTGCGATGGCATTCGCGCTCTCGACGATGACACTCCGGAACGAGAACTCGATAGTCTCGCCGCTCGAGGTCGTGGTCGTCAGCGTACAGGTCGGGAACTGCTGGCCGGACGATGCCGCAACGCCAAGAACCGGAAACGTGGAGAGGGCAGCATGCAGGACCAAGGTGCTGGGCGCCGCCTTGCCCGCTTCGGAGCCCGTGGCCGAGCCGCCGAGGGTGGAGGTGCCGGCGATGCCGATATCAAAGAAGCTGACGTTGAAGGTGGTACCGCTGCCGGCCACGGCGTCATCTGCGCCGCACACGACCTTGCCCACCGACGCGGCATGACTCACGGCCGCGGCGCTGAGCAGGAGTGAGCTCAAAGTGATGCGGAAGAACTTCACGGCGGAGAGCCTCCGAAGACAACCGACCTTCGCTGATCGGCGCGGCAATCTATGCACAATGGGACGCTCGAGCTGCGATCGGATTCACGGAATGGATTGAACCCGACGCCTTTCAAACTTTGATCGCGCTGCATCATCCAAAGAACGAGACGGCCACACGGTCTGCGATTCGTGAGCGCGCTGGCCCGGGTCTGTGTCAATGTCGGACGGGGTGTCTTGGAGGGAGTGATGATGGCGGGATCCGCGACGACCGGCGGCGTGTTTCAACGGGCATCCACCTGGGTGGGACGAGCGACAGCTTTCGGGCTGGCCGTCGCCTGGATGGCGCTGTGGGCGGCGCTCTTGGTGGCAACGGACGAGGTGCTGGAGCACGTGGGGCTGCTACCTGAAGGCATGCTACGCTCCGCGAACCCGCCGGGCCTGAAGCCGGGCGACGTCGAGCTCGCGCACGAGGCGCTCGCCGTGGTGACGTTCGCGGCCACCGTGATCATGGCGCTGCTGACGCGCGAGCGGCTGACACGCTTCGGCTTCGCACCGCGCGGCGCCGGACGGGACCTCCTGATCGGGGTCTCGACGGGGCTCTTGCTGATGCTCGGAACACTCGCCCTCATGGCAGCGCTCGGCGGCTTTGCGTTCGGCCGCGTGGCGATCCCCGCGGACCGGATCGGCATGCAGGCAGCGAAATACGCGCTGCTCTTCGTCCTGGTCGCCCTTACGGAGGAGCTCTGGTTCCGCTCCTTCGTCCTGGTGCAGCTGTCGCGCGCGGTGAGCTTCTGGCCCGCCGCCCTGCTCATGAGCGGCCTGTTCTTGCTGTCGCATACCGCGAATATCGGTGAGAACCCGCTCGGACTGCTTGCCGCGTCATTGGTCGGCCTCGTTCTCGCCTATTCGTTCCGGCGCACCGGAGCCCTGTGGTTCGCGATCGGCTTCCACGCGGCCTGGGACTACGCCGAGAGCTTCCTCTTCGGGGTTCCCGACAGCGGCAGCGTGCTCCCCGGCGCCCTCATGCGGCCGACGCTCGGCGGTCCGGCCTGGCTGACGGGTGGGCCGACCGGCCCCGAGGGAAGCCTCCTCGTGTACGCCGTCTTGCTCATCCTCGCTCTCGTCGTACGGTTCGCGCTGCCCCGGCGTGAGGCGTGACCGGCGGAGCCGCTACGGCACGTCGCGCAAGAGCGCCTCGGCGGCGCGGATGGCCTGATCCTGGTGCGGCTGCAGCTCCTGCTGTCCCAGGGCGTCGATCTCCTTCGAGAAGGGATCCTCGATCCCCGTTGCGATGCCCGCGAGTGTCTCGACCACGCCGAGCCCGAAGAACGGCACGGAGGCGACGCAGTACCCGCCCTCGTGTGTCATCACGATGCGACCGCCGCACAGCTGATCCGCCGCTTGCATCAGCAAGCGCGTGAGCGCGCGGTAACCGGTTCCCGAGAGCATCATCCGTCCGAGCGGGTCGAAGCCGCCCCCGTCGAAGCCGCACGGCACGATGAGCAGCTCGGGCCGGAACCTCGAGAGCGCGGGGATCACGACACGCTCGAACGCCGCGAGATACGCGCCATTGCCGGAGCCCGGCGGAAGCGGAATGTTGATGTTGCAGCCCGTGCCGGAGCCTGCTCCCCGCTCGCTCAGCATCCCCGTATCCGGTGGATAGTTGCGATCCTGATGGAGCGAGATGGTCAGGGCGCGCGCGTCTTCGTAGAACGCGGCCTGCGTCCCGTTGCCGTGGTGCACGTCCCAGTCGACGAAGGCAATGCGCCTCAACCCGCGCGCCTCGAGCGCATGCATTCCGGCGATCGCCGCATTGCCGAAGATGCAAAATCCCATGCCCTGTTCCCGGAGCGCATGATGTCCCGGGGGCCGCACGAGCGCGTAGGCGTTGCGCACCGTACCGTTCAGGACCGCCTCGACGGCTTCGATGCATCCTCCGGCTGCGAGCTTCGCAATGCGAAAACTGCCCCGGCCCATCACCGCTCCGGAACCGCTGTCCCAGGCGAGATCATCTGCGTGTGCGCGTACCCGCTCGAGGTACTCCCGGGAGTGCACACGCAGGAGCTCCGCGTCCTCGGCCTCGCGCGGCTCGATCGCGCTGAGCTGCCTCAGGAGTCCCGCGGCATCGAGCAGATTGCGAACGCGGCGCTTCGCCTCGGGGCTCTCGATGTGCTCGGCCGGCTGGACCGGAAATCCGTACGGCACGAAAAGGCCAAAGTGGCCGGTGCTGTGCCAGGCGAAGAGCTCGTGCCAGACCAGACCCGTGGACCAGCGACTCAAGGCAGCGCCTTGTGCATCGGAACGAATTCGATGGTCACGCCGGGGGCAACGGGATAGTGGACCTGCGGGCCGGATTGGTAGCCGAGCGCCTCGTACAGGCGTACGCCCGGGAGCGTGCCCATGAGCTCGAGTCGCGTGAACCCGCGGGCGCGCGCCTCGCTCTCGCAGCGCTGAAGCAGGGCTCGGCCAAGCCCCTGGCGCGCATGGTCCGGATGAACGAAGAACGCCCGGATCTTGGCGGCATCGACGGCCGGATCGAGCTCGGCGGCGTCGCGCTCCCGGCGGCCATCACCGCCGAAAAGGGTTCGGCGGTAGCTCCAGCCGCCGCACGCGACGAGGCGCGCGTCGACCTCCGCGACAAAGTACGTGCCGTCGTCGATGAGCTGGGTGTCGACGCCGAACGCGCCGCGCAACGCGCCCTCGATCTGCTCGGGCCGATAGTCGTGCTTGCCGAGCACGCGCGCGGATAGCGCGATGAGGGCTCGCAGCTCGGGGACGTCGGCGCGCGTCGCCGCTCGAATCGGGTACCGCATGCCGTGGAGTTTACGACGAAGCCGCCGCGACTAGCGGTTCACCCACGTCATGTCTTTGTAGCGCGCCCCCTGCACCGTCTCTGCCAGCTGATCGAGCGCGTCGAGCTCGTCGGCGCCGAGCGTCAGGTCTGCCGCCGCCGCATTTTCCTCCAGCCGTTCGATGCGGGTGGTGCCCGGGATGGGCACGATGTGCTCGCCCTGCGCGAGGATCCACGCGAGAGCGATCTGCGCCGGCGTTGCTTTCCGCGCGCGCGCGCTGACCTCGATCCGCGCGACGATGGCCAGGTTCTTGGCGAAGTTCTCCGGGGCAAAGCGTGGCAACGTGCGGCGGAAATCATCCGCCGGTAGATGCTCGACGGAGCGCAGCTCTCCGGCAAACAACCCGCGGCCGAGCGGGCTGTAAGGCACGAGCGCGATGCCGAGCTCACGCAGCGCATCCATCACCCCGTTGGTCTCCACGTCCCTCGACCAAAGGGAATACTCGGATTGCAGCGCGGTGATCGGGTGCACTCGATGTGCCCGGCGGAGCGTCTCTGCGCTCGCTTCCGACAGCCCGAGGTAGCGCACCTTTCCCGCCTCGACGAGCCGTGCCATGGCGCCGACCGTCTCCTCGACCGGTACGTCGCGATCGATGCGATGCTGGTAGTAGAGATCGATGCGATCGACGCCCAGGCGCCGCAGCGAGCCTTCGATGGACCGTTGCACCGTCTCGGGTCGCCCGTCGAGCGCTCGGGCGCCCGGTGCTCGCGTCCTCCACGACTGCGCGATACCGAATTTGGTCGCGAGAAAAACCTCGTCGCGGCGGCCGTGGATCGCCCGCCCGATGAGCTGCTCGTTGTGCCCCCCGCCATAGATCTCGGCCGTGTCGAGGAACGTGACGCCGAGATCGAGCGCGCGACGGATGACACGGATGGACGCGGCCTCATCGGCCGTGGGTCCGTAGGTCTCGGGGGACATCCCCATGCAACCGAGGCCGATCGCGGAGACCTCGGGTCCGTGGATACCCAATTTCCGATGTTTCATTGAAGTCCTCCTGTCCGTGCCGTGCCCGGCTTGCGACCCATCCACCGATCTGCCCAGGCGATGAAGTACTTGAAGTTCGGAACGTCGGTGTGACCGCCTTCGTGCTGCCGCCACGCGAGCTGGCCGTCGAGCAGCCCCACGCCGATCGGCGGCAGGTGTGCCGCGCGCGCGTTGTCGCCAACGCCGAGGTCCTTCCCACCGAGCAGCCGGAATACGCGTCCGGCCGCAACCGTCGCTCGGTAGCTGCCCAGCTGATCGAGCCAAGGGGCGTCTCCCGCCGCCGGCGAGCCGTAGCTGATGAAGGTGAGGCGCGGTGCGCAGAGCGCGATCAGCTCGGAGGATTCGACCGGAAGATCCGCCGCGGTGCGCGCGCCACGCACCGCATCGGAGGCTCCGTATTTGAGAAAGTTGCCCGCCATCCAGTGGTACTCGCCCGCTGCCGTGAGGTTCTCGACCGCCTCACCGAAATTGCGCCGATAGGGCGTCGCGCCCCCCTTGCCCGAGGAGCCGATCAGCGCCATGCCGAAGCGCTGATCGAAGGCCATGGCGACGAGCGCCGCCTTGCCGTATCGCGATACGCCCTCGATGCCGATGTGCTTGGCGTCGAGGTCGGGATCCTTCGCGAGGTAGTCGTAGGCGCGGCTCGCACCCCACGCCCACGCGCGCAGCGCCCCCCAGTCATCCGGCTTGCGGTGCCCGCCGTGATTGACGAGCCCGATGACACCGCGCGTGAGCCCCGCGCCGTGATCGGGCTGAATGCTGTTCGGTTCGATGAGCGCGACCGACCAGCCGTCCGCGATCAGTTGCTGGATGGGATCACCCGCCGGGCGCGGCGGCGGAAAGAACGGCGGCGTCGCAATGGGTTGCCAGCCGGGATGCTCGCGCAGCACCTGTCCGAGGGCGGGATCCTCGCGGGTGAGCAGATCCCTCAGCACCTGATTCATGCGGGCGATGTCGTCGGCCGACGGGGGGACCGGCGCGGGAAAGGCCGGCCGCCCGAGCACGAACATGATGAGCACCGGCATCGCCCCGTCGTGGTGCAGGGGTTTCACGACGACCATCGGGATATCGACCGTGATCGCGGGATACGCCGAGTTGTCGACATGCCCGATGACACGCGCTGCGATGACCGGAATGGGGCCCACGCGCTCGGTTTCGGCCGCCGAGAACTCCCAGCGTACCGCGGGTGCGTTCGCGGGCACTCGGCCGTACACCTCGCGCTCGAAGTCCGCGACGATCTCGGGCCGGCGGACGCGACGCCACATCGCGGCGGTGCTCACCGGTTGACCGCTGCGCGTCGTGAGCGGGTCCGGCCAGTGGGGGTAGGGGTTCGCGAGCGCCTCATCGTAGTTGGCAGGGTTCGGCGCGTGCTCGTCGGCCGCCGGCGCCGGACGGAGCCTGCGAATACCCAGCTGGTCCATCATGAGCTGATGATCCCGCTCGGTGTTCGCGGCCTGAACGGCCGCCAGCGACGGCACCGCCCCCGCCGAGGGGACCGTCGATGCCGACGCGGTCGGTGTCGACGACGCCGTGGGCGCCGTCGGCGCTGCAATGACCTGCTGCCCCGCTCCGAGCAACGCGGCGCAGAGCGCCGCCCACAGCATCGAGGACCGGAGGCCACGGCGGCAGCCCGCAGCTCTCGGGATGGCAGGGTTGCGGATCATCGGTTCCCCTCGCGCGAGATGGTCGAGGGATGGTAATGCGCGGCGCTTCGCGTGGCCAAGCGTGGCGGACGGGGCGAACGGCGCCCCGAGCGCGGAGCGCGGTCACACCGCGATGCGTGAGGTCAGTTCAACAGTCCGAAGATCGCGACGGCGTTCTGGGTGCCGACGAACACCTGACCGTCGGCGATGGTCGGTGTGATGAATTTGTTGCCGTCGCCGAATTGATCCCGACCGTTCGGCGCTTGGTTGCTGTTGTACAGCTCGGTCGCGAGATTGGTCGCATCGTAGGCATGCAGCACGGCGGGGCTCGTGTTCTCATGTGCCCACACGATGGCGTTCGCCGTGCCGTTCGCCGAGACGGCCGGGGCCGTTCCCGGATAGGTGAAGCTGGTGGCCGTCATCGAGGCCGGCGTCGTCGAGAGCATCGCATTGGTCAGCGCGAAGGCCGTCAAGGGGCCCCCGCTCGGTCCATAGTAGATCGTGCCGTTGAAATACGCGGGCGTGGACCAGATGCCGCCGCTCAAAACGCCGTCGAGCTCCTGCCAGATGTTGTTCGCCGTCGAGCTGAACTTGCCCATCGCGTCGCGATTGACGACGTAGAGGTTGCCGTCCTTGCCCGCCCCGACGACGAGATGGCGGACCGTGCCGGTCGCGTCGGTCATGTCCGGCAGGAGCATCTCCCCGCCCGAGCCCAGGTCCGTATCGCCGCTCGATTCGTCGACTTCGTTATACATCGCGAAATAGTCGGCGACGGCGAGCGTGCCTGCGGCGGTCGAGAGCTTCAGGAACGAGTTGCCGTAGTCGCCCCCGCTCGGGAATCCGCCGCTGTTGACCGTGGTCTCGAAGCGGCCGTTGCCCGTCAGCAGGTAGACGTTGCCGGATGAATCGGCGCCCGGACCACCGCCGCTCATCCAGATGGCGGGTCCCTGATTCTCGTATCCCGAGCCGCTCGCGCCCGGGGCGACGTTCAGCACCGCCGTTTGTTTGAGCGTGCTCTCGCCGTAGGCGATGATCCAGCCGCCATAGGAGCCCGCATCGCAGTGGGACGTCCAGCTCGTGTAAATCGTCCCGTTGAGCAGCAGCAGCGCCGCGCGCTCCTCGTAATCCTCGGGAACGAACGCTGTGGCGCCGCTCGTCGCCGCGATCTCCGTCGGGCCGCTGAACAGCTCCGCTCCGGTCGTCACATCGAGCGCATGCAGCCGCTGGTGATAGTTCATGGACGCGTCCTGGGTCATGGCCACGACGTATAGCGCGCCATTCGGTCCCGAGGATCGATCGATCACCGGCGTGGAGGTGACCCCGATCTGCGGCGTCACCTGGGTGCAGCTGAACACGGGTGGGCTCGTGCTCTCTCCCGCTTCGAGCAGCGACACCTTCCACAGGATCGCGCCGCTCCCGGCATCGAAGGCATAAACGGAATCCCCCTCCGTGGCGACGTACAGAACGTTGTGCGTGGTGCCGCCCACGCTCAGTTTCGACAGGTAGAGCGGCTGCGCATCGACGTTGCCGTCCACGGACAGAAGATGCAGCAGGCCGAAGGTCGCGGACTTGACGTTGGCCGGTGTCAGCACGGACTCGGTCAAATTCTGACCCGAGCGCGCCACGTCGTTCTTGTACGTCACGACATCGGTGCCTGCGGCCGCCGCGGAGCTGGAGGAGGCGGAGCTCGACGACGCCGAGCTCGACGACGACGCCGAGCTCGACGATGACGCCGAGCTCGACGATGACGCCGAGCTCGATGACGACACGGAGCTGGAGGACGATGCAGAGCTCGACGAGGAGGATGAGGCCGCTGTCGTATTCGAAGGACTCGAGCCTTGTCCGCCGCAGCCGCTGATGCCGCCGACCCATCCGGTCGCGGCGAGCGCCCAGAGGAGGATCGCCGCGCATCTGCCGATATTTGAAGACCCGCCGACCTGCATTTGAGAGCAAGCATTGCAAAGCTTTGGCCGCGAGTACACAAGTCTCTGAAACGCGACAGGGCATCGCTGCGATATGTCGCAAACGCCGTGTTCAAACGAAGACCGACGCGCGCGCCCGATCGCGGTCCAATCGTTGAGACCGACGTGCGCTAGGACGCCGACCCGATACAGGCCGCGCCGGAGGCGACGGCAAGGCAGGCGAGCAACCGACGGCGAGTGAGGCGTTCGCCGAGGAAAAGCCGACCGACGAGCACCGAGAACACGACGCTCGTTTCGCGCAGCGCGGACACCGGCCCGAGCTTTCCGAGCGCGAGCGCGGTGACGAGGGCGCCATAGCTCAGGAGCGAGACGGCGCCGGCCGCGATGGCCTTGCGTGCCTCGGCCGACCGCAGATCCACCGTGAAGGTCCGCCGGAGAAGCCGAAAAGCGAGCGGCTGGAGCGCGCCGTAGCAGAGGAAGATCCAGGCGACGTAGGACTGCGCGTTGCCGGCCAGGCGCACGCCGAGGCCGTCGATGGTGAGGTAGCTCGCGACGAAGCCGGCGGTTGCAAGCGCAAGAAGAATCGTCTTGGCGTGCGGGCGTGACCGGTCGGACCCCAGTGCGACGATGCCGAGGGAAACGAGCGCGATGCCGAGCAATGCGAAGCGACCCAAACGCTGACCCGCGAGCAGGAAGCCGGCGAGGGTCACGAGGAGCGGAACGCTCCCCCGGATGAGCGGATAGACCTGGCCGAGCTCACCCTGACCGTAGGCATACGCAAGGAGAATACCGTATCCCAGCTGCAGAACGGCGGAGCTGCCGATGTACGACCAGCTGGCCGGCGCCGGGATCGGCAAGAGCACTGCGAGCGGCACCGCCGCGGCGGCCGTGACGAGGCTCATCACCGTGACGGACCACAATCGATCCTTGCCGCTGCGGAGCAAGGCATTCCAGGTCGCATGCAGGACGGCCGCGGTGAGGGTCAGTGTGATGACGGCCGGGCTCATGTCCGGCGCACGCGGCGCCACCGGCCGCCGCCGGTGCGCGCCTGGTCTCGCGCGCGTGATGCGCGTCTCGGAAGCGCGTTGCAAATATGCGATCTGCGTGGCGCCGCCTCGTCTTCAGATCGCCGATAAAACGCAGTATGAACATTGCTTGGGGCGGGGAACCGACCTTCGAAGCAGGAGTCGAATGCCGTGCGCACGCTGCGATCTCTCCGACTGATCCTCGCCACTGCCGTCCTGTGTCTAGCCGCTACGCTCCCGGTCGACGCGGCCGCGGACGGCACGACCGTGGAATCCGCTGCAATCAGCGCGCTGCGCTGGGCCTTCTATGCTCCGAACGGTTACCGCTGGGAATACGGCGGGATCCTCGTCCTGCACGACGGCGAGATCATGTACAACGCCTTTCCGCGCACGCTGCGGAAGGTGGATGCCGTTCCGATGGACGCCTACAAGCAGCTCAATCCGGGCGACAAGCTGATCGGCCTCTATCACACGCATCCGTGCAAGTCGAAGGAGTACTTCTCCGAGTACTACTCGCCGCAGGACCTGGTCTCGGTCTTCTTCTACCACGTCCCGTCCTTCATCCTGGATGAGTGCACGGGTGCCGTGCACGAGTTCGACCCGGCCATCGATCACGCACGCGATAGCGGGACGGTCGTCACCATCATGCAGCGCAACGGCGCGCGCCGCGTGGTGCATCTTCCCTCGGGGCGGATCGTGGGTAACATCGGCGACCGGGGACCCGACCTATCGGCTATCGAGGAGCTGATGGGCAGCACGCTCTACAAAACGCTCTACCGGTAGCACGCGGCGCGAACCGGCGCAGTGCCTCAGGTGCTCATCGCGACGAGCTGCGCGACCGTATTCATGTTCCGTGCGGTTGCGACCTTCGCGGCCGGAATCTCCAAGCGAGACTGCCCCATCCCCGAGGGGTAATACACATACAGCTCGCGCCGACCCAGGCGGATCTCCTCATCCGTGCGCCGGCGCGCGCGGCTGATCGAGTCCTCGGGCGGCGCATTCTCCAGGAAAAAAGCGAACGTATGGCTCGGCTCGGTCTTCCGGAACGGGTTGGCCTCGAGCACGGCGCGCATCTCGGCCCCGGTACGCACGAATACCGCGATGGGTCTGCCGAGGTAGGCGAGCAGGCGCGCCTCGAGCTCCGATTTCACGCGCGCCGGGCCGCAGCGACTCTCGAGAACGACGTTACCGCTCGCGATATACGTCGCCACTTGCTGGAAGCCGCAGTCGCCGCACAGCGATCTCAACGTCGCCATCGGCAGCTTGTTGGCTCCGATGACGTTCACGCCGCGCACCAGCGCGACGTACCTGCTCATGCCGGTCCGCTCCATCGCGCTTGCGCGGAGCCCAGCGCGGTCGCCGGGAGCGACCAGTGCATGGGAATGTCCGCGATGACGACCGGTGCCCGGAGGCGCTCGGCTGGTCCCCACGAGGTGGCTTCGATGCCGGGCGCGCGGTCGTCCGCGGATTCCGGTGCGAGCGCCGAGAGGGTGTGCCCCGGCCCCGGATCGAGCAACCATTGCGCCGTTCGCGCCAACGACAGGCGTGCCTGCCATCCACATCCGCTCCGGCGGCGTGTGGCGACGCCTCGAAGCGCCGCCGCGGCGGCGAGATATCCCGTGGCGTGATCGAGCGCCTGAACGGGTAGCGGCACCGGCCGGTCGGTGTGCTTCCAGGCCATGCCGGCCTGCGCGATCCCGCCGCTCATCTGCACGAGGCTATCGAAGCCGCGTCGCTGCGCCCAGGGTCCGGACCAGCCGTAGGCATCGAGAGCCACGTCGACCAGGCCGGGCGAGAGCGCGCGCCGATGCGCGGCGTCGTACCCCAGCCGATCGAGCGCCGCGGGCCGATAGCCGTGTATCAGCACCTGGGTCGTCGCAAGCAGAGACTCGAAGCAGGAGCGGTCCTCGCGTCGCTTCAAGTCGAGCCGCGCGCAGCGCTTGCCGAGCGTGACTTCAGGGACGACCCCAGGCTCGTCCCACTCCGGTGGATCGATCCGCAAGACCTCCGCCCCAAAACCCGCGAGGAAGCGCGTGGCCACCGGACCGGCGAGCACCCGCGTGAGATCGAGCACGCGCAGGCCCGCGAGCGGCCGCGAGGGCGCTGCACGGGAGGCGAGCGGCGCTCCGCAGTCCCCGGTCGCGTCGATGTGCGCCAGCGGCTCCGCGCCGACGGCGCGTCCTTGCGGATGAGCGAGCCACTGCTCCGTCGACCGCATCTCGGCCGCGCAACCTCCGGCCTCGAGGACTGCGGTCTCGAGCGCCTCCTTCGTCCATGTCGCGACCCGCCGCCCGACCGCCGCCGGGCCGCCCGCGACACCCAGCACCCGTTCGGCGGCCGCCTGGTGCTGAGGTGCGTTCGCGTGCAGTCGGATCCAGCCATCCTTGGCGCGGTAGTCGCCCGTGAGGGCGCCCTGGAGGGGGCCGAGCGCCCAGCCGCTCGGTCGGATCGACCACGCAAACCACATCGATGCGAGGCGGCGATCGACCGTGATCGTCGGCGTCTCGCCCTCGGGTGTCTCGACGAGCTCACCCATCGAGAGTGCCGCCACGGCGATGGCCGCGCTCGCTACGTCCGTCACGGCGAAGGTCGACGGCAGTGCGCCTTGGCCCGTGAAGCTCAGGCGAGCGAGTTGCGAGGGACCTCCGCCGAGCGCGGCCCAAGCGGAGCGGGTGAGGGAGGATGCGAGACTCACGCGAGCGCTTGCCGCAGGTCCGTGAGCAGATCCTCCGTCGCCTCGATCCCGACGGACATGCGGATGAGGTTGTCGCCGATCCCGAGCCGCCCGCGATCCTCGCTCGACAGCCCCGCGTGCGAGCTGGTCGCGGGCCGCGTGAGAAGCGTCTCGACGCCACCGAGGCTCGGGGCGATCGTCGGAAGCGTGGTGCGCTCGAGGAACCGCTGGGCCTGCTCCGTCGCACCGGTGAGCTCGAAGCTCAAGACCCCGCCGCAACCCTCGAAGAGCTCGCGAGCGCGCCGGTGCTGCGGATGGGTTGACAGGCCGGGATAGTTGACCCGCGCGACGGCTGGATGGCTCGCCAGGAACCGCGCCATCGCAAGCGTGCTCTCGTTCTGAAATCGAACCCGCAACGCGAGCGTCTTCAGACCGCGATTGAGCAGGAACGCCGCGTGCGGATCGAGCGAGCCGCCGAGCAGGTTCAACTTGCGCGTGATGGGCCCGATCAGGCGGGCGGGACCTGCGACCGCACCCGCGACGATATCGGCATGGCCGTTCAAATACTTCGTCGCGCTGTGCAACGAGAGATCGAATCCCAGCTCGATCGGCCGGAAATTGACCGGACTCGCAAAGGTGTTGTCGATGATCGAGACGAGACCGTGTTCGCGCGCGAAGCGCACGACGGCGTGCAGGTCCGCGACCTCGAGGAGCGGGTTGGTCATCGACTCGACGTAGATCGCCTTGGTCCTCGGTCGTAACGCGGCCCGCCACGAGTCGGGGTCCTGAGCGTCGATGAAGTCGTAGGCGAGGGCGAACTTCGCGAACTCCTTGGTGAGCAGATCGTGCGTGCCGCCGTAGAGACAGTCCTGGGCGAGCACGTGATCGCCCGCCTCGAGCAGCCCGAGCAGCGTGCCGGAGATCACCGCCATGCCGCTTGCGGCGACGAGCGCATCTTCCGCGCCCTCGAGCGCCGCGAGCTTGCGCCGCAGGACGTCCTGGTTCGGCGTGTTGTTCAGGCGGATGTACTTGAGGTCGTGATAGCTCGTCTCGCCCGTGTATTCGAACATCGCGGACTGAAAGATCGGGGTCACGACCGACCCTGCGATTCTGGGTCGCGGTTCTCCGGCGTGGATCAGCTTCGTCTCGATCCGTTCGTGGGTTCGGGGCATCGATCCTCCTGCGAGGGGTACGCACCGCCGCCGCGTGGCGCGGCGCCGGAGCCGCCCCCGAGCGCTCTCAACCGCTCTATCTCAGATACTTGTCGAACCAGGCGAGCGTCCGCGCGGCCGCATCGGCCGCATGCGCGGGCTCGCGCAGGCCGTGACCCTCACCGGGGTAGATCATGATCGATGTGGGCACACCCAGGGCCTTCAGCGCATGCCAGAACTCCTGCGTCTGCGGCGCGGGGCACTCGATGTCGCGCTCACCCACGTAAGCGAACGTGGGCGTGCGCACGTTGCGGATGTAGTTGATCGGCGAAGAGCGCGCGTAGACGGCGGGGTCGTCGTACACGGATGCGCCGAAGTAGGGCAGCATCCACTCATCGATGCCGTTCTCGCCATAGTACGACTGCCAGTTGCTGATGCCTGCGGCGGCGACGCCGGCCTTGAAGCGGTGCGTCTGCGTGACGGCCCACATCGTCATGAAGCCCCCGTAGCTTCCTCCCATGATGCCGAGGCGCGCATCGTCGATCGGCGCTTCGCGCTCGACCGCATCGATCCCGGCGAGCACATCGCGCAGGTCGCCGTGTCCGAGATCGCGAACGTTGGCGGTCGTGAAGCGCTCGCCCTGGCCGAAGCTGCCGCGCGGATTGGGAAGGAACAGGGCCCAGCCGCGCTGAAGCATTCGCCAGGGTGTCCCGGGGCCGGAGAACGTCGGCGTATGGGCCGCGGCCGGACCGCCGTGAATGAGGGTGATGAGCGGTATCTTGCCGGAGGTCCTCTTCGGCAACAGCAGCCAGCCCTGCACGTCGAATCCCTCGCTCTTCCAGCTGACGCTGCGCACTCGCGCCGGCGATACGAACCCGGTGTTGGCTCGGGTGAGGTCGTGCCAGCGGCCAATGCGACCCACCTCGATTTCGGGTGGGGCCGTGAAGGACTCGTGCACGAGCGCGATGATCCCCGATGGACAGGCCGTGGAGCCCGCTGCGTCACCCCGGAGCGTCTCGCTCCCGCTCCAGCGCCGCCGCGGCCTTGCCGGCTCGCGCCCAGGCCCGAGATCGACGATTTGCGTCTGCGCGCCTCGCAACAGGTGCACGACCAAGTCGCCTCGGCAACTCCAGCCGACCGCGGTGGCCGAGGCTTCGATTCCCGGCGTGAGATCGACGACCGCGCCCGTGTCGAGCGACAGCGAATAGACATCGCCGCCGGTCGAGCCGAAATCGCTCATCAGTCCGCCGATGAACACGACCGTCCGGCCGTCGGGCGAGACGCTCGGGTCGGCGAGCTGCTGGCGAATGGTCGCCGGTGTGTAGATCACGCGGGGTGCGCCGGTCTCGGGCTCGAAACCATAGAGCTTTGCGGTCCACCAGTTGTCGTCGCCGTCGCCGGGCGCCGCCGTGCCGACGAAGCCGCGACCGTCCGGGCGCCAGTCGTATTCGTAGACGAAGAGATCGGGAGGTGAGGCCCAGTGAAGCGAGCCGGCCACGAGCGTTGCGATGCGCTGCTCGGGCGGCGCACTGTCGAGGTCGCCGGCGATGGGCGCGCCGGCCTGTGTCGCACCGACTTCCTTGCGGGCATTGGCGACGGCGAGCATGGCGAGCGTGCCGTCGCGGCCGTACTTCAGGCTCTCGAGCGTGCCGCCGAATGCGAGCAGCTTCTGCAGATCGCTGCCATCCCGCGCCACCGTGTAAATCGTATAGAAGTGGCTACCGGGCGTTCTCAGCGTGAACGTGAGGCGCCGACCGTCGGGCGTCCAGGCGAGCGAGCCCGGCCAGCACTCCGCCACGCGTCCGCACGGGAGCGCGACCCGGCGTTGCGAGCCGCCACTCACCGATCGAATGAGGAGATCGCGAACGTCGGGAAACGTGCCGCCGGCGGGCGAATCACCCTCGACGGAGGCCACCCGCGTTGCGTCCGGAGAGACGCGTACTTCGACAAAGCGGTGCACGAGGCGCTCCGGGGAGGCGGCCGCTCCGTTCTCGGCGACCGCCGATTCGGCGGCGGCGGCGAAGGCGCTCTCGGCGGAGGCGGCGAAGCTGAGCAAAGCGACCGCCATCGCGGCGAGCCCAAGGGTGGAGGTCGGGCGCGTGATCGATTTCATGGCACGAGTTTACCAAGATGCACGGAAGCGCCGGCATTCGGGCCGGCGATGGAGCGCGCGGCGGCCGGCGCCGCGAGCCTCGCCCGTCCGCGCGGCCCGCGCTATGATCGCGCCCGCTCGCAACATCTCGAGGGGAGGGTGCAATGAACCGAGGCGCGAGGACGGTGCTGGCTGTCGCGGCGGCGTGGGTGCTCGCAGGCACTGCCGCGGCCGACGTGAGTCTCGATGCGGCGCGCGTCGGCGCCGAGGACGTGCAGGCGCTCGCAAAGTTCTACGAGTCTGCGTTCGGTCTGCAGGAGGTCAATCGACTCCAGTTCCCCGGGATGCTCGAGATCATGATGAACTTCGGAGACACGGTGCAGGCGGCGAAGGCCAATTCAGGCCCTCAGATCATCATCATGCATCGCGCTTCCAACGCCGTGGACGACCCCGTTGCGCACCTCATCCTGAACGTGAGCGACATTGCCGCCACGGCTGCCGCCATCGAGGCGGCCGGCGGTAAGATGAGCGGCACGCCGCGTCCCTTCGGCAAGACCGGCCTCGTGATCGGCATGGCTCGCGATCCGGCGGGCAACCGGCTGGAGTTGATTCAACAGCCCAAGCACTGACACCCTCGTGGGCCGAGGGCCGCGCTCGGTGCGCGATGTGTCGCTAGCGAAGGGCCGCGCTCGCGCGCGGGCCTGTCATGACTCCGATGGGCTCGGCGCACGCGGCGGCGCGATCTCCGTCGAAGACTGCCGTGTCGCCCCCTCGGTGCGCTTGCGTTCGAAGATCTCCTCCCGATCGACGGCCACGCTCCTCGGCGCCTTGATGCCGATACGGACTTGGTTCCCCTTGATCGCAAGGACGGTGACCAGCACATCTTCCCCGATGTGCACGGTCTCGCCCGAACGGCGTGTCAATATCAACATGGATTACTCCGTGTCGTTGAACATACATCGGTGCCGAGCTCGCGCGCCGATTCTCAGCGAATCCGGTCGACGCGAGCTTTTTTGTAGGAACGAAGCGCTTCCGTGTGCACGAGGTCGGGCCTCGCCGTTCCGTTCTGATTATTCTTTCCGCTTGTCCTTGGGCCGTATTGCAACCGCGCCGCATGGGGAACGTGACTCAACGCATACTTATAGGCGACTCATTTGGTCTCTGCAAGCTGCGTTGCAGCAGGCGAAAGCAGGAACCGGCTCTCCAACTCCGCGGCCGCGAGCGGCCGCGAGAGCAGAAATCCCTGCACCTCCTGGCAGCCTCGGGCGCGAAGCCACTCGAGTTGACCCTGACGCTCGACGCCCTCGGCCGTCACGACCAGACCCAGACTTTCGCCGAGCGAGAGAATCGCGCTCGCGATCGCACCATCGCCCGCCGAACGGTCGACGTTGTGCACGAACGCCTTGTCGATCTTGATGCGGTCGGGCGGGAATCGGGTGAGGTACGCGAGGGAGGAGTAGCCGGTGCCGAAGTCATCGAGCGCGATCCGGCAGCCGAGCCGCCGCAGCCGCTCGAGCGCCGTGCGCACCACGGTGGAGTCCTTGACGAGGATCGACTCCGTGATCTCGATCTCGATCAACGAGGTGGGGACACCGGCTGCGGCCGCCTCCATCTCCACGACTCGCGCGGGGTCTCCGTGCAGCAACTCCTTGCCGGACACATTGATGGCAACCGGGACCGACCATCCGCGGTCGAGCCATTGACGCAGTTGCCGGCAGGCCGCACGCACGACCCAGTTGCCGAGGTCGAGGATCAAGCCGCTGTCCTCGGCAATCTCGACGAATCGGTTGGGCGAGACATCGCCGTGCTCGCTGTCGCACCAGCGCAGCAGCGCTTCGACTCCCGCGAGCGTCGTGTCCCGCAGGCGGAACTTCGGTTGAAACTGCAGGTGCACGCGATCTTCCTGAACGGCGTGCCGCAGCCGCGCCTCGAGCTCGAGCCAGTCGCGCAGGCGGCTGCTCATCGCCGGCGTGTACACGGCAATGGACGCCGCCGCCTGCATCTTGGCCTGGTACATCGCCGTGTCGGCGTGTTTGAGTACGCTCGGCACATCGGGTCCGTCGTCCGGATACACGGCAAGTCCGATGCTCGGGGCGGAGTAGAACTCGAGTCCGTCGTAGTCGATCGGCTCCTTGAAGGCCGCGCAACACCTCTCGGCAACGCCGACCGCGAGCGCGCGCGCCTCGGCATGCTGCAGCAGGATCACGAACTCATCGCCGCCGAAGCGGGCAACCGAGATGTGGGCCGGGGTCTGCCGGCACCGCTCGATGAGGCTCGTGAGCTTGCCGGCGACGATCTGCAGCACCGCATCCCCGACCGGATGTCCGAAGGTGTCGTTCACGCGCTTGAAGCTGTTGAGGTCCAGATACACGACCGCCACGGATTCGCGCGACTCGGCGGCGTGCGCGAACAGCTGCTCGGCCGTCTCGATGCACCGCTGGCGGTTCGGCAGCCCCGTGAGCGGGTCGTAATAGGCGAGCCGCTCGATGCGCTCCGCGGCGGCCTGCAGCGCCCGCGCCGCCGCGGCATTGCGCAGAATGTATTCGAGCCGGCGGGGTAACAGCGCCCAGTTCACGGGCTTCGAGACGAAGTCCGTGGCGCCGGCCTCGAAGGCGCGGCCGATCGCGATCGAGTCCTCGTGACCGGTCACCATGACGATGGGCACGGTGGCGAAGCGCGGCTCTTGCCGCAGCTGCCTGCACACGGTGTACCCGTCCATCTCCGGCATATCGACGTCGAGCAGGACGATCGCCACGGGCTGGGACAGCGCCGCATCGAGGGCGGCCTTGCCGTTATCGAACGCGAGCGGCTCGAGGCCGAGCTGCGCGGCGGACTCCGCGAGGAGCACGCGCCCGAGGGCCTCGTCATCCGCAATGATCGCAATCGAGTTCATCGCGCTCGCCTCGCTCATGCGCTTTCCTTCAATCGCAGTTCCATGAGCTCCTCGAGGAGCGCGGGATGCGCGGCACGCAACGTCTGGTAGAGGGCGCGGGCGCCGCTCGAATCCGCGGCCCTGCAGAGCTGCTCGAGCTCGCGCACGTCCTTCGCGAAGATCGTTGCCCCGACGTTGGCCGCGCTCGATTTGAGCTTGTGGCAGATCGAAGCCGCCGCGCCGAGCTCGCCGCCTTCGAGCGCCTCGGCGAGGCTCGCCATCGACTCCGACGAGCTCGTGCGGAACAGGTCGACGAGCCTGGAGTAGAGGTCGGCCTCGCCCGCGCCCCGCAGGCTTCGCAGGCCCGCGACGGTTTTACGGTCGACTCTGGAGAGCGGGCTCGGCGTGCCGGGCGGCTTGCGGGCGGCGTCGCTCGAGGCGGGTCGGGCACCGTCCGCGACAGGTGTCTGCAGCGCCGCGCGCGGGATCCAGCGCCTCAGCAATCGGGTGCAATCCTCGAGCGTGTACGGCTTGCTCAGCAAGTCGTCCATGCCGGCGTCGAGACACGCGTTGCGACGATCGACGCCGTCGTTTGCGGTCAGTGCGAGGATCGGAATGCGGTCCGCGGCAGGTCGTTGCCGAATCAGGCGGGTGGTCGCAAAGCCGTCGAGATTCGGCATGTTCAAGTCCATGAGAATCAGATCGAAGCGCTCGGTCGCATGGCGCGCGACCGCCTCGGCTCCGTCCTTGACCCAGACGGCCGTGCAGCCGAGCGTCTCGAGGTAGCCCTGCGCGACCGCCGCATTGACGGGCTCGTCCTCGACGAGCAGCACATGTCCGCCGAGCGCCACAACGGCGGGCAGCGCCGGTGCGACCGTCTCGGTCGCGAGCGGCACGCCGAGAGCGCTTGCGAGAGCCTCGTGCAGCGCATCGTGCTGGATCGGCTTCAGGACAATCGACTCCGCGCGCACGGATCGCCGGAGTTCTCCCTGCGCGACCTCGGCCGCGCTCGCGACGACGACGACGGCGCGAGCCGGGCCGTCCGCGAGCGACGCCAGGTTCTCGGCGTGGCTGCCGGCGTCGATGATGAGCAGATCGTCGCCCGCTGTCTGCGGCTCGGCCGGCGGTGCATCGCCCAGCACCCGCAGACCGAATGCAGAGACGTAGCGCGCGAGCGACTCCGCGAGCGCCGGCCGCCGTGTCAGGATTCGAACGGTGGCCGGCGGCAGCGCCGGGCGCTGCGGCGTCGCGCGCGCAGGGGCGAACTTCAGCGGCAGCCACAAACGGAACGTGGAGCCGACTTGCGGCTGGCTCTCGACGGAGATCCGGCCGCCCATGAGCTCGGCGAGCTCGCGACAGATCGCGAGCCCGAGCCCGCTGCCGCCGAAGCGGCGCGTGGTCGACTCGTCGGCCTGGGTGAACGGCTCGAAGATCTTCTCGATCGTCACCCCGTCCATCCCGATGCCGGTATCGGTCACGCTCAGCCGCGCGCTCGCCCGGTCCGATTCGATCTCGACGTCGGCGCGGACGACGACCTCGCCTTGGGAGGTGAATTTGACGGCGTTGCCGATGAGATTCATGAGGATCTGCCGCAGCCGCAGCGAGTCACCGAGCAGCGTACCCTCGAGCGCACGCGGCGGACAGACGATGAGCTCGACGCTCTTCGCCTCGGCGGAGCCCGAGAAGAGGCTGGTGCACTCCTCGAGGACTTGACCGAGATCGATCGGCAGCTCCTCGAGCTCGACCTTTCCCGCGCGGATGCGCGAGAGGTCGAGCAAGTCGTTCACGATGCGCAGCATCACCTGGGCGGACGTGCGGATGGTGCGCGTGAGGCGTGTCTGGGTGGGTGAGAGCGTCGTGAGCGCGAGGAGCTCCGTCATGCCGACGACGCCGTTCATCGGCGTGCGCAGCTCGTGGCTGATGCGATCGAGGAAGCTGCTCTTCGCACGGGCCGCTTCCGCGAGCTGGCGATTGCTCTCGGTGAGCTCGCGCGTGCGCACCTGCACCTCCGCCTCGAGACGCTGCTGCTCCTCGACGATGCGCCGGAACTTGAGGCGCTGCTGCCGCAGGCGGTGCGCGACGAGCGCGAGCGCCGCGAGCACGTAGAGGAGATAAGCCCAGGGGGACTTCCAGGGCGCCGGGTCTCTGTGCAGGGTGAGCCGCAGCGGCGCGGGCGTCCAGACCGAATCGGAGTTCGCGCCGCGGACCTCGAGCACGTGATCGCCGGAGTCGAGGTTCGTGAGGGTGATGCGGTGCTGTGTGCCAAGATCGATCCAGCGATCCGTCAGATCCGCCATGCGGTACTCGAGCCGGTTGTGGCTCGGCGAGGTGAAGTCGAGCACGCTCACGTCGAGCGACACGATGCTCGCGCGATAGTCGAGCCCGATGCGGTTGCGGAGCCAGTACGGCGTGGCGCCCGGGGCCGGCACGCCGAGGATTTCCACGCCCGTGAGCGCGAGCCGCGGCGGCGGTCGATTCTCCGAGAGCTGCGTGGGATCGAAGATGTTGAAGCCGCCCGGGCCACCGAAGCACAGGCGTCCGTCGCGCAGGCGCTCGTAGGCGCCGGTGTCGAACTCCTCTCCCTGCAGGCCGTCCGCGCGGTGGAAGGTCTTGACGGCCCCCGTCTGCGGGTCGAGACGCATGAGACCGGCGTTGCCGCTCAACCAGATCCGACCGCTCGCATCCGGGAGCACGCCATAAATCGTATCGCTCGAGAGTCCCTCCTCACGCGCGAGCACGCGGAATCGGATCGAGTCGGGCGCGGCCGCCGAGCCGACGACGCGCGCGAGCCCGCCGCCATTCGTGCCGACCCACACCCTATCGTGCGCGTCCACCGCGATGGACCAGACCGTGTTGGCTGGCAGGCTCGATGGATCGTTCGGGTCGTGGCGGAACACCTTGACGACCGTTCCATCGCCGCGGGCGAGGTCGAGTCCGCCGCCATCGGTCCCGATCCACACATTGCCGTGCGAATCCTCCGCGATCGCCGCGACATTGGGCGCGCTGATCGCACCGGGCTTCGTCGAACCGTAGGGCAGCTGCTCGACGAGACCGGTTGCGGGATCGAGCACGTTCGCGCCGCCGCCGAACGTGCCTACCCAGATGCGCCCGTCGCGCGCCTCGACGATCGTCATGATGCCGGCGGCGCTCAGGCCGTGCGGATCGCCGGGCTTCACGGGAAAGGACTCGAGATGTCCATCGCGATCGAGCTTCTTGAGACCGTCCGCCATGGTTCCGATCCAGAGATCGCCGCGCACGCTCTCGCGCAGCGACATCACGCGCCCTTGATCGAGCGTGAGGTGCCGGCCGAGGACCGTCCCGAGGTCGACCGTCTTGCCGGTAGCCGCGTCGAACTGAACGAGGCCGCCGCCGAGCGAGGCGATCCAGACCTTGTTGTCCGGGGCATCGGCGAACGCCGCAACCCACTTGCCCACCAGCCAGTCCGGACGATGTCCGCCGAGCTCCCAGCTGCGAGGGTTCCAGCGACTGACGCCTCCAGATTCCGTTCCGATCCAGAGCAGTCCGGCGCTGTCCTGGTAGAGCGACATGATGAAGGAGTCGCGCAGGGACTCCGCGTCGCTCGGGTCATGCCGATAATGGCTGAACTGACCGGTCGAACGATCGAGCAAGTCGAGCCCCTCTGCGGTTCCGACCCAAAGCCGTCCCGCCTGGTCTTCCAGGAGCGCACGCACGTTGTCGCTGCTCAGCGAGGCGGGCTGCCCGGCATCGTGACGCAAGACCTGCACGACCCGGCCGTCGCGATCCAACCGATCGAGACCTGCATCGAACGTGCCCACCCACAGCTCGCCGCTCGCATCCTCGAGGACCCGCGTGACCTGATTGCTGCTGAGCGAGGCGGGGTCCCCGCGCGAGTGACGGAAGTGAGTGAATCCCGCGTGGCCGGGACGCCACTCATCGAGCCCCGCCTCGGTCCCTATCCACACGTGACCCGCACGATCGAGCGACAGGGTGAGCACGTGATCATCGATGAGCGAGTCCGCGTTCGCCGGATCGTGGCGCAGGTGCTCGAAGCGCCCCGAACCGGAATCGAGGATGTCGATCCCGGCGCCACTCGTGCCGACCCAGACCCGACCGCTCGCATCGATGAGTACGGTTCGCACCGCATCGCTCGCGAGCGAATCCGCCCTCTTCGGGTCGTGCCGGTAGACAGTGAAGCGGTCGGTGGCCCGGTTCCATCGGGCCACACCCGCATCCTTGATCGCGACCCACAGATCGTGCTGCTGGTCCTCGACGATCTGATAGATGAAATTCCCGGTCAGGCCGCCCGTGGCGCCGCGCGAGTAGGCGTACCGAACGAGCTCGTGGCCGTCGAAGCGCACGAGACCGTCCTGTGTGCCGAGCCAAACGAATCCCTGTGAATCCTGCAGCGTCGCGTTGACGCTGCCCTGCGGCAGGCCGTCGGCCGTGGTGAGGTGCTCGAGGATGAGCGGGGGAGTGTCGGCCGCACGCGCGCCGATGCACGCTCCGAACGCGCCGAGGATCGCGAATGTCAGGCACGAACGCCGGGCGCTCGCGCGTGCTGGTGTGCTCATGACCTCAAGCGCAGGTGGCTCGCGCGGTGCGGGGGTCGCGCTCTCGAGCATGGTGTACGCCCTCTGCGCTCGGCACGTTGACCGATGTCAGGTCGCAGGGAGCGGCCGCGTCTTACGCGACGTCGGTCACAGTTCGTCTACTGGTTCGGCACCCAGGGCACGATGTTCGCGGGCGCCGTGGACTCGGCAGACCCGGGCTGCGAGGTGGTCCACCACGGCACCTGCTTGGTCCACAGATAGCCCGAGCTCCAGGCCTCACTCTTCGTCCACAGATAGCCCTTCGTCCAGAGGTAGCCGACCGTCCAGGCGTAGCCGTCCGACCAGGCGTAGCCCTCGCTCCACGCGTAGCCCTGGTACCACGGATAGGCCGTGTCCCACGAGAGACCGTCGCCGGCGAGCGGCGTGCCCCAGGTCGAGGCCTGCATGTTCATGATGTAGAACTGGCCCTGCGCGTTCTCGTTCGCCGGACCTCCGAAGTGCTCGGTCCCGGCGAGATCGGCACTGATGTTGAGTCCGACGTTGGCGCATCCGGTCGCCGTGCTGTTGACGGCCGCGAGCGCGTTGATGAGGCCCGCGCCCTGCTGGAAGACACTGTACGCGAGCGTGCCGCCGGAGGTGACGGCCGGGTCGGCCGACATCAGCAGGCGGCACTTCACCGTATCCGGCGTGAGCGACGGATTGGCCTGCAACATCAACGCGACGACGCCCGAGGTGACGGCCGCCGCCTGCGAGGTGCCGGACATCGTGAACAGCGACTCGCCGGGCAGCATCGAATTCGGATCGATGTTCGCGAGATAGCTGCTGCTCGACATCGAGGCGACCATGTGCCCGCCCGGTGCGATCAGCTCGGGCTTGACGAACCCCTCGTACGTGGGGCCCGTCGAGGAGAAGGAGGCGAGGAAGTCATCCGTGAGAATCGACGGCGTGTAGTTGTCCGAGAGGGCGCCCACGGTGATGACGTACGGCACGTTGCCGGGCACGTCAATCGTCATGGGCGAGGGCCCCGAGTTGCCGGCGGCGGCGACGACGACGATGCCGGCTTGCCAGGCGGCCATCACCGCCTGGTTGAGGGGATCGTCCCAGTAGAACGACTCCGGCGTCGCGCCGAACGATAGATTGAGAACGCGGATGTTGTATTTCTGCTGGTTCGCGACGATCCAGTCGAGGCCCGCGATCACATCGACGTAGCGCCCCGCGCCGACGCCGTCGAAGGCCTGGACGATCACGAGGTTCGCCTGCGGGGCGATCGCGAGATACTGCCCCGCGGCGTTGAATGCGCCGCCGGCGGCAATGGAGGTCACGTGCGTGCCATGCCCGTACGCATCGCCGCTGACGGGACCCGAGGCGCCGTCGACAACATCGTGCGTCGCGAGAATCCGCGAGCAGTAGTTCTGCAGCGGGTCTTCCCAGATGCCCGAATCGAGCACCGCGATCGTCACGCCCTTTCCGGTGATGCCTTGCTGCTGCAGGATGTTGGCCCCGATGCGTGTCGGATAGTTGGTCTCGAAGAGCAGGGTGGACGAGTCCACGCCGCTGCCGTCCTGGACCGTTGCGACGCCCGTCGTGGTGCCGGTGACGGGAGCAACGAGCGTGCTCACGACCGGGTTCGACGTCGCGGTCAGGAGGAGCGGGGAGACGACCGAGCTCACGAGTGTGCAGGTCAGCGGATTGGTCGCGACCGCCGACTCGAGCGAGCTCGTGACGGAGTTGACCGTCGAGACGACCGGCGTCGTGACGCTGCTGACCGTGGATGAGAGTGTGCTCGTGACGGACCCGAGCAATGACTGGCGCGTGCTGACGGGACGGTCCTCAAAGAGCCGGATGCCGGATGTGCTTCGCAAGTGCGCGACCTGCGCGGGATTCAAGTAAGCGGAGACCGCGTGAATGATCCCGAGCTCGCGATCGACCTGCGCCCCCACACGCTCGAGGCCGCGGCGGGCGCCGCTCACCGTTGCGGCCTGCACGATATAGAGCGTGCGAGGCGCGGCCACCGTGCCCGAGTCCGTGGTGGCCGGAAGCACCGCACTTGCGGCCGCGACGCTTGACACCAGGGCGAGCGCCAGCGAACGAATCCAGTTTCGAGTACGCATGGGCGATTCCCGTGTTTGCAGTGCAGTAGGGTTCCCGTGACATGCGTATTCTCGCGATCGAGGGATGCGTATCGGATGGCGCGACCCGCACCGGTCGGGCCCCGGGGTGTGACAGACCTCTCATAATGGGCCGTCAAATGAGAGCTCTCCACGACGCGGTGGAGAGACCGCGAAGCTCAACAGCGGGTCAGCGTCTCGATGAGGGTTCGGTATTCCGCCAGGGGGGGCGTCGCGAGCCCGGCGCGCTTGCCCTGATCATCCCAGCGGCGAACGCGGACCGCCTCGGCGAAAAAGCGCTGCTTCTCGAACGCCGCCACCTCGCCCGGCGACATCGGACCGCCTTGCAGCTCGAGTGTGTGCACCGACGCCGGGCTCAGCTGTGCGACATAACTCGGATCGACCGCGCAGAGGTAGCGCTTCGCCGGGACGTGCAAGCGCACCGGCTCGTAGATGTCCGGTGCAAAGCGCATGGCGAGCCAGCGGCCGCCCACCTCTTCGTGCCTCGCGTCCGCGGTCCAGTCCGCGAGGTCATCCGGAACGTCATCGACGAGATGGCCCACGTCGTGCAACAGGGCCGCGAGCACCAACGACGCCGGCGCGTGCTCGCGCTGCGCGGCATCAGCGGCCTGCAGGGCGTGCTCGGTCATGGAGACCGGCTCGCCGAAGTAGGCCTCCGACCCGCGTCGCCCGAACAACGCGACAATCTCATCCAGCACGCTCAACGGATCACTCCCGAGCCGAGTTGACCGCGGCCGCCGCAGCGCCGGGGATCGACGATCGTATGCGCGCGGCTCCGCGAGCATACAGTCGCCCGGCGCCGAGCGTCGCGAGCGCCGTGATCGCCGCGAGCACCAGGAACACCGCTCGCCATCCGAACGCGACGGAGATCCGCGCGACGCTGTCCCCTGCAAGCACACCGCCGAGATAGCCTACGCCATCGATGATTCCGGACGATACGGCGCCGCCTTGCTTGCCCCCGAAGTCGAGCGCCATCGCGCCCCCGAGATAGGAATAGGGCCCGAGCAGGCAGAACGCGATCGCTCCGATGAGGGCGAGCGGGAGCCACGAGCCCGAGGGTGCGAGGGCGAGCAGCAGGAGCGCAACGGCCGCGGCGCCGAGGCCGATGAAGAGCAGCAGGGAGCGTCCGCGCGGGCCGAGCCGATCGCTGAGCCAGCCGGCGGCGAGCACGGAGAGCACGCCCGCAGCGGGAAACAAGCCACTCAGGCTCGCCGCGCGGCTCGGCGCGAAGCCGGCGTCGTCCCGCAGATAGACGGGTGTCCAGGTATTGAAGGTCTCGCGGACGATCGTCGAGCCGAGCGACAACGCGCACACGAGCATGAAGGCGCGGTTGCGCAGCAGCGGCAGCAGGAGCTTCGGCAACCCCTGGGGCCGCGACTCCGCTTCCCCGAACACGTTGAGCGGATTGGGCTTGGCCTCCCGGTAGCCGAGCTCGGCGCGCGATTCGCGCAAGCAGAGCACATTCGCGAGCAGCACCGTCCCGGCGACCGCGGCCGCGAAGTAAAAGATGGCTCGCCACCCGGCCCCGTGCTGCATCAACAGTCCCATCAGCCCGCGTGCCACGGCATCGCCGACGAGATAGCTGACGCTCAGAATCCCGACGATCGTCCCGTAAGAGCAATAATCGAACCACTTCGACGAGACCTTGATGAGACCCGCCCAGGCGCCCGACTGCGTCAAGCGGTTGCCGATCCAAGCGACGGTGAAAATGGGCCATGCGCCCGTCGCCGCGAACAGTGCCGTGAAGAGGGTCGCGCCCGCGAGCCCCAGCAGGAAATTCCACCGTCCGCCCCAGAAATCGCCGAGTCCCGCGAGGAAAAACTTGCCGAGCGCGTAGGCGAGCACACCGAGGGACGCCAGGCTGCCGATCTGGACGATCGCCCGGTCGTGGCCAACGCCGTGCCTCGCCAAATCCTCGACCAGCAGCGGTGTGCTGACGGAGAGGTCGGCGCGGCAGAAGTAGCAAGCGGCGTAGCCGGCGAACAGCAGCAGCACCGTGATCGCCTGCCGAAGCCCCAGAGATCGCATGGCACGTCCCCCCGAGGGGACGAGGGTAGCGGATGATTGTGTCAGGCGGATGCCGCGTGTGGCGGAGTCTCCGAGCCGGCGGATGAGCCATCCAGATACAGATCGCCGCTGCCGTATCGGCAGCCGAGCGACAGCAGTGCCTCGCGTTGCGCGCCGTCATCGACGCCCGTCGCGATCGGCGTGAGGCCGAGCGCCGCCGCCATCCCGATTCCCGCGCCGCAGACCTTGCGCGCCACGGCGTCGTTGCGCAGCTGGGTGACCCACGCGCGATCGAGCTGCAGTCCCCAGATGGGAGCGCGCGCGAGCCCATCGAGGGATCCCATCCCGCGACCCACCTCATCGACGACGAGTCGTACACCGAGCTTGCCGATGTGGGCGAGGCGCTGCGGATCCTGCGTGATGAAGGTCTTCTCCGCGATGCGCAGCTCGAGACGCTCCGGCCGCACGCCCGACTCCGCGAGGAACCTCGCGAGATCGTCGGCGAAGTCCTCGTGCAGGATGTGGTGTCGCAACGGCCCGAAGGAAACCCGCACATCCGGGCTCTCGGCCGTGGCGAGCGCGGCGCAATCGTCGCGCAGACGGGTGAGCATGGTGCGCGACAGGGCGACGGCGAGCCCCGTCGTCTCCGCCACACGCAGGAACTCCGAAGGGCGAATCTCCCCGCGCAGCGGGTGCAGCCAGCGCAGGTAGCCGATGTGCGCGACGCGTCGACCCGAGGCGAGGTCGTGGCGCCCGACATAGCGCAGGCGAAAGCCGCCGTGAGCGATGGCCTCGCGCAGCTCGCGCGCCATATCGAGGCGCGCGAGGGCGCGCAGCTTCACCGTGTCCGTGAAGAAGCGCACGCTGCCGGTCGCGGATCGACGGGCCTCGGCGGCGGCGGCCCGCGCGTGATCCAGCAACGCCCGCGGGGATGAGGCATCCTGGCCGAGGATGGCGACGCCGGCATAAGGCGTCAGGTGAAACTCCGCCCCTGCGCACTGAATCGGCCCGCGCAGGCTCTCGCCGACCTGCGCGACGCACGCATCGATCGTGTCGCGGTCGGCGCTCTCGAGCACGAGCGCAAGCAGATTCTCGCCGAGCTGGCCCAGGTACCACCACGGCTTCCCGGCGCTCGATTCGCCGGACGGCGGCGGCAGCCGCCGGATCGCGACGCTCATCGCCTGCTCGGAGACCGTGACGGAAAGGACCTGCGCGATGTCGGCGATGCCGTCGACGTAGATGACCGCGACCGCGATCGGCGTTTCCCGCAGCGCTGCGAGCGACAGGGATTCCTTGAAGCGCTGCAGGAAGCCGCGTCGATCGAGATGCGGTTGCGGACGTTCACCCGAGTCGGAGGTATCGGCACGCGATTCCGTCGGCGCCGTGCGAACGAGGCAGAGCGCGCGGTCGGGACCCTGGGCGCTCGCGCGCACTTCGTACACGCGTCCATCGTGCTGGAACTCGGCGTGGGCCGCCGTCCGGTCAGCGATGACCTTGCGCGTGAGCTGTTTGAAAAGCGCGGCGATGGGCTCGGACCAGAGCCTCTCGAGCCGCTCGCCCGCCGCATCGCGGGCGGGCCGCAGCGCGGCGACGCCGCGTCCGCCGCCGTGCGCGAGCACGACACCATCTCGCCGCACGAGCACGACGAGATCGGGAAGCGCCTCGATCAGCGCATCGCCAGAGATGGTAGGCGCGGTGGGCATTACGTCA
>Ga0335074_10001880_pt1 | contig 28490 bp, 15 predicted proteins | sample Lox_Sample_23_FD_206715 | JGI IMG/M metagenome (GOLD analysis project Ga0335074, IMG submission 206715) | Soil microbial communities from Loxahatchee National Wildlife Refuge, Florida, United States - Lox_Sample_2.3 | ecosystem: Environmental > Terrestrial > Soil > Wetlands | place: USA... | reverse complement strand
ACGCTGTCGCAGCGCCGACCACGGCGGTGACGATGATGTTCAGCACCAGTGCCACGATCCCCACGTTCAGGTCGCGCAGCGCTTCGGGCAGCGCCGGGAACAATGTCGCCATCGTGCTGTGCGTCAGGACGGTCGCGGCGACGGTGGCGATGCCCACCAGGATTCCGGCCATCGCGGCGATCGCGCTGAGCCGGTTGTTGCGCAGCAGGCTCATCAGCAGCGATGGCAAAAGTTGCGTAACGAAGCTGTACCCCATCAGCAACAATGCGACGATCGTCGAGCCGCCCCGCAGGGTGAAATAGACCGCGACCAGTGCCACCACCGGCACCAGCCATTTCGCCACATCGGAAATGCGCTTCGGATCGGGACCGGTATGGGCGGCACGGTAGATGTTGTTCGCCAGCAGCGTCGCCGCCGTCATCATGATCATGGAGCCGGGCACCAGCGCCGTCAGCACGCCCGCCGCGCCGATCACGCCCACGAACCACGGCGGAAACGTACTTATAGAGAGGCGGAACAGCGACAGGTCGATGTTCGGCCCGGTCAGGCCAGGCACCTTCAGCACTGCGGCGAAACCCACAAAGAACACGAATGCCAGGATGAGCTGATAAAGCGGCAATACGATCGCATTCCGCCGGAACACCGAGTCGGTCCGCGCGGTGAACACCGAGCCGAAGCTGTGCGGCCACATGAAGAATCCGAGCGCGGTCAGCAGCACGGTCGAATCGAACCAGGTGACGCTCTCGCCATGCGCCGGCAGTGCCAGGAAGCCGGGCTTGGCCTGGTTGATCGCGGTGAACATGGCGCCGAAGCCGCCGTACAGGTGGAACGGCAGGTAGATGCCCAGGAAGATCGCCACCGACAGAATCAGGATGTCCTTCGCCACGGCCGTCCAGGCCGAGCCGCGGACGCCGGAGGCCATCACATAAACGGTCACCACGATCGCGCCGATCCAGATCGCCGCGGCCGAGGGAATGCCGCCATAGGAGGCGGTTTCCACGATGATCCCGAGGCCTTTGAATTGCAGCACCAGGTAGGGGATCAGCGCGACGATCCCCACCACCGCAACCAGTACGCCCAATGCCGGGCTGTCGTATTTGCGGGCAAAGAAGTCCGGCTGGGAGATGAGTTGGTACTGCTTCGCGTAGCGCCAGATCGGTGGCAGCAGCCAGTAAGATATGATGTAGGCGAGGCAGCCATAGGCCAGGATGTAATAGGTCGGCCCGCCATGCCCGTAGGCGTAGCCGCTGCCCCCGAGCAAGGTGAACGTGGTGTAGATCTCGCCCGCCATCAGCAGGAACACCAGGATGGTGCCGAAGCCGCGGCCGCCGACGGTCCATTGCTCCAGGCTCATGTCCCGGCCGTGGCGCGCGCGCAGCCCGAGTGCGAGGGCGGCGAGCGCCGTCAGGCCAATGATGGGAAGGGCGGCATTCATGAACGGGGACCGTCAACCGGCGGTTGAGCGCGATTGGCCGGATCGCAAATGTAGATCACCAGCATGATGACGCTGGTCAATATGATCCATAGCAGCAGCCAGGCGAACAAGAACGGGAGGCCGAGGATCAGGGGGGTGACGCGGTTGAGGAAGGGGGTGCCGACCAGGATGCCGAGGAACGGCAGCACAGCAAGGGCGCGGATCAGGGACATGGATGAGACCGGTTCATGGATAAGTCGCTGTTGTCACTGCATTTGACCCAAGCGGCGCTCCTCGGCAAGCGAGACGGGGCGAAATTCTCGGAAACGACAGGAACGAGGATGGACGCAGCCGGATGCTTCTTCGCCGGCGGCGCCACGGTTTCGTTACCAAGTGGCGCTTTCCGCGGAAAAGGGTGTCAGGCCGCGAGACGGGGCCAAGCGGACCAGGCGGCAGTCGAAACGGCTGAGCATAGTCGCGCAAAGGTTAAACCCCCGCGCTTGGCATGCTATTGCATGAGTAGAGGCAATACAGCATGGGTAAACGGAAGGGCAATGATGCCAAAGATGCTTCTACAATCCAGATTTATACTGACCCTACTTTAACTCTACGGTCACAGATTCGCTAATATCCTGTCTCTGCCCTGACATGACTGAGGAAAGGTCACGTTAACAAACCGTAAACGAGCGTCCCGGCTGTTACCATCCACGCAATGTTTTTGCTTGTTTCCGGCTGGGCAGGATGTATGATGCGGTGCAACGGTCGGGAATGCCGCAAGCGTCGGGATTTTGGGAATTGCGTATCATCCTGAGAAAACGATTGCAAAAAATCGGCACTGATCCATAATTGGTTGGCTTCGGTAACCGGATATCGGGCCGACGAACGCGGGGGTGGGTAGGCCGATGGCTACGTCAGTAACAGTGCCCGGTGCGGGTGGATCAACGATCTCGGTTGGGGGAAGCTCCAACAATCAGTTTCTTGCCAGCATCATCCGCAACTCCATCCTGAAGGCGTCGGTTGCGGCGGGTGGCGCCAACTACGTCAACGCGGTCTCTCTGCCCGGCGGGCAGTGGTCGCTGCCGGCGGCCCCTGTCGTTCCAAACCCGCATCCGGGAACGGATATCGAGATCGCGGTCATTCCGTCGGCCGCCAGCGGCGCCATTAGCATCCCGTCGGGGTATCAATACGCTATCGACGAAAGCACGTCGGCCACGGTGTCGGGTGCCAACGTGCAGATCATCTCGACCGACGGGCCGGCCAGCCTCAGCGGCAATGTCAGCCTTTCGGGCGCCGGCAACAACACGCTGGTGGTCAGCGGCACCTACAATATCTATCTGGGCGGCAGCGGCACCAACAACGTGTCCCTCACCGGCCAGGGCACCTACAGCGGCAGTACCGGAACCAACAACATCGTCGTCACCGACACCGCGTCGGGTGGCTCCGCGGTGATGTCGAACGGCACCGACAGCATACAGGCCCACGGCGACAACGTGACCGTGGTGGCGTCGGGCACCGCCACGGTGAATGCCGGCACCACCACCAACGTGACAGTGCAGGCGACCGGCAGCGGCGATGAGATTCTGGGCGGCACCGGCGCCATGAACGCGAGCACCGGCGGGTCGGACGCGCTGGTGATCGCCGGTCCGGGGACGCTCAATCTTGAGGACAGCGGCACCGGCGATACGATCGCCGCGTTCAACGCATCCCTCGCGAGCATCGCGGCCTGGGGCAAGGACGCGTTGGTGTTCGCCGGATCGAACGCCAACGGGACTGCGGTCACGCTGAGCGGTGGCACCGATTCGCTGGAGGGCTACAACACTGTCGTCGGCGGGTCCGGACCGACAACGGTGACGCTGGGCACCATTCAGACCCACTACACGTCCATCGTCGGCGGCAACCCCACCACGATCGGGCAGACCCTGACCAGCGCCCATAACGTCGTGATCGGCGGCACCGGCACGTTGAAGGTGGACGATTCGGGCTTCGTCGATACTGTGGCGGCGTTCAACTCTTCCTCAGCGTCCGTGTTGGCGGCCGGCCAGAGCGGAGTGTTCATCGGCGGTTCGGGCACTTTCCTTGCCAGCCTGAGTGGTTCCGGCGGCGGCGTCAACGGCACCAACAACACCGTCGCCGGTGGCTCCGGCAACATGACCGTGCTTGCCGGCGGGATCAATGATTTGATCTTTGGCGGGTCAGGCAGCCTGTCCCTGCAAGGCGAGGCTGGCAACACTGGCGACACCATAGCCGCGTCTGGGGCATCATCGGCCATCATCGCCCTGGCCAACGAGGGTGTCACAAACGTCAAAGGCGGGAACATAGGCGCGCTGGTCTTCGGCGGCAGCGGCGCTCTCACCGTGACAGCCTCGGACGCAGGCAACACAATCGTTGCCGGCTCTTCCTCGACCAACGTTATCAACTTGCAGAGCGTCTTTGGCGGAGCGAGCGACAACATTCTGTTTGGCGGTTCCGGCGCCCTGGCGGTCAACGACACTGGTAAAGCGGACACGATCGCGGCGTTCGGAGCGTCCTCTGCCCAAGTGACGCTGGGCGGTTCGCAGGCAGTGTTTTTCGCCGGCAGCCATAACGCCACGATCACGGAAAACGGTGCGAACGACACGATTGCCGGGGGCACTGCCACGACCTCGGTCACTGCGGAGACCGGCAGTTCGGGTCTGCTGTTGGTGGGCAATTCCGGCACCTTCGTCTTTGTCGGCGGGGCAAGCCCCGTAACCATGTTGGGCGGTTCCGGTGTGGCGTCAATCACCGGCGGCGCGGGCGGTACTACGCTGTTCGGGGCCGCCAATGGTGTATCGTACTTCAACGGCTCTACCGGGGCGCTGGTATTCGCTGCTGGCGCCGGCAACGAGACCTTGGACGCCGCAGGCTCCTCGACCGGCAACTTCCTGGCAGCCGGAGCCGACAGCATCGGCCACAACTCGCTGGTCGGCGGTAGCGGAAACGACACATTTGTCGCTGGTGCCGGCAGTGACACAATGGTCAGTGGCGCCGGCGATAATTCCTTCGCGTTCTTTGCGCAGGGGACCCACGGCAAGGCCGATGTCGTCGCCAACTGGACGACGAACGACGGTCTCTTCCTGGTCGGCTATAGTCCCAGCGAATCAGCGGCGAGCTTGCTTGCCAATGCGACGATTGGGGTTAACGGCGTGACCCTGACTCTGTCGGATAACACCACGATCACGTTCAGCAATCTCACGAACACCACCGAACTCCAGGGCCATATCCTGTACAGCCCCAGCTAATCGTTTGATATTCGTCGCGGCGGTGGACATCAGACCGAGACCTGTACAGGCTTCGGTCTTTTGTCCTCCCTCTGCGTACGGGGCGCATAAACGCTCGCGTCGCCGGATGGCGTCGTCGTCGGGGCAGCATTCGAACGGATGCGCAAAACAAGCCAGCGCCAATAGCGGACTGTGATTCGGCGCGTGTCGCGACTGACGACAAGTACTCAGCCAACGCTGCTTGCACAGCCGAAGATACTATGTGGGAAAGTGGGCAGGCAGTTCGTGCCCTTTCCTTCGGTCGGCTGCTGCGGCAGGTATGCCATCGTCCTCCTTGATCCAGGCTGCATGTGCTGGCCTGAACCCGCAATTCCCGCACCTGAATCGGTCGCGCCGATACCCTCTTGGCGACGCGCCGCAGTGCGGAACTTTGCATGCGGAGTATCAGTCAGGCGATGCTCGATCAGTCCACGATGGCTGTGCGGTCAAATATATCGTAACCCCATGCAATTTCAGGCGCGGCTGCCAAGTTTCTCTGCCAGACATGGGAAGTTTACGTCGGTAATCCGATCCCAAGACCGCTCGAAGCTTTCCGGTTCGCGGGCTCGCAGAGAGTGCGTCTACATCCGCGATTTTCCGGACGATCATAATCGACAGGCGAAGATCAGTCGGAATTGGCTCGCCAGCCGATCCCAATACGCGGCGGATCTCAAGCCGGCCGCTGAAAATTGGCGAGCGGCGCGGATTCGGTCGGCACCAACGGATAGAAAGCCGTATAGCAGAACGCAGACCTTGCGGGTCGCCTTACTCCCGTTATGGCGGAAATTCCTCGCTAAATGCGTTCGACGCCAAGGATCAGACCGCGTCGCGCCTACCCGATTTTGACCGACGCGGCCCTGGCTAGCCGGATTCTGGCAAGGACGCTTCGCAATCTCCCAACCAAAGCGCGCATTGGCGCGGTAATCCGCCACGACCTGGAGCGCCTCATTTGGTCCAGCTCTTCACGCAATGTGTCGGCCTCTGACGTTGCGAACGATCCGACCCGCTTGACCGCTCGTACAACCGAGCCGGACGCGATTGCCTTCGCGAGCTCGGGCGCCAGCTTCAGGCAATAGTCCTGGGACAGTTGCTTGTCTATGTGCTCCTTGATCAAGCTACCGATCGTCATTGCCTCGAACTTCGTTGCCAGCTCGGGAGGCAAGCCGTTGCGCCATATGGTAAGTATCCATTGGGCCGCGATAGCGGGGTGGTGATGCCACCCAATCTCCACCGCTGTGATGTCGCAAAATGCTTCGAGAAGACTGCGGTTCCCGCCCGGCGTCGCGTTGAAATAATGATGCGGATATCCGTGAACGGGCTGCAGAAAGGGCCAGTCCACTATGATGGTGCCACCTGGCTTTAGCACGCGGCACATTTCACGCGCGACTTCCCAGGGCCGCATCGTGTGCTCGAGAACAGCGAGGCACAAGACGAAATCAAACTGGTTGTCGGCAAATGGCAAGGTCTCTCCGACGCAAATGACGTCGGTGGAGACAGACCGATAGATTTCCACGTTGACTACGTTAGCGTAGTAGGTATAGCGCAGGCCAGCCCCAACATCCAGGAAAAGCTTATCGCGGTTGGCTCTGATGAGTTCGACTAGGGGTTCGCCGTATGGATGCGCTGAGACTGGTACGTCCTCAGGAATCCCGAAGGCGTCAATCGTCTCTTGCGACAGGAAGTTTGGCGCCTCTCCGTCGGAGAAACCAGGCGGCTGCGTCCGCCAGCGAATGCGGGCCAGTTTCTGGACGCGCATTCGGGCAACCATATCGAGGTTTGCCCATTGCAAAGGTCCTTCGCTTTGTCCCACGGCGCTGGAGCGCGTTCTTGCCGTTTGGTCGGCCTTAGCGACGTCAACGTCGGCCTCAAGATAGGCGCTTTCGTCGACTTCCTCGACCCGCGTTGGCTTCACCACGCAGGGAATCTCGTCGGGCAGCGGCGGGCTGTTTATCATTGCACTTGCCAGTGTTCCTGTTGATGCCACCTACCGTTTTCAGCGATCCCGATCGGTGAAGGTCGAGAGAACTGTCAGGCGGCTAATAGCCATGGCCGAGGGTTTATCGCAGCGAGCCCATGACAGCAAAGGCCGGCAGTATGGGTGTGGTTGCCAATGGCTAACGCATATCTGTCCCCAGGTGCGTAGCACGGCGAGGAAGCCGACCTCTGATTCCGGATGCTTGGGGCCGGCGACGGCGATGCGCAATGTCACCGAGGCGGCCTGGAACAGGATGCGCCACTGCGGTAATCCCCAGATGGTCGCGCTCTGCGCGGCCAGGTTGTATTGTCGCGTCTGCTGCTATTCGGCTATGCCATCGGCGCATCGCCATGGTGATTCGCGTATTCCAGGCGTAGCAAATCGGCCGGTCCAATATCTTATACTACGCGATTCAACTCGGATGCGTGACCGATCGCTGCAATTACTAATGACGGATCGCCACGATTACTGTATAACATTTTTCCGACAACGCTCCAGCCACTTGGCCCCGAGGCTACCCTGTCCGCAAGAACCTCCATGGCCCCTTCTGGTGCCAGGCAGATACCGCTCGGATCGCCCCCGCCGGCCAGTCGGATCCCGGATCGCGTGGCGCATCACGCTGTGGCAATTCTTCTGTCGGCGCACAACGGCGAGCGGTTCCTGCACGAGCAGCTCGATAGTCTGATACGCCAGACGCACCAGCGCTGGGTGCTGTATTGGCGGGACGACGGATCATCCGACGCGGCGCAGGCGATCCTGCAAAGTTTCGCCGCCTATGCCGGCAAGGACAGGTCACGTTTTGTTCCTGGTGGGGGTGCTCTCGGTGCGACCCGCAGCTACCTGACGCTCCTCGCATCTGCCTGGCACGACCAGTTCCGGTATTTTGCTTTCGCCGACCAGGACGATGTGTGGTTCGAGGACAAGGTCACGCGCGGGCTTCACGCCCTGTCCGACGTGCCGCCGGACGTTCCGGCGCTGTATTGCGCGCGGCAAGAGCTGGTCGATGAGCAACTCCGCTATCTTGGAAAGTCGCCGGCGTGTGCGCGTGAGGCCGGGTTTCCGGCCGCGCTGACCCAGAACATCGCCACAGGCTGCACGATCGTCATGAACCGGGCGGCTGCCGAAGTCGTGCTTTCGCTGCCCCCGCCAGAAGGAACCTTGCACGATTGGTGGTGCTATATCACCGTATCCGCGGCCGGCGGCCGCATCGTCAGCGATGCCAGCACGGTGCTGCACTATCGCCAGCATGTCGGCAACCTCGTCGGTTCCCCGCTCGGCACGCTGCGCCGCGGCATCGCTGCACTGCGCCGCGGGCCCGGGCCATTTATGGCGATGTTCCGCGGGCATGTCGCCGCTTTGCAGGCGCACTCCGACCTGTTGTCCGACCGGGCGCGGGCCGATCTCGCGGTCATTTCGGCCGCGCTCGCCGGGAACCTGCGCGACAAGCTCTCCGCCCTCGGCGTGCCGGACTTCCGCCGGCAGACCTGGCTGGAGAATCTGGTGTTTCGGATCTGGTTCCTGCTGGGATAGGCGGCCGGCCCCGATCACTCGGCGGCGCGCATGCTCAGCGGATCGGCAAACGCATCGCCGGACTGGCGTTTGGCATGATCCGCAACGGCGTCCCGGGCCGATGCAGGATATGCAAGAATGGCAGCACTGGTGCCAACGCGACTCGGTTTTCCGCCACTCCCCGCGTGATACAATTTCGTCAGAGTCCATCGTGCGGTCGGCCGCACGATACTACTCATGGCAAACAGCGCCTTCGCCAGCGTTTTCCACTTCAACGGCGGCAGTAGCACCGCGAGGATAATCCTGGCCCGGAGGCGGAGGTACCTGGATATGAACCAGAGATTGTTGAAAGCCGATCGTATCTGATCCGTGTCCCCCTGGCGCAGGGCCCTCCGATAGTCTCCAACCATCTGCGAAAAAAACCGCGGCGCCACCAGATCCCGCCTGGCATACCGCATCCTTTCGGGGTCATCAGGAAACTGATCCAACAGCTTTTTCGCATATAGCACACGACTCCGGGCCATGCGTGGGGAGTAGGAAGCGCTGGCTGAGTAGATCCGCCATTGTGACAACCGCTCTCCAAGATAGACATTATCATACCCGCAGCGGAACAGGCGCAGAAACAGATCGTCGTCCTCGTAGCCCATCAGTCGTTCGTCGAATCCGCCGATCGCCTCCAGGGCCTGCCGGGAGATCAGCGACGCCGACGGCAAGACGAACATGTCTTGACGCAGGCAGGCGAACAGATCGCGCTTCGGATGCTGTGTTTCGAAGGTCGACAGGAACGAACGGGTGATCATGTTCCCATCTTCATCAATCTCATCGAGGTTGCTGTAGACCCAACCAAGTTTCCATGGTCGCGGTTCCAGGAACGGCTTCACGAGTTTCTCCAGATGGTCCGGGTACCAAATGTCATCCTGGTCAAGAAAGGCGATGAGATCACCACTGGCATGCTTGACGCCAAAATTGCGCGCGGACGATTGCCCGCCGTTAGGTTGTCGCAGCAGCTTGATTGGCAGCTTGGCTGGCCTGTCGGCGGCCATATGCTCGACGATTTGCGGTCCCCGATCCGTCGAGCCATCATCCACGACAATCAGCTCTGCCGGCGGCAGACTTTGCGTGAGCACGCTTCTGATAGCCTGCTCGATATAAGGCGCGCCATTGTATAATGGAATTATTGCCGTTATAAGACAGGCTGCAGAGTCGGTCTGTCGCCGAGACTGCGGAAGAAAGCTGGCAATATACTTCAAGTTATCGAAACTGGCACTAATTTCGTTGCTGTCGCCAGAGCGCAGCGCCTTCCTACATTCAGCAACCATTTGCGGATAGAAGCGCGGCGCAATCAAGTCGCGGGCGTAAAACAGACTTTCCTTCGGATTGTCTGGGAACGCGGTTAACAGCTTGGCCGCATATATCATTCGGCTCTTTGCCATTCTGGGCGAATAAGCCGAACTGGTCCGGTGTATGCGCCACTTTGACAGTGGCAGATTAAGATAGGCGTTGTCGAAACCCGCGCGGAGCAGACGCAGGAACAGGTCGTCATCCTCATATCCTCGGAGCTGCTCGTCGAACCCGTCAACCGTGTCAAACGCCCGGCGGGAGACCAATGATGCAGAGGGCAAAACGAACATGTCCTCCTGCAGGCAACCAGCGAGCGTGCGCTTCGGGTGCTGCGTTTCCAAGGTCGACAGGAAGGAACGGGTGATCATGTTCCCATCCTCATCGATTTCATCGAGGTTGCTGTAGACCCAGCCAAGCCCGCGTGATCCCGGCTCCAGGAATGGCTTCACGAGCTTCTCCAGATGGTCCGGGTACCAAATGTCATCCTGGTCAAGAAAGGCGATGAGATCACCACTGGCATGCTTGACGCCGAAATTGCGCGCGGACGATTGCCCGCCGTTAGGTTGTCGCAGCAGCTTGATTGGCAGCTTAACTGCCAGTTCGGCCGCCATCTGCTCGACGATTTGCGGTCCCCGATCCGTCGAGCCATCATCCACGACAATCAGCTCTGCCGGCAGCAGACTTTGCGTGAGCACGCTTTTGATGGCCTGCTCGATATAAGGCGCGCCATTGTATAAAGGGATCACCGCCGTTATGAGGGACAGCTCAGAGTCGGTTTGTGGCTGGGACTTCGGAAGAAAGCTAGCAATATGCTTCAGGTTATCGAAACTGGCACTGATTTCGTTGTTGTCGCCAGAGCGCAGCGCCTTTTTGCATTCAGCAACCATTTGCGGATAGAAGCGCGGCGCAATCAAGTCGCGTGCATAGAACAGGTTCCGCTTCGGATTGTCCGGAAACTCCGTCAGGAGCTTGGTCGCATAGATCATTCGGCTCATTGCCATTCTCGGCGAGTAGGCCGAACTGGTCGCGTGCATGCGCCACCGTGATAGTGGCAGATCGAGATAGATGTTGGCGAATCCGGCGCGGAACAGCCGCAGGAAGAGGTCGTCGTCCTCGTATCCCCGGAGTTGCTCGTCGAACCCGCCAACCGTTTCGAATGCCTGGCGGGAGATCAACGACGCCGACGGCAGAACGAACATGTCCTCTTGCAGGCACCCAACGAGCGTGCGTTTCGGATGCCGATCGCCTTCATTCGACAATATCGATCGGGCAATCACGTTGCCAGCCTCGTCGATCTCATCGAGATTGCTATAGACCCATCCCACGTCGCGATTCGTCGGCGTAAGGAACGGGCGGGCCAGTTGCTCAAGATGGTTAGGGTACCAGATGTCGTCCTGATCGAGCAAGGCGATCAGTTCGCTTGTCGAGTGGGCAACGCCGTAGTTGCGCGCCGCGGATTGGCCGCCGTTCTCTTTACGCAGCAATCGGATCGGATGCCGGGTGGCGAGCTCCTCGACGATCTGCGCGCCGTTATCGGTCGAGCCATCGTCGACCACGATGATCTCGTCCGGCTGGCGATGTTGGGCGAGCACACTCTGCAGAGCCTCATTAATGTAAGGCTCGCCGTTGTACAGGGGGATTATCGCAGCAATCCGCTGACTTCCGCGCCGAGAACCATTTCGTGTCAGCGATCCGGACACTGACGCCCCCTTGTTCCTGATCACCCGGCATGTGCCGCAAGCGAGAGGGTTCTATCGTAGGATTCACAATAGCGACAGAAGAAAAAGCAGCCGACGACCCTACCCGCCCGCCTGATGCTTCAGGCAGGGTGCCAACCAGCGGCAAACGCCGGATCGGTCCGCACACGCGCGTCCGCGCACTACTCTGGGTCGATTGCCCGCACTGCCTTATTTCCGATCGATCGCTCCCACCAAACCGCCGCTGCTCGATACACGGCGCGCGGCTTCCGCCTGAGGCGCCGGATCAGCCGGGATCGGCGGCGCCTCTGCAACCTGCTCGATGGTTTGCCATGGCCGCTCGGCAACCGGGCGCAGGTCGCGAGGCGCCGGGTTCAGTGCCGGTTCCGGCGCCGGGGCATGGGCTGACGCCAGCATCACGCCAGTGTCCGGATGGTCATAGATGAAGCCGTAGGTGGGATAGACCGCACCGAAATCGCCGCTGCCTCCCAAGCCCACGCGAACCGCGGACCAGTCGTTCGCCTCCGACACGTCCACCACGGGGACATCGCGCGATACGCCACCATAGCGCCCGCCGGGGCCCCACCAATTGGCCTGGTCGATTTCCACCTCGCGGCGGTTGATGATCCGGCTGACCACCGCGACATGGCCCAGCCGCATCCTCGGATTGGCCCGGAAAGCCAGGACGCTGCCCAGCTCCGGGACATGGCCGCGCGCATAGACGCCTGCCGCGTGGTCCCACCACTGCCAGGCATTGCCCGAAAGCTCGATGCCGGAGGCACTGCGGGCGTAAGGCACGCAGGAGATAGCCACGCGGTGCACCACATGATGCCAGCGGCCGGCAACGAGTCTGCGATGTGCGCTGACCCGGCTGGCGTGGTGGACGGCGCCCACACTGTGATGTGAGGTCCAGGTAACAGGGCGGCTGGCGACCACGTGGTGCACCACAGGGACGTGATGAACCCAACGTTCTCGGGTAGGGGCGGCGAAAGCGTCTTTTGCAATCAGTGGGTTACAGAACGATAGAATCGATCCCAAAACGATTATGCTCGCGCCGGCTTCCCACCCCCGCATCGGTTTTGCTCCCCGGTTTCTGCCCAGCTCTGTGCTGCGGTAGCAGCAGGGTTGCAATGATGGCAACCCCAGGAGCCGATAATACCAGAGGAAAATGACTCAATCGTTAAGCTCGGGCTGTGGATAACTTCGTATTTCGGGAACAATGTCCTAACGCCCGTAAAATTATGCAAGACGAAACCCACGCGACTCGGCCCTCGGCCACGCCGCCGGCGGAGTGTCGGCAGCCGGCGGCGCGCCGACTCGCATCACTTGCAGGCGGTCACCATGATCTCCACCAGGATGTCGGGATGGGCCAGCTCTGCTTGCACGCAGGCTCGTACCGGCGCGCCGTCCTTCGGTAGCCACGGCGTCCACACCTCGTTCATCGCGGTGCGGTCCTTGATGTGCTTCACCCAGATCAGTGCCTGCAGCAGTTGCGTCTTGTCTGTGCCGTGGGTCTCCAGCATCTGGTCGATCTGCTCCAGAACGTCGGCAGTCTGGCCTTTGATGTCCTTGCTGGTGTCCCGCGCGGTGATGCCGGGCAGGTAGACGAAGCCGTGATATTCCACGGCCTTGGACAGGATGCTGCCGGGCTCGGTGCGGATGATCTTGGCCATGGCGTTCCTGGGGCCTCCCGTTTGCTGCGTTGCGCTCTGCCGCCGCTTCTAGGCGAAGCCGGCCGGGCAGGCCAGTGCCCTCCTGGCGGTTGCATCGTTTCCGCCGGGCCGTCGATGCGCGTGCAACCCGGCGTAGTCCGCCAGCGGCTTGGGGATCGCGTCCCGCCGCGCCTGGAGTTTGGCGCGGGTCAGTGCGGCGGGGCGGGAGGCAGCGGCAGCGCCCCCGGCGTCGTTCCGCCGCCGGACGGTGGCGGGGCCCCGGGCGACACGATGATACCGGAGGGCAGTTCGGTGCCGCTCGGCGTCCGGTTGCCCTCGGCGCCCGTGTTGCGCACGCAGTCACTGACCATCTGGTCCCGAGCATAAAGCTGGGACAGGCCACGTTCCGGCAGGCCCGGTTGGTAATCGGCCGAGTACGGCGTGTTCACCTGCGATTCCGACGCATAGATGTCGCCGCGATGCGTCAGGTTGTAAACCTCGTCGGCGCGCCGGCGGCAGGCTTCGAGCAGGCTTTGCTGTGCGCGCGACTCCGGGGTGGACGGCGGCGCGCCCAGCGGAAATGTGCAGGCCCCCAACAGCAGCGGCATCAGTGCGAGGGAAAGCCGGCCGCGCATGCATGAGCGCGGGGCAGGACGAATCATGCGGAGGCTCCGGTACGATGTGGCGCCGCGGGCAGGGGCAGCAGGGCGAGACTGTCCCGAAACGCGATCTCGTCGAAGCGCGCCTCCGCCGTCAGCGGGGCGGTGGCGGCGGCCGTCAACAGGCTTGGATGCAGGTCGGCACCGTCGCGTTCCAGGCGGAGCAGCGGGAGGGCCCAGCGAGCACGGGCGAGCAAATCGACCAGTGCGAGCAAGCGCAGGCAGAGTGCGAGGCCGTACCCGCTGCCCAGCCCGACGGTGCCGTCTACCGCGCCGGCCCAACAGCGCGCGTGCGGGTCGGCCAGTGCCAGATCGGTGTGGGAGCCATCCGGCCGCCGGAAACGGAAGCCGCGCACCGTGCTCCAGCTTCCAGCGATGGCGGCCTCGCGCGCCGCGTACCAGGCGCGTTCCAGGTCGCGACCACGCACAGACGGCAGCGCCTCCGGTGGGCCATCGACCAGGTAGGTCACCGATCCGTCCGGACCCGCGCCAACCCGCACCGACGGGGAATGCTCCTTGAACTCCATGCGGCGAGCATGGCCCCGCCGCGCCGCTGGCGCCAGAGGAGCACGGAGCAAAAACGGGGACCGTCGCCGCGCGGCCTGCCTTCCTATGCCGCCGGTTGATGCCGTGACACCATGTTGCGCCATGGCACTGCACGCCGACTGGCTCGCCCCTCGAGGCTTCGCGCCGGCGCGGCGGTCACCGTTGGCCAATTCGTCGAGGTGACCCACCATCTGTGACCGAGGCCCGTTACCAGCCAATCCCGGTCAGGAAAGCTGCAAGTCGCGCGCACCCCGCAGATCGGCCTTGGTAACATCGGCGCCGCGCAGGTCCGCGCGCGTCATCGTCGCATCTTTCAAATCGGCGCCGGCCAGGTCGGCGTTGTTCAGCCGCGCCTGCGTCAGATCGGCATCGGTGAAGTTGCAGCTTCGCAAATCGGCCGATTCGAGCATGCAGCCGGCAAGCCGGGCCGCCTTGAAGCTGGTCGGCCATTTCTGCCCGCTGCGCAGCTCCATCGGGCCGGCGACCGCATTGGTCAGGTCGGCCTCGTTCATCGATGCGCGCTCGAAGCAGGCGCCGCGCAGGTCGGCGTTTGCCATGCGCGCGCCGCGCAGATCGGCAAGGTGGAAATTGGCCATCGCCACCACGGCCTCGGCAAGGTTCGCGCCCTGCAGCTTGGCGCCAAGGAAATCCGCCGCCGACAGATTGATCTTGCTGAAATCGACCCCGCTCAGATCCCGCTTCGCCAAGTCGGCGCGCCGGCCCTTTTTCCCGTTCGACAACATCCAGTCGCGATGGGCGAGCAGGATGGCGCTCAGCGTGGCATCCTGGTTGGCCAGGCGAGTCACGATGTCCGCGCCTGTCAGGTTGGTCATCGACAGGTCGACCTCGTCGAGCAATGCGCCGACCAGGCTGGAATCGGAGAGATTGGTGTCGCGCATGATGGCGCGCGACAGGATCGCGCCATCCAGCTTGGCGCCCGACAGGTTGGCGAGCGTCAGGTCAGCCCCTTCCAGGTTGCATCCGGTGAGGTCGGAGCATCGCAGATCGGCGTGGATGAAGATGCTCGCCCTCAGGTCGGCATCGCGCAGGTCGGTCTGCAGGATGAAGGCATTGGACAGCTTGGCGTGCACCAGCGTGGCGCCCTTCACCCGCGCCTCCGACAGCTCGGCATGGAGTCTTTCTGCCGGAACGGCGGCGAATTCCCCGTTGCGGTAGCGCACCAGGTAACCGTCGCGGAGGTCCGCGCCCGACAGCACGGCATGGCTCAGCGTGGCACCGCGCAATGCGCAACCGCGCAGGTCGATATTGAGCATGCTCGCCTCGGCGAGATTGGCGCCGGCCATGTCGGCGCCGAACAGACAGGCACCGTCCAGGCGGGAGCCGGTCAGATCGGCGGACCGTAGCCGAACTCCCGTCATATCGGCGCCCGCCAGGTTGCAGCCGGCCAGCCGCGCGAACGACAGATCGTGGAATTTCAGGTTGGCCCGCACGCCGTCACGCTGCTGCAGAACGAAGCGTGCGTGGCGGTCCAGAATGGCCTGGAGCTCGTCGGCGTCGAGAGTCTTGTAGTCGGCAGCGATATGGGGACGCGGCGGCATGACCGTGCTTTCGTTATTGGCGATGCGTTGCTCAGGCGACTGACCGGTGCGCGCGGTCCAACAATGCCGCGAGAACCTTTCGGACACGTGAATCGAGCCTCGCAATAGCGGTATTCTGACCCTTGCCGCCGTCGCGTCGCTGAAATAGACCGCGTTCCCGGATCGTTCAGGAGGTCGCATGCCGCCCGCCTCTGGCCGGCCGAGGGTCGTGCCACGGTGCTGAGCCAGGAGTCCGCTGTCTCGGCCGCTCCCGCATCGGAGCAAGGCCGCAATGCCGCAGCCGCGGATCTCGTGACCCAAGCGGTTGCCGCGCATCGCCAGGGTCGGCTGGCGGAGGCCGAGACCCTGTATCGCGAGGTGCTTGCACGCGATCCGGCGTCGTTCGATGCGCTGCACCTGCTGGGCGTGATTCAGGGGCAACGGTTGAACCACGCCGAGGCGATCGCGCTGCTGTCGCAGGCGCTGGAGATCAGGCCAACCGACGCGGCTGCGCATTGCAACCTCGGCATGGCTTTGCGGGGTTCCGGCCAGTCCCGCGATGCGGTCGCCAGTTTTGACCGCGCGTTGCAGATCGACCCGGCCAATCTGGCAGCGCTGTGCAACCGCGGCGATGCATTGCGCGACCTGGAAGATTGGGAAGCCGCGCTGGAAAGCTACGACGCTGCTCTGCGCCTGCGTCCCGGCCAGCTCGACGCCATTTATCACCGCGCCGACGCGCTGACCCGGCTGGGCCGGCTGGAGGAGGCGGTGGCCGCCTATGACGAAGCCATGCGCATTCGCCCGGAATTTCCGGAAGCGGCGTACAATCGTGGGAACGTCTTGTTCAATCTGGGGCAGTTGCGGGAGGCTGTGGACAGCTATGACGCGGCGGTGCGCGCGCGTCCGGACGAGCCGATATTCCTCAACAATCGCGGCAATGCACTGCGCGCGCTCGGGCGCGTGGAGGACGCGCTGGAGAGTTTCGAACGTGCGCTCGCGCTCAAGCCAGATTATCCGGAAGCGCACAGCAACCGTGGCAACGCACTGCAGGCGTTGAACCGCGTGCCGGAGGCGCTGGCGTGCTATGACCGCGCGATCGCATTGGCGCCCGATTTCGCCGATGCGCATTGCAATCGCGGCGCTGCATTGGCCGCTTTGTGGCGGCTGGACGAAGCGGTCGCGAGCTACGATCGCGCGTTGCAACTCGCTCCCGATCACGCCGAGGTGCACAACAACCTCGGCACCGCATTGGTCGACCTTGGGCGCATCCCGGAGGGGTTGGCCAGTTACGAACGTTCCCTCGCACTGAAACCCGATTTTGCCGATGCGCATGTGAATCTCGGCATGGCGCTGCTGCTGGCGGGTGATTTCAAGCGCGGCTGGGCGGAGTTCGATTGGCGCTGGAAGCAGGCATCGGACCTGGCAAAAAGTCGGCCGGAACTATCCGGGCCGCATTGGACAGGCCGTGACTCGCTGCGCGGTAAGAGCATTCTGCTGTGGTGCGAGCAAGGGGCAGGCGACAGCATCCAATTCTGCCGCTTCGCCCCCCTGGTCAAGGCGCAAGGCGCCACGGTCCTGCTGTGGACGCACTCCTCGTTGGTGTCGCTGATGGCGAGCCTGGACGGTGTGGATCGGGTGCTGAAGTTGGGCGAGCGCGTGCCGGTCACGGATTTTCATTGTCCGCTGCTGACCCTGCCATTGGCACTCGACATCGACCCGCACACTCAGCCCGTGCCGCAGCGGTATCTTTATGCGGATCCCGCGCGCGTCGCGGCCTGGACCGCGCGGCTTGGTCCGCGGCGTCGGCCGCGCATCGGCCTGGCGTGGTCGGGGAACCCCGAACACAAGAACGATCGCCAGCGTTCGATACCGCTGGAACATTTCATCGCCCTTGCGGATGGACCGTTCGATTTCTTTTGCGTGCAACGGGATGTGCGAGAGCAGGATCGGCCGTTCCTGGAGCAGCGGCCGGATATTCGCTGGTTCGCCGAAGATCTCGTGGATTTCGAGGATACCGCGGCGCTGATCCAGCATTTGGATATCGTGATTGCGGTGGATACGTCAGTCGCGCATCTGGCGGGCGCGCTTGGGCGGCCGGTCTGGATTCTGCTGCCCCATAGTCCCGACTGGCGGTGGTTGCTCGATCGCGACGACACTCCTTGGTACCCGGCCGCGCGTTTGTTCCGCCAGCCGCGGACCGACGATTGGCAAAGCGTTCTGCAGCGCGTGGCGCAGGCATTGTCCGCGGCGACGTTTCCCGAGGCGGGACCGGAGACCATGGCGGACCCCGGCCCGGTCCGGTCGGCACAGACCCTCCGGGTGCGCCAGGAGGAGACCGTCGCTGCCCTGCTGTCGCAAGCCGTGGAGGCGCACCGCCAAGGCCGTATGGACGATGCGGACGGGCTCTATCGCCAAATCCTCGCAGTGTCGCCCGAGCATTTCGACGCGCTGCACATGCTGGGCGTGTTGCAGGCGCAGCGGTTGAATTTTCCCGACGCCATCGACCTGATCGGCCGTGCGTTGGCGCTGCGCCCGAACGAAGCCGCGGCGCACAGCAACCTCGGCAACGCTCTGCGCGGCTCGCGTCGCCCGGAGGAAGCTGTCGCCAGCTACGATCGCGCATTGCAGATCGATCCGGCGCACGCAGACGCGCTGCGCAACCGCGCCCATGCATTATGGGACCTGCGACGGCCGGAGGAGGCGGTTGCTGCCTATGAAGCTGCTTCGCGCGTCCTGACCGATAATCCGGACCTGTTGTATCGCCAGGGCACGATCCTGCTGCAGCTCGATCGGTCGGCGGAGGCGCTGGCGTGCTACGAAAGGGCGCTGCAAGTCCGCCCCGACGACGTCGGCACGCTGAACAATCGCGGCAACGCGCTGCGCAATCTTGGGCGGCTGACCGAGGCACTGGCGAGCTTCGACCGCGCGTTGGAGATCGCGCCCGACGATGTCGATCTGCTGAACAATCGCGGCACCGTCTTGCAGGATCTCGATCGGCCGGAGGAGGCGCTAAGCGCGCTCGACCGCGCCTTGCAGATCCAGCCGGAGTTCATCGAGGCGTACTACAACCGCGGAACGATGCTGTGGGACCTCGAGCGCCACCAGGAGGCGCTCATCGCGCTCAACCGCGCATTGCAAAGCCGGCCCGGGTTCATCGAGGCGTATTACAACCGCGGCAACACGCTGTGGCGTCTCAACAGGTTGGAGGAGGCGTTGGCCGATTATGACCAGGTGCTGGCCGCCAATCCGAACCATGCGGACGCCCTGAACAATCGCGGCACCGTGCTGCACGACATGCAGCGGCCGCGGGAGGCGTTGGAATGCTACGAACGCGTCCTGGCGCTGAAGCCCGACGACCGGCACACGCGCGCCAACGCCGGCATGTGCCGGCTGCTGATTGGCGATTTCAAGCGTGGTTGGGAAGGATTCGAATGGCGCGGCAGCGCCGCGGACCGGCCGAATCTCGGTCGGCCCCGATGGTTCGGCCGTGAGCCGCTGGACGGCAAGTCGATCCTGCTGTGGGCCGAGCAAGGCCTCGGCGACACCATCCAATTCTGCCGCTTCGCCAAGCTGGTGGCGGCGAAGGGCGCGTCGGCCGTATTGCTCTCGGTTCCCACGGCGCTTGAAACGCTGATGGCCAGCCTGGATGGCGTGACGCGTGTATTGAAGAACGGCCAGCCGCTGCCGGCGACCGATTACTACTGCCCGTTGCCAAGCCTGCCGCTCGTCTTCGATACCAGTCTGGCCACGATCCCGGCCGAGCCAGGCTATCTGCATGCCGAGCCGGCGCGAATCGCGATGTGGGCGGACAAGCTTGGGCCGCGCCGCCTGCCGCGCGTCGGTCTCGTCTGGTCCGGCAATCCGGAACACAGGAACGACCGCAACCGTTCTATTCCCCTCGAACAATACATTCGCATGGCGGAAGGGCCGTTCGAATTCGTCTGCCTGCAAAAGGAGATCCGCGAGCGCGACAGGCCGGTGCTCGAGCGGCGGCCGGATATTCGGTTGTTCTGCGACGAGCTGACGGATTTCGCCGACACCGCGGCGCTGGTGCAGAACATGGACCTGGTCATCGCGGTCGATACGTCGCTGGCGCATCTCGCCGGCGCGCTGGGACGGAAGCTGTGGATTCTGGTGCCGTTCGTGCCCGACTGGCGCTGGCTGCTGGATCGGGACGACAGCCCCTGGTACCCCACCGCGCGTTTGTTTCGTCAGCCAGGCACTGGGGATTGGAACAGCGTGTTCGAAAGGGTCGGGCAGGCATTGGCGCGGTTTGCGAGTTCACCGGTCATCTCCGACGCTCCCGTCATGGCCGAACTTGACCTGGCCATCTACGCACGGCCGACCGGGTCGCAAGGCAGCGTCGCACCCGATCACCGGGGGCAGATGGCCGCCTCAACTCCGGCCATGACGGCAGGGGCGGCGGCGACGCAGGCCGCAGCCCTGATCCAGCGCGGCAATGATTTGCTCCGCCTCGATCGCTTCGAACCAGCGGTTGCCGCCTACGATGCAGCGCTGCGCATCGACCCCGACAATCGGGACGCGCTGTACAATCGCGGCAATGCGTTGTTCAGCCTGCGCCGCTTCACCGACGCGCTGGCCAGCTATGACGATGCGCTGCGCCTGGACCACGATGACGCGAAAACATTGAACAATCGTGGCAACGCGTTGCGCGAACTGGGCCGCTTCCAGGAGGCGTTGGACAGCTACAACCGTGCGCTCCAATCCGCGCCGGATTATGCGGACGCGCACGGCAACCGCGGCACAGCGCTGCAGGCGCTGGACCGGCTTGAAGAAGCGCTGGCGTGCTACGACAAGGCACTTGCCATCGTGCCGGGCCACATGGCGACGCTTTGCAATCGGGCCAGCGTTTTGGCCGCTCTGCGGCGCCCGGCGGAGGCGCTCGAAACTTACGCACGCGTTCTGGCACTTAACCCCGATCATGCCGAAGCACATGTCGATGCCGCGCTGTGCCGCCTGCTGGCCGGCGACTTCCCGAATGGCTGGGCGGAGTATGAATGGCGCTGGCGCATTCCCGTGCTCCAGGGCGAGCTTGCCAAATTCGCTGCACCGCTATGGCACGGTGCCGAGCCACTGCACGGCAAGACCATCCTGCTGTGGTGCGAGCAAGGGCTAGGCGACAGCATCCAGTTCTGCCGTTTCGCCCGGCAGGTCGCCGCGCAAGGCGCCAAGGTCTTGCTATGGACGCATGCGCCGCTGGAAACCCTGATGACCAGCCTGGAAGGCGTAGACTCCGTGTTGCGCACCGGAGACCGTGTTCCCGCCACGGATTATCATTGCCCGTTGCTGAGCCTGCCGCTGGCATTGGGGACCGGTCTCGATTCCATCCCGGCCGATCCCCAGTATCTCTATACCGACCCGGATCGTGTCGCGCAGTGGAGCAAGCGGCTGGGTCCCCGCCGGCGTCCGCGCGTCGGGCTCGCATGGTCGGGCAATCCGAATCACCGGGGCGATCGCAACCGCTCGATCGCGTTGCAGCAATTCCTCGCCCTCGCCGACGGCCCGTTCGAGTTCATCTGTTTGCAGAAACAGATCCGCGATGTCGACCGGCCGTTCCTGCAACAGCGGCCGGACATCCGCTTGTTCTGCGACGAGCTGGCGGATTTCGACGACACCGCTGCCTTGGTCCAGCATATGGACCTGGTGATCGCGGTGGATACGGCGGTGGCCCATCTCGCAGGCGCCCTTGGCCGGCCCGTCTGGATCCTGCTCTCCTTTATGTCGGATTGGCGCTGGTTGCTGGATCGCAGCGACAGCCCCTGGTATCCGACCGCCCGTCTGTTCCGTCAGCCGCGGCCCGGTGATTGGCAGGGCGTATTCGACGCGGTGCGGCAAGCGCTCGGCGCCACCGATTTTCCGGATACGGTCGCGGGAACGCCGCTGAGCGTACCGTCGGCCGATGCCCTGCGCGCCTCTCGGCGACGCAACGATGCCACGGTCGCGCGGTTGCTGGCTCAGGCGGCAGCGGCGCATCGAGAGGGCCGCTTGGCCGAGGCGGAGCCGCTTTACCGCCAGGTTCTGTCCCTGGCGCCGAGCCAGTTCGACGCGCTGCACATGCTTGGCGTGCTCCAGGCGCAGCAACGGCAGAATCCAACGGCAATCGAAACGCTGCAGCAGGCATTGCAGGTCGCGCCCGATAACGCCGCCGCGCATTGCAATCTGGGTAACGCGCTGCGCGGCTTCGGGCGTCCGCAGGATGCTCTCCTCAGTTATGACCGTGCCTTGCAAATCGATCCCGGCAACGCGGATGCGTTGTACAAGCGCGCCCACGCGTTGCGCGACCTGGATCGCCTGGAGGATGCGCTTGCCGCCTACGACGCCGCGTTGCGGCTTCGCCCCGAGCTTCAGGAGGCGCTGTATCACCGCGGCAATACCCTGGTCCGCCTTCAGCGCCTGCCGGATGCGCTCAACGCGTACGGCCGCGTGCTGCAGATCGATCCGAACCACGTCGACGCGCTGGTGAATCGCGGCAGTGTCTTCCTGGCATTGCAATGGGCCGATGATGCGTTGCTTTGCTACGACCGCGCGCTGCGAATTGCACCCGATCATGTGGCGGCGCTGAACGGCCGCGGCAACGCATTGCGGCGGCTGCACCGCCTGGATGAAGCGCTCGCCAGCCTGGATCGCGCGATGCAGATCGCTCCGGGCGATGCGGCGGCGCATGCCAACCGCGGCTATGTCCTGGAGGAGTTGGGCCGGCCGCGGGACGCGCTCACGAGTTACGAAAACGCGCTGTCGCTGCGGCCGGATGAAGCGCAGGTGCAGGTCAACGCGGCGCTGTGCCGGCTGAGCATGGGCGATTTCCAGCGCGGGTTGCCGCAATTCGAATCGCGCTGGGACGTGCCGCCGTTGAAGGGCACGGCGCCGCGGCACACGCCGCCGCGCTGGACCGGCAAGGAACAATTGGCCGGCAAGTCTATCCTGGTCTGGCACGAGATGGGCCTGGGCGACACCATCCAGTTCTGCCGCTTCGCCAAGGCGCTGGCCGCGCGCGGCGCAAGCGTGGTGCTGGGCGTACCGCCGTCGCTCGCGCCGTTGCTGTCGGGCGTTGCAGGCGTTGCCAGGGTGGAGACGACCAACGCCGTTTCGCCGGAGCCCGATTATCACTGCCCGCTGCTGAGCCTGCCGCTGGCACTGAACATCACCGTAGAGACCATTCCGGCCGAACCACGCTATCTTCGCGCCGAACCCGCGCTGGTCGCGGCATGGAACCCCGTTCTCGGCGACCGGCGGACGCCTCGTATCGGCCTGGTGTGGTCCGGCAATCCGGCGCACGGCAACGACCGCAACCGATCCATCGCGCTGGATCGCTTCATCCGAATCGCCGGCGGGCCGTTCGAATTTGTCTCCCTGCAACGCGATGTACGCATCGCGGACCAACCCGCCTTGGCGCGGCGGTCCGACGTCAGGCGATTCGAAGACCGCCTCGGAGATATGCAGAACACGGCGGCGCTGATTGCGCACATGGACCTGGTGATTTCGGTGGATACCGCGCTGGCGCATCTGGCCGGTGCGCTGGGCCGGCCGGTATGGATCATGCTGCCGCACAATCCCGACTGGCGTTGGTTCCGGGACCGCGACGACAGTCCCTGGTATCCAAGCGCGCGCCTGTTCCGTCAGCCGCAGAGCGGCGACTGGCAAAGCGTGATCGATCGGGTGGTGCACGAACTGGGACGGATGGTCTGGGACTGACCCCGCACCGTTGCGGTGCCTTGGCTGTTAAATGGAGAGCAGTTTAGCCTCCGGCCCGGGGGATGGCGCTTGTGCCGCATGCGGAGGGGTACGTATGCTTGCGGCGTTCGCAGCATGTCCGCGGCGCCCGGCACGTCCTGGTCGGCTCCATGGGTCAGCCGACCCGGAGCGGGTCCACCGCGCCATCGCCATGAGCATCGCCGCCATCAGCGCGGCGCTTTCGAGGCGGACCGGCAGAACCAGGCGCACGCGGCCTCCGGCGGTCGCGGCAGCGCCGGTATCACCATAAGCCGGCTGGAGGAAGGACATGTCTGCCGCCACCTCGGAACAACTGCTTGCACTCTACGACGACGCGCCGCTCAACGCGCGCTACTGGGCGACCTTCGCCATCATGTGCGGGGTCTTCTTGCTCGACTTTTTTGACTTCTTTCTGATCGCCTTCGTCATGTCGCAGATCGGGCCGGAGTGGAAACTGACTTACGGCCAGGGGGCGCTGATCCTGTACGGTGCCGGCATCGGCGCCATTGTCGGCGCGGTGATCTGGGGCGCGCTGGGCGACCTGTTCGGCCGCAAGATGCTGACCGTCACCGGCACCCTGATCTGCGGAATCTCCTCCGGCTGCATTGGGTTTCTGCCGACCGGCGCATGGATCGCCCTGGCCGTCCTGCGGTTCTTCGTCGGCTTCGGGCTGGCTGCCGGGGTCACGCCGGCCTTGACGATCGTGGTCGAGCAAACGCCGACCCGCTGGCGCACCAGCATGACCAGCTTCTTCGTCGTGTTCGCCAGCGCCGGCACGCTGCTGGCCTCCTTCACCTCGGCGATCCTGCTGCATGCGTTCGGCTGGCGCGGCGTTGCCATCACCGGGTTCGTCGCCGTGATCGTGGGCCTCCTGGTCTGGGCATTCGTTCCGGAATCGGTGCGCTGGCTGGCTGCCAGGGGGCGCTTCGCCGAGGCGCGCGACGAAACCGCCCGTCAGCTCGGGCTCGCCCGCGATAAGGTGCCGCTGCCGACGATCGTGCCCACGACGCAGCCGCGTGCCAGCCTGGCCGAGCTCTACCACAAGCCGGGTCTGTTCTGGCAGACGGTGATCATCTGGGGCGGCTCGGCGAGCGCGGCCTATGGCTATTACCTGTGGGGACCGACGATCGTCTCGCTGGCGCTGCACGTGACGCCGGCCAAGGCCGCCAGCTATTTCATCTACGTCGCCGGCTGCGGCGTCATCGGCAAGATTCTCGTATCGCTGATCGCACCGGCGATGGGGCGGCGCACCTTGGGTATTGTCTTCGGGTTCATTTCCGTCATCGGCCTCGCGCTGGCCGGCTATTTCAACGGCGTCTTGGTCGGCAGCTTCCCGCTGTTCATAATTCTAACGGCAGCGTCGGCGTTCTTCGTCGAGGGCGGCTTCTCCAACCTGGCGCCCTACACGGTAGAGCAATACGGCGTCCGGCTCGGCGCGCGCTCGTCGGGGCTTGGCCAGGCAGCCAACGGCGTCGGCAAGATCGTCGGCCCGCTGGCGCTGGCGCTGCTCGCCGGCAGCAGCAACGTCATCGCCCCGAAGGCGACGGCCTCGGCGGTGTTCCCGGCCTTCGTCCTGCTCGCCGTGCTGATGCTGCTGGTTGCGCTGGCGTATCTGTTCCTCGGTGTCGAGACCCACGGCGTTCCGATCGCGCAGGGCCACGAGGAACTGGCGGGACAGCGGGGGGTATAAATTTCCCAGTCCTGACGATTGGTGCGTGCCGTGCCGATGCCATTGCGAATTGACCGTCGGCGTGGCGGGCGATGGGTTCCCCCTCCCCTCGTGGGAGGGGGATTGGGCGAGCGGCCAGGACACGCGGCGCGCTACACCATCGGCGCGTTCGTCTCCCGCACCAGCTTCTGCCGCATTGCCGATGAGAAATCCGCATAGTCCTTGCAGATCACGGCGAACGCGCCCGGGCCGCCGATCACGTCTCGGGTGTAGGACTGCAGCAGATCGGGCTCTTCGTGCAGGATGCACAGTCCGTTGATGGTGATATCCGCTGCCGCCATACGATCGCGGATCGGTCCCGGCGGGATGCCCTCGTTCGAGCGGCCGTCGCCGATCACATCCACCACGCTGCGCTTCGGCTTCGCGGGGACATTCGCGAGCAGGGTCAGCGCGGCCAGCAAGGCCTCGCCGATCGCGGTTTCGCCGGGACGGACAGTGCGCGGCATATTCTCCACGTCGTCGGCGAAGGCGCGTGCCTCGGCGAAACTGGAGATGCGGGTCCAGCCGGTCAGGATGTCGTGCGCGCCGGTGCCGGACCACAGCAGCAGGCAGGCATAGCTTGCCTTGGCCGGGCCGCCGATCAGGCCCTTGATCACCACCGGGTTGCGCAGTGCGTCGCCCATGCCGGTGGCGATCAGGTTGAACTCGTCATAGGTCACGCTGGCCGACCCATCGACGGCCAGTACCAGCGCAAGATCGGCAATGTCCATGCATCCAACTCAACGCCAATCCGACCGCAGCCGCAGCCCACACTTGAGCGAGCAGCGAATGCAGCCGAATATCGGTCCATCATGGAGGAGAAACCAGGATGCCGGAAAGCCCCCTCGACAAGACCCTGCTCGCCCAGTCGGAGACGCGCCTGCCGTTGAACGGCCTGAAGGTGCTGGACCTGACATTGGCGCGCGCCGGACCCACCGCGGTGCGGCACCTGGCGGACTGGGGCGCGGACGTGATAAAGATCGAACCGCCGCCGTCGGAAGGCGAGGACATCACCGGCAACCGCCACGGTTTCGATTTCCAGAACCTGCACCGCAACAAGCGGGCGATGACGCTGAACCTGAAGTCGCCGGAAGGCCATGCCGCGTTCATGCGGCTGGTGAAGGGCGCCGACATCGTCGTCGAGAACATGCGCGCGCAGGTGAAGCATCGCCTGAAGGTGGACTATGACAGCGTGCGCGCGGTGAACCCGCGCATCGTCTATGGCAGCATCAGCGGCTTCGGCCAGACGGGGCCGTACGGGCATCGTGCCGGGGTGGACCAGATTGCGCAGGGCATGGGCGGGCTGATGTCGATCACCGGCCTGCCGGGCCAGGGGCCAGTGCGCGTCGGCATCCCGATCGACGATCTCACTGCCGGCAACTTGCTGGCGCTGGGCATCATGATGGCGATCTTCGACCGGGAGCGCACCGGTGTGGGCCGCTGGGTGACCACGTCGCTGCTGGAAGCGCAGATCTTCATGCTGGACTTCCAGGGCAGCCGCTGGCTGATGGCGAAGGAAGTCGCGCCACAGGCCGGCAACGACCATCCCACCGGCATTCCCACCGGCGTGTTCCCGACATCCGACGGGCACATCAACATCGCCGCGAGTTCCAGCCGCGTGTTCGGGCGCTTCTGCGAGGCGATCGGCAAGCCCGAGTGGAAGGACAAGCCGGAATGGAAGGACCAGAAGTCGCGCAGCGGGCGGCGGAAGGAAATCAACGCGGCGATCAGCGAGGTGACACGGGAGAAACCTTCGGAATACTGGATCGAACTGCTGGAAGGCGCGGGCGTGCCGTGCGGGCCGATCTATAGCATCGACCAGGTGTTTGCCGATCCGCAGGTGAAGCATCTGAAAATGGCGACGCCGATGCACTCGCCGGTGGTCGGTGACGTCGAGGTGGTGGCGTCCGCGATCAGCATCACCGGGTTCGACAAGGGCATCCGGAAGGCGACGCCGGAAATGGGGTCGAGCACGGACGAGGTGCTGCGCTCGGTCGGCTACACCGCCGACGAGATCGCCGAGATGCGCAAGAAGGGAGCGATCTGAGATGAACGACGTGCCCAAGGGAATCATCAATGGCGGCATCACGCGCGAGTACGCGGGCGGCAAGATGCTGGCGGCGAAGGATGAGGGCGTCGGGCTGATCACGTTCAATCAGCCGGAGAAGCGCAACGCCATGTCGCTGGAGATGTGGTCCGGCCTGGGCGAAATCCTGGATGAGTTCGCCGAAGACAGTTCGGTGCGGGTGGTGATCCTGACTGGGGCGGGCAACAAGGCATTCGTGTCCGGCGCGGATATCAGCCAGTTCGAGAAGAACCGCGCCAACGCGAACGCGCAGCAGGAATACGACCGGCTGACCAGCGCCGGGCGCGCGAAGTTCCAGACTTTTCCGAAGCCGACCATCGCGCGCATCCGCGGTTTCTGCCTGGGCGGCGGGCTGGCGATCGCGATGAGCGCCGATCTGCGCATCGCCGCGGCGGACAGCCAGTTCGGAATTCCGGCAGCGAAACTTTCGATTGCGTATGCGCCGGAGTCGGTGAAGCGGCTGATCGACCTGGTGGGGCCGGCGCACGCACGCATGATCCTGTACACCGCGCGGCGCATCGATGCGGCGGAGGCGGAGCGCATCGGCCTGATCAACAGGATGGTGCCGGACGAGGATCTGAACGAGTACGTGCTCGACCTGGCACGCACCATCGCCGACAACGCACCGCTGTCGGTGGCGGCGTCGAAGCTGATGATCAACGAGATGCTGAAAGACGAGAGCAAGCGCGACACCGCTTCCATGGCGCGCGTTATGCAGGTGTGTTTCGACAGCGCGGACTACAAGGAAGGCCGCACGGCGTTCATGGAGAAGCGCGCGCCGCGGTGGCAGGGGCGGTAGGTTTTAATCGCGGTAGGGACGCGCATTACTGCGCGCCCCCCGCACAGAACCGTACGTGCGGCATTCCCGCATACGGCTCCCACCTTGGGTGTTTGACGGCAAAGCGTTGCTCGGGCCATGGGTGAAGGACGCGCGGCTTCGGCAGGTAGTCGTCCGCCAGCCGCTTCATCCGCTCCCACGTGGTCTTGTCGCGCTGGCCGCGCCGCCGCAGCGAACGCAGCCAGAGCCGGACCACGCAGTCACGGAAGGTCTGGAGAGAGCGGGTGTTGGTCGGCACCGCGTGGTAGTTGAACCACCCGCTGACCACCCCCCGCAGCCATTCCCCCTGGCGGGGTATCGGCTGATGCATCCGCCGCCGCAGTTCTTCCTTCACCGCCAGAAGCTTCGCCTGCAGCCGGTCCCGCCGGGGTTGGGCCGCGAAGCGGACCAACCGCCATAGCAGGAACTTGCCGCGCCGCGACTTACCACAGATCATGGTAAAGCCCAGGAAGTTGAAGGTCTCCGGTCTGCTATCCCCGTGCTTCTCTCGCCGGGCCGCCGCATGGCGGCCAAACTCG
>Ga0335074_10001879_pt1 | contig 28504 bp, 21 predicted proteins | sample Lox_Sample_23_FD_206715 | JGI IMG/M metagenome (GOLD analysis project Ga0335074, IMG submission 206715) | Soil microbial communities from Loxahatchee National Wildlife Refuge, Florida, United States - Lox_Sample_2.3 | ecosystem: Environmental > Terrestrial > Soil > Wetlands | place: USA... | reverse complement strand
CCCCGCGGAACCGGACGCGAAGAAAACTGCCGTACTGTGCGACGTCGGAGCATTTCATCCCGAAATGACGTCGCTCGACTCACCATTTCCTGGGCAGGAAATTCACGATACGTGGTAAGAGGAACAAAACATGGCGCGGGCATTGAAACCTCCTGAAGAAGGGATTGTAGGCGGCATACCAAACTGGCCACAACGGCTTCACTGCGGTCGGAGACCGGGATTAGATACTCAGATCTGAGCCATGCCGCCATCAACGCATATTTCACTGCCGTTTACGAACGTGGAGTCATCAGACGCGAGAAATAGCGCCGTCGTTGCGATCTCTTCGGAGCGTCCGAACTCCTTGCGGGGGATTCCCGACCGGAAATATTCCTTCGCTTCCGCAGGGGCGTTCATCAGAGCATTGGTAGCGATCGGTCCCGGACTAAGCACATTCACGCGAATCCTGCGCTCCGCGAGCTCGACCACCCATGATCGTGCGAACGAACGCAGCGCCGCCTTGCTTCCCGCATAAACACCCAGACCTGGCATTCCCTTGAGGTGCGATATCGATCCGTTCATGATGATCGATCCGCCATCGCGCATCATGGACAACGCCTTCTGGACTGTAAAGAGTGTGCCGCGGGTATTCAGAGAAAAAATGGCGTCGAACTGCTCTTCAGTGATCTCTCCCAGCGGAGCGCGGCCGCCCTGACCAGCGCTGGCAAACACTACATCGACATAGCCCTTCTCCCGCTTGACGGTGTCGTAGAGCCGGTCGAGATCAGCCAGATTCGCCGAATCGCCCTGCACTCCGGTCACATTCCGCCCAATCGCCCTGACGGCTTCGTCCAGATTCTCTTGCCTCCGCCCGGTGATGAACACGTAGGCTCCCTCTTCGACAAACAGCTGTGCCGAGGCCAGCGCCATCCCGGAGGTTGCTCCGGTGATCACGGCCACTTTTCCGTCCAACTTACCCATGATTACTCTCCTTCCTGCTTATGAACTGTTGACTGCTGATTCGCTCATCGATCGAGCGACTGGTTTGAATGTCAGCCATCCACGCGATGACCTCACTCACAATTCCTGCTTTGGCGAATGCTCGCCTGTCAGCAGCGAAATCACCCTCGTCATTAGAGGCCTCGATTGCGCTTTGGTTACAGCGCAGGTTGAAGGCACCCATGTAACCATTCACGAAGCGGAGCATCAGACGGAACGACTCATCCGGCTGGAGGTGGTTCCGTGCAGTTTAGCCCCATGCTTACCTGTTCGCTTTTGCCTTTCGCACTCGGCCTTCCTTCGCGCTTCGCCACAGGCCAGACCTCGGGTCAGGAACGACCCAGTTCGGTGGTGATCGTGGAGCTCTTTACCTCGGAAGGATGTTCAAGCTGCCCTCCCGCGGATGCTGTGTTGCGCCAGATCAATCTGAAGCAAACAAGCGCCGAGCAGTTGATTGTCGGCATCAGTGAGCACGTCACCTACTGGAACCACCTGGGATGGAGGGATCCGTTTTCAGCTCCAGAGTTTACCGACCGCCAAAGCATCTACGCCGCGCGCCTTTCTCCTGACGGCCCCTACACGCCGCAGATGGTTGTGAATGGACGCGAGCAGTTCGTTGGAAGTGATGTCGGCGCGCTTCAGGCGGCCCTCCGCGAGGAAGCACAGCGAACGCATCTGGATTTGACCATACTGTCTTCCAAACTCTCATCATCGGGTCTGGACGTGAAATTTTCTGTGGCGGGAGAGGTGTCGAGGCCGCTCGATATTGTCGCAGTTCTGACCGACAATGCCGACCAGTCTACCGTGCTTCGCGGAGAAAACGGCGGCAGACTCCTTCAGCATGTTTCCGTGGCGCGTTCACTGGTGCACGTGGGGACCATCAGGAGCTCAGCGCAAATGTCGATTCACGTGGCTCTCCCTGACGGATTCCACCTCGACAATGGCTCCGGTCATCACCTCATTCTGTTCGCTCAGGAGCAACATCAGGGTGCGATTGAAGGAGCCGCGACAACCCGACTGTAGGGTACCGGGACCATTGACGAACCACATAGCCCACTATCGCAGCTCCGTCTCGATTTCCTTGAGTAGACCGAGGACGCGGAGAACGAGCGGGTCTGGATTTGAAAGCGGCAGACATCATCATCGTCGCCGCCGCGATGATTAACTTCGGCATTCCCTCGACGCTAAAGAGCTACATCGACCACATCCTGCGTCCGGGCGCCACCTTCAGATACGTCCCGCAGGAATTCAGAGCGCAGAGCACGCTCGATTTGTGTGCGACAGTTGAGATTTCGCAACCTTGTGATTACTGGATTTCTCGGTTCATTGAGATTTCCTGCGCAATCCGCTGCGCCCCCTGGGGGTAGAGAGCTTTTGTTTTGTCCGCACTCCGAGCAGGGCCCGATCAATCAGGTCATTACCGTACTTCTCCGTCAACGGCGCAAAGCGAAGCAGGAGCCGGTAATACACGGGCGCGACCATCGCATCGACCAGCAGCTCAGCGTTTGTGTCGGCCGAGAATTCACCCGTTGCTTTGGCTCGCTCAACATCCGCGACGACCGCCGCTCTCCGCAGACTGGCGTGCTGCTCCCAGAATTCCCTCTGAGTATCCGGGTCGCTTTGACCTTCTGCGATCAGCTTTCGTACTACTTTTCCAAAGAAGCCATTGATCACGTGAATAAGCCTTCGCATCCACGCGCGAAGCGCTTCTTCCGCCGTTGCCGTCACCGGCAGCTCTGAAGGCCGGTCAAGCCTCTCATGGAACATAGCCATGATGAGCCGGCTTTGGTCGGCCACCATTTATACAAGGTCGGCTTACCCACGTTGGCCCGTTTTGCGACCGCTTCCATCGTGAGATCGCGTGCAGACTTCTCCCGCAGCAACTCATATACGGCATCCATGATCGCCGCGTGGGACACGGCCGTCGTGGCGTGGCCGGATTCTGATCGATGCGACAAATGCGTATGTGGACGAAACCCGACATCAGTCCTGCTGGGGTTGCCAGGTCGCAGGCTGCGTTGAAGGGGCGGACGTCGAGCGGGATGGTCGCTGCGATGGCGGTTGGGGCACGGCTCGTAAAAGCCTTCAGCAACATGCCGATGATGTGGACTTTCGCCAAAGCGACGGCTATCCGCAGTCCGCGATCGTCAATCAGACCTTTGCCCACGAGTTCCTCCACGACGACAACCCTGTGGGCCGATCCTCGATAAGGCATCGGACGACGGTTCTCGCGAACGAATGCAGGTGATCGGTGTGGTCGCCGATGCTGACTACAGCAGTATCCGGACCATTTTGCCAGTCGTCTTCGCGCCCTTACACCATCCTCTGAACCAGGGGACGCTAAGGCCGATGGGCGAGGTCACTTATATCGTGCGCACGCGGTCCGCGAACCCTCTTTCGCTTGCTCAGCAAATGCGCCAGGAAGTGCGGCGGGTGCACCCCGAACTCCGCGTCAGCGACGGGGAGACGCAGAAGGAACTGCTCGATGCGCAGACCCTTCGCGAGCGCATGCTGGCAACATTGGCGATGTTCTTCGCGGTCGTCGCCATAATGCTGGCCGGCGTCGGCCTGTATGGTGTTCTTTTCTACTCAGTGATTCAGAGGCATCGCGAAATCGGTATTCGCATTGCCCTGGGAGCGCGGCCTGCTCATGTCATCTGCCCCATCCTCTCGGGCATTGCCCTGGCACTCGCCATGGGTACAGCCGCGGGTCTGACACTCGGACTGGTGTCGACGCGTTCGATCGAGTCGCGTCTTTACCAGATAAAGGGATCCGATCCCGTTCAATTGGCGGCTCCCTGCCTCGTCGTGCTGCTTGCCGCAATCATGGCCGCAACGCCTCCGATTGCGCGCGCTTTACACATCAACCCGGTTGACCTTCTTCGCGCGGAATGACGGATGAATGACTGAGGCGTCCCAAGACAGTCAGCCAACCACAAAAAGATCGTCGGGCCGGTTCGCAGAATGCCACGCAATTATCGATGAGCGCCCAATCGCCAAATAAACTGACGGCTTGAACGAGCCGTTTACCAACTTGATGAGCGCGTTGCCCTGTTCTCGTCAGTTGAGATCACCGGGCGAATCGCTTTCCGACAGGCCGACTTCGCTACTTCGCTGTACCAATCAGATTAGGACAACGGATAAACTTCACCGTAAGTGGGAGCATCGCGGCTTGTTTGAGCACGTCTCGAAGTGCTGCTCCGCTTTTGCGATGAAAGGCTCGCATTAAGCTTCTGCGGCTGGCGGAACTGCCTCCGCTGCGCCGAAGCTGCGAAATAATGCCACAACGCGATCGGAAGCATCTGGCGCATAGAACATCTCTGTGTTCACCATCGTGTCCGCGGCCATGTGCCGCATGCGGGCAAACATTTCCGCCTCGTATGCCGCGATCGCGTCAGCCGATGTGTCCTGGCTGAGGAGGAGCCGTGACAGCACCAGGGCGTCGAGCATCGCCATGTTCACGCCCTCGCCTGCGTACGGCGGCATAACATGCGCTGCATCGCCGATCAACGTGACGTTCGGCTTCGGCTTCCAATGCTGATCCGCCGGGCAAGCGAGCAGCGGACGCCAGATCATAGACGCGGCTTCCCTGAAAAGCGGTTCCCAGATCTCGCTCCACCCCTGGAAGTTAGCGCGGAACCATGCCGCTCGTTGGTCCGAGCCGTCTGCTCCTTCGAAGCTACGCCTCGCGGAGTCGCCACGAGTCTTTACGCCTGCGTAGAAGAGGACGCTGCCATCAGGCTTGGTACCCATGCCTATGGTTCTTTCTCCTCCCAGGGCAATCAGTGCTGCCCCGCCGAGGAGATCCCACAGCTCAGGGATCGTCTGCTTTGCTGCAGGAGCGAGGCCCTCCACGAGCGACACCCCGACATACTCTGGTCGAATGGGAGTGATCAGTTCACGAAAGCGAGAGTTCGCTCCGTCACTGCCGACCGCGATATCGGCCAGTGCAATCTGTCCGCTCGCAAAACGTAACAAGACCTGCCCGCCCTGCAACTCCGCAGACTCGAGCTTGCAGTCCCACTGCACCGTGCCGGGTTGAAGCGAATCGAGCAGAAGATCGCGCAATGGACCACGCTCGATCTCAGGACGTTTGCCGGCACCGGACATCCGGCGGAAATGGTCGTGAAGTACGATTCCCCTGGCATCGGTCAGGCGAAGACGATCAAGATCCGGCCGGTGATTGGCCCAGAACGTGTCAATCAGGCCGGCAGCTTCCAGTGCCGCCAGACCGGAGTCTTCATGGAGGTCTAATGCGCTGCCCTGGACTCGCGCGCTGCGGCTCTGATCACGCTCATACACTGATACCTGCGCCCCGCTTTGCTGCAGTAGGCGGGCCAGCGTGAGCCCGCCTGGCCCCCCGCCAACAATGGCGATCCTCTTTCCAACAATGGCACTCATACACACCTTTCGGGGCGTCCGACTCCTGCCTGGAGTCCTGGCCTGTGCCCATCACTTCTCATAATGGGACGTGTCGGGCTTTGCGATCAATTTTTCTCTGCTTCGCTCCGACGGCGCAAAGGCGAACGTTCAGCTGATCGGAATATGCTGCGGCATTCTAAAGCCCCCGGAACGCCGTTCCAGGTAGGGATGCGTATGGATTAGTGTCAAATCGCCAATGCGCTCATTGAGCCCTGATCGGTACTGAAATGTCGACCAGTGTTGAGGAATCGCCGACCTAGGAGGAAAGCAGCAACTCCGCAAAGGGTAGAACATTTACACATTCAATTGCACATCTCATACAAATATCGTTTTTAATCTGTTTTTATCAGTAGTTTATTGGCAGACGCAGCGGACTTAAAATCCGCAGGTCCGAAAGGGCTGTGGGGGTTCAAGTCCCCCTCCGGGCACCACGGAATCAGGGGTTTGCGGTACAGTGGCGGTCTTTGAAGGCTCGCTCTTATTGCGATTGCGGCCGATCCGCTCATCTCCTGACCATGCGCGGAACCGGCATCCGGCGGGTTCCGCTTAGGGGAACGTCGTGACCCTGGGCACGACCCGAGGATGAATCGAGGTGGCACCCCCGGTGTGGTCGATGACGTTCTCGATGGACCCATATTCTCCCAGGCTGACCGTAACCATGTCGTGAAACTGCACCTGCGGAGTGCGCGGCACTTCGATGGCCCGGGTGAGCACGATGCCTGGATGAAGAAATACGCTGTAGACGCCCATCCCCCAGGCCTCATGGTGTTTCACATGGTCGGCAACCTTGTAGGAAGCCCAACCGTCGACCCCCGGCGCGCTGCTGTAACTGGACTGATCGGGCGGATCGTAGGGAATTTCGGACCGGTAGAAGTACGTGCGGCCGTATTCGCCGTTCCAAAGCACCTGATATTGCTGGTGGTGCTCCACAAATAGTCCGTAGATGGTTACGTGATCGCCGTTCACGACAAGGCCATTCCGGCTGGTATTGCTCTTCCAGCCGACGCCGGCGCCGTGATCGGCCCGCCATATCCAGGTGTGATCCACAATCACGTCGTTGCTGTCGATGAGGAGATTGATGCCGGCGCGGCCCACGCCCGCACCTCCGACCCGGAAGAAGACGTCGTGGAGGGAGATGGGATCGCGGATGTGGCGAGCGCGGCTTCCCTTTGTTCCGATCTGCAGCAGGACAGGCGATTCGACCGGGCCGGCATCGAAGAGCAGACCGGCGACGATGATGCCGTCAGCATCGGCGGTTTCCATGGCGGCCGTGCCGTTGACGGGCCGCAGGGTCGCGAAACCGAGACCCAGCACCACGGTATCCGGGCGCAGCACGCGCAGAGGGGCGTGGAGATCGTAGATGCCGGGGGTCAGCAGCAGGTCCCTGCCCGCGGCAAGCTGGCGGTTGATCGTTGCCGCAGTGTCGACGCCGGCATGCGCGATATAGAAACGGCTGAGCGGGATGGATTCTCCGGGCGTGGATCCGCCACGCCAGGTGATGCCGATGCTGTCAGTCGCAAGCGATGGGACGCGCACGAAATAATTCCCGTGTGCATCGACCGTGAGAAATGGGGCTTCACGAACAACCGGCGTGCGCGCAACCCTGGTGTAGGGCGGCGAGGGCCAGTCTCCGGATGGCGGATTCGTGTCGCCGACAAAGACCATGTTCCAGTTGGAGCCGGTCCAGCTTCTCCACACGCTGTTGCGGGCGATCCACTGCTGCTGCGTGCCGGAGTCCACGACGCCATCGACAAGATCATCGGACATCCAGCCGCCGCTGGCCCAGCCATGATTCTGATTGAGAACCAGATTGCCCTCAATGCGCATGCGCCGCAGAGGCGCTGCCTGGGAAACGGCCCACTGCATGGTGCCGCCCGCCGGCACGACTGTGAATCCTTCCGCGGCGCGCCAGAAGGTGGTGGTGGCGTTATCGTGGGGCAATGCGGCGTCGGCGTGGACATTGCCGGAGATGCGCACATCGTCCGGCGACGCACCCAGCCCCAGCACCTGGGTGTAATAGCCGATGGGGATGTTGACGTGATACGCGCCGGGCAAAAACAGCAGCGCGTCCCGTTGCGGGCCGAACTCGCTGTGCTGCTGTATGGCATAGACCCGGTCGATGGCCCGCTGGATGGAGGCGGACGACATTTGCGGTGTGAAAACCATCACGCCGGAACCAAAATCAGGTGATTTTTGCGGCGCGGCCCACAGAGCCGAGCGACAGAGAAAGACGAGAAGCAACGTCGGGCCGAATGCCGCAGTTACCCGATGGCGGATTGCTGGGCGGAACGACGGGCGCGTGGGTGGGACGCCTCTACCAGACATAGGTCCCCACGGATTCCGGGGGCAGGTTGGTCAGCGCGGTTTTGCCGTGGTAGCGAACGGCAAAGGCGGATGGGAAATTGCCGGTGTTGGAGACAACGAGAACGATCTTTCCGTCCGGGGTCAAAAAGGCCGCATTATCCAGCTGCTCCAGGTCGTTGGAACCGATGCGGATCGATCCATGTGGAACGAACCTGGAGAAATGGGCGAGCGCGTAATACGCGACATTGCGCGTCACCTGATCGCCCACCAGGGTCAGCGCGCCCCAGCAGGAGCTGCATCCGCCGTTGCCGGTGTGAGGGCCGGCGTTGGCATCGGCAGCGAGATTCCAGAGGAGCACATTGCGGCTCCAGTTGCGGGTGGCGCCAATGAGCACGAGATCGACGGGCTCGGCGATTTCAAGCCTCGTGGAATGCGGGTCCTGGGTCACCGACTGCTCAGTCAGAAATAAATCCTTTCGGGGATAGAGATCGTGCACCTTTGTCAGCTCAGAGCTGTCTCCGCCGTAAAGGTGAAACGCTGTGCCCTCGACATACTGGTTTGCGATCGGGTCGGCGAGGATCGACAACGGGTAGGAAGTGACGTCGGGATTGTGGTCGTAGACCTGGATGCCGGTGCGGATGCCGGCTTTGCGGAACGCCGGCCCCAGATCGTTCGCGATGAAGGCATCTTCCTCGGACGCGAACATCGCCATACTGGGCGTGTTCTTGGGATTCAGGGGCTCGTTCTCGACGGTCACGGCGCTGATGTCGATCCCGGCGTCCTTCATGCCCTCGATGTATTTGACGAAATAGCGGGCGTACGCGCCGTAATACTCCGGCTTCAGATGCCCGCCCCTGAGATTGTCGTTGGTCTTCATCCATGCGGGCGCCGACCAGGGAGAGCCCAGGATCATGATGTGCGGGTTCATCGCCAGGATTTCCCGCAGGACCGGAATCACGCTGTTCCGGTCTGCATCGAGGCTGAACTTATCGAGGTCCGGATCGGTCGCACCTGCGGGGAGATCGTCGTAGGTGTACGGATGGTCGTTCATGTCCGACGAACCGATGCTCACGCGAAGATATGAGACGTGAATGCTGTCGCCGCCGGGCGCGAAGAGCTCGCTGAGAAGGGCGGTTCGCCGCGCCGGGGTCATGCGCATGAGGAGCTCGGCGCTTCCGCCGGTGAGAGCGAAGCCAAATCCCTCCATGGACTGGTACTGCTCCATGTCGTTGACCACAATCGCGCGGTCGGAGCTGGCGGTTTCGGTGAAGGGTATGGGAGTGGACTGAAGGGCGAGGAGAGACGACCGGTCAACGGTGGTGAGCCACAGCTGAGCGCTGGGCGGCTGCGGGGCCTGAGCTAAGCCGCTGGAGACGGCGACGAGTGCGAACAAGGGAAGCCAACACATTTTCATCGTCATAGGACACCATCGAACCGGCAGCTCAGGCAGCGGAACCGATGCGGGAGTGGCTGCGTAAACAAACGTTTGCGTCGCTCCCATTCGGAGCCGCGCTCAGGCTCGCACACGATAAGATCAGCACTCCGGCCCTCTTGTCAATGGAAGACGGAAGGCGCGCCCACAGCGCGGCAACAGAGACCAGGCCAGGCAGACAATCGATTGTGCTCTTGACAATGGCTCGCCGCGTGGCTCAATGTGTGGGACGCGCCGCGCCGGTGACGGAGCCGCCGCGCCAGTACATTCTGCCAGGTGGAGGCATACGGTGAGGATTTCGCGGAGGACATGGGCGCTGCCGGCCCTGCTGCTGCTGGGATTACTGCTTCCGGCCGGCGCCCAGTCGGTCTATCCGCTCCGCCTCGACGATGCAGAAGCCATTTACCTGGGCAGCCCGGAATTTCCGGCACACGGAGACGGGATCGGCGATGACAGCGCCGCGCTGCAGAATGCAATCGACGCCGTGGAGACCGCGCACGGCGAGGGAATCCTGTTTGTGCCGGAGGGGCGGTACCGCATTACGCGCACTATCTACGTGTGGCCGGGAGTCAGGATCATCGGATATGGCGCGCATCGGCCGGTATTCGTGCTGGCCGACCGCACACCTGGGTACCAGACAGGCCTGGGCTATATGTTCTTCTTTGCCGGCGGGCGTCCTGGCAGCACTCACGAGCCCTGGCACGTTCACGTGCGAGCCGATCAGCCACCGACAGAAGGAACGGTTCCGCCCAATAACACCATTCCCGACGCAAATCCGGGAACGTTCTATTCGGCGATGAGCAATGTGGATTTCGAGATGGGCGCGGGCAATCCGGCGGCGGTGGCGATCCGCTTCCACGTTGCGCAGCATTGCTATCTCTCGCACATCGACTTTCATATCGACTCAGGCCTGGCGGCGCTGAAAGACATCGGCAACGAAGCAGAAGATCTGCACTTTTACGGCGGGAACTACGGGATCATCACCGGTATGCCCTCGCCTGGCTGGCAGTTCACCCTGCTGGATTCGACCTTCGAAGATCAGAGAATCGCGGCTATCCAGGAGCATGAGGCGGGCCTGACCCTGGTTCACGACGCCTTTCGCAACGTGCCTGAGGCTGTCGCCATCGATCCGGATTATCCCGACGAGCTGTGGATGGAGGATGTGCGATTCGAGAACATCTCGGGGCCGGCGATCACCATCAGCGAAGAGGGGAATGCCCGGACGGAAATCAATGTGGTCCGCGCCGACTGCCGGAATGTCAGGACCTTTGCTCTTCTGCGCGAGAGCGGCCGCACGATTCCAGGGCCGAGCGAGACGTACGAGGTTCGGACCTTTACGCATGGCCTCGCCATGCAGGGGCCCGCAGACTGGGGGCAGATTCGCACCAGCTTCGACGCCCTTCCCCTCGCCGAACTGCCGCCTTTCGGCGCCCCCGCCATTCGGCCTCTTCCTCCCGCCGACAGTTGGGTGAACCTGCGGTCGCTGGGCGCCAAAGGCGACGGTGTCACCGACGATACGGCGGCGATTCGCAAAGCAATCGCGGAGCACGACGTTCTCTATGTGCCGATGGGGCGATACCGGGTGACGGACACGCTGAGGCTGCGGCCGGATACCGTGCTGATCGGTCTGCACCCAAGCATGACTCAGTTCGATCTGCCGGACGGTACGCCTGCCTTCCAGGGACCGGGCGCGCCCCACGCGCTGCTCGAGGCGCCAAAAGGCGGCCACAACATTGTGACCGGCATCGGGCTCTATACCAACGGCATCAACAGCCGCGCGGTGGGAGCGCTGTGGATGGCGGGAGCCGATTCGCTGATGGATGACGTCCGCTTCCTGGGCGGTCACGGCACTAACGCGCCCGACGGCTCACGCATGAACCCTTACAACAACACACATACTGCCGATCCCGATATTCGCCGCCGCTGGGATGCGCAGTATCCCAGCCTGTGGGTAACGAACGGAGGCGGAGGTACCTTCGCGGATATATGGACGCCGAGCACGTTTGCCCAGGCCGGCCTGTACATTTCCGATACGCAGACTCCCGGCCATGTTTACGAGCTTTCGAGCGAGCACCACGTGCGCAACGAAGTCCGTTTGGTGCGCGTAGCTCACTGGCAGATCGACGCCCTGCAGACGGAAGAGGAGCGGGGCGAGAGCGCGTTCGCGTTGCCGCTTTCCATCGCGCAATCGAGCGACATCACGATCGCCAATTACCACGGCTATCGGGTGGTCAGCAGTTACCAGCCATGCCCGACCGCGATTCAGGTTTCGGAGTCGCACGACATTCGCTTTCGCAATGTGCATGTGAACAGCGACAGCAAAGCGTCCTTTGACAACTCCATTGTGGATTCCACCGATCATGCGGAAGTGAGGGCCCGCGAATTCGCGTGGCTCGACGTGCCGGGAACGTCCGGCTCAGCGGAAACGGCCGGCTCGGCGCAGCGGCCCGGCGTGCGGGTGCGGCAGATCGCGACGGGTTTCTTCAATATCTCCGGCGCCGCCGTGGACTCGCGCGGCCAGCTTTACTTTGTCGATGCGCAGAGGCAGCGCATTTACCGCTGGTCGCCCGAAGCTTCTGAGGCTGTGATCGTTCGCGACAATCCTCTCGATCCGGTCAATCTGGCTTTCGATCGCGCCGGCGATCTGCTGGTGGTCTCTTATCAGGGCGACGGGACGGTTTATGCGTTCCGCCCCGGCTCGCCTGAAGATCAGGTCACATTTCTGTCGCCGGAGCCGGCAACACCTCATACCGGAGTCACCGCATTCCTGCCCGTCGACGTATGGGCGAAACGAGATCTCTCCACGCCGGCGCCATGGCAGTATGTTTCTCCCGATCGGAGCATTATGATTCCAGCCAGCGATGCGTTCGTTCGGGGCGAACTCTACTACGGCACGAAGATGGCGAACATCCTGCACGCCTTTGGCCTGCAGCCGCTGGTTTCCGGTCGTCCGCTGTACATCACGGACCAATCGGATGAGAAAACCTGGAAAGTGACAGTAACGCCCACGGGGGCGATTGCGGATGTGACCCTCTTTGCCGATGAAGGAGGCGATGCGGTCGCTCAGGATGGGCAGGGCAATGTCTACCTGGCGGCGGGGCAGGTACTCGTTTATAGTCCGGACGGAAAACTGATGGACAGAATCAACGTGCCCGAGCGGCCGATCGACCTCGTTTTTGGCGGATCGGATCGGCGGACGCTGTACATCCTGACACACACGTCGATTTACGAGGTGGAGACGAGACATGCCGGTCTTTGACGGCACTAATGCCAGTCCGGTAATGATGCGCTCCTGCATCCGGCGCGCATCGTCTGTGGACAGGCTGATGTGGGCGAGTCGCCCCACGAAGAACGATCTGCGGGTTGAGGAAGGTATGCTTCTGCCATGACCAGGAAAAGGGAGGGATCTGGAGCAGCGGAAAAGCCAGTCACGCTGAAGGTGCTCGCCGCGCATCTCGGCCTCGATCCCGCCACGGTATCGGTAGTCCTCAACGACGTTCCCGGGCGATCGATTCCGGACGCCACCCGGGAGCGCATCCGAGCGGCTGCGCGGAAATTCGATTACCACCCCAGCTTTGTGGCGAGGTCGCTGCGCAACCGACGCACCATGACCATCGGCATCCTGGTTCCGGTGCTGGCGGATGGCTATCACGCGGAAGTGATGAGCGGAATCGGCGATCACCTGCTCGACAAGAACTATTTCTATTTCATCGCTCACCATCGGCATCGGCCCGATCTGATCCAGCGATACCCGCAGATGCTGGTAAGCCGCGGCACCGAAGGCATCATCGCTATCGATACGCAGATAGAACGCAGGCCGGCGGTTCCGACCGTTACCGTGGCGGGCCACAAGAGAATCGAGGGCGTAGCCAACGTTGTGCTCGATCACCGGCGCGCAGCGGAGCTGATCCTGCGGCATCTTTACGAGCTCGGGCACCGAAAAATTGCGTTCATGCGGGGGCAGCCGTTCAGTTCTGACTCCGGCGTCCGCTGGCAGAGCCTGGCTAAAGTGGCTCGCGAAATGGGACTCGCGGTGCAGCCTGAGCTCACGATTCAGCTGACTCGGGACCTGACTTCGCCCGAGCTGGGATACCCGGTGGTTCAGCAATTGCTGGCGCTGCACCGGCGCTTTACGGCGCTGGTTTGCTTCAACGACATGGCCGCCATTGGCGCGATTCGCGCCCTGCATGACGCACAGCTGCGTGTGCCGCAGGATATTTCCGTGGTGGGTTTCGACGACATTCCTCAGGCCGCATTTCAAACGCCGAGCCTGACAACCGTGCGTCAGCCTCTCCACACCATGGGCAAGCTTTCTGCCGAGCTTCTGCTGCAGCACCTCCGCTCGCGAGTTGCCATGCCAACAGAAGTGGCTGTGGAACCGGAGTTGATTGTGCGCGAGTCCACGGCAGCGGCGCGCCGGGCTGCGGGCAGAAAGCACCACGCCGCAGCCAAAAGGCACGATGCCCTCGTCTGAGCCCGGCCCGCGGGCGGGACCACGCATTTCTTTCGTCGTTGCAAGCCTGTTCGCGGGCTTTCTGTTCGCCGGCTCCGCAACCGTGCTGCTCGGTGTGATGCTGCCACGGCTGGCGGCCCAATATCACCTGAGCGACAGCAGCTCCGGCACATTTCTGATGATCCAGTACGCCACCTGCGCCAGCGGAGCTCTGCTTGTCCGCCAGCGGCTGATGATGACGCTGGCGCTCGGCTATCTGCTCATGGCGGCCGCTGCTGTGGCGCTGCTCCCCGCGCCGCGAGTTCTTGCCGCACCCATGATCGGGCTCTTCGGCCTCGGGCTGGGGATGGCCATGACTTCCACCAGTGTGTGGATCGGGCGCCGCTTCACCAGCTCTCGTGGAAGTGCATTGTCGCTGCTCAATTTCTGCTGGAGCGGCGGAGCGAGTCTTTGTCCGCTCATCGTCGCCCGTTTGCCGGTCCGCTTTTCACTGACGGAAATCTGCATCCCGGTGGCCCTGCTGGGAGCAGCGTTTGCAGCCCTGGCGCTGCCGGCACGCAACCTCTCGCCGGCTCGCGGGCCAGCGCCCAGCGCAGGCCCATCGACAGCGGCGCCGTTGCCTCTGGTGGCTCTGTTTTCCGGCATTGCCTTCCTCTATGTCGGGGTTGAAGCCGCTGTCGGCAACTGGATGAGCACGTACGCCGTGCGCACCGTCTCCTGGAATTTCCCAAAAAGCAGCCTGGCAGCCGCCTGCTTCTGGGGAGCGCTGCTGGCCGGCAGAGGCCTCACGCCGCTGGCCCTGCGGCTGCTGACCGAAACCACGCTTCATCTGCTTTCGATGGTGGCGGCTTGTTTCGCGATCCTGCTGCTCCTGAGCGCGCACAGCGCGGCCGGGCTGGTCACCGGAGCCTGCACCTGCGGTCTGAGCCTGGCTCCCCTTTATCCACTGACCATCGCTCTGTTTCTCGAACGGGCCGGCGAAGCACGGAACGTCGGCTGGGTCTTCGCCACCGCGGGTTACGGCGGGGCGGCGCTGTCCTGGTGTACCGGGGTAGTCTCAGCCGCGGTGCATTCGCTCCGCGCGGGCCTGTTTGTGACCCTGGCCGCAGCTCTGGTGATGCTGGGCCTCTCACTCCAAATGGTTTCATCCATGGGCAGGAAACTTCCATCGGCATCATAAGACCCGCTTTGGCGGAAGGCTCCACAGGAAGACACGCCGGGGGCAGAGGGTTGATGAGACCGGTTCCCGGCATTACCCCCTCGGCAGACGCCCAACCCGGCGGCCGCCGCAATTCTCGTCTGACCCGAATACCGGCCCCGGCTTGAAGACAAAGGGTTGTCTATTTTTCAAATTGGGCAAAAACCCCTTGACAACCTTCTGCGGGTGTTGCTCTCATAGTGGCCAACCTGGAGCAGGCGTCCCCAGCAAGAGCAAAAACAAACGCTTGTCTTAGTAAGAAACAAAATTTCAGGGTCCCGCGTGCATTCCCCATGACTGCAACGTGTCGGTTTCGGACGCACGGGATGAACGGCTTCTCAGGAGGAGACGATGTGGCGACGCATATCTGAAGGACTGGCTGTGGCCAGCCTGTTCTGCAGTGTTCTCTGCTACGCGCAGAGCACCAACTCCGGCGACATTCGCGGCACGGTAACCGACCAGACGGGAGCAGTGATTCCCGGAGTCACAGTGACCGTTCAGGACGTGGACAAGCAGGTCACCCGCACCTTTACAACCGATGGCGCCGGGCTGTACGACACCGGTTCGATTGTTGCCGATCACTACCTGCTGACTTTCACCAAGACGGGCTTTGAGACGCTGGTGCGCGGCCCCATCACGCTCACGGTGGGCATTCAGGGTCTTAACGTGCAGCTGGCGGTGGGCAGCGAGGCGCAGAAGATCGTGGTCACCACGAACGTGCCCCTGCTGAACACCGAGTCAGGAACGCAGGAGCAGACGCTGACGGATCAGACCATGGATCAGCTGCCAGCGTTGGGAAGCGGGGCAGGATCGGCCGTGGACTGGGAGAACTTCATCTGGCTGCAGCCAGGCGCCGCGGGCGCTCCGGAGAGTGCCAGCACCAGCGTTTCCCCCAATGGCGGTCAGGTTTCCATCAACGGCAACCTGCCCTATGAGACGTATCTGGCCGACGGCGCTACGACCACTCTCCCGATGAGCCAGAACTCCGACGTCACTATTTTCGAGACGACTGCTGAAGTCAAGATCAGCGACAACGCTTTTTCTGCCCAGTACGGTATCGGCAACACGGTTTACAACCAGATCACCAAGGGCGGCACCGAGCAGTACCACGGCGAAGGCTACGAATATTTCCAGAACAACGCGCTGGAAGCGGTGCCCTACGCCTTCACTCCCGCGGGCGCCACACCCCCCAAGGTTCCGGTGCTGCGCTTCAACAACTTCGGATTCAATGTGGGCGGCCCGGTGCTGCGCCACAAAATGTTCTTCTTCTTCGACTACGACAAGACCATCGACAACGGCGGCGCTTCGATCAATTTCACCACCGTGCCCAATACCGCTCTGGAGGGCGGAGACTTCACCGGCGCAGGCCTGCCCACTCTCTACGATCCAACCACGCAGACTCTCCAGCAGACCGGGACCTACACCTATACGACTCCGGTGGGCCCCTATACACAAACCTGTCCCTGCGTGATCCGGAAGACCTTCATTCAGGAGTATGGAACCAACGCCATTCCGAGCTCGATGATCGACTCGGTCGCGAAGAAAATTCAGTCGTATTTCCCAGGCTCCAACACCCCCGGAAACGTCACCTCCGGAATCGCCGAAAACAATTACACGTACAGCGTACCCAGCACCAACCCCTTCATCAAGTATTTCGGGCGCCTCGACTATGACATCACCCCCTCCAACCGTCTGACCGCGACGGAAACGGAGAGCGACAACCCCGCGACTTATCTCAGTCTGGCCTGCCCCATCAACTGCCAGAATGGCGACGTCAGCCGCGACAACGCCGAGGTGTCGGATGTCTGGACCATCACGCCAAATTTGATCAACGAAGTCCGTCTGGGCTTTACCGATCAGCTCAACTTCTTCACCCCATATACGATCAATCAGGGATTTCCAGCCAAGCTGGGATGGCAGTTCGCGAAAGCGGATAACTTCCCGAATATTGGGATCAATGACTTCTACGGCCTGGGATCGTCCTCCAATGCGGTCTACAAGGAGTTTGTATTCGATCCCTCCGACGTCGTCAGCCTGGTCCACGGGCGCCACGTGCTGCATTTCGGCGGCGAGTTCCTCATCAACCGTGCCGACTCCACTGCCTGGGGCAACATCAACGCCGGCAGCATGAACTACAACGGCCAGTACACCTCGATGAACGGCCAAACGGCCGTGACCGTGTCCCCCGGGCAGACCTACTCTTCCGGCGTGGGGTATGCCGATTTCCTGCTTGGCCAAACGGGGAGCTGGAGTGCCCAGGTCACTCCCGAGTTTGGCGGCCGATGGAAGAGCCCGCAGATCTTTGCGCAGGATGACATCAAGATCAATCCCAAACTGACGGTAAACGTGGGATTGAGGTACGAGATCGAGACTGGCTGGTCGGAAGTGAAGGGCAATGAGGCGGATTTCGATCCTACCGTCGTGAACCCGGCGAACGGCTCGCTGGGAGCGATGTGGTACGGCTTCAGTCATGCCAATGGACGCACGAATCTGCAGGCGCCCAAGTACGATATCGTCCTTCCGCGCGTGGGCTTCAGCTGGGAGATGATGCCGCAGACGGTACTCCGCGGCGGCTTCGGAGTCTATGCCGCGTCCTGGAGCGAGGATACCTACGGCGCGGGGATGGGGAACGCTTTCGGCAGCAGCGGCAATTACGGCGATGCCACGAACGGATTGTGCCCGATTGTGCAACTCAGCGGCACCGGCGCGACTCCGGATACAACGGATCCGGGTTGTGGGACCGGCTCCTTTAACGGAGCCAGCCTGAATTCCAGCTACCTCACGTCGCCCACGACGCCCAATGCTCTGAATGGCCAAACCGTCAACTACAACGAGTACCACACGCCGGTACCCACCAACTACCAGTGGTCGATCGGAGTACAACGGCAACTCGGGACGAACTATGTGGCGGATCTGACGTATGTGGGCAACCACGGTTCCGATCTCAACTTCCCCACCGACATCAACCAGGTTCCAGAGGATAAGCTGGGACCCAACGACGCCGCCGACGAGCCATATCCACTCTTCCAGAACATCAACGGCAGCACGAACAACGGCGTCTCCAACTACAATGCCCTCCAGGCCGTCATTACCCGTCGCTTCAATAACGGGCTGCAGTTCGACGCCAACTACACCTGGTCCCACTTCCTGGACGATCAGGATTCTTCCGGATGGGGCAGCCGCGGCGGTTACCAGAACTATCAAAATGCCTACAATCCCGCGGATAACTACAGCAACTCGAACTTCGATATTCGAAACATGGTCAAGGGAGAGGGCATCTACAATCTGCCTTTTGGCAAGGGGCGTATGTTTCTGAACAACAATACCGCGGCTGATGAGGTCGTCGGGGGCTGGCAGTTCGCCGCTACCGTCGTGGTGCAGGGCGGGAACCCCATCAGCATCACGACTGGCAACAATAACTCGTCTAACAACCAGCCAGGCACCAATAACGACAACTACGATCAGTACGCCAACCTGGTCGGGAAAGTTAAATTGTCCGGAAGCGCTAAGTCCCGTCTCAATGAATGGTACAACTTGAGCGCTCTGGTGGTGCCCGCGCCCTACACCTACGGCGACTTCCGCCGAAACATCGTGTACGGTCCAGGACTTTCGGATGTGAACGCGCAGCTGGGCAAGACGTTCGTCCTGTGGCCGGAGAGGGGCGTGCAACTGCACATCGAGGGAGAGTCGTTCAACGTCCTCAACCATCCCAGCTTCGGGCAACCGGGCAACAACGCCATTGGGCCCGGCGAATCGGCCCAGATCACCGGCGTCACCGTGGGCGGCAGAAACGTGGAGCTTTACGGAAAGATCACTTTTTAGTCACAAATGCCTCCCGTGGCATGACGGAAAGACCGGCTCCTCCGGCCGGTCTTTCCGTCTTTTCTTTCTCTGCCGCCTCTCTGCTTCAGTATCCTGTGGTTGCTATGTCCCCGAAGACTGCTGTCCTGATCCTGCTTACCCTTCCCTGGGTCGCCTCGCTCGCTCAGACATCTCCCGGCTCAAACGATCAGGTGGCGCTGCACATGCAGAAGGCGCAGGAGTATCTCGCGCAGCGCCGGCCTGACCTGGCGATTCCCGAGCTGCAGGCGGTCGTTGCACTCGATCCGGGCAACGTGGACGCGCGGGGCAACCTGGGTGTGCTGCTGTATTTCCGCAGAGACTATGCCGGCGCACTGCCCGACCTGCGTGCCGCCGTTCAGGCAAAGCCGGATCTGTGGAAGATCCAGGGGCTGCTCGGTCTGGACGAAGCCCACTTGCAGGAGGCAGACGCCAGCCGCACAGACCTGGCGGCGGCATTCCCCCATCTGACCGAGCCTCCGTTTCAACTTGAGATCGGAGAGGCTCTGATCGGCAACTACACTGCTACTGAAGACCTCGACAAGGCTGCGGCCGTTGTTTCCGATCTGCTGTCGACGCGTCCAACCGATGTGCACCTGCTGTATCTTTCCTATCGGCTCTATTCCGATCTTGCTGGCCGCTCCGAGCTCACCCTGGCTCTGAGCGCACCGAACAGCGCCGAGATGCACCAGGTGATGGCGCGCGAGCTGGCGCGCCACGACGACGACACTCCGGCGATTGCCAATTATCGTGAAGCTCTGCGCATCGATCCGCAACTGCCCGGCGCGCACACGGAGCTGGGAGATCTGTTGTTTCATTCGCCGGACGTAACTCTTCAGGCGCAGGCGAAAGCGGAGTTTGAGGCGGCGCTGGCGGTCAATCCGCGCGATGAGCGAGCGCAGCTGATGCTGGGGGAGATCGCGGAGCAGAACGGCAATCTCACCACAGCGCTGGCCGACGATCAGCGCGCGCTGGAGCTCGATCCGAACGACACGGACGCCTGCCTGGAGGCAGGGAAGGTGCTGGTGCTGATGAGCCAGCGGGACAAGGCACAGCAGATGTTCGAACACGCCGTGCAGCTTGACCCGAGCAATTACGTGGCCCATTACCGCCTGGCCGCGATCTACCGGCAGGAAAACAGGCCGGTTGACGTGAAGCAGCAGATCGCGCAGTACGAGAAGTACAAGCAGATGAGCGACAAGCTCCAACAGATTTTTGACCAGATGCGCGTGGCCTCAGGGCAGCATCCGGACAAGGGAGATGCCGGATCTCAGCCGTAATCCCCATGCAGGTCCGGGAGGCGGTCGCGTGGCACGCGAGCTCCTGGAGAAGATGAAGACGGCCTGAACTGGTCGCAATTTACACCCGCGGCGATCCGTACTAGTGTGGTTCTGAAAGACCTCGGTCCCCATGGTGTAGAACAGGACGTAAGGACATGGAAGCAGTTCGGAATGGACAGTGCGGTCTCTGTAGTCACTTTGGAGAGCACCACAAGACGGATGTGCTGGTCAGCATCCGGACGACCCACCAGGCCGACCTCAAGATCCTGGATGAATGCGGCCATCCCAAACATGCGGGCCTGCACCTGAAGGTCACGCCGATCAGCGGTTGCGATGGCTTTGCGCCGGCGGCCGCGGCAGCCTGAAGCACGCCAATTCGGGAGAAGAACCGCGGCTCGGACATTCTGGCCGCGGTTTTTCTCTGGAGGCGGTTCGCCGCAAGGATAGAACGGGACAGCGACACAGCGGGCCTTCGCCGCGAGCTCGGGAGGCAGACGAACGTCAGCTGCCGAACATGCAGGCTGCTGACGAAATCGCTGTGCCCCTGCGGCGGCGCGCCCAGCGAATCGCATCGATCTCCCAGGGAGCCGGCTCCGGAAAGAGCTGCTCCAGCCGAGAGACGACATATCGATTGTCCATTGAATCCTCGTTGAGGCAGGCGAACTGATTCTTAGCCAGCTTCGCGTCCACCACATCCGCAGCCATATCGTTGCTACCCAGCCATCCCCGGACCCGGTCGCTGCTCAGGGGCAGCGCCGACTGGCCGCTGCAGTTCAGAATGGTGGAGAAGAGGCACATTCCCGGCTGCTCGCCGAAGTCGAACCGCAAAACCTGCCGAATCCAGTCCTTTTTCACGGGATATGGGATATGCCCGTCAAAATTCTTCGCGGGATAACCATGGTTTCGGAGAACGCGGCCGGTGTTGACGAGGCGGCGTTCCCACTGGCCGGCATCTTCGTCAGGATCTTCGGCAATCTCGCCCCGATGCCAGAGTCTGAACTCAGCCGGAAGACTGGGGCGCAGCAAAATATGATCGTCGCTGCACAGGATGAAGGGATTGGAAATCCGCGGCTCCATCGCCAGGCGCAGAGCCTTCTGCAGCAGGTTTGCGTCTTTGCATGTGCGATAGGGGTCGGGCCAGGGCAGGCATCGGACCTTCGTCCGGTCGATCCAGGCTGGGATGTGCCCGATGATCCAGGGCCTGGCCGATGCGAGATAGTACGTCCGGAAGGATCTCATGGAGATTCGGAGCTCCCAGTCGCCGGCGGTGCTCCCTGAACCTAACATCCACGCGACATCCATGGCGCTCCTCCGGCGGACCTCAGAAGTAAGCAGACTTCGGCCGCGCGGGGTCCCACAGCCAGCGCCCCTTCATCCGCGTGAACCTGACTCTTCCGGGGTTATGCGGGCGAATCTCGGCGCTATTCTGCATCTTTCTGCAAACCATGGCGACCTGGCGCGCCACATCCGGAATGTAGTCCAGCCCGCCACACACGACTCCGCGGAAACCCTGTCCCTCTGCGACGAGCCCCCAGTTTCGGGGGTCGTGCCCTTCTGAGACAAGTTCGTCAGCCGTTCTCGCCGCTGTAGGAAAGAAACCCTCGACCACATAGACAAACAGGCTGAGGTCTCCGGCTTCTTCAGGCCACACCGGTTTATGAAAGCTTGCAGCGCCGGGCTTTACCTTGCGCGCTCTGGTGGCGCTGGCAATCGCGCTTTTGACGGTCATCTCGGCGATGGTTCCCGGCCTGGGGTCGAAGAGCCCAACGGCCTGGCATCCGCGCAGACGATTGAACCACGCTCCATCCCGGTACTCGCGTTTGGAGATGCGGGTGAATACGGGACCGCGCTCGCGCAGGTAGCGGCCCAGAAACGGCAGATATCCGGCACTTCCATGCCCGTCTTCGCCAAGAGTTGGATGGCTCCTGCCCTTTGACAACGCTGCAACGATCACGGTGTCACGGGCCAGCCTCACCAGTTCAATATCCTCGGGGGCCATTTCATCGGGATCGGATGGAGTCTGTGCACTGATCTCCATACCCTTATCGGGCGAGTCATCGCTGGCAATCACGGCGATCTTTGCGGTGACCAGATCGACTGAGAGTTTCTGCTCAGGTTCGCGCCGGCAGAGTACGCTTCTCCGCGTGAACAGTGCTTCGATGGGGCAAACAGACTGGAACAGCTGGTGGCCCCGGCCCTCAGCATCCACCACGACCAGCAAGGCGGCGGGCTCCAGTTCGTTGCCGCGGCAATAATCCAGCAGGACTCTCTTGGCAATTCCTTTATTCAGAATGTCGTCGACGAGCAGCACGCGGGCGCCGGGGGGCGGGCGAACGCCCTCCAGCCGCCGCCGCAATCCATCGGCCTTGCGGCGTTTGCGCAAATAGAAACCATTGAGGGGCGCTCCACCCGCCGCGCGGTTCACGGAAAGGATGCCGGCGACGATGGGGATGGCTGCGCTCTCGAGGCCGCCGATCCACTGAGCATCGTAAGCACGGGTGCGCCTCCACAGGAGAACAGAGCAGCAACTGAGAGCCTCATCCTGGAGCAATGGCGCGCGCAGGTCCCAGATCATGGCGTCGCGGCTGGCTACGAGTCTGTCGCCGTCGTGCCGCCAGAACCTTTCAATCGCCGGATCCGGACCGCCGCTCCAGCCGATTTTCCTGAAGGCTGCCTGCGACCGAAACTTCACGCCCGATTCCCGAATGGACTGCATCAGGCGGCGCTCGAGGACATCCTGAGGCAGCGCAAGGAGCCGCTGAAGCGTGGGCGCCGATGGCGCAAGTGGAGGAGTCGTTGTCAGGAGTTGTCCCATCACAGCACCAGAAGCCTATAAGAATCGCGACAACATCAGGCAGCAGGCCAGCCCGATTCTGCACGGCCTGCGGCGAAGGGATTCGAAGATCGCGTCCTGGGAAGACGACGGAGAGACCCGCCGTGGAACGGGTCTCCCGTCGATCAGCGAGGCGCGGAGCCAGAGCGCCAACGCAGCTCAGTCCTTTGCGTTTTTCGAGATGGCCGCGATAGCTGTAAGCGCGACATTCGAAACCATGGCGACCATCGACGACATTGAGGCGACGGCCGCGCAGCAGCAGCAGTCACAGGAGCCGGTTCCTCCCGCTGCCTGCGACCCGGTCCCTCCCGCTGAACCTGAGCTTCCGCCTCCGGTACCGGTGGTACCACCAGTGCCGCCTGTTCCGCCACTACCGCCGCTACCGCCCTTTCCGCCACTGCCACCCTTCCCGCCACCGCTGCCACCCTTGCCACCGCCGCTGCCCTTTCCACCCTTGCCGCTACCACTCTTGCTCTTTCCTGAACCTGAGCCAGACTTGGAGTCGGTATCGGAATCCGTGTCTGAATCTGTGTCCGAGTCAGTATCGGTATCGGTGTCGGTATCCGTATCTGTGTCCGTGTCGGTGTCGGTATCAACGTCGCCGTCAATGGTGTCTGTATCGGTGTCGGTATCGGTGTCGCCGTCAATGGTGTCGGTATCGCCGAAATCCCCATCATCTCCGTCGCCGTCCCCATCCTCGGCAAGCACCGGCTTTTCAGTCGGCAACGCGCGCTCTTTGGCGGACTTCCCTGTTCTTCCCCTGCTTCGATTTCTCCTGGGCATGGTGTTCTCCTGTTCCGGTGAGAGCAAACTACGGTCGCGCTTCGCAGCCGCCGTGGACAACTGCCTGCCGAACGGTGACGAACCGCGGGGCAAACGCCGGGACCTGAGCTGCGCGCTCACTTCTCTCCCTGGGGTGCCGCCCATGATGGGCGAGAGGCCGCTGAACACTCAATAGTGGCAATCTGTCGAATTTCTTAATTCTTCTGTCGCCGCAACCCTAAGCAAACACGGCGATTGGGTGGCACGAAGAGAAATTCGGATTAGAATGCATCCATGCTCGGGGGGGCGGCCGTGGCAACCGAGCCAGCCAAAGCCGAGGAACTGATCTGTTTTGGACGGGATTTCGAGTTCGATCCAGATCTTTACGAATTGCGGCGAGCCGGGCGTGTGCTTCGGCTCGAACGTATTCCCCTGACCATTCTTCTCCTGCTGCTGCAGGAACACGGTCGGATTGTGGGACGCCAGGAGATTGCCGACGCGGTCTGGGGCAAGGGCATCAGCCTCGACGTCGATAACAGCATCAATGGGGCCATCCGCAAGATCAGACAGGTTCTGCGTGACAACCGCGGGCAGCCGCGCTTCATTCAGACGGTGACGGGGCGTGGATACCGGTTTATTGCTCCGGTGAGATGCGAACCGGCAGCGCAACGCTCCGGCACGACGCGAGCGAATACTCCTGAAGATAACAAGCTCGAAGAGACACCTCAGCACGTGGCGGCCGCGCCGGAGGAAAGGCATGACGCCGTGCCGGCGCCACGCAACGCTGCCCGGCTTTTGCTGTCGTGGCAGACTATCACAGCCATCGCACTGACGGTGATGCTGGCCGTGGGCGGCGCATGGCTGTGGCGCCGCGACAGGTCTCGCCCAACAGCTCCTGCGGCGGTGCGGCTGGCCGTTTTGCCGTTCCAGAATCTCACCGGCGATCCGAGCGAGGACTACTACAGCGACGGCTTCACCGAGGAAATGATCACCCAGCTGGGCAATCTCGATCCGCAGCAGCTTGCGGTAATCGCGCGCACGTCGGTTATGGCCTACAAAGACGGTCATGTTTCCCTGGCAAAGATTGCGCGAGACCTGCGTGTTCAGTACGTGCTCGAAGGAAGCGTCCGCAGGGAGAAGGACCAGGTCCGCATCACGGCGCAACTCATCAAGGTGCAGGATCAGACCCATCTCTGGGCCCGCGAGTACGATCGCTCTCCGGAGGACCTGCTGGCGATCCAGAGAGAGATCGCCCAGGAAGTTGCCGACGAGATTCAGCTGACGCTGGGTACTCATGGTCACGCGCCGCGGCCGGCGCCGCCGGCGTTCTCTGCCCAGGAGGCGCAGGCCTGGGACTTATACCTCAGAGGCCGCTATGCATGGAACAAGCGGTCTCTGGAAGGTCTGCAGGAGGCGGTGGAGTTATTTGGCCGGGCCGTGGCTGTGAATCCAAAGTTCGCCCGAGCGTATGCAGGGCTGGCGGACTCCTGGGCTCTGATGAGCAGTTATGGTTTCGTACCGGCGAGCATCTACATGCCGCGGGCAAGGGCGGCCGCGCTGAAGGCACTTGAACTCGACGACTCGCTGGCGGAGGCCCATACTTCTCTGGCTCTGATAGCGGAGAACTTCGACTGGGACTGGCGCACCGCCGAGCGGGAGTACCGGCGCGCGCTGCAGCTGGACGCCAACTATGCGACGGCCCACCACTGGTTTGCCGAGTGCCTCGCTTACGAGGGACGGTTTGACGAGGCGCTCCAGGAAAGCGAGCGTGCCCGACAGCTCGATCCGCTGTCGTTGATCATCACGATCGATAACGGAGCCATCCTTTACTACGCGCGCGAGTATGACCGGGCGATCGGCCGTCTGCAGGAAGTTCTGAACGTCGATCCGGATGCGGGACGCGCCTATCTCATCGTCCAGGCCTATGTCCAGCAGGGGCGCTACGAGGAAGCTCTGGACCGGCTCCGTACCTGGCGCCGGCGCGATGACGGACCCTGGGCGTGGGCTTTCGAGGCGTATATCTACGGCCGATCCGGCAATCTGCCGCGCGCGCGAGCGGCTTTGCGCAGGCTGCAACTCGACAGCCGCACAGCGCACATCGATACAGCTCCACTCCTCAGCCTGGCGTACGCAGGCATCGGGGATAAGGACAAGTGGATTGCGGTGCTGCAGCAGGCGTGCCGGCAGCGCTCCAATCTGCCTACGACCTTTAAAGTCGACCCCATCTACGACAGCCTGCGCGGCGATCCGCGGTTCGTGGCCTTGTTGCGCCAGGCCGGACTCGATTCCTGACGAAGGCGAGATTTCGGGTTGGCTGTGCTGCGGCTACGTGGATCCGGTCGCTGCGTCATCTTCCGGTAGTCACGTGGGATGGAAGCTTTTCATCCAGGAGAGGAGTTCCCGGGAGCATCCCCTTTGAAAGAGCAAGCCTGAGTGCCATTATGGTTGGAGCAATGAGAAAGATACTGATCCTCGGCGCAGGCGGACAGATTGCCCGTTGGGTCATCGACATGCTGGCGGACGACGACACGTTACAGCTCACGCTTTTCCTGCGGCACACCGGCAAGCTCAGGGAAAGCGTGCCAAAGAATGCGCAGGTTGTGCGGGGTGACGTACTCAACATGAAGCAACTGAATCGTGCGATGGTCGGGCAGGACCTGGTCTATGCCAATCTGGCCGGCGAGGATATCGATACCCAGGCGGAGAATATTGTGAAAGCGATGAAGACGGCGAAGGTAAGGCGGCTCATTTTCGTCGCATCGCTGGGGATTTACGACGAGGTTCCAGGCAAATTCGGCGCATGGAATCGTCGCCAGATCAGCGACTATCTGCCGCCGTTTCGCCGGGCGGCCGATGTCATCGAGGCCTCCGGACTGGACACCACTATCCTGAGACCGGCCTGGCTTACAGACAAAGACGAGGTGGATTACGAGACGACCGGGAGGGATGAGCCCTTCAAGGGAACAGAAGTCTCCCGGAAGAGCGTCGCCGCCCTGATTGCAAAAATCATCGATTCGCCCACGAGATTCGAGCGCCGCAATCTCGGCGTCAATAAGCCCGGGACAGACGGAGATAAGCCGGCATTTGTGTGAATTCAGTTTTGCCTGCTTCCGGTTGAAGGATTCCGCGAGGCATAGTCTGTTAGCCCGGCCAGCTATCATCTATCTCGGGTGCGGAATGGAAGCGGGGCCGGCTCGCCGTGTCCGCGGATTGCCGCGACCAGGCTCTGGACTATAATTCGGCCATCCGGAATGGTGTTGTATGACACTCAACCGGGCGCCAGATGCGCCGGAGCTGTCCCCAGCTCGGCCAGACGCGGGACTGCAGAGAGACTTCTCCTCGAGCCTCTACGCGGAGCTGCGCGATTTAGCGGGCCGCCGAATGCGCTTCGAGCGCGCTGACCACACACTCCAGACCACAGCACTCGTACACGAGGCGTATCTGAGGCTCGCGGATGCGACCCCGCAGGTATACGCCGACCGGGTCCACTTCCTGGCCGCTGCGGCGCAGGTGATGCGCCACGTTCTGGTGGATCATGCTCGATCCAGAAGGGCGCGGAAACGCGGCGCGGGAGGAATTCAGGTAACCCTCGACGAGGGACTGCTTGCAACCCCGGGTGCTTCGATCGACGTACTGACAATCGACGAAGCGCTGACACGCCTCGCGGCCCTGGATTCCCGTCAGGCGGGAATCGTCGAAATGCATTTCTTTGCCGGAATGACTTTCGAAGAGATCGCGGCTGCGCTCGGGATCGCCCTGCGCACCGCCAAGCGGGATTGGGCCATGGCGCGGGCCTGGCTCCATGACGAATTGTCCAGCAAGTTATGACTCCCGAACTTTGGCAGCGCCTGAAGCCGCTGTTCTATGCCGCCATCGAGCGGGAGCCGAACAGACGCGCCGCATTCGCCGCCGAGCTTTGCGGGACAGATGGCGAGCTCAGGGAGCATTTGCTGCGTTTGCTCGATGAGCACGCGAAGGATACCGGGCCGATCGACCGGTCAGCAGCCGATCCCGTGCTTCTGGCCGAAGCCGCGGCCATGCGATTCCATCCCGGCCAAATCCTGCTGAAGCGCTTTCGTATCGTCCGGCTGCTCGGAAGAGGCGGGATGGGCGAAGTGTTTGAGGCCCAGGATCTCGAGACCGGAAGGATTGCGCTCAAGACCATTCGCGCGGACATTGCCGCATCACCTCAGATCCTCGCGCGCTTCCGACGCGAGGTGCAGCTGGCGAGGAAGGTGTCCGGTCCGCAGATTTGCAGGATTCACGAGCTGTTCGTGATGCCGGAAGCCGATGGCTTTCCGGCGACAGCCTTTCTCACCATGGAATTCCTCGAGGGCATGACTCTCAGCAGGAAGCTCGCCGAATCAGGCCCTCCGGGCCCTCACGAAGCGTTGCCCATTGCACTGGACATTTGCGAAGGCTTACGGCTGATCCACGAACAAGGGATCGTCCATCGCGATTTGAAGGCAGCCAACATCATGCTCTGCAACCGTGCCGGAAAGAGCCGCGCGGTGGTGATGGACTTCGGGCTGGCGTGGCTGGACGCCTCGGCGCCGATCGCGCCGGACGCGTCCACCCTGTCCGAGATTCCTTCGCAGACGGCTCATGGCGTCCTCGCGGGAACGCCGGCATACATGGCGCCCGAGCAGTTTGAGGGCAAGCCGGTTTCGCCGGCGACCGATCTCTACGCGCTGGGCGTGGTGCTGTATGAGCTGATGACCGGACGCCAGCCCTACGCCGCCGACACTCCCGTCGCGGCGGCGATCCGTCACGCGCGCCGTCCCGATCCCGTTTCCTCACTCCGGCGGCACATGCCGCGCCACTGGGATCGCGTTATCGCCCGATGCCTCGAATATGAACCGGAGAAGCGCTTCCAGCAGGCCGGCGAAGTCGCTGCGGCGCTGAGGTCAAGCCCGCTGCGCCCTCAGAATATCCGCAAAGACCATCCTCGCCTGATGTGGCTCGCCGCAGCAGCAGTGCTGGCGTTCATTGGGTTGTGGGC
>Ga0335074_10001878_pt1 | contig 28505 bp, 22 predicted proteins | sample Lox_Sample_23_FD_206715 | JGI IMG/M metagenome (GOLD analysis project Ga0335074, IMG submission 206715) | Soil microbial communities from Loxahatchee National Wildlife Refuge, Florida, United States - Lox_Sample_2.3 | ecosystem: Environmental > Terrestrial > Soil > Wetlands | place: USA... | reverse complement strand
GCACGCCCAAAGCTCCGATCTCGCGCACGGTGTCCGCTGCATGCTCATCAGAGTCCCGATACGTAATCGCTACGTTCGCGCCCTCTTTCGCCAATGCGAGCGCAATCGCTCGCCCAATCCGCTTAGCCGCACCTGTGACAAGCGCAGCCTTTCCTTCTAACCTCGGCATGGAGTTAGTTTACGGGCAATTGTCGTGCAAAGGAGAAATCGCGCGCAGGAAGCGTGCGCCATGCGTCATGGCAACGTTTAAATTGCCCCCGTCGAGAGAGCGCTCTACCAGCGGCCAACCGCATGCAGGTGCATGAGATGAACTACAGAGAAAGCCACCAGCCACAGCCCCACGACCGCCGAGCCGATGGTCACCACCATCCTGCCCACACGCTTGTCCGCAGGGTGGGTTGGAGCTTTACGCTGGATGCCGAAGCACTGACCACAAAGGCCAGCAAGGAGTACAACTCCGCCGATACAAAGAGTAAGCCACGCCATGGCCAAATCTTTACTCCTCCAATAACACGATTGGGAAGTCCTTTTTTGACAAAATTTACAAATTGCGATAGTAACCACATGGTTAATCCACTTCTCGCCGTCACAGACCCCCGAGGCGCGCTCGCTTTACAATCGCCTCACCATCCTCACCATCAAGACAGACCTTGAAAATTCAGAGCCGTTGAACCGACAATAGGAGTTAATGATGAAGCTGTTCCGCTGGTTGTGGGTCGCCGCAACGCTCGCCGTCCTCGCGAACGGGTTCCGCGTGGCCATGTACGTGGTTCCCGCGGACGCGAACCAGGGCAATCTCTCGCGCATTCTCTATTACCACGTGCCCACCTGGTGCGGAATGGCGATCTTCTTCACGGTCAACCTTATTTGCTCGGTCGTTTACCTCGCCACCCGCAACCGCAACCCCGAGCGCGCCATAAAATCTGACGCTCTCGCGCTCGCCTCGGCGGAAATGGGCGTGGTCTACTGCTTCATCGGCATGGCCACCGGCTCCATCTGGGGCAAGGCCGCTTGGGGCATATGGTGGACGTGGGACGCCCGGCTCACCACCACGCTTGTTCTGTGGCTCATTTATGTCGCGTACCTGCTGGTGCGCCGGTTTATCACCGGGCCCGAGATGCGCGTCATGGCCGCCGTCATCGCCATCTTCGGCTTTGCCGACATTCCCATCGTCTATATGTCTACCCGCTGGTGGCGCACTCAGCACCCGGCGCCGGTCTTCTTCGGAGGCCCCAACACCGGCCTCGCTCCCAGCATGATGCCTGCTCTTTGGTGGAACATGGCTGGATGGATCGCCTGGGGCTGCTTTGTCGTGGCCCTGCGCTACGCCGCCGAGCGCCGCAAGCAGATCGCTGATCAGCAGGCCGCAAACGTCGCGCTGGAGGCCGCATGAACCCGATGTTCCATCGCCACCTCGTCGCCGCCTACGCCGTTACCTGGATTGTGCAATTGAGCTATCTGTCCTATGCAGCCTGGAAGTGGAACTCCGCCCGCAAGGCACAGCGCGCGGCCGAAAAGAGCCGACGACCCTCATAAGTTCCCCGCAACCTTCTATACTCGCTTTCTCTGTCAAGACTGTCTTTGTCTTTCATCCAATTCCGAAGTATCGAGAGAAGGGAGTTCTGGGGTGAATTCAATCTCCGCAAGGCTCTTAACGTTGGCAGTTCTCACATCGGCCCTGGCTCTTCCTGCCTGGTCCGGTGCGCAATCCGTGGCCGACGACATCAACACCGCGCAAAACATCATCAACGTCGGCCTGTCGTCCAACGATCCTGCAACGCGCCCCCGCGCCATCGCCGCCACAGGCATGATCGCGAAGACTCAGTCGGTGCGTGAGCGCATCGAGGGCTTTCTCAGCGATAAGGATGTGAATGTCCGCGTGGCCGCCGCGGATACCCTCGGCGATCTCGGCTTCCACGAGAGCATCCCCGCGCTCCGGCACGTTCTCGACAACGACCCCGTTCCCGAAGTCGAATTCGCCGCCGCCAAGGCCCTCTACAGGCTCAACGACCCTAAAGGTAAAGAAGCGCTCGAAGACGTCGTGTACGCTAACCTCAACACCAAGTCCAGCTATTTTCAGCGCCAGAAGCGTCGCGTCTTCTCAAGCTTTCACTCCGTGCATGGCGCAAGCCTTTTCCTGCTCGGTACCGGGGGCGGGTTCGTGCCCATTCCCGGGGCCGGCATGGGGCTCAGCGAAGTCGCGCGCCTTATGGACGACTCCGCTCTCACCCCGCAAGCTACCGTTGTTCTGCTCCTGGGCCGTGAGCACAGCGCCAACATCGATAAATTGCTGCTGTTCTCTCTCAAGGACAAGGACGCGACCGTACGGTCGGCCGCCGTCCTCATGATCGCCCTCACCGCCCGTACTGACATGCGCCAGTACCTCGTACCCCTCTTGAGCGACAATGACGCCCGCGTACGCTTCCGCGCCGCCGGGGCCTACCTCCACCTCATCGGCGCGCACAGTGCGCCGAAAGCGGATTAGAGGCCCTGCCCTATTCTGTTCGTAGCGCCTGCATCGGTTCGACCGACGCGGCTCGGCGCGCGGGAATCAGCGCCCCGGCAAGGGAAACCAGCATCACTCCAAGCCCGGCCACAAGAAAGCTCACCGGGTCGTGCGCGGACAGCTTGAACAACATCGATGCCATGAGCTTCGACGCGAACCACGCCAGCGGCATACCCACCAAAAGTCCCGCCCCAACCAGAACCAGGCTGTCACGCAAAATCATCCACAACACCTGGCCGCGCGCCGCGCCCAACGCCATGCGCACGCCGATCTCCATCGTGCGGCGGTTCACGCGATAGGCCAGCGTTCCATAGAGTCCGACCGCAACCAGCAGCGCTGCGAGCAAAGCAAAGAAGACAGCCAGCCGGGCGTAGAGCGCAGGCATCAGGTAGGTATCTGCAAACGACTGGCTCAATACCTGCGGATTGTCCAGCGGAATGTTCGGGTCCATATCATGAACAACGCGGCGAACCTCAGGAAGGACCGCCATGGGATTACCCGAGGCGCGGATTTCAACGTCCATGTGCTGTGGCGCGGGGTCCTGCTGGTAGCTGTACCACGCCATCGGCACTTTCCCTTCATCTGCCGACGTGTACTTGCTGTCACGCACAAGCCCGACGATTGTCATGTGGAATTTGGGATCGCCCAGCTGATGTCCGATCGGGTTGGCGCTTTTCAGAAAATGATCGGCAAAGGTTTGGTTGACGACTGCGATGTTTGGCGCTCCTTTCGTATCCGCAGCCGTAATACCCCGACCTCTCAGGATGGGTATTTCGAGCGTCTTGAAGAAATCCGCCCCGACCTCGTTGGTTTGAAGCATGTCAGCCATGCTGTTAGCCGGAATGGTGTGGCCATCGACGACCGCGTTGCTATCGTCTGACCAGCCGCCGCCGGGCCGGTATAGGGCCAGCGTCACCGAGTTGACTCCTGGCAGTGCTCGCAAGCGTTGCTCAAGCTGGTTATAGAAGGCGATGCTCTGGTCGTGGGAAAGCGTACCAAGAGGATGCACGCCGAAGGCAAGCACACTCTGCGCATTCATGCCAAGATTGACGTTCTGGTAATTGCGCAAGGTGCGCAGCAAGAGTCCCGCTGCGAAGAGCAGCACGACGCAGAAGGCCATTTGCATTGCTATGAGAATCTTGCCTGAAAGCATGCGGCTGCGGCCTGCGGTAGTTTGCGCGCCGCCAGAGCGCAGCACCATCCCCACCGGAGCGTTGGTTGCCGTGCGAAGCGGAGCAAGGCCGAAGATAAGCGCGGCCAGAGCGGAGACGGCCAGCGTGAACAACAGAACAGACCGGTCCGGCGTGAGGCTAACCTCAAGCTGCGACCACTTCGCGAGCAGTTGCGTCGCATCCACGGCAAAAACCCAGCCAAGCGTGGCTCCCGATATGACGAGGATGACACTTTCGGTGAGAAGTTGCTGGAACATGGACCTGCGACCAGCGCCGAGGGCCATGCGCAGAGCAAACTCGCGCTCGCGGATGGAATTGCGCGCCAAGAGCAGCATGACGATATTGACACAGGCAATGACCAGCACCAGCAGCACCATGCCCATCAGCACGCGCAGGGGGGCCTGGAAGTATGAACTCGACGTGCCCAATCCGCGCGCCGGAACCATCTGTAGCGCGAGCTTGCGCGCGCCGGGTTTTGCCTTGCCTAACGGCTCATACGCTGCACGGTTGAATACCGGGTCCATGCGCGCCAGGGCCTGCTTCATGGTAACGCCGGGACGCAACCGCGCCATCAGCATCAGGTCCCACCAGTTGGGGCTGCCGTACAGCGTGTTGTTATCGACCGGAACTCCCCACGAGTTCAGCTCGGGGCGGTTCTGCAGTGGAACCCAAAGATCAGTGACCTTTCCGCCGCCTACGCCATAAAAGTGCGGCCCCGCCACGCCGATGATAGTGAAGGGCACGCCCTTGACGTAGATCGTCTTCCCCACAACGTTTGGGTCGTCATTGAAACGCCGTATCCAATAGCCGTAGCTGATGACTGCGACCTGCGAGTGCTTCGTCTCATCGGACGACTGAAACGCCTGCCCCGCGGCCATGCGCACACCCAGCGCGGAGAAGAAGTTTCCGCTTACCTCATCGGCATTGATCTCCTGCGGCAGGTTCCTGAAGCGAACCACGGTCTTAGTAAAGGACAGGGGAATATACGCAATGACGCGCGAAAAGGCCTGATGATCTTTTCGCAATTGATCGTAGACGTTGTAGTTGAAGCTAAGTTTGGGATCGCCCGTGTTGGTAACACCCTCCGGCATGTCCTGGTGCGTCAGGTAAAAAAGCTGGTCCGGGTTCCGCACGGGTAGAGTGCGCAGCAGGACTGCGTTCATCACGCTGAACAGCGCCGTGTTGGCTCCGATGCCCAGCACCAGGGTGAGTACCACGGTCAGTGCAAAGCCCGGTGATTTTCTTAGCTGCCTTAAGGCGTAACGAATGTCCTGCCAGAGCGTTTGCATAGAGCCTCCCAGTCACTCAGTTCTTAATGCCTGCATAGGTTCGACATACATGGCATGACGCGCCGGGACAAGCGTAGCCAGCGCCGCAACGGCGCACAGCAGGACGGCCGCAACCACAAGCGCGAATGGGTTGGTCCCGTTTGCGCCCAGCAGCGAGTCAACCCATGCACGCATGGCCAGCACCAGCCCCGCGCCGATCAACATTCCCACAACGGTCAGGCGCAGCATTCCGGCGAACAACAGCTTGACAATGCTTCCCCGGTCCGCGCCGAGCGCCATGCGGATGCCGAACTCGCGCTCGCGGCGGCTGACCGAGTAGGCCATGACGCCGTAGACTCCAATGCTGGCCAGCAACAACGCCAGGCAACCGAGGATGGCAGTGATCATCGTTGAGGTGCGTTGTCCGGCGATGGACTTCTGCTCCAGCGATTCGAGTGTTGTGATGTCGGAGACGGCCTGCAGCGGATCGATAGACGCGACCGCGTGACGCGCGGCGCCGGCCAGCGCCATGGGGTTGCCGCGCGTGCGCAGAATCACGCTCGCAAATGCTTTTGGAAACTGGTTGAGGCTGATGTAGAAAGCCATGCCGGGCTTTGCGGCTGGCCCTGCAAAGTGCACATTGGCAACCTCGCCGACCACGGTGAAGTCTGTGTTACTCTCGCAGCAATTGATGCGCTTGCCCAGAGGGTTTTGACCGGGCCACAGCTTTTCCGCGGTTCGACGGTCAATGATGATGGTTTTCAGGGAACTCGCCGTATCGCTCTCGTTGAATTCCCGCCCGCGCAGCAGCGGCGTCCCTACGGCCTGGAAGTATCCCGGCGTTACGAAGTGGAAGGCGGCGAAGGGATTCTGATTGGCCGTGCTCTGAGGCTGGCCGTCGTAGGTGAAGTCGCCATTGCTGCCACTGGCCGTAAACGGAGTATCGTCACTCGCTCCCACATGCTCTACGCCGGGAAGCGCTGCCAGCTTCGCCAGAAGCAGATTGAAGAAGCGGTCCTGGTCGGCGGGTTTTGGATACTGCGCCGGAGACAGCGAGACCGTCATGGCCATGGAGTTTTCGGGATCCATACCCGGGTTCACATTCAGCAGATGGATAAAGTAGAAGGCCATGTTGAGCGCGCCCGCTACGAGCAGCATGGAGAGCGCGATCTCCGCAATCACCAGCGCGGCGCGGGTGCGGTTCTGCTCGCGCGACTCGGTGACGGTGCGGCCCTGTTGAAGGGCTTCCTTTTCGTCCTGCTTCAGGATGCGCAGCGCCGGAACCAGCCCGAACAGAACTCCCGTGCCAAGCGCCAGCAGTGCCGCGAACAACAGCACCATGCCATCCAGATGCACATCTGAGGGCGGCACGAAGTTCTTAGGCCAGGCGGCGATGGGAATGTGCGTGAGCGCTTCGGCAATGGCCAGCCCGAGCACGGCCCCGGCGAATGACAACAGAAGGCTTTCGGTAAGCGTCTGCTGCACCATTCGGCTGGCAGAAGCGCCCAAGGCGCGACGGATTCCGAATTCCCTTTCGCGGTTGGCCGCGCGCGCCAGCAGCATATTGGCAAGGTTGACGCAGGCGATGAGCAGGATGAAGCCAACAGCCGCCTGAAGCATCAGCAGAAGTAAGTGCAGGTCTCCGAAGACTGCCTGGGACAGCGGGTGCAGCTCGATACCGTGGGTGTTGTCGGGGAACTGCTTGTCGATCTGGGCCTGGATGTTACGAAGTTCGGCCTGGGCTTCGTCGAGCGAGACTCCGGGCCGCAAAAGGCCATCCACAAAGAGATAATTCCAGCCATGCTTGTCTATGGGAGGAGCGGGCTCCAGCGGAATCCATAGCTGCGCCGGCCTTGCGCTGTTCACCGGCTCCGGAACCACACCAACGACTGTGTATGCCTTGCCGTCGAGGTTGATTGGCTTGCCAATGACCGACGGATCGCTTCCCAGCTTTTCGCGCCAGAACTCTTCGCTGAGTACGCAGACCTGCGCAGCGCCTTTCTGGTGCTCGTTTGGAAGAAATGCGCGGCCTGCTACGGGATCAACACCGTAAAGCTGGAAGAAGCCCTGGGAAACATAGGCGACGTTTAGATTTTCCGGGTTGCCGTGACCGGTCCAGGTCATCGGCCAGAAGGCTGTGGCGACAATCGGAGAAAGAGTCTTGCTCTGCGCGCGCCACTGCTCGAAGTCGGGATAGGAGGCCGAGAAATACTTCCCCTGCTTGTAGACGTTCTTAATGGCGACCATCCGCTCCGAGTCCGGATATGGAAGGCGCAGAGCGCCGTGGATAATGCTGTAGATGGCAGTGTTGGCTCCGATGCCGAGGGCCAGCGTGAGCACAGCAACGATGGTGAAGCCGGGCGACTTGCGAAGCTGCCGCAGCGCGTAGCGAAGATCCTGAAGCAGGGTTTGCATGAGTCCTCCAGGAAGATGCAGTGCAATTTCCGGGCCGGGCTAACTTATTGAAAAATGATGAATAATTGCCTGAAAGAGTGTCCGGTTCCGGAATAGGCGTCCATTTTTGGACAAATGGCGAGGCGCGAGAGTCACCAGGCGCCGAAATTACCCAGCCTGCCTGACGCCGCGCGACTTGCTGATAATGGGCGCGGGCTGTTGCAAACGCGGGCGGCCAGTCGCGATCTCAAGAAAGACGTGCGCGGCGCGGGTTAGCGTCTTGTCCTTGCGGTAGATCAGTGCCAGCTCGCGCTGCAGCCGCACGCCTTCCACCTTGATAATCTTCAGCGAGCCGCTCTTCGTATCTTCCATCACATTGCTGCGCGGTAAAAATCCAATCCCGAGCCCCGCCGAGATTAGCCGCTTGAGCAGTTCGCTCGACTCCACCTCCATCGCCACACGCGGCTGCACATCGCCGTTGCGGAACATATCCTCAATCAAGTCCCTCTGCCGCCCCTGTTTGGGCAGCAGCAGAGCATGCGGCAGAATCTCCGCCAGCTTCACGCTTTCGCGAGGCGCCAGGGGATGCTGGCTCGGCGCCACCAGCACTACATCATCGCGATGCAGCGTGTCCACCAGCAGCCGCGCGTCCTTGATCGGCAGCGTTACTACTCCGAAGTCCACCTCGCGGTTTAGCACCGCCTCCACAGTCCTCATCCGGTCGGCGCGCACTATGCTCAGTCCCACGCGCGAGTATTGCCGCTTGAACTGCGCAAACACCGCCGGCAGAACATACAGGCTCGTCGCCTCGTTTGCGCTCACTGAGATTTCTCCGCGTGGCGTGCGATGCAGTTCGCCCACCGTCACCATAATGTGGTTGTGGCACTGCAGGCAGTGCTCGGCGAATGGCTCAAACACGCGGCCCGCCGCCGTAAACGTAACCTTTCCGCCGTCGCGGTCAAACAGCCGCGCGCCAACCTCGGTCTCCAGCGTGCGAATCTGCGCCGAGATCGCGGGTTGCGTCACGTTCAGTTTTTCCGCCGCCCGCGAAAAGCTGCGCAGCCGGCTTACTTCCATAAAGGTCCGCAGTTGCTCGAAGTCCATGCCCCTCTCTTGTCTTTGGGAGAAGAAATCTTCTTCATTCTATCCGTAGTCGCCCCATTCCCGAACTCATTTCCTCAATCCTCTATCATGCCAACAGCGCCGGTGCTCTGTTGCATCGTCGCCCAGCCCGTCCCCATGCCGCAGACTCTCTCCACTTCGCTCGTCGCCGTGCTTGCCCGCCGCGCCGGATTCACCATCGCCGGTATCGCGCCAACGCCAGCCGAACACTCGCCTGAGGACCGCGCCCAGCGCGTCCGCTTCGAGCAATGGATCGCATCCGGCGCGGCCGGGGAAATGGAGTACCTCAAGCGCCGCAACGATCACGGCGAACTGCTACGCGCCTCACTTCACTCCGTTTTCCCCTGGGCGAGGTCCGCAATTGTCTGCGGTGCAGACTATAGCTCCGCCGAGCCGCGTTCCATTGACCCCGCTCCGGCCGGAACAGGATGGATCGCGCGCTACGCGCAAACCGAATTACTCGATGAGCATGGGTCTTCAGCCCGTCCCAGCGATTATCACAAAGTCTTGCTCAAGCGCCTTCACTCTCTCGACTCCATGCTGAAAGAACAGCTCGGCGATTTTGAGTCCCGCTGCTACGTCGATACCGGCCCGCTCGTCGAGCGCGTCTGCGCCCGCCTCGCCGGCATTGGATGGACAGGCAAGAACACCTGCATTCTCAACCAGCAGCTCGGCTCCTGGCTCTTCCTCGGCGTTATTCTCACTTCCAAACCGCCCGAACCCGAATCTCTCCCGCAGCTCGCCGTCGACCGCTGTGGCTCCTGCACTCGTTGCATCGACGCCTGCCCTACGCAGGCTCTCACGCCCTATCAAATGGACGCATCACGCTGCATCTCTTACCTCACTATCGAAAAACGCGGCCCCATCCCAGAAGATCTGCGCTCCCCCATTGGCCGCCAGGTCTTCGGCTGTGACATCTGTCAGGACGTCTGCCCTTGGAACAACAGGGCCCGCAGTCTTTCAACGAAAAGCAAAGACCCCGAGCTCGCGCCACGCGCTCCCCTCATCAATCCCGCTCTGGACTGGCTCGCCGCCATGAGCGAACAGGACTTTGGCCAGTGGTTCTTTGGCTCGCCCGTCAAGCGCGCGAAGTTCACTGGCTTTCGACGCAACCTTGCCATCGCCATGGGCAACAGCGGACTCGCCCGCTTCCTGCCGCGCCTGCGCAATTGGGCCGCATCCGACGACCCCGTCCTCAGCGAATCCGCGCATTGGGCCATCCGCAAGCTCGCCGCGCAACACACCCACACCTCACCTCCGGAATAGCCCCGTTCCGAAATTCCCGCGCCGTGTCTGGATATAATTCCGCGTGAGTTCTGAGGAGAGCCTCATCGTGCATCAGAATTTCCGCAGTCTGCTGATGAAGCACCTTACCCTTATCTCCACGCTCTGCCTTACTCTCGCCGTCACCGTCGCAGACGCCGCTCCTGCAAACCCCGCTCGTCCCGTCGTCTCGACGCGCTATGGCAAGCTCTCCGGCGTCACCAATCTGGACACTCACATCAGTTCATTCAAAGGAATCCCCTTCGCTGCGCCGCCCGTCGGAGATCTTCGCTGGCGTCCGCCCGTTCCACCCGCTCAATGGAAGGGCATCCGTGACGCCTCGCAGTTCGGCGCAAGCTGCATGCAGCGGCTTCACGGAACGTTCGGCCCCTGGACACCAGAGTTCCTCGTGCAGAACAAGGTTGGCGAGGACTGCCTCTACCTTAATGTCTGGACACCGCGCGTCTCCTCGACCGCGAACCTCCCCGTCATCGTCTTCATTCCCGGCGGAGGCTTCGTGGAAGGCTCCGGTGAGGTACCCGTCTACAATGGCGCGCATCTTGCCGCAACTGGACTCGTCATTGTCACCATTAATTACCGTCTCGGCGCGCTCGGCTTTCTCGCCTACCCAGGGCTCACCGCCGAGTCGCCCCACCATAGCTCCGGCAACTATGGCATCCTCGACCAGATCGCCGCGCTCAAGTGGGTTAAGGGCAACATTCGCTCCTTCGGCGGTGACCCCGGCAACGTCACCATTTGGGGCCAGTCCGCCGGAGCCTTCAGCGTCGGCACCATGCTCGCATCCCCGCTCGCCCGCGGGCTCTTCCAGCGCGCCCAGGCCGACAGCGGCCTCGGCATCGCCGGACACTCCACACCCTTGGCTACCGCAGAACAGCAAGGCCTCCAATTCGCAGCCGAACACCACGTCACAAATCTCGAACAGCTTCGCGCCATCCCCGCCGCCGACCTGCTCCCTCAGACCGGCGAGCGCCCCCTGCGCTTTGCCCCCATCGTCGACGGATGGGTTCTGCCCGCTTCGCCCAACGCCATCAACCGCACGGCTGCAGGCAACGATGTTCCCGTCATCACCGGCTATCAGGCCAACGACCCCTCGCTTATGTCGCCGCCACTCCGCTCTGCCGCTGATTACGGCGCGCGCATTCGGCGTCTCTATGGCCCGATGGCGGCGGAATTCAAGCGCCTCTACCCGCCGGGCGACACTCTTGCCCAAATGCAGCACTCCATCACAGATAGCAATCGCGACCGTGATCGCGTCTCCATGTTCCTTTGGGCCAGCCAGCGGATGGAGCACCACAAGCGGCCGGTCTTCACCTATTTCTTTGACCGCGCCATTCCCTGGCCACAGCACCCCGAGTTTGGAGCCTTCCACTCCGGCGAGCTTCCCTACTTCTTCCGCAATCTGAATGTGCTCGACCGGCCGTGGCAATCGCAGGACCGTGAAATCTCCCGCACCGCCTCCTCATATCTCAAACACTTCGCAGCCACTGGCAACCCCAATGGACCGGGGCTTCCGCAATGGCCTGCAGTCGATCCCGCCAGTCCCTCCACAATGGAGATCGGCACCAGAACCGGCCCGATGCCCCTCACGAGCAAGGCCCGTTATGAGTTCTGGGCCCGGTACTTCCAGTCACCGGTAGGCCAGACCGCGCCAATGTTTTAGAAGTTGTTTGGAATGAGCGGGAAGTGAAAAAGTTAAAACGTTTGCTTAAATCGATTCAACAAAGATACATAAGAGTCGCGCTTAGCCCATCTGCTGCTTAACTCGGCTATCGTCCCGGATTAGGCTCAGCCCCTGGAACCGCTATCTACAGCCCGTCTTCAATCATGCGAACCCTAGCCCTTCAGTTCGCACGTTCTACGTTCAAAGCGCTCAGGCCCTTCGGACCCTGCTGGCACTCGAACGTCACGCCCTCACCTTCGTTCAGCGTCTTATAGCCCGTGGCCTGAATCGCCGAGAAGTGCACAAACACATCCTCGCCCGTTGAGCGCTGGATGAATCCGTAGCCCTTCGCACCGTTAAACCACTTCACAACACCACTTTCCTTCATGAACAGCTCCTTACAAATTGAAGGCCCTAAATCTTCAATTCGTCCAAAAACGACGACTGGGGTCACTCATATATGGCAGGATTTACGACCCAAATCAAGAGAAAACTTCTCAAATTGCCCACGATAAATGCTTGATTACCGAAGGCCAATGTCCCAAAGTACTTGCCCGGTGTTACCTGTCTTCGTCTGCGCCGTCCTATGCCGTAGCATGAAACAAGAAGCATCGTACGAAGCCACAACCATGCATCAATCGTTTTGCAAGGGCACCAGCTCTGCGTCCGCTGCCGATCCCGTTCTGGACCCCATTCCGGATCCTGGACTCGAGCCCGATCCGCCGCCCGCTCGCCGGAAGTCAGGCCTTTGGCCGCAGCTCGTCTCGCTGGCCCGCTATCTGGCACAAAGCGAAGTGCATACGTATGCCTTCAGCGTGGCTGCCAATGCCATCCTGTCGTTATTCCCGTTCATCGTTATGACCTGGACCATCGAGCGCCGTCTCTTTCACTCCCCGCGCATCGAAAGCGTCCTCACCGACATGCTCCGCTACTTCCTGCCCGCGCATCAGGACTTCATCGTCCGCAACATGGGCCTGCTCGCCAACCCGCGCGGCAAGGTGCAGATCATCTCCATCATCTCGCTTCTCATCGCCTCCACCGGAGTCTTCCTTCCCCTCGAGGTCGCGCTCAATCGCGTCTGGAAGGTCCCCAAAAACCGCAGCTACCTGCGTAATTGGCTGATCTCCGTCGGCCTCGCCATGTGTGTTGGCGTGCTCGCGCTCTTCTCCATCGTCTTCACTGCTGCCCAAACTCACCTGCTGGCCATTCTGTTCTTCGGCAGAACTGAGAATCATGTCTTCACCCTTCTTCTCGCGATCATCCTGCGCATCTCCGCTGCCATCTTCAGCATCAGCATCTTCTTTCTGGTCTATTGGATACTTCCCAACCGCAAGCTTCCCGTGCGCGCTGTGCTCCCCACCGCGATCGTCGCCGGACTGCTATGGGAGTTCGCCAAGTACGTTTACGTCCACGCGCTTCCGCTGCTCAATCTCAACGCCGCCTATGGCCCCTTCTCCGTCTCAGTCGGACTCATGATCTGGGCCTTCATCACCGGACTCATCCTGCTCGCCGGCGCGCAGTTCTCCGCAAGCCGTCACACCCTGCGCCTGGCCAATAAAGCTGACGCCGAAGAGCGACGCAAGGAAGCCGCTGAAAAAAGCGCGGGCCAGTGAGACAACCCGCCGACCGCTTCTTGGTAACCCGCTCCATCAGATAAACTCAACCCAGCCCATGGGACGCCTGCGCAATTTTGAAATCGGAGCCTTCCGTCGCCTCCGTCGTGACCCTCCAGAGGGCAAAATCCACCGCATCGCCTTCTGGCTTCTGCTGGCCTACCTCCCGTTTCTCATGCTTCAGGCACTGCCCGGCGCCGTCGGCAGCTTCTTCCACGCCATAGCCGATTTGATCTTTGTGCTTCTCATCAGCTTCGCCATTGTGCTGTTCTGGCGGTGGCTCATGCGCCGCGTCTTGTGGAAGGTCCGCAGCCGCCTTGTCGTCACCTATCTGCTGATGGGCCTCACCCCAGTGGTGCTCTTTGCCACGCTCGCGCTCGTTCTGCTCTACGTCTTCTCCGGCCAGTTCGCCATCTTCGCCGCCAATGACGTAATCGATCTCGAACAGGCGCATATTGCATCAGAGAACCGCGCCTTCGCCATCACCGCCGCACATACACTTGCTGCAAACCCCAAAGCCGCAGCCGTCACTCTGCCGTCCTTTGACGACACCGACCCCAACCGCCCCCGTACGGGAATCGCCTTCGCTGCGTTTGAAGACGGACGGCCTCTGCGTCTCATCCCCGACTCATTCAACACCGGCGCGATCCGGCAGCCCCCCTTCTGGGTGCAAGGCCGCTTCAGCGGACTCGTGGAGGACCGCGGTGGTCTCTTTCTGCGTGCAGTCGACACAGAGACCGTTGGCAAAGCAACGGTCACCACCATCACCAGCCTCCCGCTGCAAAAGGAAAACGTCGAACAGATAGCGCGCGGTCTTGGCGCTGTCACCATCATCCCTGACCTCATGCTCAACGATGAGAACACTCCGGGGCCTAAACCACGCACCACAGTCACCTTCAGCCGCCAGTCGTTCAATCAACCGCTCGGCGTCAAAGTCAACGGCCGCAATATCAATCAGCTGGAACAGGCCAACAACAACATCCACCCCATTGAAGGCGGATCTATTCCGCCCTCGATGCACTTCTACGACGTCCTCGTGACTTTCGTCGCTCCACTTGACACCCGCGACTGGCAGACCGGCAAGCCCCTTTCCACCTTCACCCGCGTTGACTCACGCCCGTCGGCACTCTACAAGCGTCTCTTCATTGCCTCGCTCAACACCGCTCCCATCTGGCGTGACGTCTTTATCGGTCTGGCCATCTTCTTCGGCTTTCTCGAGCTCTTCGCCTTTTTCCTCGCCGTCCGCCTCAATCTCACTATCACGCGCTCGGTCCGCGACCTCTACCAGGCCACACAGGCCATCGACCAGGGCGACCTCACCCACCGCATCAGCGTCACCCGCAACGATCAGCTTGCCGCGCTCAGCCGCTCCTTCAATAACATGACCACCTCGCTCGCACGTCTCCTCGAAGAGCAGCGCGAAAAGCAGCGCCTTCAGAACGAGCTCTCTATCGCGCAGGAGGTACAGGCCAACCTGTTCCCGCGCAGCTCCGTCAGCCTGCCCATGCTTGAGCTCCATGGTGCCTGCTACCCTGCGCGCACCGTCAGCGGAGACTACTACGACTTCCTTCTTTCCGGCCGCGCAGGCCTCGGCATCGCAATCGGCGACATCAGCGGCAAAGGCATCTCCGCCGCCCTGCTCATGGCCACCCTCCACTCCGCCGTGCGCGCCTTCCGCTTCGCCGGCGAGGAGCTCATCCTTGAGGGCACCGCTGCCACGTCCAAATCCTCAACGCGCCTCTCCGGCCAGGAAGAAATTGAGTACGGCGAACTCTTTGAGGAACCCAGCCGCATGCTGGCCCTGCTCAATCACCACCTCTACTGCAGCACTCAGCCGGAAAAGTACGCCACCCTCTTCCTCGCCCACTATGACGGCGCCACGCGCCGTCTTGTCTACTCGAACGGCGGCCAGCTCCCGCCCTTCTTGCTGCGTACCAACGACAGCATCACCCGCCTCGACCGTGGAGGCACCGTCGTTGGCCTCATCGACAACATGACCTACGAGCAGGGTACGGAATTTCTCAGCTCCGGCGACATCCTCATCGCCTACAGCGACGGAGTCACCGAGCCGGAAAATGAATTCGGAGAGTTCGGCGAAGGGCGCCTTATCGAGGTCGTCCGCCGCCACCGTCATCTCTCTCTCGAGGCCATCTCCGAACAGGTCATGCAGTCGCTTCGCAGTTGGATCGGCGGACAGGAGCAACCCGATGATATTACTCTGGTCTTGGCTCGCCAGCTCTAGAGATTGCTGTTTCTCTGCCGCAAAGAGCGGGCGCTGAAAGAAACACTGGTAAATCGCTTTAGCCATGTGGCAATATGCTAATTCTGGAGAATTGAGGCCCAGGCTGTGCTCGAAAATTTGAAAACGGAAATCCTTGAAGCCAATCTCGAAATCGTCCGCCGCGGACTCGTCCTCTACACCTTTGGCAACGCCAGCGGCATAGACCGCGAATCCGGCCTCGTCGCGATCAAGCCCAGCGGCGTTCCCTATGAGTCAATGAAGCCCTCCGACCTCGTCGTCACCGACCTCAATGGCAAAGTTATCGAAGGCTCGCTGCGCCCGTCCTCCGACCTCTCGACTCACCTGCACCTCTATCGCGAGTTCCCGTCAATCGGCGGAGTCGTTCACACACATTCGGAATATGCGACCGCTTGGGCACAGGCCGGGCGAGAAATCCCCGCCTTCGGAACCACGCACGCCGACTACTTCTACGGGCCCGTTCCGGTTACGGACGAACTGAGCGACGAGGAGATCGGCGAGGACTACGTTCTGAACACCGGCGTTGCCATAACGCGGCGCTTCAAGGACCTGGACCCCATCGCCGTGCCCGGAGTCCTCGTACGCGGGCACGCACCATTCGCATGGGGCAAGACGCCACTGGATGCCGCGCACAACGCCGTGATTCTGGAATCGGTGGCACGGATGGCTTACTTTACTGCGACGATCAACGCGGCGTGCGGCGGAATCTCGCAGGCGCTGCTCGACCATCACCACTTTCGCAAGCATGGCCCGAACGCAACTTATGGACAAAATAACTCAAAATAGACAGGTCCCCGCTTTGCCGCGTATTTTTAAGGGAATTGCCCGATGAAACCGTTTACCTTACTTGTCGCTTTTGCCACAGAGTCCGCCAAGGCCCATATTGTCTATCTCAATTGGATAGATATCGCCGTTATCGCCATTTACTTCGCCATGGTCATTTACATTGGCTTTTACCTGAAGGGTGAGAGCAATACCAGCGAAGACTTCTTTATGGCCGGGCGCGAGATGACCATGTGGATCGCGGCCCTCAGTTTTGTCTCCGCTAACCTCGGCTCGCTGGAGCTGATGGGCTGGGCAGGCTCGGCCTACGAATACGGCATACTGGCCACGCACTGGTACTGGATCGGCGCCATCCCGGCAATGCTCTTCCTCGGTATCGTGATGATGCCGTTCTATTACATCTCCAAGGTCAACTCCGTCCCCGGATACCTGAACCTCCGCTACGGACCCGCCACACGCGCGCTCTCCGGCATCAGCTTCGCATTCATGACGATTTTGATGAGCGGCATCAACATGTACGCGATGGCTGTCGTGATGAAGGTCGTGCTCGGCTGGGACCTCAATTTCTCGATCTGGGTGTCGTCGATTACGGTCGCGATCTACGTCGCGCTGGGCGGGTTGCGCTCTGCAATCTACAACGAGGTCCTACAGTTCTTCCTCATCTGGATCGGTTCCCTGCTGATCCCGATTCTTGGTCTGATCGAAGTGGGGAGCTGGCACAACCTGGAACTGAAGATCTACGAGCGCCTGCATACGCATGATTATGTGCATCTATGGAGCACGCTCGGCCACTTCCGCGACAATCCGATGGGCGTGAACTGGTTCGGCATCATCTTCGGACTGGGCTTTGTAGTCAGCTTCGGCTACTGGACTACCGACTTCCTTGTCGTCCAGCGCGTGCTCGCCGCAAAAGACCTGCGATCGGCCAAAATGGCGCCAATCCTCGGCTCTGCGCTCAAGATGTGCGTGCCCTTCATCGTGATTCTGCCCGGCCTGCTGGCGCTGGGAGTGCTGCCCTATCACTTGGTGGGTACCACTGTCGCGCTGCACACCGGCCAGCACACCTATAACGAGGTGCTGCCGCTCATGCTTGTCCGCTACTGCGGCCCCGGGCTGCTGGGCCTTGGAGTCACCGCGCTCATTGCCGGATTCATGTCCGGCATGGCGGGCAACGTAAGCGCGTTCTCCACCGTTTGGACCTACGACATCTACGGCGCGTTCCTCAATAAGAACGCCACCGACCAGCACTATGTGAAGATGGGCCGCTGGTGCACGCTGCTGGGCGTGTTCGTTTCCATCGGCACGGCCTATCTTGTGCAGCATGCCGCCTCCATTATGGATTATGTGCAGCAGCTCTTCAGCTTCTTCATCGCGCCGCTGTTCGGCACGGTGATTGTGGGCATGCTGTGGAAGCGCGCGACCAAGGCCGCCGGATTCTGGGGGCTTCTGGTGGGGACGTCGACCTCCATCGGACTGTGGCTGTGGGTGCGGAACGATCCGAGCGCGCTCCGCTATGTGGCGCTGTCGCCCGACGCGAAGTCGATGGCGGAGACAATTTACCGCGCGCTTTGGGCATGGCTGGCCTGCGTTGGCGTCACGGTTGGCGTAAGCCTTATGACCAAGCCGAAGCCGGACAGCGAACTTGTCGGACTGGTTTACGGCGCTACTGAAATTCCCAAGGAGTACGACCAGCATTGGTATCAGAAGCCTCTTGTATGGGCCGGCGTGGTCTTCGTCGTTTTCGTGGGGCTCAACATCATCTTCTGGTAGGAGAAAAAGGCTATGCGCGAATCCATGTCGATCTGGTTCTTTTGCGGCGTGCTGTTCTTCATCTACGGCGCGATCATTACCGGCCAGGGTATCTGGGAGCTCTTCCAGCCTCCTGCCCTCGCACTACGTCCTGAACTGTATTCCCTGCACGCGCCCATCTGGTGGGGCGCGATGATGGGCATTGGCGGACTCATTGCCACCATTCGCCACTGGCCCCATGGCAACCGCTAAGGACACCCATCAGCAATCAGAAATCGAGAGAAGAGGCACCATGAAAAAGCAACTGACCTTCGGACTTATCGTCGGAAATCGCGGATTCTTCCCTGATCATCTTGCGAAAGAGGGCCGCGACGAGATGCTGGCCGTGCTCGAGACGGCGGGCATCAATGCCATCGTGCTCAGCCCTGAGCAGTCGAAGTACGGCGCGGTGGAGACACACGAGGAAGCACGCCGCTGCGCCGATCTGTTCCGCAAGCATCGCGATGAGATTGACGGCATCATTGTCACCCTGCCGAATTTTGGTGACGAGCGCGGCATAGCCGACGCCATCCGCTACTCCACGCTGCAGGTGCCTGTACTGGTACAGGCCACTCCGGACCGCAAGGACATCATGAAGATCTCCCACCGGCGCGACAGCTTCTGCGGAAAGATGTCCGCCTGCAACAACCTGATGCAGTACGGAATTCCCTACTCCATCACGAAGCTGCACACCGTCCAGCCGGACTCGGATGCATTCAGAAAAGACCTGGAATGGTTCTCCGCCGTGTGCCGCGTCGTCGACGGATTCCGCAACCTCCGCATCTGCTCTCTCGGTGCGCGCCCCCAGGCCTTCAACACCGTCCGCTATAGCGAAAAATTGCTTGAACGCTCCGGCATCTCTGTTATCACCATCGATCTTTCCGAAGTTCTCGGCCGCATCGACCGCATGAAAGATGCGGACGATGCCGTGCAGCAAAAGCTCGCGCTCATTCGCAAATACGTTGAGACCGGCCACGTCCCTGAACCCGCACTCATCAAGATGGCCAAGCTCGGCGCCTCCATCGACTCTTTCATGCGCGAGACGCAGAGCACCATCTCCGCCGTCCAGTGCTGGACCGCGCTCGAAGAATTTTTTGGCGTAGTGCCCTGCACCGTCATGAGCATGATGAGCGAGCAGCTTTTGCCCTCCGCCTGCGAGACCGATGTGATGGGCACACTCTCCATGCACGCGCTCGCGCTTGCCAGCCAGACCCCCAGCGCCCTGCTGGACTGGAACAACAACTACGGCGACGATCCCGACAAAGCTGTCTGCTTCCACTGTGCCAACTTGCCCAAGCACTTCTTCGCAGACGTCGTGATGGACTTCCAGGCCATCATCGCCGGCACCGTCGGCAAGGAGAACACCTACGGCACCGTTGTCGGCCGCGTCAAAGCCGGAGCCATGTCCTACGCCCGCTTCTCCACGGATGAGTTCACCGGAAAGATCCGCGGCTACGTCGGCCAAGGCGAATTCACCAAAGATCCGCTGGAGACCTTCGGCGGAGCCGGCGTCGTCCGCATTCCGAAGATGCAAAAGCTGCTGCGCTACATCTGCGAGACCGGCTTCGAGCACCACGTCGCCGCCAACTTCTCGCAAACCGCCAGCCCCGTCTACGAAGCTGCCTTGCGCTACCTCGGCTGGGAAATGTACCACCACGAGCCCGCGGAGTAGCGTTCCGTGGCCATCGTTGCAGGTGTAGATTTCGGGACTCTCAGCGTGCGCGTCACGCTGCTCGACAGCATGCGCGGGCGTCTCAGCACCGCGTCAGCCGAATACCCGCTACACCGCAAGCACGAAGACCCGGATTATGCCACGCAGTCCCACGACGACCAGATGCGAGCGCTCGCCGAGGCCACGCGCAAGGCTATCGCAGAAGCCGGCATCGACGGCGCGCAGGTCGAGGCCATCGCCCTCGACACCACCGGCTCCAGCGTCATCCCCGTCGACGCCGCGCTCCAGCCGCTCGACGACTACTACCTCTGGTGCGATCACCGCGCCAAGGAGGAAGCACAGCAGATCACCGCGCTCGCCCACGCCGAAAGGCTCGAAGCCATAGAGTGGTGCGGTGGCGTCTACTCACACGAGTGGGGCTTCGCCAAGCTGCTCCACTGGCTCCGCCACAACCCCGGCAAGCGCGCCCCCTTCGCCACCGCCTTCGAGCACTGTGACATGGTTGCCGCTACACTCTCCGGCATCACCGACGCGCGACTTGCAAAGCGAAGCGTTTGCGCCATGGGCCACAAATGGCTCTGGAACCCTAAGTGGGGCGGCCTGCCTCCGCAGCAATTCTTCTCCAGACTCGATCCTCTCTTCGATGGTATCTGCGCCCGTTTAGACGGCGACTACCTCACCTCCGACCACATTGCCGGGCACCTCGCGCCTCAATGGGCCGAAGCACTCGGCCTGCGCACCGGAATTCCCATCCCGGTCGGCGCGTTCGACGCGCACTGGGACGCCATCGGCGCGGGCTGCCGCGAGGGCGACGTCGTCAACGTCGTCGGCACCTCCACCTGCATCATCGCCATGCAAAAGCGGGCCACGCTCGTCCCCGGAGTCTGCGGCGTTGTCCCCGGCAGTGTTCACCCGCAATACACCGGCGTGGAAGCCGGCCTCTCCGCTACCGGAGACATCTTTGAAGCCATCGCCCGCCGCGCCGGAACCAAAGTCGCGGCGCTATCGCAGGGCCTCGAAGCCTACCGCGCAGGACAAACCGGCTTGCTGCGGCTCAGTTGGGACAACGGCGACCGCACCGTTCTCGTCAATCCCGAGCTCGGCGGCGTCACCCTCGGCTGGAACCTCATTCACACCGCGCAGGATGAGCTCTTCGCCGCCATCGAAGGCACCGCCGTCCACACCCGCATCATCCTTGAGCGCATGGCCGGGCACGCTGTTCCCGTCGAGCGTGTCATCAACGCCGGAGGTATCCCGCAAAACAACAAGGTCCTCAATCAGGTTTACGCCAACGTCCTCGGCAAACCGGTCCTCGTCCCCAACGGAACCCCGACCAGCCTCGGCTCCGGCATCTTCGCACTGCTCGCCGCGCGAGCCTTCCCTACCATTGAGGCCGCGCAGGACGCCATGTGCCTGCCCTTTACCACCTACACTCCGGAGCCTGGCGCAGTTGCCGTCTACAACCGCCTCTATAAGCACTATCGGGATCTCTACTTCGCGCTCGGCACGCGCGATGCCGCGACCGTCCCGCTGGGCAACGTCCTGCCCGACCTGCGGAAGATCGCGGCAGAAGCGCGGCGTTAAGAGATGCGGGTGCGCCACGTCTCGAATTTGAGACGTGGGCCTATCTCAGCGGCCCCGCAAACTTCCTCAACTCCGTTAGCGGATACAGCGTTCCCCGCCACATCACACCGCCGCGAGCCAGCGTCAGCACCATCGAACGCAAAATCGCATACAGCACCAGCAGCGCCGCCAGAGGAAACGTCAGTGCATACCACACCGAAATCCCCGTGAACTGCCGATAGTAGCGATACAGCAGCAGCAGCATGGCCATCACCACCAACGTCGCGCCCCGCATCCACCATCCGCCGGCCAGAGCCGCAAACGGGCTCAGGCAGAACACCGTCATCCCCGCGCACGCGCCCAGCGTCACAAGCATGCGGAACCGGAACACCGCAAACATGTTCTTCGTGATGTTGCGGACCATTCCTATCGCGCCCACCGCCCAGCGCACGCGCACCAATTCGCGTCCAAATGCCACGCGCTGCCGGTAACCCTGCCGCTTCACCTCAAAACCCAGCCGCAGGTCTTCCAGTACTTCCATGCGTAAAGACTCAAACCCGCCCAGCTTGCGGTAAACATCCGTGCGAATCAGATTAAACGCGCCCACGCCCAGAGACTCCTTCGTGCCCTCAATCGGAATCCGCCAGAACCGCGAGAATAGTGCCGACACGCCCTGGAAGAACGCAATCATCGCGCGCTCGCCAAAGCTCTTCAGTATCAGCGTGGGGAAAATAACAACATGGTCGGCCTGCTCGTTCTCCGCAAAGTTGATCGCGCGCAGCAGCGTGTCCTTCGCAAACAGAACGTCGCCATCGGTAAACAGGAGCCAAGGGGCCGTCGCCTGCCGCGCCGCCACCGCCATCGCATGCGTCTTACCCATCCAGCCTTCAGGCAGTTCCGTCACATGCAGCACGATCAGCATCTTGCCCTGCGCCGCCGCATCCGTTGCCACGCGGTCCATAATCGCGCCTGTCTTATCGGTCGACCGGTCATCCACGGCAAAAATCTCCGCACGCACGCCCTCCAGCGCCAGCAGCGACCTTAGCATCGCCTCAATGTCCGCCGCCTCATTCTTCGCTGGAACAATCACCGCAATCCGGCGCGGCTCGCCCTGCGCCTGTCCATACTTCGCATCTAGCACATCGGGAATGCCCGGCAGCTTCCTCAACGCGACAGCCGTGCTCGCCACCCAGAGCAATGCGACCGCCCACGCGGTTATGCCAAGCGCGATCAGCATCAGTCGAGCGCCTGTACAACGCCGCGTCCCAACAACGCTTCGACTTTGTCAATCAGGGCGCGGTCGGCGGCAATCTTCATCTCCATCGGCTCGAGCACTACACAGAACTCGCCCGCCTGTTCCAGATTCAGCATGAGCTTCCCTGGGCCGGGCGCGGACGCAATCATATCCTTCAGCTCCGCCAACGACGCTTCGCTCACGTGCTCCAGAGGCACGCGAATCCGCACATTCTGCGGCAGCCGCACCCTCACATCTTCCAGCGCCGCAATCGACGACACCGCCAGCTTCGGCGCCGCATCTTCCTCCGCGCGCAACTGCCCGCGCACCAGAACCGGGACCTCAATCTTCAAACTCTCCGCTAGCCGCTCATAGTCTTTCGGAAAGCAGATCAGGTCAATCTTTCCCACCGTGTCTTCCAGTGCGGCCTGCGCGTACAGCTCGCCCGACCGCTTCGATTTCGCCACCTTCAATCCCACGATCACTCCCGCAATCGCAATCTCATTCTCCAAATCAGTCTGCCCCCGCCGTCCCGTTGAAGGCGCGACCTTCATCTCCAGCGCCGTCGCCGTGTCCACTGCGCCCGGCAGGTTCCTCAGCTTCTCGGCATACTTGTCCAGCGGATGCCCGGATACAAAGAACCCCAGGACCTCTTTCTCCGACTGCAACCGCAGGTTCTCGTCCCAGTCCGGAATACTCGGCAGCTCATCCGCCTTCGCCGCCACCGGTTGGTCGTCAAAAATTCCGAACAGTCCCGCTTGGCCTGCTGCCTGGTCGCGCTGCGCCTTCTGCGCGCGCTCCATCGCCTTGTCTACTGAGGCCAGCAGCTGTGACCGCCGCCCGAAGGAGTCCAGCGCGCCAGCCTTGATCAGCGACTCCAGCACGCGCTTATTCATCAGCCGCAGGTCCACCTTCTCGCAAAACTCCCAGAACGACGCAAAAGTCTTGCCCTCCGCCTTCAGCTTCGCACGCGCCGCCAGGATCGAGTCAATCGCATTGCGCCCAACATTCTTGATCGCCGTCAACCCAAACCGGATCGCCTTGCCGTGCGGCGTAAAGTCGGCGTCGCTGAACAGCACATTCGGAGGCTCCACCGGGATCCCCAGTTCCCGGCACTCCTTGATGTACTTCACCACGTTCTCCGGCTTTGAGATTTCCGAGGTCAGCAGCGCTGCCATAAACTCCACCGGATAATGCGTCTTCAGGTACGCAGTGTGGTACGCCAGCAGCGCATACGCCGCAGAGTGCGACTTGTTAAAGCCGTACCCCGCAAACTGCTCCATCAGGTCAAAAATGCGGACCACCTTGTCCTTCTGAAACCCGCGCTCCACAGCACCTGTAACAAATCGGTCGCGCTGCTTCGCCATCTCTGCCGGGTCTTTCTTGCCCATCGCCCGCCGCAGCAGGTCCGCTTCGCCCAGCGAGTACCCCGCCAGCACGTTCGCAATCTGCATGACCTGTTCCTGATACACAATTACGCCCAGCGTCTCTTTCAGAAGCGTCTCCAGCGAAGGAAGCTCGTACTCCACCTTCTTGCGGCCCCACTTGCGCTCGATGAAGTCGTCAATCATGCCGCCCTGGATCGGGCCCGGCCGGTACAGTGCATTCAAGGCAGTCAGATCCTCGACAGTCGTAGGCTTGTAGCGCCGCAGCACATCGCGCATCCCACCCGACTCAAACTGGAATACGCCCGACGTCAGCGCCCGGTGAAATACCTGCTGATACGTCTCCTGGTCGTCCAGCGGAACCAGCTCCATGTCCAGCTCATCGCCCTGGTTCTTCCTGATCAGCTTCAGGCAATCATCGATCACCGTCAGCGTCGTCAGGCCCAGAAAGTCCATCTTGAGGAGGCCCATCTTCTCAACCGCCTTCATGTCGTAGGCGGTCACAATTTCATCGTTCTTGCTGCGCGCCACCGGCACCAGGTCGGTCAGCGGACGCGGCGCAATCACCACGCCCGCAGCATGCACGCCCGCCCCGCGCACCAGGCCTTCCAGCTTCTTCGCTGTGTCGATCAGCTCGCGAATCTGCGTGTTGCCGTCATACGCCTCCTGCAGCTGCGGCGAGTCCTTCAGCGCCTCTTCAATCGTCACGCCAATCGTCGTCGGAACCAGCTTCGCAATCCGGTCCACGTCGCCATATGGCATGTCCAGCGCGCGCCCCACGTCCTTAATCGCCGCTTTCGCCGCCATCGTATTGAACGTGATGATCTGCGCCACCTGCTCGCGTCCATACTTGCGCGTGACGTATTCGATCACCTCGCCGCGGCGGTTCATGTCAAAGTCAATATCGATGTCCGGCATAGACACGCGCTCCGGATTCAGGAACCGCTCAAACAGCAGCGCGTTCTGCAGCGGATCGATGTCCGTAATCTCCATCACATAGCTCACCAGCGATCCCGCCGCCGAGCCGCGTCCCGGCCCCACTGGAATCTCGTGCTCCCGCGCATAACGGATAAAGTCCCACACAATCAGGAAGTATCCCGGGAACTTCATCTGCTTGATGATCTCGATCTCGCGCTCCAGCCGCGCCTCGTACTCACTAATCGGGTTCCGCAGCAGCCCGCGCTCCTGCAGGTGCTTGATCGACGTGTCCAGCCGCTTCCGGTAGCCCCTGCGGCAGATCATCTCAAAGTAGCTGTCAATCGTGTGCCCCTCCGGCACCGCAAACTCCGGAAAGGGATTCTCCACCTTGTTCAATCTCAGCGAGCACCGCTCCGCAAACTGCATCGTGCGGCTCACCACCTCTGGAGCGTGGGGGAACAACTTCTCCATCTCCGCCGCAGACTTCACATAGAACTGATCCGAGTCAAACTTGAACCGTTTTGGGTCATGAATCGACCCCGCTGTCTGCACGCACAGCAGCACCTCGTGCGCATGCGAGTCGTCCTCGCAGAGATAGTGGCTGTCATTCGTCGCCACCAGCGGGATCTCCAGCTCTTTTTCTAGCCTGAACAGGTCTGCATGGATCTTTTTCTCCAGCTCCAGTCCCTGGTCCTGGATCTCAAAGAAGAAATTTCCGCGCCCAAAGATGTCCTGGTACTGCCCCGCCGTCGCCTTCGCCGCCTCGTAGTTGCCGGCCATCAGATTCTCGCACAGCTCGCCCGCCAGGCAACCCGAAAAACCAATCAACCCCTCGGCATGCTCTGCCAGGTATTTCTTGCTCACCCTCGGCTTACGGTAGAAGCCGTGCAGCGAAGCCTCCGAAGTAATCCGCACCAGATTGCGGTATCCCTCTTCGTTCTCCGCCAGCACCAGCAGGTGGTTGTAGTCATCGCCCTGCGGGTCCGCGCGATGATCGTCTTTCTTGCAGATATACAGCTCGCAGCCCAGAATCGGCTTAATGCCCTTCTGCTTCGCTGCCTCAAAAAAGTGCACCGCGCCGTAAATGTTGCCGTGGTCGGTGATGGCCACGGCCTTCTGACCAATGCTGGACACTCGGTCCACAAGCTTCTCCACGTCGCAAGCGCCGTCCAGCAGTGAGTAGTCCGTATGCAGATGAAGGTGGGTAAATTCAGCCATGATGATGGCTTAATTCTAGTCTTCGCCGTCGCACAACAAAACGCGCCTCTCGCGTGGAAAAGCCGGGACAAAACTCCGCCGCTGTCGGCGATTCGCTGACCGGACTTGAGCTGGCCGCTTTCTAGCCGACCCTTTTCAGCTGTCTTTCGTGTACAACATGTCCTTCATCGCCCTGCGGCGTGCGGCGTCCCGCTCGCGATCGCCTGTGGCCAAGCTGGTCGCACCATTGGCCTCTTCGGCTTCCGGCTCGCTGCACGACGGGCAGCGGTTCGCAAATCCCGGCTTGTCAGGTCGCAGCTCAAACTCCTCCGAACAAATCACACAGACTTTAATAGGAAAAGGCATTGCAATTAACTCCATTCAACAAAACAACAGATTCTCAATTCCATCGATCCCCCGCAACCCAACCCCACGGCCCTTTCCACGACCAGCGGGAGTGGTCGTGCGAAACACAGTTGCCGGGACGGCCAGCCCTCAAGCCATCAGCTTCAGCAGGTCTTTATAGCTTTCGCTGATGCTTTTAAATGGATGCCCGTAGGTGTCGTCCTGTTCCACAAAATAGTGCTCGATTTCCAGCCGCTCGCCTTCGGCCAAAATCGGCCTCCAGTCAATCGAGCCTTTACCCACCGGGACGAAGTGCGCGGACGACGGCCCCATGTCATATGAAATCGGGAACCCCGGCTTCCGGTCCTTCAAATGCAGCATGCGGATGCGCTTGCCCATTCTCTCCATCATTCTGAGCGGATCGTGCCCCGCCTGCACCGCCCAATAGCAATCCAGCTCAAAAAACACCAATTCGGGATCTGTCTCTGCCACCAGGATTTCGTATCCAGTCTTGCCGCCGCCGTAGTCCGCAAATTCGTAGTTGTGGTTGTGGAACGCAAACCGCATCCCCAGGGCCTGCGCGCGCTTCCCAAATTCGTTGAGTTGCTTCGCCGCCGCGTGAAATCCCTCCAGCGTCCACATCGAGTGCGGAATCATCGGGCACACCACCCACTTCAGCCCAAGCTGGTTCGCATACGGCAGTTGTTGCACCAGTGTGTCGTAATCAAAGTGTCCGCTCGGCACAGCCAGCCCCGCCTGCTGGATCATGTACTGTAACTGTGCTGCTGGATACGTATAGATCCCGCCGTACGTCTCCACTTCTTGGTACCCGATCTTCCGGATCTTTGCGAGTGTCTCAGGCAGGTTCTTCTCCGCCACTTGCCGGACTGTATAAAGCTGCACGCCCAGCGGAATCCGCACCAAGCCCCAAACCCTGTTGTCGTTAAGAGCCAGCGCACATGCGAGCGCCGCCGAAGACTTCAGAAAATCTCTGCGGGAAGTCATGACAACTTCATCTTACGCAATCGGTTCGCTGGCTGTCGCGCACGCCTTCACAAGCCGCCCCACGGCATACGCCGTCTGCCGCAGCTCTTCGTCGCGGGTCAGGCAGTCAGGACACAGCCTCAACCACTCCCCGCGCGCATCGCAGTCGATTCCCTCTTCCGCCAACCGATTCACGATTTCGCGCGCATCCTTCATTCGGACCGCTAGGAATGCCCCATGCCGCGCATCGCCGCCCGTCACATCGTCTACGCCGGCCTCCGCAAGATGGCCGCGCAGACTCCGCAGTTGCCGCAGCCCATATTCCCGTAATCGGTCTATGCCCATTGCCAACGTAAATTCCTGCCCGCTGCGCGCCTGGTACCACGTCAGCACTGGCGGAGTGCCCTCCAGAAACGCATCTCCGCCCGCCTTCAGCCGGATGGCCTCAGTCCGGTCAAAAGCCATGGGCTCGGCCTTCGCAAACCATCCCGTGTCCAGCGGACGCAGCCCGCTCTCCAGCACCGCCGGTGAAACATATAGGTACCCTGCGCCTGGCCCGCCACGCAGATATTTGTAACTGCCGCCGATCATAAAATCCGCCCCCATCGCCCGCACATCCACCGGAACCACACCCACCGCGTGATATGCATCCACCAGCAGCCGCGCTCCGTGCGCATGGCACGTCTCAGCCAGCCGCCCCAGATCTTCGACAATCTGCGCCGTCTGGTACATCACCTGCGACACCACCACCAGGTCCGCACCGCGCTCAGCTTCCGCCATCAGGGCTTCCATGCCAAACTCGCCCCGCGCGTCCGGCTCAACCCAGCACACCTCGGCTCGCCTCAGCGCCGCATACTGCTTCAAAATCACGTCCGTCGAATCGAACTCTCCCCGCGTCGCCACCACCCGCGGCCTTTCGCCCAGCGCGTTCAACACCGCCCGCAGCGCCTGCCCCGCCGCTGTCTTGGGAACCACGCAGTCCGGCCGCTCCGCGCCGATCAGTCGCGCTATCCTCCGCCGGAAGGCCTCGCGTTCGGTCAGCCAGTCGTCCCACGCCTCGCCCATTTTGCTGTACCAGAGCGCTGCGCCCTCCGCCACATCCTCTGCCATCGCATCCAGCGGACGCCCCAGAGAGTGGTTCGCCATGTATACCCGCTCCGTCGCCAGCACCCTCGAGAACAGCGGCGCGATATGGCGCGCAATCTCCTCTTCGTTTAGCGGCTCTGCTCCCAGCCCCGCAACTGCCTCTCTCACTGTCTTTGCCGTGTTCATCGCTGCTTCAACCCCGTCCGAACCGCGAGCAACTCAGGAAAGAACTCCAGATCCAGCGCCTGCCGCAGAAATCCTACGCCCGACG
>Ga0335074_10001877_pt1 | contig 28509 bp, 24 predicted proteins | sample Lox_Sample_23_FD_206715 | JGI IMG/M metagenome (GOLD analysis project Ga0335074, IMG submission 206715) | Soil microbial communities from Loxahatchee National Wildlife Refuge, Florida, United States - Lox_Sample_2.3 | ecosystem: Environmental > Terrestrial > Soil > Wetlands | place: USA... | reverse complement strand
CGCCTCGCTGGTAGTCCTTCCGTGTCGGCTCGACGGGCGGCGTTGCGGGGCGGTAGTGGAATTCGACACAGAGGCCATTGAGGGTACCGAGATCGCCGAGAAACATTATGCAGCCCAACAGGATAGCAGAAGCGCCGCTGGCCGCGACTCAACAGCATTGCCCTGGAGGATGCCCTGCGACGGGTCGTTGTAAAAATAACCTCACCGATCTCTGTTTCTCTCGGCGGTTTCTGTGTCGATTCCAGACCGAAGCGGTCGGCGTCTGCCCGGGCATGGCACCCGCCGGCTCACAACCCCATCTCCGCCGCGCGGTGACGGTATTGCAGCGCCACCAGCGCGGCCTTGACCGGACGCATCAGCCCGATTGCGGCCGGCACCGTGACCAGCGGCCAGAGCACGACGTGCACCCAGAGCGGCGGGTTGAACGTGAATTCAACCCAGAAAGCCGCCGCGACCACCAGCGCCCCGAGTACCAGGATCACTCCGACGTTCGCGCCATCGCCGGCATCGTGGCCTTTGAGGTCGAGGTCGCAGACCGGACAGCGCTCGCGCACTGTCAGCACACCGTCGAACAGCTTTCCCTGCCCGCACCGGGGGCAGCGGCACTGGAGGGCCGCCGCTAGCAGCGACACCGACTCAGGGGCCGGCAACGACAGAGCTGGCGCCCCACCAATAGACGCAGGTGAACAGGAACAGCCACACCACATCGACGAAATGCCAGTACCATGCCGCCGCCTCGAAGCCGAAATGGCGCGTCGGCGTGAACTGCCCGGCTCTGGCCCGGAACCAGCAGACGGCCAGGAACGTGGTGCCGACGATGACGTGGAAGCCGTGAAAGCCGGTGGCCAGGAAGAAGACCGACGGATACACGCCGCCGCCCGAGAACTTGAACGGCGAATGGGTGTACTCCCAAAGCTGCGTGCAGGTGAACGCCACCCCGAGCACGATGGTCAGCCCGAGGCCGGTGAGCATCCCCTTGCGGTCGTCCTCGATCAGGCAGTGATGCGCCCAGGTGATCGTGGTGCCCGAGAGCAGCAGGATCATCGTCATCAGGATGGCGAAGTGGAACGGGTCGGGCGTGTGGATGTTTGGGGGCGGCCAGATCGGGTGGGCAAGCCCGGCGACGTTCTCGGGGAACAGAGCGAAGTTAAAGAATGACCAGAAGAAGGCGACGAAGAACATCACCTCGCTTGTGATGAAGAACAGCATGCCGTAACGAAGGCCTAGTCGCACGACCGGGGTGTATATCCCTGGGGTGCGGCTTTCGCGCACCACGTCGCGCCACCAGAGGAACATCACGGTGAAGACGATCAGTGCGCCGATCGTGATCACGATGTAGTCGCCGTAATGCGCGGCGAGGATGATGCCGAGCACGATCAGGAACCCGCCGAGCGCGCCGACGATCGGCCACGGGCTGGGATCGACCAGGTGGTACGGCTGCTTCAGGCCGGAACTCTCGATGATGGTGGCGCCGTGCGCGTGCTCGCTCATGCCTCGTGACCAGAATGCAGCGCCGGGGAAGCCGCCCCGGCCCGGAGTCGGGGCGCATCATCCGCAAAATGCCCCCTGGTTCAAGGGGCAGGGTCGCGGTGATCGAAAGTCGGGGATGCTTGGTGACGGGTCAGGATTGTCGCCGAAGCGGCGGCGCGCTCGGAGCGGCCTCTCCGAAAGGCAGAGTTATTGAGATGTCGTATTCTCGGGTGCCGTCGGGTGCGAGACGTGGGCGGTGTGACGAAGGTTCCTCATGCCGCCAGCAGACGGTGGTGCAAAAAATCAATGAAGGCCTTGAGCGCCAGCGGCAACTGGCGCCGACTGGGATAGTAGATATAGTAACCGTGAAAGGGCAGCGCCCAGTCCTCCAGTAGCGGCACCAAACGGCCTTGCGCGATAAAGTGCGCGATACGGTCTTCCGGCAAATAGGCGATCCCGATGCCCTCCCGAGCGGCGCGCGCAACGAGCTCGAAACTGCTAGTCACGATCGAGCCCTCCGGAGTCACTTCTACTTTCTCGCCGTCCTTCTCGAAATTCCAATGCAATACGGCACCGGTGGTCAGACGAAAGGGAATGCAGTTGTGCCGCTGCAGATCCATCGGCACCACCGGGTGCGGGTGGTGGGAAAGGTACTCCGGCGAGGCGACGGCGATCAGGCGGGACAGCGGCGAAACACGAACCGCGATCATATCCTGGGCGATCCGGTGGTATGGTCGGATGCCCGCGTCGAAATGACCGGCAACAATGTCGGTGACGCTGTCGTCAACGGTGATATCGAGTTTGATGTCCGAATAGGCAGCGTGAAACGCCCCGAGACTGGGACCGATCACCAGCCCCACTGCAACGCTGGACACATTCAGGCGCAGCGTGCCGGCGGGGCGATCGCGGAACGGGTTGACAGCCTCCATCGCCGAGTCGAGCTGTTCGAGCGCGGGTCTGATCTGCCCGAGCAAACGCTCGCCCGCTTCTGTCAGGGCGAGGCTACGCGTGGTCCGATTAAGCAGTCGCACGCCCAGCCGTTCCTCCAGGGTTCGCATGGTCTGGCTGAGCGCCGAGACCGAAACGCCCAACGCAACAGCAGCCTTGGCAAAACTGCCATGTTCAGCGATCGCAGCAAAGTTACTGAGCCCGGCGAAGTCGGTTCCTCGCATTGTCAATGCCTGTTCACGAACAAATCACGATCGACTGTTACACTCCGGCACCATCGCGATCGACATAGGCGCTGACTGGCTCGCATTCGACGCCTGCGTCGAAAACCACTGGTCTCAGAATGTAACAGACCGTATTATTTAGCGCAGACGAATGGGCCATTCATGCGGATGTGGCTACTTGAACATGAAGATCAAGTCCAATTTAGCCCCCGTCCATAAAGAGGAGCGTCGTTCATGAAAGTCCAGCTCTTGGCAACCATTGCCGCCGTAGCCGTCGTAGGAGGCTGCGCCTACGATCCGCCTCTCGCAGACGCGATCCCTCAGACGACGAACGAGTGCGTTCAGTCCGCCGGCGGGATCTGCACTGCTGACAAGTGGATGGCCGAGCGGGATCAAAACGCGGCGCGGTACTACGGGGAGACCCTGCAGCCGGCTCAGCCATCGCCGGCAACCGCGTCGGCTCGCCCGGCACAGCCCCCGAGTTGAACCGGAAACTCCGCATCTCGACAGTCGCCGGCGCCCTTCATCTTTAAGGCGTCGGCGTGCCTGTTACGTGCGGCGGTCGGATTCAGCTGGAATAGTCCGCCTGCCGATCAGAAGGCGGCGCTCGCCAGCGCGCTCCAGCGTTACACCGTGCCGAACTGCGATGATGGTGCCGCCCGTGCGCGTGTAGCTCGTGCCTCGTGACCAGGGTACAGCGCCGGGGAAGCCACCCCAGCCCGGAGTTGCGGCGCATCATCCGCAAAATGCCCCCTGGTTCAAGGGGCAGGGTCGATCAGGAAGGAGGTTTAAGGTCAGCCATCGCGGCAGGGCGGTGGCCCACAGTACCAGCGAAGCGGCGAACGGCTTCCGCGCCGACGTTGTCGTGGCACCGGACCACGACTGGCCGCTCCGACGGGAGATTTGCTTACATCCTTGGCATGAATGAGCAGAAACACGGCAGGTCATCGTGCCGGGTCACTTCGGCGCGCTACATCCACGGCTGTTTTGGCTGGAAATCGATCGCTGTTGATGATGCGGGAGAGCTTGGCACACGCATTGCTGGATATCCGTCCGGAAACGCTCCGCCGGGAGGCTGACGACCTGAACGAAAGGCATCGGCCCGCTTGGAGTTGAGTGATTGTTGCGTGGTCACAAGGTCGTTCATCCAACTCCACGGGTGCTGGTATCCCGACTGCCGTGCGGTATTGCCGTCGAAGTTCGCCGCCTATCGGCGTATCATTCCACTTTTAGAATCGGATCCTGGATCGTGCCGATATCATCGCGCGCGACCACGAGCGCGATCAGGCCTTGCGCGTAACGGCCGTGCCTGCGGCACCAACACGGGAGCATGAAAAATATGACTGGCTTCGGATGCAGACGGCTGGCCGCGGCGGCGGCACTTGGTGCGGCCGTATGGGCTCTGGCCATGCCGCCAGGCGCGCTGGCCGAGCCCCCGCTGTCTATCCGCTCAGCGGCAATGCCGCTCCGATCGGGCATGACGCTCAGATGGCGCTCGAGACGGAAGCCGACATCATCAATGGCCATGACAACATACCGATGTTGCTCGGCCAGGGTGGGGGTTTGCCCAGGTTGGGCGGCGCGAAGATCAAGCTGGTCTTCGCCGACAGCCAGAACAATCCGCAGATCGCCCGCACCGAGACCGAGCGGTTGATTACCCAGGACCACGTCATTGCCGTCATCGGCAGCTACACGAGTGCGACCGCGGTTACTATCAGCCAGATCTGCAACCGCTACCAGATCCCTTATATTTCAGCAGAAAATTCTGCTCCCAGCCTGAACCAGCAGGGTCTTGCCTGGTTCTTCCGACCCTCGCCGACCGACAACGACTTCTCGGCCGCGATGTTCGATTTCTTCCGCGGAATTGGTAAACAGACCGGGCGGCCTGTGCATACAGTTGCAATTATTCACGAAAACTCGGTGTTCGGTACGGACAGCTCGCGCATCCAGTCGGGCCTTGCGGCCAAGGCGGGCATCAAGGTGCTTGCCGACATCTCCTATCAGGCAAGCACTCCTTCGCTCTCGGTCGAGGCTGAACGGCTGAAGGCGGCGAACGCCGACGTGGTGCTGCCTTCCTCGTACACCAGCGATGCCATCCTGCTTATGCGAGCGATGCACGATGCCGGCTACACGCCGAAGGCGATTGTCGCGCAGGATGCCGGATTCATCGACCCGGCCTTCCTCAAGGCAGTTGGTCCGCTGGCCGAGGGCGTGATGACGCGGTCGAGCTTCGCCCTCGACGCCACCAAGACGCGTCCGGCAATTCCGAAAGTCAACGCGCTGGTCAAGGCCCATGACGACGGCAAAGACCTGACCGACATGACGGCGCGCGAGGTGACGGCGTTGCAGGTGCTCGCGGACGCCATCAACCGTGCCGGCTCGACCAAGAACACCGAATTGCAGGCGGCGCTCAAGGTGACCGACATACCGGGCAACCAGACCATCATGCCGTGGGTCGGGATCAAGTTCGATTCCACGGGCCAGAACACCGAAGGCAACCCGGTGATCCAGCAATATCAGCACGGCCAGTGGCACACCATTTTCCCGCTCGATGTTGCCACGGCGCCGGCGATCTGGAACGTCGGGGAGTGACGGTCGGGGCAGGGAGGGCGTGACCGCCGCGATCGTCCTCCAGGTGGCCATCGGCGGCCTGCTGATGGGGCTTATTTATGCGTTGGTGGCGGCGGGGCTGTCTCTTATCTTCGGGCTGATGGATGTGGTGAACTTTGCCCATGGCGAGCTTCTCATGCTCGCTATGTACGCGACGTTCACGATTCACCAGGCTCTGGGCCTCGACCCGCTGGTGCAACTGCCACTGATCGCGCTGCTGCTGTTCGGCGCCGGCGCGGCGATCTATCGCGGCCTGATTGCCCGCTCGCTCGCGGTGCGATTCAACACGGGCATGGTGCAGGTCTTTGTCACCTTCGGCCTGTCGATCTTTCTTGTTGGGGCCGCCCAACTGGTGTTCGGGAGTGATTTCCGCGCCATCAGCGATGGCGTCCTGAGCAACCGCACTGTCGCCATCGGCCAGGTCGTGCTGCCGCTGGCGCAGGTGGCGGCCGGGTTGATCTGCCTGCTGGCGTTTGCAGCACTGGTGCTGATATCGCGCACCGAATTTGGCCGCGCGCTGGAGGCGACGCGAGAGGACCGCGAGGCAGTCGCCCTGATCGGCATCGACCGCGACAAGGTCTTCAGCGTCGGCTGGGGCATCGGCGGTGCGGCGGTCGGAATCGCCGGGGTTATGCTGTCAAACTTTTACTATATCTCGCCGACAGTCGGCAGCAACTTCGCGCTTATCGCCTATGTGACGGTGGCACTTGGCGGTTTCGGGTCGCTGCCCGGGGCGCTGATCGCCGGTGTGCTGGTTGGGCTCGTGGAGGCGCTGACGGCGCTCGTCATGGACCCGTCGCTCAAGCAGGTGGGTATTTTCGCGATCTACGTCCTGGTCCTGATGTTTCGACCCCGTGGCTTGTTTGGACGGCTATGAGGCGGCCCGGCACTTCCAACGTCATTATCCGCCGTCGTCGGCGCGAGCTGGTCGTCGGCGCCATTCTGCTGGTGCTGTTCGTTCTGCTGCCGCTGCCGATCGGCAACACCTATCTGCGCGGGCTGATCGTGCTGACGCTGCTCTATGCGGGTCTGTCCCAGGGATGGAACATCCTTGGCGGGTACTGCGGCCAGATCTCGCTGGGCCATGCTCTGTATTTTGGTATTGGCGCCTATACGTCGGCCATGCTGTTCACCGTGCTGGGTGTTCCGCCGACGCTTGGCATGTTCGCCGGCGGAATACTGGCGGGACTGGCCGCGCTGCTGGTGGGGTGGCCCTGTTTCCGACTGAGCGGGCATTATTACGCGATCGCGACACTCGTTGTCGGCATGACGGCGCTGCTGCTGGTGCAGAATTGGGACTTCGTGAACGCGGCCATGGGGATTACGATTCCGTTCCGCGCCGACAGTTGGAGCGACCTTGAATTCCGCGTGGCGGTGCTGCCATTCCACTATGTGATGCTCGCCTATGCCGCGGTGGCGTGGCTGATTGCCTGGGTCGTCGAGGGTTCGCGCTGGGGGTTCTACTGGCGTGCGGTCAAGGACGATGCGACAGCGGCGCGCAGCCTGGCGGTGCGTGTTTTCCCAAGCAAGATGGCGGCCGCGGCGATCAGCGGTTTCATCACCGGCGTCGGCGGTGCGCTCTATTCGCAATATGTCGGCTTCATCGATCCCGACAGCACACTGGGCCTTTCGCTGTCCGTACTGATCGCGCTGCCGGCGGTGGTGGGGGGTGTCGGCACGCTGTGGGGTCCGCTGCTTGGCGCCGCGGTGCTGATCCCGGTGCAGCAATTATCGATCGCCTGGCTCGGCAGTGCCGGCAACGGCATCGATCTCATGATCTACGGCATGCTGATCATCGCCCTTGCGTTGGCGCGGCCGCAAGGGCTGGTCAGCCTGCTTGGCGTGCGCAGCCAGGCGGGAGGCGAGGTCGCGGAAAGTGCCTGACGCCATCCTCCAGGTCCGATCGGTAAGCAAATCGTTTGGCAGCGTGGCCGCGAACGTAGAAATCACGTTCGATGTCGCGCGCGGAGAGATCCTTGGCCTGATCGGGCCGAACGGTGCGGGCAAGAGCAGCCTGTTCAACAGCATTGCCGGCGCAGACACACCTGACAAAGGCGACATCCTGCTGGAGGGGCGCCGGATCTCCGGTCTGGGCCCGGTCGCCTGCACGCGACTCGGGATCGGTCGCACCTTCCAGGTAGTTCGCAGTTTCGATTCCATGACGGTGCTGGAGAACGTCATGGTCGGGGCCTTCGCGCGAGTCACACGCGCGCGCCACGCGATGGCGCGGGCCCTGGAGGTGATCGAATTCTGTGGTCTGGCCGGCCGCGCAGACGTACCCGCTCATGCGCTGACCCCGCCGGAGAAGCGCCGGCTCGAGGTCGCGCGCGCACTGGCGACACAGCCGCGCATCCTGCTGCTGGACGAGATGCTCACCGGACTGACGCCCACGGAAGCCCAGGCCGGCATGCAATTGGTGCGCGACGTGCGCGCCCGCGGTGTCACCATCGTCATGGTCGAGCACGTTATGGAGGTGCTGCTGCCTCTTATCGATCGTGCTGTGGTGCTGCATCTCGGCCGCAAGCTGCGGGAAGGAAGCCCCCAGGACATGGTGCGCGATCCGGAGGTGATCCGGGCCTATCTCGGTGAGCGCTACGTTGCCTGAGCCGCAGCCGCTGCTGCGCGTCCGCGGGCTGACGGCGGCCTATCGCGGCTTACGAGCGCTGCACGGCGTGGACCTCGATGTCATGACGAGCGAGATCGTCGCCGTGGTGGGTGCCAACGGTGCCGGTAAAAGCACGTTGCTGCGGTGCATCGCCGGGCAGATGGCGATCGGCGGCGAGGTGGCATTCGACGGCAAGACCCTGGCACGCGTGCCGGCGCATCAGGTCAACCGGATGGGCATCGGACTGGTGCCCGAGGGTCGCCGGCTGTTCCCCCGCCTGTCGGTCGAGGACAACCTGCGGCTGGGCGCGTATGCGAAGCGCGGACCCGACAGGTTTCGCCCGCTGGAATTCGTGTTCGAACTCTTCCCGCAACTGGCGGAACGCCTGTCGCAGCAGGCGCAGACGCTGTCCGGCGGCGAGCAACAGATGCTGGCGATCGGGCGTGCCCTGATGACGACGCCGCGGTTGCTGATGTTGGACGAACCGAGCCAAGGGATCATGCCACGCCTGGTCGATGACAAACTGGCCGCGGTGCAGCGGATACGCGGGCTCGGCGTGACGATCCTGATTGTCGAGCAGCGACTGAACGAGACGCTGGAGATCGCGGATCGTGCCTATGTGCTGCAGACCGGGCGAGTGGTCATGAGCGGTCCGGCGGCGGAGGTTGCGGGTGATCCTGAAGTGCGGCGTGCCTATCTTGGCATGTAATACCAAGCGCCCGAAAGAATGACGCTCTACCGCCGTGCTGGCGTGCCGGAACTGTCGGGAGATGGCCGGCACAAGGCCGGCCATGACGATGTTGAAGGCCGGCCATGACGCGCGGGCAGCGAGTGCCGGAGAGTCGATCGTTCGGGCGGTTGGTATTACGTGCCGACGATCACCTCGATCGGCCTTTCGGCATCGGTCACGGCCAGAGGCGCGGTGCCAGCCGCATCGCCATCAGCCTGTGCCGGAATGCTGTCGTTGCCGATGAACTCGACCGAACGCGCCCGAATCCGCCGCAACCCGCACCCGTTGGCCAGCAGATCGAACGGCAGTTTCGCGCCGTAGAGCAGGGCGGCACCGGGTCCGGTGTGGTCGAACAGCACCACCGAGAACCCCGGCTCGCCCGGCCGCGCCTCGGGTGCCAGCAGGTAACGCCCGCCGTACAGCCGGCCTTTGCTCACGATTACGCTGGCCGCCTCGGTCTCGGCGCCGTCCAGCCGCAGGCGCACCGGCAGGAAGCCGTAGCGGGCCAGCTCGCGGACGGTCTGCAGCACGTAGGCGGCGCGCCCGCAATGGCGTTTCAGCCGGGCCGACAACCGATGCACGACATGGGCGTCGAACCCCACGCCGAACATCTGGACGAACAACCGGGACCGCTCGGCGCCGCGCGCCAGCCCCGGCCAGATCGTCCGGGTCCGCCCGAAGGCCAGCGCCGAGGCCACCGCCGTCGGGGCGAACGGCAGGGCCAATTCATGCGCCAGCACATTCGCCGTCCCGAGCGGGATCACCCCGAGGCGGGCGCCGCTATCCATCAGCCCGTTCGCGACCTCGGCGATCGTCCCGTCGCCGCCCGCCGCCACCACCAACCCGGCGCCTCGGGACGCGGCGGCGCGGGCGAACGCCTCGGCATCGCCGGCGCGTTGGGTCTTTGCGACTTCGATGCGAATCCCGTTCGCCACCATGACGTCCAGCACGCGCCAAAGAAGCTGAGCCCGCCGCTGGCCGGCAACTGGGTTGAACACGATCAGCATGAGCGACGGCTACGAATCGGCGCGGTCAATCGGGACACAAGCGCCCCTTTTGCGGGCGGCGTGTGTCAGCGCGATGACGGTTCAGTGACGCAGAAATTACTTTCACTCGATCACGAAATATTTCCACCTGTCATCCAATCTTCACTGTTGCGACGCGGCCACACGCGTGTTGTGTGCCGCCGCGATGACCAACGCAAGCAAAACCGGCCTCCGACCGACGTATCGGAGCGTCTTCATCTCCGACACGCACCTCGGCACTCGCGGTTGCCGGAGCGATTTCCTGGCCAATTTCCTTAGCCGCACGACCTGTCATCACCTTTACTTGGTGGGCGACATCATCGACGGCTGGCGACTGCGCAAGTCCTGGTACTGGGACGAGCACCACGACGAGGTGCTGCGCCAGATCATCCGCCATGCCCGCGCCGGCACCTCTATCACCTATATCCCTGGCAACCACGACGAGATATTCCGTGCCTGGCTGCCGATGGGGCTGGAGATCGGCGGGATCAAGCTGCGCGCCGAAGCGGTGCACGTCACCGCCGCCGGGCGGCGGTTGCTGGTCACGCACGGCGACGAGTTCGACAGCGTGGTCCGCTATGCCAAGTTCCTCGCGCTGCTCGGCGACGGGGCGTACAACACGGCATTGACGCTCAACCGATGGTTCAACGCGATCCGCCGCCGGCTGGGCTATCCCTATTGGTCACTCTCGGCGTGGATGAAGCGGCAGGTGAAAGAGGCGGTGAAGGCGATTGACCGGTTCGAGAACGCGCTCGCCTCCGAAGCACGGAGGCGCGGCTTCGACGGCGTGGTCTGCGGCCACATCCACCACGCCGAGATGCGCGAGCTGTCGGGCGTGCTTTACATCAACGACGGCGACTGGGTGGAGAGCTGCACCGCCCTGGTCGAGCATCACGATGGGAGGTTGGAGCTGATCGATTGGGCCGCGCTCAACCGGCTGTCGTTCTTCGCCCCGCGCCAGACCAGGCTGCCGCAAGCTGCCTGACACCATATCCCCCATTGAGCTCCCCGGTTACGACGCGATGCTGCCGCCGGCGCCGTCGCATCGCATCCTGATCGTCACCGATGCGTGGTTCCCGCAGGTGAACGGCGTGGTGCGCACGCTCGCCACTGTGGCTGCGGAGCTGCGGGCGATGGGGCATGTCGTCGAGGTGATCGGCCCGGATCGCTTCCGCACCATCCCATGCCCGACCTATCCCGATATCCCGCTGTCTTTGCTGCCGCGGCGGCGGCTGGTCCGCATGATCGAGCAGTTTAATCCCGAAGCGCTGCACATCGCGACCGAAGGGCCGCTGGGCATGGCGGCGAGAAGCTGGGCAAAGCGCACGCGGTTTTCGTTCACGACCGCTTTCCACACGCGCTTCGCCGAATACATCAGGGCGCGCACCAGGGTTCCGGTGCGGCCGATCTATGCCTGGATGCGCCGCTTTCACGGCGCCGGGCGCGGCATGATGGTAGCGACCGAGAGCTTGCAGGACGAACTGATCGCGCGGGGGTTCCGCAACATCCTGCCGTGGTCTCGCGGCGTTGACCTCGACCTGTTCAAGCCGGAGCCTCGCGAGCAATGGGACCTGCCCCGACCGGTGTTCGTCTATGTGGGACGGGTCGCGGTCGAGAAGAACATCGGCGCCTTCCTCGACCTTGACCTGCCCGGCTCGAAGGTCGTGGTCGGCGGCGGACCGCAACTTGCCTCGCTGCGACGCGCCTATCCTGCCGTTCAGTTCACCGGGCCGCGTTATGGCGAAGCGCTCGCGCGGGCTTATGCCGGTTCGGACGTGTTCGTGTTTCCGAGCCTGACCGATACGTTCGGCCTGGTACTGCTGGAGGCGCTGGCCTGCGGCACGCCAGTCGCGGCGTTCCCGGTCACCGGACCGAAGGATGTGCTGGCCGGCGCGGCCGGCTTGGTGGGTGCGGTGAGCCCCGATCTGCGGGAGGCGGCGCTGCTGGCGTTGCGCGCCGACCGCGCCGCATGTCGGGCCCATGCCGAGCGGTTCAGTTGGCGCGCCTGCGCCGAGTTGTTTCTGTCGCACCTGGTGCCGATCGCGGCGGAGTAGTTGGGTTCGCCGTTTGGGGTGATGCTTCTCCGGTGGTGCTGGTCGCCGGGGGGATACAGAGGGCGACGAAGGTACGAAGATCACCAAATAGTTCTATAATGCTACGCGGCCGAAAGATTGACTCAGTCGTACGCCGTCATGGGGTGGCCGGCCGCGACGTGCGGGGTTCTATCCGGTCTGGCTCAGTACCGGGCTCGTGACGGCCTCGACAACCTCAGCTCCGCTCCGGTCGAAGCCTCGGTTCGAACGCAGCAATTGCTGCGTGTAAACATGCCGCACGTTGCCTGATGCCAGCGCCTCCGCCGAGGTGATTTCGATCAGCCCACCATCGCTCATCACGCCAATCCGATCGCAGAGATGCGCGATCACCGCCAGGTCATGACTCACCATCAGCATCGTCAGGCCGTGGTCGCGCCTCAGCCGCGCGAGCAAATTCAGAATCTCCGCCTGCACGGAAACATCGAGCGCCGACGTCGGTTCATCCAGCAACAGAATCCGCGGCTCGAGGATCAATGCCCGCGCGATCGCCACGCGTTGCCGCTGGCCGCCGGAAAGCTGATGCGGGTAGCGAAAGCGGTGCTCGCGCCCCAACCCCACCTCGACCAATGCGGAGGCAACACGGCGGTCGGCATGTCCCAGCCGGTGAATGGCAATCGGCATGCTCAGCGTCTGGTCCACGGTTTGGTTCGGGTGCAGGGAGCCGAACGGATCCTGGAACACCATCTGCACCATCTTGCGCGCGGCCCGGCTGCGGACGCGCGGCATGACCTGGCCCGCCAGCTCCACGCTGCCCTCGGCGTGCGTAATCAGCCCGGCGATCGCGCGCAGCACCGTGGATTTGCCGGAACCGGACTCGCCCACCAGGCCGAATGCGTCGCCCTCGTCGATTTGAAACGAAACGTCGCTGACCGCCTTGATCCGCCCGGCGCCGATCCCGTAGCTGACGCTAACGCGATCAATCACGATCACAGCGCCTCCTCCGCCCAGGCGGGGTCGCGTTGCAGTTGCGGCAGCTCGGCGCGCCGGCGTCCCAGTTCCGGTAGAGACGCCAACAGGCCGCGCGTGTAGGGGTGGCGGGCCTCGGCGAGCTCGCCGGCCATGCACGTTTCCACGACGCGACCTGCGTACATCACCAGCACGCGGTCGCAGAACGCGGAGACGAGATGAAGGTTGTGGCTGATCAGGATCAACCCCATGCCGCGCCGGCGCACCAGGTCGTCCATGATCGCCAGCACCTGCTCCTGCACGCCAACGTCCAGGGCCGAGGTCGGCTCATCTGCAATCAGCAGGTCCGGATCGGCGATCAGCATCATCGCGATCATCACGCGCTGGCCCATGCCGCCGGAGACCTGGTGCGGGTAGAGCGCGTAAACACGTTCCGGGTCGCGGATGCGCACAGCCTCGAGCATGTCCAGCGCCGCCATGCGCGCCTTCTTCATGCTGCTGCCGAAATGGCACCGGTGCGTCTCGGCGATCTGATGACCGACGCTCATCACCGGATCGAGCGAGTATTTGGGGTCCTGCAGCACCATGGCGATGCGTTTGCCGCGGAGCCGGCGGAAGCCACGTTCATTCAGCTTCAAGAGATCGATGTCTCCCAGCCGCATGACCTCGGCGGTGATGCGACCTGGCGCGGGCACCAGACCCATGATGGCGCGCCCCGTGGTTGACTTGCCTGAACCGGATTCGCCGACGATGCCGAGCCGCTCCCGCCCGAGCGTGAACGACACGTTGCGCACCGCGTGGGTGTCACCCTCGTCCCCGGGATAGACGACGCGCAGATTGCGCAGCGTCAGCAGCGGCGCTTCAGTCATGCCGAGCGGGCATCCGCCACGTCGCGCAAGCCGTCGCCGAGCAGGTTGAAGCCGAGACTGGCGATGAAGATGGCGAGTCCCGGAACCGTCGCCACCCACCACTGGTCCAGCAGCACATCGCGCCCGGTGGAAACCATCGCGCCCCATTCGGCTTGCGGCGGCTGCGCCCCAAGTCCCAAAAACCCAAGGCCGGCAGCCGTGAGAATCACACCGGCCATGTCGAGCGTCAGGCGAATGATGACAGACGGCAGGCAGAGCGGCAGGATCTGCGTGAGCAAGATGCGCAGGTGCGAGGCGCCCTGCAGCTCGGCGGCCTCGATGAATTCAGCGCGCCTCACCGTCAGCACCTCGGCACGAGCCAGGCGCGCATAGGGCGGCCACGTCGTCAGCGCGATGGCGATCACGGCGTTGTCGATCCCCGCCCCAAGCGCGGCCGCAAACGCGAACGCCAGCATTAGGCGCGGGAATGCCAGGAAGATGTCGGTGATGCGCATCAGGATCGAGTCGACCACGCCGCCAAAATAGCCGGCCGGAAGGCCGAGGCTGAGGCCGACCGGTACCACGATCAGCGAGACCAGAACCACGATCGTCAGCGTGACGCGGGCGCCGAACAGGATGCGGACCAGAATATCGCGGCCGAGTTCGTCAGTGCCGAATGGATGCGCCCACGAGGCAGGCTGCAGCCGATGCGCCAGCACCTGCATATTCGCCGTCGCGGGGTCGGCGACCAGCGGCGCAATGGCGGCCATCAGCACCAGCGCGAGCACCACGGCGAGCCCTGTCATCGCCAGCCCGTTGCGGCGAAACGCCAGCCAGGAACGATACCAGCCGCCAAGCCGCGCCTGGCGCCGACTGGCCGGCGCCGGGCTTAGCAGCCATCCGCGCCAGGCGAGGGTGGTACTCATCGTCGTTCCCGCGCGCGCGGATCGACCAGCGGATAGAGCAGGTCGGATAAGAGATTAAGGCCGATGTAAACGACCCCCACCAGCATGGTGCCGCCGATCACCGCATTGAGGTCGGCGTTGAACAACGAGTTCTTCATATACAGCCCGAGTCCCGGCCAGGCGAACACAGTCTCGGTCAGGATGGCGCCTTCCAGCAGACTGCCGAAGGTGAGTGCGATGACGGTGACCAGTTGCACCCATATATTGCCCAGCGCGTGCACCCACACCACGCGGAACGGCGACAGGCCTTTTGCCAGCGTCGCCAGCACGTATTCCTGCTTGAGCTGCCCGATCATGAAGCTGCGGGTCATGCGTGCGACGTAGGCAAGCGACAGATAACCGAGAATGGATGATGGTAGAATAAGGTGGCTGACCGCGTTCCAGAACACGTCGTACTGACCCTCGATCAGGCTGTCGACGGTTATCAGGCCGGTGATGGGCGTGACCATGCCGTCGAAGGCGATATCGACCCGACCCGGACCCGCCACCCAGCCGAGCTTCGCATAGAACAGCAGCAGCCCGACCAGCCCGAGCCAGAACACCGGCATGGAATAACCGAGCAGCGAGCCGAAGCGGATGATCTGGTCCTGCCACCGCCCGCGATGGGTGGCGGCGATGACGCCAAGCGGAATGCCCAGCGCCACGCCAATAATCAGCGAGAGCAGCGACAGCTCGATGGTCGCCGGAAATACGTGCAACAGGTCTTGCAGCACCGGATGGGAGGTGATCACGGAGTTGCCGAAATCACCATGCAGCACTTTCACAAGATAGCGCCAGTATTGCACGTAAACCGGCTTGTCGAGGCCGATCTCGTGACGCACCAGGTTATAGGTCTGGACCGAGGCCTTGTCGCCGACGATCGCCAACACCGGATCGATCGGAATGAGTCGGCCGATGACGAAAGTGACACAGGTCAGGCCGAGAAACGTCAGTACCACCGAGAACAGCAGGCTGACCGCACGACGGACAGGGCCCGCAACCCTGGGGACCCATCCGTCATGCCCCCTCGCCGCGGCAGTTGCGGCCGACATGAGCCAGACGCCGCTACGACTTCGTTACATTACGGTAGTTGTCATAGTCAACCGACGAATAGTAGCCCTTGACGTCGCTCCGGAACGCCTCCTGGAAGTTGTTCTGGAACATGATGATGAACGGGCCGTCGTCGGTCACCTTCTTCAGCAATGCCGCATAGGCGGCCTTGCGCTTCCCGGGATCCAACTCCTTGGCGGCGTCAGCCGTCATCTTGTTGACCTCGGGATCGTACCATTCGTTGCGCCAAGCCAGCGGATGGGTCTTGGCGCCGGGGCTGTTGTCGTCGTTATGCGCAAAGCTGTCGGCATTGGAGTGCGGGTCGAAATAATCCGGCGACCAGTTGATCGCCACGATCTGATGCTTGCGGGCACGGTAAGTGGTGAGGACCTCTTTGAGGTCGGCGGTGTGGAGGTTCAGTTTGACGCCGCCCTGGGCCATGGTCTGCTGCACGGCCTGCGCGATATCGGGAAACGGGGCCTGCGCCGACACGAGCATGGTGACTTCGAACCCATTGGGGTAGCCGGCCTCGGCCAGCAGCGCCTTCGCCTTGGCGACGTCCAGCTTCCATGGGTTGTATTTGACGGCCCCGAACAGGCCGGACGGCCAGAAGGTCTGCCACACGAATGCACGGCCTTTGAGGAAGCTGTTGGCCATTCCGTCGTAGTCCACCAGCATCTTCATCGCCTGGCGAACTTTCGGATTCTTGAAGTGTTCCTCGGAGACGTTCATGGGCAAGTACCAGGTTTCGGCACCGGGGAACGACTCGACCTTGATCGACTTGACGGAAGCCAACGGCTTGAGCTGGTCCGGCGTCAGATTGATGGCGATATCGGCGTCGCCTTTTTGCAGGAGCAGGCTCTGCGAGGCGGGTTCGGGCACGTGTTGCAACACGACCCGTTTGATCTTCGGCGCGCCGAGGTGGAAATGCGGATTGGCCTCGATGATCACGGACTCGTTGGCCTTCCAGGAGATCAGCCGGAAGGCCCCGGAGCCGGCTGAATGCGTCTTCAGCCAGCCATTGCCCATGTCGCCGTTCACTGCGTTGGCCATTCCGACCTTCTTCTCGACGGCCGACGTGATGCCCGTGGTCATCACGTTATAAACGAGCGATGGTGCATAGGCGGTGAGGATCTTGAAATGCAGCGTGCCCGGATCGGGTGCAGTGATCAGGTCGTTGACGTTGTCCTTGGTCCAGCCGAACTGCTCGAGCAGGAAGGCCGGCGTCTTGTCCAGGATCACGCCGCGCTGCAACGACCACGCGATATCCTCGGCGGTCACCGGCGCGCCGCTTTCGAACTTCATGCCGGGCCGGATCTTGAAGGTGTACTCCTTGCCGTCCTCGCTGGCGCTCCAGGTCTGGGCAGTGCCGCCGACGATCTTGGTGACGTCCTTAGGGTCGTAGCGGAGGATGGAGTCATAGACGGCGATGACGACCTCGCCGCCGGTGATCTCGTAGCACTCCCCGGGGTCCAGCGTGATGATATCGGAGATGTCCTTGGCCACCACCAGGATGTTCTTCGGGGTTGCGGCTTCGGCCACCGTCCCGGAGAAGGCCAGCGGCGCGGCCGCCGCCATCAGAGCGAAGTCCCTGCGCTTCAACATTTTATTTGTCTCCCTGTGCCGGTTCGGGACAACCGCCGGCAAAGCAAGCCAACCCGAACCGATTACCGTTCCGGCGCCCTTGTCGGGCGGCCAGTCCCCTACGCGCGCGAATTCAAGCAGCGGTTCGATCAGTATGCAAGCTTCGAGCCATCGGCCGCCCGGCGAATTTTGGTCCCACTGGCAACGCGGGCCATATGGCGCGGCTGCCGGCCGCCGCTCGCGAACCCGATCCCACATCGTCATGGCCGGCTCCCCCATCGTCATGGCCGGCCTTCTAGCGGCCATCTCGTGCCGGTTCGCGCCGGGTGCCACAACGGGCACCAGATGGCCGGCGCAAGGCCGGCTATGACGCCGGTGTAAAACCATTTGGCCAGTTGGTTGACTCTTGGGCGGTTCTCATAGACGTCGCAAAGAAAGACGTGGATGGCCGGGCCAAGCCCGGCCATGACGATATGGGCCGGCTTGGAAGTCTACAAATCGTTTGTTCTGAAATAGGCTCAGAAGATCTTGAACAACCCGCGTAGAAATCCCGGTGTAAGCGCGGTCAACGGATTGACGGCGACTTTGGGGTTGTCGATTGGCCCTTGCAGCGAATAGCTGCCGGCAAACACCCCGCCGCCTCGTTCCGGGCTGAACAGCCGCCCAACCACGGGTATTTGCCCAAGCAGCGAGTTGAACACGTAGGCCGGCACAATAGTGCCCTGCAGGGCGATCCGCTGTGCATCAAGATCGACCCAGCCCTTCGCGGTCAATCCGAGCGACGAGCTGAAAGCGCGGGCATCGTCCAACGTCAGCACGCCGTCGCGCCAGTGAAACGGCGCGATCAGCTTGCGGAACCCAAGGCCGGGTCCGCGCAGGGCGTCGACCAGGCCATAAAGGGTGACCGCCTGCAACAGCTTGCCGAAGCCCGGCGCGTTGCGCACGCTGAAATCGTCAATTTCCGCGTTACCGGCAAGCGGATGCCCAGGCACTTCATCGTCGTATGTCGCCGAGATCGACAGCCGGCCTCCCTCCATCGAATTGGTCGCATCGAGACCCCGCAGCAGAGCCCCAGCATCGGCAGCCGAGGCTGTCAGCACTCGGTGCTGTCCCTCTGATTGGATCACGGCCAGCACGGGCGCCTGCTTTCCGGTGAACCCGTTCAGGCGCAGGTCGCGCACCACCTGTCCATCATCGACCGCGTGGACGGTGACATCGCTCAGCGCCTGTTGGTTCGCCAGCAGCACCTGATCGAAGCGAGCATCCGCCGTCCAGGGCGGCCCCGGAGGCGACGCGGCGGCCTGCTTGCGTGCCGCGGGTGGGCCGGTTCGCGGAGCAAATCGCCCTGACAGGTCCAGCACGGCGCCGGAGAGGCTGGCCGAGATCGGTCCTGCTCCAGGCGCAAAATGCACGACCGCCTGCGCGATTGTGCGGTCCAAACGGAGGCGGCTTGCCCGCAGCGTCACCAAATGGCCCTGTTCGAATTGAGCGTCCCCCTGCAATTCCAGGCCGTCGCCCTGGATCGCGATGGGGTCGATGCCGGTCAGCCGGTCATGATCGAGCGCAAGAGTCGCAGTCACGGTCGCCGGCCGTCCATAGGCCTTGCGCCACCCGAGCGCATCGACGGCAAGGGTCGCCGGCGTAAGGTCGGCCGCCACATCGACCGTACCGGCGCCGTTGCGTCGCTCGGTCAGTTGGACCGAAAGCGGCACGGACCCCACAATAAGCCCGCCCGGGTCGAGCCCCGCCGCGGCGAGCGCCTGTGCGTCCGGCCGCCCGGTCACTCCGATCCTCTGCACCACCTCGCTTGGCGGCCCCGCGCGGAAATTCATGCTGGCCTGAAGCTGCGCCGGGGTATTGGCGATCAGCGCGGTGCCGTTGAGGCTGAGCCCATTATTGTTGGCTGTAAGATCAAGCGTGCCTTGATCGAGATCGTTGCCATCCACCACATGCCCGAGATGCACGTCGGTAAGATGCGCCTGCGCGTCAATCGCGATCTGATCCATCGTAACCCACACATCGAGCGGCAGCGACACTATCAGGCTGGCATCCACCTGGCCGGCCGGGTCATTCAGGGGCAGCGGATGGCGGGACAGCAGAGACAGCCTCGGGTCGCGCAGCAGTGCGATCGCCGCCGGCAGCGAGCCGGACACGTCCGTCTTGATCTGCGCGGTCTGGTCTTTGTGCATCAGGCCGGCCACCCGCATCCGGAGGCCGCGTACGGCAAGGCTGTCGCCGCCCGGTGTCTCCGGCATCGATTGTCCTGAAGACATGACGATCTCGAGTGTGTCGGGATCGATCAGATGCAGAACCGCCTGTCCCTGCACCACCGGGGGCACCGGGCGCAGCCAATACACAGTCAGGCCGTCCCCCTGCAGGCTGCCGCTGGCGTGCGTGAGTGCGAGCCCGGTCAAGTCGTCCTTCGCTGTCAAGGTGATTTCGAAATGGCCATCGTGCGCGGTTCCGGCAGTGACGTTCTGGACCACCCAGGAACGGGCGTCGCGGCCGATCCCGGCGGGCCAGAGCCGGGGCAACGCGATGAACGGAACATGGTCGAGATCCAGGGCGAGCGCGGCTTCCATTCGCCCGCCATCGCGCTGAACCGTGCCGTTCATTTCGATTGTCGTGGATGACGTCCCGGGAACAACCGGCAGCACCAGGCGGGCAGTCTCCAGGACAATCCGCTCCGGCGTGCCGGAGGCAACGAGCGTCGCCTGCTCGATAGGCACTGTTCCGTTGTTGATATGAGCTGTCCCCGCGCCGGCCTGCATGGCGAGCCGCAGCCGCCGCACCGCCAGATGCGGCCCCAGTGTCACCTCGATCTCACCGCCCACCGGCATATCGAGGGCAGCGAGCGGCGCCAGGACCGACACCGCACTGGCCCATGCCGCCGGCAGTACCGGCGAGAGCTCAAGCCGCAAGCCGGTCTCGTCGCCGCCTGGCGGCAGGCTGATCGACCCCTTCAGTTGCGCCCGCTGGTCGCCGAGCGCGAGGGCGAACGCCATCTGTCCCTGCAGCCCACCCTGCTTCCCCCGCATCAGGTCGAGCTCCGCCTGCGGCGCCTGCCAGGTCACGCCGAGCCGATGGTCGATCAGGCGCAGCGCAGCGCCGTCGATGCGGAGGCGACGCAGGCGACCCAGGTCACCGGGCGGGCCGCGGCTTGTCTCGGTCGCCGGGGGGCGGGCCAACTGGGCCAGGATGGCGACGGGATCTATGTCCGGGCCGGTACCCGACGTCGGTGCCCGCGCGGCGGGGATCAGGCTGATGCGCCCTGCGGGCGATCGTTCGGCGACGATGCTCGGCTGATCGACGGTGATTTCCTCCGGTTCGATCCGCCCTGCCAGCAGGCCGAGAAGCGACAGCGTGATCTCGGCGCGGGGTATCTCGACCTCCGTCACGCCGCTTGGATCCACCAGCGAGACGCGGCCGAGCCGGATATCGACTGGCGAGCCCTGACCCCGATGGAAGCCCTCCCAGGCGAGCCCGGAAGAGCCGATCTCGAGCCGGAAGGGCTTGGATTGCTGATTGACCGCAGCCGCGATCCGCGCACCGATCCAGGGGATCTCGATCGGCCCTTCGGAGAGTCGCCAGGCCAACACGACACTGGCCGCAACGATCACCACCAACAGTGCCAGCACGGTGGCACACAGCCGGTGCGTGACGATCCAAAGGTGGCGCGCGGCTTGACCCGCCACGCGTCTCACGGCCAGCCTGCCGGCCGATGGACAGTTCCGCCTTCCGATTGCCCGAGCACTGGCCTGCGCCGCACGATCCGGCCGCTGCCGAGCGGCTGATCGAACGGTTTGCCGCGCTCGGCCGGAACGAGGCGCGCCTGGCGGCACAGCCTGACATGGCGACGCTGCTCGCCGCGCTTGGCGGCAACAGCCCGTTTCTGGCCGAGCTCGCCCTGCGCGAGGCGGCGTCGATGCAGGCACTGGCGGCCGATGGGCCGGACGCGGTGGTCGGGGCGGCAATTGCGAACCTTGCGGCGACGCCGCCCGACGTCAGCCGTGAGCGCGTTGCGGCTGCCTTGCGGCGCGCCAAGCGGATCGTTGCGCTGGCGATCGCAGTGGCGGATATCGGCGGTCTTTGGCGGTTGGAACGCGTCACCGCCGCGCTCTCGGAGTTCGCCCGGACCGCTCTCACGCTCGCGGTCGCCCATCTGCTGCGGGCGGCGCACGACGCGGGTGAGCTCCGCCTGGCTGATCCGGACAATCCAGCCCGGGGCAGCGGCTTTGCGGTGCTTGGCATGGGCAAGCTTGGCGCTGGCGAGCTGAACTACTCGAGCGATATCGACCTCGTGCTGATCTACGACCCCGACGCCCCGATATACACCGAACGCACCGGGGGCGATGCCCTGCGCGGCTTCACCAGCCGGATAGCCCGTGGCCTGGTGGCGCTGATGGAAGCGCGGGACGCCGACGGCTACGTGTTCCGCACCGATCTCCGCCTGCGGCCCGATCCGGGGGTGACCCCGCCTGCCGTCTCACTCCCCGCCGCCATGACCTATTACGAGAGCATGGGGCAGAACTGGGAACGGGCGGCGATGATCAAGGCGCGCCCGGTGGCGGGGGATCTGGCGATGGGCGCCGGGTTTCTCGAAGCGATCCGGCCCTTCGTCTGGCGGCGTGGGCTTGACTTCGCCGCCATGGCGGACATTCGCGCAATGAAACGGCGAATCGATGCGCATAAAGGCGGCGGGTTGGCGGCTGTGCGCGACCCGACGGCGCGCGTGGCCGGCCACGATGTGAAACTCGGCGAAGGCGGTATCCGCGAGATCGAGTTCCTGGCTCAGACGCTGCAACTTGTTTGGGGCGGCCGCGATCCGGAGCTGCGCGACCGCACTACGCTCGGGGCGCTTCGTCGGCTTGCGGAAGCTGGCCACATTCCACGCGGCGCCGCCACTGAGATGGCGCACGCGTACCGCTATCTCCGGCGGGTCGAGCACCGTTTGCAGATGGTCGCGGACCGTCAGGTGCACGCGCTGCCGGAACGACCCGCCGAGCTGGCGCGCTTCGCCACGTTCATGGGCTATTCCGACGCGGCCGGTTTTGCCGGCGCGCTGTTGGATCAGCTCGACCGCGTTCGCCGTCGTTACGCCGAGGTGTTCGAGACGGTTCCAAGCGATCCGGATGGCGACGCCGTCGCCGCCGACCTGGATTTTCGTGGGGACGACCCGGCACCTGCTGGCACGATCGCGGCATTGCAGTCGCTTGGGTTTGCCGATCCGGCACGGATCATCGCGGCGGTGCGCGGCTGGCAGTCCGGGCGGATCAGGGCGTTTCGCTCGGGGCGTGCGCGCGACATATTGGGCCAGGTGCTGCCGGCACTACTCGCTGCCCTGGCGCGCCAGTCTCACCCCGATATGGCGTTCAGCCGGTTCGACATGTTCCTGTCGCGGTTGCCGGCGGGGGTTCAGCTTTTGTCGTTGTTCGAGCGCAATGCCGGGCTGCTTGGCCGGATTGCGGCGGTGCTGGGGGCGGCGCCGTCGCTTGCCGATCATCTGGCGAGTCACCCCTCGGCGCTGGAGGGCTTGCTGTCGCCCGAGGAGGATGCACCCGATCCGGCGGCGTTGTTACGCGTCCGGCTGAAGGATGCGCGCCGGCTCGAAGAGGCGATCGAGATCACGCGCCGGACGGTGCGCGAGGAGGATTTCGCGATCTCGGTCGCCACGTTGGAAGGCCGGCTCGATGCCGACGCCGCCGGCCTGCGCCGCACCGCTCTGGCGGATGCCGCACTGTCGGCGTTGCTGCCGGCCGTGCTGGAGGATTTCGCCACGCGCTATGGGGGGGTGGATGGCGGCGACATGGCGGTCGTGGCGCTGGGGAAGGCGGGCGGGCGAGAGATGATGGCGGGCTCCGACCTGGACCTGATGCTGATCTACGACCATCCCGAGGACGCCGGCGATTCCACCGGTGAGCGTGGCCTGCCGCCGGTGGTCTATTTTACTCGGGCCGCCCACGCGTATGTCGCGGCGGTGACGGCGCCGGGTGCCGACGGTCAGCTCTACGCGGTGGATATGCGGTTGCGGCCGTCGGGCAACAAAGGGCCGGTCGCCGTCTCGTTAGGCGCGTTCCGCCGGTACCATGCCGAGTCCGCGTGGACGTGGGAACGCATGGCGCTGACCCGCGCGCGGGTGATTGCCGGGCCGGCGCGGTTGCGCACGCGCATCGAGGCGGCGATCGCCACTGCCCTGGCGGGCGCCGGACCGGCGGCGCGGGTGCGTGCGGACGCAGCATCGATGCGAGCCCGCCTGGCGCGCGACTTGCCCCCGTCCGGGCCGTGGGACGTGAAGCTTCGCCCCGGCGGGCTGATGGAGGTGGAGTTCATCGCCGAGACCCTACAGCTTATCCATGCCGCCGCCGAGCCAGAGCTGTGCCACCCGACCACACGGATCGCGCTCTGCAATCTGGCGACGGCGGGTCATCTTTCCGGTGATGACGCAGCGTTGCTGATCCGCGCCGACTGGATGTGGCGCACGGTGCAGGGGATGCTGCGAATCACGTTCGGTCGGGCGCCTCCGCAGGCGCCGACTGACGCCTCAGCCGGGCCGCTGCTGCGCGCGACTGATACGGTTGACGTCGCCGCGTTGAACGCGAGTCTCGATGCGCTGGCCGAACAGGTCCGCGCCGCCTTCGTCCGCCATATCGGGGAGATCACCGCATGACCGCGCAAGAGAACGAGCCTGCTCCGGATTTCGAAATGCCGGCGACCGGCGGGCGCACTGTCAGTCTCGCGGCGATGAAGGGGAAGCCGTTTATCTTGTATTTTTATCCGAAGGCGGACACGCCCGGCTGCACCAAGGAGGCTTGTGCATTTCAGGAGGCGCTGCCGCAGCTCGGCAAGCTGGGGTTGGATGTGATCGGCGTGTCCAAGGACAAGATGCCGGCGCTCGAGAAATTCGCCGCCAAATACAAGCTGAGCTTTCCGTTGGCTTCCGATGCCACGGGTGGCGTGGCGGAAGCGTACGAGACGTGGGTCGAGAAATCGATGTATGGGCGCAAGTATATGGGGATGGAGCGCAGCACGTTCCTGATCGACAAGGACGGCAAGGTCGCGAAGGCCTGGCGCAAGGTGAGCGTCACCGGACACGCGGCAGCGGTGATGGAGGCGGCGGCGAACCTCTGACCCCATCTCTCCCGCTCTGCGGGGGAGAGCCTGCCGCGGACTTGATCCGGGGTCGCCGCACGCAGCGCGGCGGGTGAAGGTGCCGAGGCGGTGGCACCCTCAGCCCGTTCGACGCACGAACCGCGCCGGAATGGATGGCCCCAAAGATACCCCAAAACCGCTGTACTCATGCCCTGGCAGGAGCGAGGTTTCGCCACGATGGCCGCCGAGACTCATCCTCCGCAACCATCATCGGAAGGAGGCGGAATCATGCGCAAACTGTTGTCCTCAGCTCTGGGGCTGGCCATCCTGGTCGGCGCGATGTCAGCTCCCGCCCTGGCCTTTCCCCCCGCACCCGCAAACTCAGCGGGACAATCCGCCGGCCCAGTTGTCCGCGCCGACTACTACTATGGGCATCACCGCTACCATCACCGGCACTGGGAGGCGCGCTACCACCACTGGCACTACTACGACTGACCACCCGGACTGACCTCTCCCGCTCGGCGGAAGAGGTTGGTTCGCGCAGCGAACCGAGTGAGGGTCCCAGCGCAGACGCACCCTCACTCACAGCGCTGCAGGCGGCGAAGGTTCACCCCTTCTGCTGGTCGTCGCCGCTAAGCGGCACCGGAATCCACTGCATGCCGTCCTGCCGCTGGATCAGCATCAGCACCGAGCGGCGGTTCTCCTTGCGCACCGAATCCACATGCTGCTGCACATCCGCCGGCGTGTTCACCTCGCTCTGCTGCACTTCGACGATCACGTCGCCCGGCTTCAGCCCCTGCTTCGCCGCCGCGCCGTCCGGCGACACATCGGTGATCACCACGCCCTTCTGATTGTCGCCCAGCCCGTACTTGCTTTTCGTGTCGGATGTAATCGGCGCGAGCTTCATCCCCAGCCCCGACAGGTCCGTGGTCGGCGGCACCGCCGGCTGACCGGGCGTGGCGGCGGCAAGCTGGGTCTTGTCGTCCGGCATCTCGGCCAAGGTCGCCTGCAGCGTCACCTCCTTGCCGTCGCGCCAGACCACGATAGGCACCTGCTTGCCGACCTCGGAATCCGCGACGATGCGCGGCAGCGCGCGCATGTCCTTCACATCCTGGTCGTTGAACTTCAGAATCACATCGCCGTTGCGCAGGTGCGCCTTGTCGGCCGGGCCACCCGGATTGACTCCCGCCACCATCGCGCCGCCCGGCTGATGCAGCGAGAGGCTCTCGGCGATATCGGGCGTCACCTCCTGGATCCGGACGCCCAGCCAGCCGCGGCGCGGATGCCCGTACTGGCGAAGCTGATCCACATCGATCTTCGCCATGTTGGCCGGGATGGCGAAGCCGATCCCGATCGACCCGCCCGAGGGCGAATAGATCGCCGTGTTGATGCCGATCACCTGCCCGTCCATGTTGAACAGCGGGCCGCCGGAGTTGCCGCGGTTGATCGGCGCGTCGGTCTGGATGAAATCGTCGTACGGGCCTTCGTGGATGTCGCGCCCGCGCGCCGAGATGATGCCGGCGGTCACCGAGCCGCCCAGGCCGAACGGGTTGCCGATCGCCAGCACCCAATCGCCGATGCGCATCGCGCTGGAATCGCCGAACTGCAGCGACGGCAGCGGCTTGTCGGACTTCACCTTGAGCAGCGCGAGGTCGCCGGCGGTATCTCGGCCAACGACCTTCGCCTTCAGAGAAGTGCCATCCTGCAACGTCACGGTGATCTCGTCGGCGCCCTCGATGACGTGGTTGTTGGTCACGACCAGGCCGGAGGGATCGATGATGAAGCCGGAGCCGAGGCTTTGCATCCGCCGCTCCTCGGGCGGCGGCTGGTCCTCGCCGCCGTTGCCGGGCGCGCGATGGCGGTTCATGAAGTCCTTGAAGAACTGCTCGAACGGCGAGCCGGGCGGGAACATCGGCATGTCCGGTCCGGCCGCGGTCTTTACCTCGGTGGTCGATGACACGTTGACCACCGCCGGCAGCAGCTTCGCGGCGAGGTCGGCGAAGCTGTCGGGCGCCGGGCGGGCGATGGCCGGCGCGGCGAGCGGCACCGCGGCCAGCGGTGCCACGGCCAGCGCCGAGCAGGCCAGCAGAGCGGCGCGGAGTGTGCGGGAGGCGGGGCGCTTCATGGGCGGGGTGGTCCCTCTGTCAGCAAAAGACCCGGCGTCATGGCGACGCCGGAACCGGTGGAGTGAGAAGATAGCGCAGGAAATCGTTATCGGGGGTCAAGATTAAGCGCGTGTGACCGCTGGCAAAGGCGTCCCGATATGCCTGCAGCGTCCGCCAGGCGGCGAAGAAGGCGGGATCCTGTCCGAACGCGGCGGCGTAGAGCTTCGTCGCCTCGGCCTCGCCCTCGCCGCGGAGCTGGTCGGCAGTGGCCTTGGCGTTGGCGAGCAGCACGGTGCGGTCGCGGTCGGCATCGGCGCGGATCTTCAGCGCCGCCTCGGCGCCTTCGGCACGCTGCTGGGCAGCAATGCGCTGGCGCTCGGACTGCATGCGCGACAGGACCGCCTCGGTGTTCTCACGCGGCAGGTCGGCACGGCGGATGCGGACATCCTGGACCAGCACGCCAAAGCCCTTCATCTCGCCGTTCACCTGGTCGCGGATGCTGGCCATGATCCGCTCGCGATCGGCCGAGAGCACGTCGGGCAACTCGCGGGTGCCGAGCTGGCGACGAATCGCCGAAGAGACGATCGCGTTGAGCCTAATCTGGATGCCCTCCTCGCCGGCGCCGACGGCTTGGTAATATTGCAGAGGATTGGTGATGCGGAACATCGTGAAGCTGTCGACGATCAGCCGCCGCTGATCGCCCAGGATCACCTCTTCGCTCGGGGTGCCAAGATAGAGCAGGCGGCGGTCGAACTCGATCACCGTCTGCACGAACGGGATTTTGGCGTGCAGGCCGGGGTGTTCGATCACCCGCACCGGCCGGCCGAATTCGGTGATCAGCGCCTGTTGCGTCTGCCCGACGGTGAACAACGTCGAGCTGACCAGGAAGAACAGCACCACCAGTCCCGCCAGCGCGGCGACCAATCCGCGTCTCATTGTGCGGCTCCCACCTGCGCCGCACCGGGCGCGGCCGGCGACGAGGCCGGCGGGCTCGCGGATGGCGGTGCGCTCACAGCGGGTGGTGGCGTCGGGGCGGGCACTCCGTTGACTTGCAGGTAGGGCAGCAGCCCCTTCACCTTGTCGTCGAGGACGATGGTTGGGGAATGCGTGAGAATATCACGCATGGTATCGAGATACATCCGCTGCAGGGTAATCCGCTTGGCGGTGCGATAGGCGGCCAACACGGACAGGAAGCGCTTTGTTTCGCCGGTCGCCTGGGCGATCGTCGCCTGCATCTCGCCCTGGCCGGCGGCAACGATCCGGGCGGCGTCGCCGCGGGCGCGGGGAATTATGTCGTTGGCGTAGGCCTGCGCCTCGTTGCGCAGCCGTTCCGCGTCGGTATTGGCGCGCTGCACGTCGCGGAAGCTCTCGATCACTGCGTCGGGCGGATCGACCTTTTGCAGCAGCACCTGGGTGATCTCCACGCCGGCACCATACGTATTCAGTATCTTCTGTGACTGATCCATCACGTCCGCGGCGATCTGTGCGCGCAGCGGGCCCAGCGCCGGCTGGATCGGCGTGCGGCCCATCACTTCGCGCAGCACGCTTTCGGCGACCGCTTTCACCGTCACGTCGGGATCGCGTGTGTTGAACAGGTAGTTCACGGCGTTATCGACACGCCACAGCAAGGTAAGATCAATGTCTATGATATTTTCGTCGCCGGTGAGCATCAGGCTTTCGGCCGGCACTTCCCGCCGGCCGGTGGAATTGTCGGAATCGTCTTCCGACGGACCCGTGCGATAGCCGATCTCGGTGCGGTTGATGCGGGTGACGGCCGGGGTCTCGGCGGACTCGATCGGCCACGGCAGGTGGTAGTTCAGCCCAGGCAGAGTGGTGCGGTTGAAGGCACCGAAGCGCAGCACGACGCCCTGCTCGTCGGGCTCGACACGATAGAGGCCGCTGGCGACCCAGAGGGCGATCACCGCGATGCCGAGCAACACGAGGCCGCGGTTGCCGGAGCCGAAGCCGCCGCCGCTGCGGCGTCCGAACAGGCCGCGAATGGCCGCCTGCAGGCGGGTGATGATCTGATCGAGATCGGGAGGCTGGGGCCGCCCTCCACCCGATCCCCAACCGCCTGGTCCGCCGCCACCCGGCGTCCATGGCCCTCCCGATTGTCCCTCTGGGCGCCGAGGGCCGCCGTTTCCGCCGCCGCCGCCGGTCGGGGGAACCGAATGCGATCCCCCGGATCCCCAGGGACCCGGGCCACCCGAGTTGGAAGCCATGCGGAAACCGCTCCTCGCTGGTCATGGATGGAGCCGCGGGGCGGTCATTGGCGGTT
>Ga0335074_10001876_pt1 | contig 28513 bp, 24 predicted proteins | sample Lox_Sample_23_FD_206715 | JGI IMG/M metagenome (GOLD analysis project Ga0335074, IMG submission 206715) | Soil microbial communities from Loxahatchee National Wildlife Refuge, Florida, United States - Lox_Sample_2.3 | ecosystem: Environmental > Terrestrial > Soil > Wetlands | place: USA... | reverse complement strand
TCGACCCGTTCCCCCTCGGATCGCATCTCGACAGGACCGAGAACGCGGAACTCCATAACAATCCCGCCCCGTAAGAAGCACAACCGCAAAAGACAAAACCGTCTAACTCCACAGAAATCAAGAATAGCCGACTTGTCGGGGAACGGTGCCGACAGACGGCAAATTTCCCGTCGGTAAGCTCGGATAGCGTCCCAGGGCCAGCTAGTGCGGTCCGCGTTGTCCGGGCACCGAGCTGGCGACAAGGTGATTAGACGCCTGGACGGCGCCACTGGCGTTCGGTTAGAGTCGGCGGTCTCTGGCCAGCGGGTTCTGCGTCTGATCCCGGCGGCAGGGTTCCCGGCTGCCGTTACGGATCGTTACTAGCATCTCGCTGCGCCGGGAATCACGTTGCGTGACAGGCCCGGTGTCGTGGCCCGGGCGGTCCGCTCCCCTGGAACTGCGGGCGGGCAGGTTCCTGCGCGACACGCCCCGCCGGTTACGGGGCAAACGTGCCGGATGCGCAAGCATCGGCCGACGATCTGGAGGGACGCGGCCGGGAACCTGCTGGAACTCCCCGGGCCGGGCGGGGGGATCCTGGTGTGCGGGGCAGCGCAAAACAGATACTTACCGCACGGCTCACCGCGAACAGGAGCCTCACCGTCCCGCCGGCACGCGTCAGCATCACGAAATGTAACCGGAACAGCGGCCGCACAGCACGTACACGATCCCGCCGTCGGCTACACGACGTGACGGCAAGCCAATCGCTACACGTCGCCATCCCGCAGAAGCGACTCATAACCGAACGCCAGTGGGGACGGCACTGTCACTGATAAAATGACCAGGCTGGCCATTCTTGCTGGTAATGGATTTTTCCTCTAGCAATTCATGCTGCCTTTATAGCAACCGTTCGAGGGTAAACATTCAGACCCTTGGGCCTGAAGTTCCGGATGAGTGATCGTTGGTTACGTTTCAGCGGCGGCTGCGGTGTCGCCGTGGTGGCTGTGCGTGATTTCCTGGATGATTGCGGCTTGTGAATGATGCGCCGCCGCGGGATCCGCGAGATGCGCTGATCCGGGAGCAGGCGGGGCGGCTCGAGGAGCAGGAGCGGCTGCTCGCCGCCGGGCAGGATCAGCTGATCACCCCCTATGACCTCGACGCTCGGTACGGCGTCAAGCGGGGTCATGGCTGAGGCGGGTACAAGGTCCACTTCACTGAGACCTGCGACGCCCCCGGCCCGTACCAGGACCTCGCATCCGGCCAGGGCCTGGCTGATTCGGGTTACCCGGTGCCCACCACCATCCTGGCCGTCCTGTCCGCGGATGACCAGTCGAACCGACGCGGGCATGGAGGCCACCAGGTACACGCGTTGCGTTTAGCCTGCGACGCTGGCGCCTTACTGCGTCTCAGCCATCATGGCGGTTCCGCACCGCCTGGCCCGCGCGTGTCAGGATGATCTGGCCAGGGGACAGCGTAAGCCGGGTCTCTTCCCGTGCCCTGTTCAACGTGCCGGTCGCATGCCACCGCCAGGACTCCCGCTGTCCCGCAGCAGCGGCCGTTGTTGTCCCAGAACCCGGGCCGGATGCGGCGCGGCAGGCCGCAGCTGGTCACGGTGTACCAGCACCTGCCGACGAGCGCAGCCCAGGCGGCGTCCACGGTGACCGCCCCGAGCAGCCGGAACACCTGGGCGTCGCCTGCGGGGCCGTTGCACCAGCTGTAGCTGTACCGCTCGATCAGGTCCGGACGGTGCTGCGGGTCGGAATGCGGGAGACGAAGCCGATGGGTCCTGCCTCATCTCGCGCGACGACATCGGCGGCGCCTCGCAGGGCAAGGTCGACGAAGTCGCGCCGCCCGGAGGCTGCGCCGACGGCCGCGAGGGCACAGGCGATGCCGAGGGTGCCGTGCGCGATGTGATGGGAACGCGGAGGGCTGGGCCGGCCACCCTCCCGCCGACCTCACCCAGGAGCGCATACAGCGCCGGCCCGTGCTGGGCGGCATGATCAACGAGTACGAACGAGCCGCATAGAATCCCCGGTCAAGAACAGTAGCCGAGTTCTGAAACCCCACAGGACCTTGCGGCAGCGAGCTGTGTGGTAACCACGATGGCCGACAGCGAATGACCGCGCAGGTCGTGCAAGTCGCGCGAGAACCACTGCTGTTCCTTCATGACCGCGTAATCGGCGAGATCGGTCCGGGCGAACTCCTTTGACGCGAGGGACGATTGGGTGAAGGAGCATTCCTCTGATCGTTAGCGGCCGAGAGGTACAGTCTGCTTATCGAAGTTTTCCCGTAAGTGGGCGAAGATGCACGAACAAAGAGCCGTTCACCGGACGATACTGTAGTCATCTTCGATGTCGAGGCATTCGGGGCTCGCCATCGCACTAACCGTCACCAGATGGCGGTGCGTGAGGGCATGTACCGGGCGGTCAGCGAGGCGTTCGTGAGCGCTGGGCTCCCGTGGGATGATCATGAGGACCGGGGCGACGGCATCTTCGTCTTGATTCGGCCCGAGGTGCCCAAGAGCCTGCTCGTGGAACCGCTGCCGTCTGAGCTGGTTGCCGCGTTGAATGGACACAACCGCGTGCATCCGGATGAGGAACGGATCCGGCTGCGGATGTCGCTGCATGCCGGGGAGGTCCACATTGACCAGAACGGTTCCGCCGGGAAATCGGTCAACTGGGCGTTCCGGCTCATTGAAGCCGAGCCGCTGAAGGCCGCGCTGGCAAGCTCCCCCGGAGTGCTCGCGATCATCGTCTCATCATGGTTCTTCAGCGAGGTCGTCCGGCATGCCGCAGCTGGCGTCGCAACGAGTTACCGGCCGGTTCTGGTAACGGCGAAGGACGGCACCGAACCTGGATGGGTCTGCCTGCCCGATTATCCCCTTCCTGCCGCCGAGGCGGCACCGGCTCTCCTGGCCGATGGTTTCCCGCAGCAGGTTCCCGCCCTCGCCGTGTCACCGTACAAGGGGCCGCGCGCATTCGAGAAGAAGGACGAGAACCTGAGTTTCGGACTGGGGGCCGCAGCGCGGCAGCTTATGGACGCGGACGCCCCGGCTGCGGCGCTGCGCACGCTGCCTCGCGACACCGCTGCCTTCACCGGGCGGGCCGCCGAGATGGACAGCCTGGTGGGCGCGGTCGGCCGAGCGGGGGCGGCCGGGGAGGTGATCACCGTCCACGCGGTTGACGGGATGGCCGGGGTCGGCAACCCGAATCCTGGAGCAAATACACCAAATCGTTATCCGGAGCTGGTTGATTCCAGGATCGTTATCGACCTGTTCGCCCAGCTCAGAGCATAGGAAGACCCCCCGGCAACCGTCCAGGCCAATGGACCAGATACCGAGGGTCGTCGTCTCTCGTGTCGAGTGGGCGGGGAAGCTTCAGGGCAACCCGGCACCGTCATGAATCCGGGGACCAGGTGCCGGGGTTGCCGTCCCTCCCGCGCCTGGATGGGCGGGGGCCTCCAGGGGGAGGGAGCCGGGGTCAGGTGATCCTCATGCCACGTTCCCGTTCTCGGCCCTCCGGGTGTGCTCGGCGTCGATGGCCGCGATATGCGCCCGCAGCCGCTGCCGCGCGATGGTCCCGGCCGGGTACAGGATCAGGTCGGCGTGCAGCTCGCGCTTGAGTTTGTCCAGCTCATCGGGGGGAAGCTGCCGGACCTGGTACGGGTCGTCATCACCTGCGAGGCTGGTGGCGTCGGTCACGGTCACTTCTGTACAGATCGCCTGGCGGCTAGGTGAGGTCTTCGCTGATCGAGAGCGTGATTGAGTACTCCGTCTGTCCGGTGGTGAACGGCTGCCCGTCCGCGCGGCTGAGCCCGATGTCCAGCAGGTCTCCGTCAATGCAGGTGCGGCCGGTGACCTGGTATCCCCGGCCGGTGTCGATGGTGAACTCGTTAGCGTCGCTCATTCTCCTGGCCTTTGCTGGTTGGTGGCAGAGTGGTTATGAGCCTTCGGAGGGCTGGTTCAAGTCGACTGTCAGGGTCATGGCGGCGTGGTCGGTGAGTCCTAGCTGCCGTGACGCGTGGAGGTAGTCGCAGGCGCGGACCTGGCTGCTGTACTGCCCGGAGACGAAGGCGTGGTCGAAGCGGTATCCCTGCCCGCTGCGGCCGTACCAGCTATGCCCGGCTGTGCCGGGGTGCAGGAGGCGGTAGGCGTCGGTGAGCCCGGCGGTGGTGAACGAGCGGTAGAAGTCGTATTCCCAGTCGCCGAAGACAGCGTGGTGCGGGGTGTGGCCGGGTTCGACGACGTTCAGGTCTCCGGCGACGATCACGAGGCCGGCGGACCGGGCCAGGAAGCCGGGTAGCGCCTGGGTGACGGCGTGCTGGAAGGCGCGCTTGTCCTGGTTGCGGCGGTCCTTCGGCCCGCGTGAGGGGACATACAGGCCGAGCAGCCCGATCGCCTGCCCCGCCAGGGTGATGGTGGCGGCCGGGCCGCGGTGCGGGAGCACGCTGATCTGGGTGGGGATGGCGGTCAGGTCCGGGCTGCGCGAGGCGAGCACTGTCCGGTAGTCAGGCGTGGCGGGTTCGGGGGCGAGCACGGAGCCGTAGCCGTGCTCGGCTAGTGCCTCGGTGAGGGCGTGTCCGCCTGGCCCGGGGCCGACTTCGGTGATGATGACCATGTCGGCGGTTTCCTGGCTGGTGATCCAGGCTGCCTGGCGGCGTGCGCGGGCGGGTGAGGCGTGCTGGGCGTTGAAGACCAGCAGCCGGATCGTTCCCGTGCTGGGCTGGTACGCGGGTCCGGGCGGGCAGATGAGCGGGAGCTGCTGAGCGCTGGTCACGGTTGTGTTTCCCTGGTTTCATCGATGAAGACTTCGCCGGCTGCGTCGAGCTGCTGCTGGATGCTGCCTGCCGTATGGCGGATGAAGTCCAGGTCATCGCTGGTGAGCGGCCGGGCGGGCGGGGTGAGGTTCTGGGTGACCTGTTCGGGTGTGGTGAAGCCTGCCAGGACGGCCGCGTTGCCGGACTGGCGCAGGCAGTAGGCGATCATGACGGGGGCCAGGTCTGCCGGGCTGGGGCCGAACCGCTCGCGCAGGGGCGTCAGGCCGTCGCGGATGATGCGCAGCGCTTGCGGAGTGAACCAGGTTTTGCGGAGCCGGTGATCGCCAGGGCCGAATCCGGGCGGATGGGCGGGGTCGTACTTGCCGGTGAGCAGGCCCTGAGCGAGCGGCTTGTTGATCAGCACGCTGGCGCCGTGCTGGGCGGCGAAGGTGAAGATGTCGTCGCGGCCGGGCGGGGTGAGGGCGTTGAGCCGCACGGCGAGGTAGCCGGGGCGGATGAGATCGAATAGGCGGCGGAACCGGGCGTATTTGTCTTCCCGTTGCTGCCTGGGGATTGTCAGGCGGTCGGTGGCGAAGCGGTGCGGGCCGCGCATTCCGATCGCTTTGACTAGTCCTTGTTCCTGGAATGCGCGCATTTGCGTGATCGCGCCGTCGAGGTACTGATCGCCTGGGCCGAATTCGGAATTGTGCAGGAAGTAGATGTCCAGATGGCCGGTCTGGAGGTTTTCCAGGGTGGTTTCGAGTTGCCGTCGCATGGCTGAGGGCAGGTAGGGGTGGGCGGCGGTGCCCGCGAAGTACCCGGTCTTGGAGGACAGGACCAGGCGGTCTCGCGGGACCTGCCGGACTAGGCAGCCGAGCAGCCGCTCGGAGCGGCCGTGTCCGTACACGTCGGCGGTGTCGAACAGGTTAGCGCCAAGCTCATAGGCGGTTTCCAGGCCCCGCAGCGATACAGCATCGTCGGCGGTGGACCAGCCCATCGGCAGGCCGAGGTTGTGGTCAGGGCCTCCGATGGCCCAGCAGCCGACGCCGACCGGGTAGACGGCCAGGCCGCCGGCCAGCGTCCGCCGACGGTACAGGCTTGCGGCAGGAATATCGTTCATGGCGTTTCCCGATTGTCGTTTTCCCGGGCATCGCGGTCCCGGTACGAGTATGGTCTGCGGGCATGACCACTGCACCAGAAACCGAGCTGGACCTGACGGCGATCCTGGCCAATGGCTGGGCCGTGCGCGGAGATTTCCCGGCCGCCGAATACCGGCACGCCCTGGAATTCTACGGAACAATGCGGGAGCATGACGGGCGCCTTTCCCGGGTGCGCCAGAAAGCGTCCGCCATGATCCAGGACTGGACCGGCCGCGTGCCGCGTGATGTCGGCTCGTTCGGCACCGGGCTGAACCTGGAGACCTCCGACCTGGACCTCGGCGTGGGCTTCCCGGTGGATGACCGGGCCGCGCTGATGGACATGCTGGCGGGCCAGGCGGAGTTCCTGGGCGAGCGGTACACACGGTTCTCGACCACACGGCTGGTGTTCACGTTCACGGTAGACGGTGTGCAGATCGACCTGAGTGCGCTGACCGAGGAGGACTTCGCGGTCGCCTGCCGGATGCTGGACGCGATCGGGCAGGCCATGACATCTGAGGAACGGGTCTGCCACACCTGGGTCAAGCACCTGCTGCGTGCCCAGGGACGGCTGGAGGAGTACGCGGCCTGGAAGCTGGTCACCTACCGGCGGTTCTGCCCGGAGTTCAACTGGGTGCCGATCCCGGAGAAGGCGACCGCCTGACAGCCCTGGCCGGCCGTGCCGCACGCCGGGACAGCGGGCGGCACGGCCGGCCTGGTCCCGGGGATCAGGTGCCACAGGGGTCTGCCGCGTTGATCAGCCGCCACCCGTCCGCCGACTGCCAGCGCCGGTACTCGCGGTACAGCGTCGCGACGTGCCCGGCTGGCAGGGTGACGATCACCTCCCGCAGCGTGTCGTCCATCTGGGCGCGCAGCGTGGCGATCTGCATCTCCAGGGTCGCTTTGATCTGAGTGCTCAGCCGCTGTTCACCGTCTGCGGTGTGCTTTGGCTGTCCGGTTCCGATTAAGGTGATCATCTCCCCGAGCACGGTGTAAGCCGCGTTCTTGAGTACCATCCGGGCCTCGCGCACGGTGTGCCGGGGCTGTCCGTCGAGAATCTTCTCCAGTGACTTGAGGGTGTAGTCCAGCGCGAAGTTGCGGTCCACCCACGACTGCGCCCAGTGCGAGGCGACGCCGATACGCCAGTCCGCGAACCGGGCATCTACCCGGCCCATCGACGGGCGGACCGTCCCAGCCAGCCCGGCGGCCTGGACTTTCCGCGTGTACGCGGCACCGATCAGGCATTCCATCGACACCAGCATGTAAGAGATCGCGCTGTGCAGCGGCGCACCGGTCACCTCCTTGGCCACGAAGTCTTCATCGCGGACGCCTCGCGCGATCTGCTCGGGGGTGAGGTGCGGCAGCGGGCGCAGTAGCAGGTCGGTGCGGCCCTGCCAGTCGTAGCTGGCTTTCAGTTCCGCCAGCGTCATCAGGTGATCGAAGGTGATGTAGGTGAACCGGGTGGGCACACCGAGCGCGGACAGGGTGCGGATGGCCAGCGCGTTCTGCTGCCCGGTGGTCTCCTTGGCGAACCGCTCCAGGATGGAGTCCACCCCGGATTCCACGCCGAACAGCATCCGGCGCAACCCTCGCTGCACTAGGGTGCGCCACATCTGGGCGCGCCCGGCGTGCCAGTCCAGCCCTTGGTCTAGGCGGACTACCTGGTCCACCCGGCAGCTCGATTCCCAGCGGAACCCGGCCTCATGGACCACGCGGGCCACTTCCAGCGCCCGGCCTCCGGCGTCGGTGTCCCGGCCGATGAACTCCTCATCGACCAGGTACACGGTGCGGGAGATGTCCGGGTAGCGGTCGAACACGTGCCGCATCTGCTCAAGTATCCACGGCAGCCGGGCAGGCGCGGCCCCGGCCCACATCCCCTTGTGGCCGCGCGGGCAGAAGCTACAGAAGTTCGTGCAGCCCCGGCTGGTCTCCAACTGGGCCACACCGTGATGTTCGAACGTTTCCGGCAGCAGGTCCAGCTCCGGGAGGATGTCGGCAGTGGCGTCGCGGGTCAGCGGCTTAGCGGTGCGCCGCCGGGTGATCGCCAGACCCCCGCCGCGCGGCCCTCCGCTGAAGCCGAGCCCCGGCACCTGGTCCAGGGCGATGTCTCCGTGCCAGTGGGCGAGCAGCCCTTCGATCGTGGCCTCTCCGCCGCCCCGGGCGACCAGCAGCTCAGGGTAGCGTTCCAGCAGCAGTCCCTCGTTGCGGGCTGTCAGGCTGCCGCCCGCGATGATCAGCGGGGACCGGGGCAGGCTCGACGTGGCGTCCAGCAGCCGGGTCATCAGGTCGTGCTGGCCGAAGGTGACAGAGACGCCGAGGATGTCCGGGGTGTCGGCGCGGACCCGGTGAATCAGCTCTTCCAACGTCATGCCGAGCTGCATGTCCGCCAGCGTGACGGTTCCCGTGAGCGTGGAGCGGGCGGCGCGGGCCACATCGCTGATCCCCAGAGGGAACCGGGGAAGCGGGAAGTACTCAGGGTGATACAGGGCCGCCAGCAGAACCCGCGGACGGCTGAGCCGGTAGACGGCCTGCTCGTCGAGCGTAGCCGGCGACAGCCACGAGCCGGGGTCATGCACGTCCAGGTGACGGCGCGCCCACGATGGCCAGCTACGAGCCTGATGCGGCTGCCCAGACAGGTCCGCCAGCACCCACCGGCCGTCCGGCCGTTCGATGCATACCAGGCGATGGTCCAGCGTCCCGGTCACCCGTATCCGGCCGGCCGCCCTGGCCAGGCTCGTCTCCATCAGGTTCCGCAGCCGTTGCGGGCTGACCAGCACCGTGTCCTCAACCGCAGGCAGATCGATGCGAGCGGCGTAACGTGCGGCTTCGGTCAGCCGCAGGGTCGCTGCCTTGACCGTATTCATTGCACATCATCTCCAGAATCCGTTTCCGCCGGCCAGCGGGAAAGCCGGGCAGTCGGTGCTTAATCCCACGACGGCCCACACGACCTTTCCCCGCTGATCTGGCACGTTTGCGGTGCCGTGCCCGGCGGGGAAGTACCAGCCCCACTGCTCGCTGATCGCCTCGACCAGCAGCAGGCCACGACCGTTCTCGGTGTCCGCGTCGGGGGTCACCGGTACCGGCGGCAGCGGGCTGGGGTCCCAGGCCAGGACCACGACGCGTGCGCGGTCGCAGAGCAGCCACAGCCGGACGGCGGCCTGGTCCATCTCGCGGGATATGCCCACCGCGTTGGTGATGATCTCCGAGACCAGCAGTTCGGTGCTGTCTATCAGGCGGGACACTCCCCAGTCCCAGAGCACGTGCCGCGTATGAAGGCGGGCGCATGGCACCGCGCTGGGGAGCGCGCCGAGTTCCAGGAAACTCTGAAGCGGCCACCGGCCGGTTACGTCAGTACCCTGCGGGTCGGCGAGCGGCGGAATCCGCACCGTCGAGCCGGGCTGGCAGACGGCGTGACTGGCGTGCCCGCCCGCGCTGGCGTGCCTGGCGGTACCGATAGTGCCGCACATGGTGATCTCCCCTATAGCATTCAGCCAGCCCGCCCCCGTCCGGCGCTGTCAGCGGATACCAGACGCGCCCAGTTCCCCCCAGACGGGCGCGCACTCGGGCCGGATATGGCGCTCTCCCGTGTGGTGAGCTGATCCAGCAGCAGCCACGGGTTCACCCCGGGGTCGCGCGCCATGCGGCGCAGCCACATCCCGGCCGCGTACGTGTCACCGCTGATCACGTAGCCGATCAGCCGCATGGCAAGCTCCAGGTGCCGGGCCACCGTGATCTCATCGGTAGCCGGCGGGAACGCGGAAGCCGGCAGGGGCGACGGTGCCCACTCGTCAAACCCCGGAATCACGTTTGGCGCTATCTCGGCCGGCGGCACCTTCAACGCAGCGGCCAGCGCGTTGACATGATCGCGCCGGCGCAGTGGCCGCTGGCCGCATTCGATCATCGAGATGTAGGAGTACGACAGCCCCGCCAGCCCGGCCAGCTCAACCTGGGTCATGCCACGGCGCAGACGTGCCCGCCGCAGCGGGTGCTCGGCAACCGCCGGCCCGCCGGTCATTCCCTGCCGTCCCGCTGACCGTGGCGCGGCAGGTCCTGGACCAGCGCTAGCTGCCCGCCCGCTGAGTGCGGGTAACCGATCCCGGATGCGGCCTGACCGGCGCTGGCGGCCGGGTCGGATATCTCGATCACCACACGGCCGGGCACAAAGGGCAGGGACAGCGACAGGCCGTGGTCGCTGGCCAGCGGCCGGGCGTCGCCGCGCTGATCGTGATCCGCCGCCGGCTTGCGCTCCTCACGATCCGGGGGTCCGGTCGTTTCGGCCAGTGCCGCCAGTTCGCCGGCGGCGTTCAGCACGTCATCAAGACGGCACGCCATCTCATCTGACGAACGTCTGTGACCGTGGACCAGTTGCGATACGTAACTAGCGCTGCACGGAACACGGCGGGCCACTTCCCGCAGTGACAGCCCGCGTTCGTCCATCAGCGCGACCAGTCGTTCCCCGAACGAACCGGGGACGGTCCCGGGTGTGCGCTCGTCGCGGTTCGGGGGTTCGGTCGTGGCGGCCAGCGTCACCAGTTCCCCGCCGGCGTCCAGCAGCCGGTCGAGCAGCCCGGCCAGATGCTCCGACGCGCCTTTGCGGCCGTGGGCGATGTTCGACAGGTGCTGCGGGCTGCACGGGATACGCCGCGCCACCTCGGTCAGCAGCAGCCCGCGTTCGTCCATCAGCGCGACCAGCCGTTCCCCGAACGGGCCGGCCGGGCGTGGATCGGGGCGGAGCAGGGTCCGCCGGTCCTGCGGCGCGAGATGTTCGTGGTCGGCGAGGTCGAGCAGGGACAGTACGTCGGTTCCATACATCTGGGCCAGCATGACCAGCACATACACCGACGGCTTGCGTCCCCCGGACGGTGCCAGCGGCCACCTTTCCATCTCGCACAGGTGCGGGCCGGTCAGGTCCGAGCGCCCGGCCGGGGCGGTGCCGTCGTGAGCGGCCAGCGCGTTGAACCGCGCCGCAGCGTCCCCGGGCGACCGGCCCCACGCCGGCCTGTAGGACTCGCGCGGGCGCAGCCGGTACCGGCGCGCTATCTCAGCCGCGATCTCGTCATACCCCATGCCCAGCTTCCGCATGCGCTTCCGCAGGTCGTCTACCTCGGCCTTGAACCCCGTACGGGCGACCATGGCCGGCACTTCCGGGGATGCGCCGTTCACCCGCGCTATCGCCTGCTCCGCTGCTTGCGATTGGGCGACTGTCCCGCTGCCGGGCATCACGTCTTACCTCTCGCCGATTGCTGCGGACGCAAAGAAGCTGACGAGCTGGTCACGGATGAATGCCGCAGATTGCTCCGCAGGCCGCTTATTGCAATCCACGCGCAGTACGTCGAAACCAGCTTGTATCAATCTCTCGGTAGCCTGCCGGTAGAAATGAGCTTCAGCGTGACTGCTGCCGGGTGTTTGCTGAAAGCGATTATGCGGGCCACGCGCGGCAAGCCGCTCGGCAATGATTTCCGGGTCGGCTTCCAGGATCACGGCCAGGTCAGGACGGTCGGCTTCGGAATTCAGGTACCAGAGGAACGCCGGATCGATACCGTCAAAGCGCTGCATGACCAGGCCAGAAGGAATGTAGCGGTCACTTATAACTATCTCCCCGCTCTCCACGTGCGGGCGGATTTCCGTGTGCACATGATGATAACGGTCAGCCGCATACAAGCAGGCCAGGGCGTGACCCGTGACTGATTCGGTCAGCTCACGGCACAGCACGCCGATCGGCCCGCTGGATGGCTCGGCGGTTATATGGACATTCTCGCCAGCCGCTACGAGCATCTGCGCGAGGTGGCGGACTATGGTCGATTTCCCTGCGCCGCTCGGGCCGTCAATGCTGATGAACATGCCCCGCTCCTGACTAGAAAAGGGCCGCAGTCTCATCTGTGCCTCCGCGCTTGCGATCTGCTTCCCGGCCCCGAAGTTCTTCGAGCGAGGCCGGGGTTCCGTCATGGTGCGTGGCGAGCCGGACGAACAGGCGGGCCGTGACCAGAGCGTCGTAAGCAGCGCGGTGGGGTACCAGCCCGGGAGGCATCGCGTCGTCCAGAGACAGCGCTTTGACCAGCGCGCCGAGCTTGTAGCTAGGCTGGCCGGGAAGCAGCCGCCTGGCGAGCTTGAGCGTGTCGAATACCTCGGGGTATTCCCATTCGCCTAGCTCGCGCCCCAGTACGCCCGTGTCCACGTGCGCGTTGTGGGCGATGAGCACCCTGCCGCCGAGGGCTTGGCGTACTTGGTGCTTGATGTCAGCGAAGGCCGGGGCGCTGGCGACGTCCTTGCCTGATATCCCGTGAATGCGGGTCGCGAAAGCCTTGATCGGCCGCGGTGGCTTGACCAGCCAGGTAACAGGCTCGCCGATGGTGCCGTCCGTGATCGGCAGGACAGCCAGTTCTACCAGATCGGGCGGTTGCTGGCCGTTGCCTTCCACATCGGCCACGGCATAGCTCAGGCTCGTCCAGTCAGTCATCAGGGCGCGTCCTTCCATCCCGTATCCGCGCGGCCATGACGGTGCACGTGGTGCGGATGCCGCAGGTCGTGCATCTGGAAGCCAAGCGCATGTTGCAGGTAGTAGCGCGGCTGCTCGCTGCCCAGCCCGGACACGACGGCAGCCCGCTCGGTGATATCTACTACCTCCATGCTCCCTGCCTCTGGAAGCGCGCGGGCGACCTGGTAAATCTGGTCCGCAGAGGGCATCCGATGCACGCTGCTGCACAAGCCGGCCTGGCTGACCGGGCAGATGTCGCACAGTTCCCGGATACCGTAATGGCCGTTGTAGTCGGGCAGGCCGTGCGCGTATGACACGGCGCACGATGTCTTGCGGAACAGCGAGGCGGAACCGGCGAAGGCCGCCAGCACGCGCTGTTCGAGCCTCTCGGGCACGATCTTGCGGCGGGCCGTGGCGTCGTAGGGCTCGGGCAGGCCGTTCGCCCGGTAGTACTGCGCGATCTGATCCCGGTAGAACAGGCCGGTAAAGACCGTCGCGTCGGCAACCTGGCTCAGCGCGTACGCCCGCGCAAGGTGCTCGTCGCTGTCGTTCAGCCCCGGTACCAGCGGACGCCAGTACAAGATGGTCCGGTACCGGCGACGGCCAGGGATACTCATGAGCTTCAGTGAATCGGCCGCAACTTGGGACGGATAGGGCTCAACGCGCTTGTCATCGATGCCGGAATAGGTGAACAGCAGCGTCACCTTGAGGTTTACGAACTGGTTCAGCCGCGCTATGTCGTCCGGCTTCATCTGGTGCCGCGTGATGACAAGCACATGGTTGCGCAGGCCGCGCTCGTCAAGATCAGCTAGCACTGCCAACGTGTGCGGCCGGACAGACGGCAGGAACGGGTCTGTCGCCCGGTTGAGAACCTGTACCGGCGTGACGTCCGCTTGAAAGTAGCGGTGACTGGTCAGCCGTTCTACCGCTTCGGCGTCGGACATCAAGGCATGCGGCTGGCGCTGGTCCCACAAGCCGTAGGTGTGCCGGATGCAATAGGCGCAGTCCAGCGGGCAGCCCTGAATGTGGTTCAGGCTCAGCCCGCTCTTGCGGTACTCGACTACCTCGCGGGCACGCGCTGGCAGCCGTTCCACCTGCTCTCTGGTGAGCAGCGGCACAGAGGTAGTCACTCAGCCTCCCGAAGCGGCGGAGGTGAATCGTGCGGATGATTCCTCTTCGGGAGCCTAGAGAGACAAGGGCCCAGCACGCCAGAAATTTGCTCGTCTTTGCTAGAAAAACTTTTGACTAGTCCCGCTAGAAGAAATCACGAGCTAGGTTCGTCCGCTTCGGCGGCCAGCTCCTCCATGGCACGGCTGATGATCGCGCGAGCTGCCGCACCGTAGCTGGCGACGGCGGCGTGCTGCTCGAAGATGCGGCTGTACAGTGCGACCTCCTGCGGCTGGCGCAGGTTCAGCTCAGCCGAGTAGGTCTCGACACGCACCAGGTCGCTATCTAGCAGCCAGAACCCATGACGGGGGTCGGTGACGTACTGCGTCTTGAAGTCGATGACACCGAGTTTAATGTTGCGCATGGAAGAGATTGCCATCAGGCGGTCAAGCTGGCCGAGCATGATGTCCGGTGAAACCAGCCGGTAGCGAAGCACGGACTCAGTAATAATAATGTGGAAACGTTTGTCCGGGCGATACAGCATCTCCTGGCGTTGCATTCGCTGTTTAACAGCCTCGTTGATGTCGTTCGGAACGTTATGGACCAGCACTACCTGAGCGAAGCGCGCACGCGCATACTCGGGTGTCTGTACCAGCCCCGGCACCACGGTGTTTTCAAACCCCCGGAACAACCTGGTCTTCTCGTCCTGCTGAGAGAGCGAAAGCTGATGCGACTTCATGCCCGCTTTCAGCAGGCGCTGCCACTCGGCATGTTGCAGTTCAAGGTTATGAAGCGCAGCGAGAAGGCTATCAGCTTGATCCCCGGCGTTCGTGACGCAGGTCCAGGCGCGGATATCTTGGTCGGTCGGGGTTTGCTTCCCGTTTTCTATCTTAGAAACCTTAGAGCCCACCCACGACAACGACTCCGCAAGCTCTTTGCCAGATAGCCCTGCCTGCTGGCGTAGCTCGCGGAGCCGCTTACCGAGCGCGTTGCGCGCTTCATCGAGGCTGGACGTCCCGCTGTTCATAGGTGGCGACAAACTCATCTGGGGTCAGGGCGTGATGACGTGCGGCATCACGCCAGTAGTTGTGTTCCACGATGGCCGAGGGGTCCTCGATGACTTCCGCGCCGACGAAACGGGCATCCTCATCGAAATTCATCATGACCAGCTTGCGGGAGTCGAACAGCCAGAAGTCATGTCCTGGCAGCCTGGCCACGGCCGCTTGGTCACGAGTGAGATAACGGATATCGTCGCCCGCCTTGCGGGTATAACCCGCCACCCACATGGTGAAGCGGATGTAATCGCTCAAGGGGAAAGTGACTACCCGCACGCGGGAAAACAAGCGCCCTTCGGCCGTCGCTTCCCGAACCATCTTCAGCCAGTTCTCGTGATACGACACGTCCGGCTCGCCGACTAGGAATTTGCGGAACGGCTCAACCTCGCGCGGCGAGTTGTACCGGTCGCGCGTCTCCAGCCGGAATGCCGTGTGCTCGAAGGACTGAAAGAGCTGGGTGAAATCAGGTCCGGGTTCGATGAAGGTCAGTTGCCTTCCTCCTGGTAGCGGCGCGCGTAGAACTTCAGCACCTCTTCTGGGATCTCGATGAGAGTCTCGTGGTCAGGTACCGGGCCGACATCGGTTAGGACCTGGGGGTCGGTCACCTTCCACCCTTGGGCGATGTAGGTTACGCGGTCGGTACGGTCGGTGGCGAACAGGGTAGGCGAGTCACCTTCGGAGGACTCAGGGTCTTTGCCGAGAAAACGAATGCGCATCAGCTCTCCTTGCTCGAAGTTCGAGAAAACTGCTAGTCCATCGTGACGCAGGGAACAGCGAACGTCAATGGCGCCTAAAGCGGCCATGATCGCTAGCGGACAGCTACGGAGCACAAGATCAGTCCGGCCCGATTGGCCTGTCAACGGCGTTCTCACGGCTGAGCGGAGGTCGCGCCGGTGCTGGTCGGCGCGGCCGGGAGCCGCTGAGTCAGGTTCGGCGGGTTCCGGGTGCGGGCGGGTAGGTCCAGGCGTGGCCGGTGCCTCGGTATTCGGCCACCGGCCTGGTCGGCGCACCGGGACGGCGCTGCGGCGCTGCGCGAGTTAGCGAGTTGGTCCGCGTGGTCGTGGTGGCGGTGGCCGACGTGGCGGGGCGGCTGGTGCGGGCCGGGTCCGGGCTGGCCTGGCGCGGGACGGCGGGGCCGGGGCGGGGCGGGAAAGCTGAGCTGGGCCAGGTCGGCAGCGGTGGCCGGGCGGGGCCGGGCCGGTTTCGGGGTCGCTGGTGTGGTGGGTGCTGCGGGCCTGCCTGGTGGCCGGGTGGGGGCTGGCCTGCTGGCGGTGCGCAGGTGCCGGGCGGCGCGGAGCGCGGCGGCGGCCTGGGCGGCGCGCTGCTGGGACTCGCGCCACTCCGCGACGGCTTCAGCGAGTGCGGCCAGTCTGACCAGGAGCACGACTGGGGTGAGGGTGCGGTCCCCGGTGAGGTAGGCGTAGGCGGAGATGAGCCGGGCGGCGTGGCGGAGCTGGTTCCCGGCCGGGGTCGGGGCGGGTATCCGGCCGTAGGGCTGGCGGGCGGCGCGGCCGTAGTCGTCGGCGGCTCTGCGCAGGGTGCGGCTGCCGAGCGCGGCGGCGGCTGTGTGCAGCGCGTCGGAGGCGGCGTACGCGGCGTCGGCGGCAGCGGCCGGGTTCCCGGTCGCCGTATAGAACCTGATCCGGTCGGTCGCGTCGGCGACGGTACGCGCCGCGTACTCCCACAGCGCGTCAGCCTCGCCTGGTGTCAGCGGGGAGTCCGGCCGGGCCGGGCGGGTCCACCGCTGCTGAAGCTTGGGCCAGCTCAGGTCAGGAGCGAGCTTGCCGCCCCCGTACCACACCCCGGCACCGACATCGACGCCCGCGCCGCCGCGGCCCTGGACGACGCTGACCTGCACGCCACCCAGCGGCGCATCGGTGAGCTCTACGACCACAACCTCATCAGCGAACCCACCCGCGGCCGTTACCGGTTGCATGACCTGCTCCGCGAACACGCCCGCGTCCGCGCCGTCACCCAGCAAAGCCCCGCTGAAAACGAGGCAGCAATCGTCCGGCTGCTGGACTACTACCTGGCCACCGCCACGGCCGCCAGCCGGCACGTCGCCGGGCACCACCGCGCCCTGCACGAGCCCGGCCGTACACCGGCTTGTGCCCCGCAACTGCGCACCGAAGCCGAGGCGATCACCTGGCTCGCCACCGAGCGCCCCAACCTGCACGCCTGCGCCGGCTTCGCCGCCGCTCACACACGGCTCGAGCACGCCGTACAGATTCCCGCCGCTATCAGCCACTTCCTGCGCACCCGCGGCCACTGGACCGAGGCGGCCACCCTCGCCCAGGCCGCCCTCGCCGCCGCCCGCACCGCCGACGACGAACACGGCCAGGCCATATCCCTCGGCGATCTCGGCCTGATTCAGGAACTCACGGGCACCTACCCGGCCGCCACCGCCAGCCAGCAGCAAGCGCTCCGCCTATACCGCGACCTCGGCGACCAGCGCGGCCAAGCCTGGGCCCTCAACCACCTCGGCACCCTGCAACGGCTCACCGGCGACTACCCAGCCTCGACCGCCAGCCAGACCCAGGCACTACGCCTGTTCCACGACCTCGGCGACCTGCACGGCCAAGGCTGGGCCCTCGGCGACATCGGCGCCGTACAGCAGCTCACCGCGGACTACCCCGCCGCCACCGCCAGCCTGACCGCAGCTCTGCACCTGTTCCACGATTCCGGTGACCGCCACGGCCAAGCCTGGGCCCTCAACCACCTCGGCACCCTGCAACGGCTCACCGGCGACTACCCAGCCTCGACCGCCAGCCAGACCCAGGCACTACGCCTGTTCCGCGACCTCGGCGACCGGCACGGCCAAGGCTGGGCCCTGGCCGACCTGGGCGCCGCCCAATTCCTGACCGGCAACTACCCGGCCGCCACCGCCAGCCTCACCAAAGCCGTGCAACTGTACCGCGACCTCGGCAACCGGCACGGTCAAGCCGATGCATCGATCAACCTCGCCAACCTGCTCTGCCTCACCACAGCCCGCCACCACGCCGGCAGCCACCATGCCGACGCCCTCACCATCGCCCGCGAGATCAACGCACCACTCCAGCAAGCACGGGCCCTCGAAGGTACCGGGCAATGCCATCACCACCAAGGAAACCACCGCGAGGCCGCCAGCCACCTACAGCAAGCCCTCGCCATCTACCAGCGCATCGCCTCTCCCGACGTCCACCGTGTCCAAACGATCCTCCGCACCCGACACCCATGACTGATAAGTTATGAGCAGGTCATGGCCTGGGAGATAAGCCTCCACCACGAGGTCGAGGAGTGGTACATGGCGCTGCGCAAGAGCGACCCGGAGACCGCTGACCTCATAGAGCGTGCCATCGACCACCTCGCTGCCGAAGGCCCTGCCCTGCGGCGACCGCTCGCGGACCGGGTCAAGGCCAGGGGCCTGCGTGGATGAGTTTTTTCGGCAAGCGCAGGGCTCGCGCTCATCGGCAGCGTCAGTAGGGGCGGTCCTGATGTGTCTCGTTGTAGGCCGCGATCGCGTGTTCGGAGATTGCGCCGTCTGCGGGAATCTCGTAACCGGCGCAGCGCCCAGGCCCGCACTTCCGTGGTACCCGCCTGCCACCCCGAGCCGCCGATGTCTTCGCACGGCTCTCGTGACCGCGCCAGCCGGATCGCTTCCGCGACCAACTCAACAGCCCGCCGGCTGCGTTTCATCGCCAGCTCCGCAAACACCGCGTTCGACAGCTCGGCCGCCGCCCGGCCCGGCTGGCTACATTCCAGCAAACGCACGGTTTCGGTGAGCTCGTCGAGGCTGTAGAGCCGTACTTCGTTGTCGAACAGGCCAAGCGGCGGACGGTGCGGCATACGTCCCACGGTAACCGGCCCGCAGCGCGTCGTGGATCCCGCCCGCCAGGGCGCCGCCAAACATGGTCTCCAGGGACATCCTCACCGCCAATCGCGTCATCTGCTCATTGGCGTCGATGACCTGCCCGTCGTTCCACCCATCGGCGCTCGCCGTGATCTGTTCGTTCATCAGCACGGCGTAGGCAGCCAAGCGGCTGGGGTGGAAGGATGGCTGGCACATGCGGCGCAACCGCCGGTGCTCGGAGTGCGAGGCGGTGATCAGGCTATCGCCGGCGATCTCGCGTCCGCGTTCGTAAACCACTCCTCCTTTGTCGAACAGGCGGTCGTTGACCAGGACCTGACGCGTCAGATCAGGGTCACAGACCATGACCAGACGCGTGGGACCGAGCCGGATTGCAAGGAGGTCCGCTTCGCGGGGCAGCGAATCCAGGAACCCCAACGGGTCTCGAACGAATTGCACCAGGTGGCCCAGACCGGGCAGAGCGCCTGGGGCGCGAGGGACGCAGTGCAGCGCTGTCGTGCCTGGCAAGGCTTTACCTCCGTGGCTCGTGGAGCGATGACGCTCCTCGGCGGAGCGACGTGCGGCACCACGTAAGACGCGTATGCGGGAGCGAGGACCCGCGCGAGCGTGGCGGGCTCAAGGCTGGTGCTGCCATCCACCCTCGCCCCCTGGGCAGCCCTTCGCCCCAGGGGGAACCCTGGCCGCTGCGAGAAGCCCCGGCCGCTGCGCAACCGAGAACACTGAAAGGTCCGGCCAAATGTCACATACGGTTGGGTTCGCAGAGGTAGCCAGAGACGGAATACTCGACTACCCGCTGTTTCCTGGCCAGACCCTTGGCGGCGGGAACAGCGTATGGCGGGTGGCGGCGGACCCGCAGGGGCCTGCGGTAAGCGCCCAAGCTGGTTTCCTTCACTATTCGGTGAGCAACCAGCCGGTCGCGAACCAGCGCGTGCAAGTATCGATCTCCACGCCATTGCCGGTCAAGCCGGTAGCTTTCCTGGTTTTCCGGGTACGGGCTACCACTATCCAGGGACCGGGCGTTACCCTTTCCCTGCCCGGCGGCATCATGCTCAGCTTCGAGACCAACGGGACGACGGCGAACTGGAAGTGGTCAGACGGGACCACGACCAGGACACTCGCCCCCAGCTCTATCGGGCCCGATGGCAGATGGCGCGATATCACCATGGGCTTCGGCTGCAGCCCCGGCTCCGTCAGCCTGTTCGAGGACGGGGTATACCGTTTCTACCAGCTCATACAGGCTATTGATCCGATCACGCCGGTGTTCGACATGCGCGTGCCGGGCCAGGGTTCCAGCCTTTCCATCGATGTCGGCGGCATTTACGCCGTGCCGCCGCTCTTCGCGCCGGGCGTCAACACGCCGTGGGACTACTCCGTTAAGGAGGGCATCGCCCCGTCCGACCTTGCGATGATCTTCGATACCGCCGACGGCGGGCCGCAGGTTACCTTCGGTGAAGGCTATGCACGGTTCTTCGTCGACCGCGCCGGCGCGGACCTCACCGTGGCTTCGCTCACCGTGCCGCAGGATGCCCCGGCCGTAGCGAGCGTCTCCTACCGGATCCGCGTGAACGTCTCGGGACACGACGTGACCAGCATCGCCCTGCCCGGGGGAAACGTCCTGATGCTGACGCAGGGCGGCCAGACAGCCGCGTGGTACAAAGAGGACCGCACCCTGCTGGCCACGAGCTCCATCAGGGCGGGCGCACCGGATTTCACCATCGTGACGCTGGTTACGTCGCCGACAACGCTCTCGCTCATCGAAAACGGCATGTACAAGTACAGTCGCGCCTACCCGGAAACAGCCAGTTGGCCGGTCAAACTGGTCATCCAGCACATCGGGACGGGTGGTGGCGTGTCCGTCGATGCCGGCGGGGTGCGGGTACTGCCGGGCATTAAGCCGCCGGAACTGCTGGCCACCGACCTTCAGGATTCGCTGCTCGCCTACTTTCCGCTCAAGGGCACGCTGGAGAACCTCGCCGGGACGACGGGCCCGCTGGTGCCGGCGAACGGTACCCCGGCCTACGTTGACGGGCGTTTCGGCAAGGCAGTCAGCTTCGCCGACGGCAAGATGACGCTGTCGATTCCGGAACTGCCCGTCGCGGCTTCGCCTTCTTACACCCTGTCGGCCTGGGTTCTCGTCAACGGCTATCCTCCGGCGGACAGCCTGACCGGAATCACGGGGCCCTTGCTGCTCGACAGCACCGGGCGCCTGCAGTACCTGTTCATCTTCAATAACCAGCGCTCCTACCAGCAGCAGTTCTTCCGGTCGGCGCGGGCCCTGAGCACGGGCCAGTGGCACAGTGTGGCAGTCACTTACAGCTACGAAGAGGCGCGGCTGGCCATTTTCATCGACGGTGCCCTGGACAGCGTCAGTTACCTGGGCAGCGAGACGGCAAGCATTTCGGCGATCGTGCCGGCCTGTTTCAGCGTCGGCGGTTACCAGGCCGATTACAGCCATCCGGCCGTCGTCCTCAACGGAGCCGTCGGGGACATTTTCGTTTTCAGCCAGCACGTTCATCAGCCAACCGCGGAGATGCTGGCCAATACGAGCCAGGCCGGCGGCGATCAGGCAGCGCCTCGCGTGCTGGGGGAGCTTGCCTTCCTGGCCTTCCTTACAGTCCTGTACGGCGTCTACAGGACCGCGGCCGAGCATATGATTGCGGAGCAGATCCCGCAGCCCCAGCCGCCGCAGCCGCTGCCGCTTCCCTCGTATGTCAAGGCTATCTGCGACGCGGTGGGCACCCCGGCGGTGCCGGGCAAATACGTTTCCCGGTTCGATATCGGCATGAGGCCGGGATATACCGTGCTGCTCGACATCGGCGGCGAGGGTGCCGTGGACCTAGGCGGGTTTTTCACCGGCGTCAAGGAGGCGATCAACGTCAATGCCCCGCTCAAGGCGGGAGATCCGAGGCCTCCGACCGTAACGGCACCGGGCCCGCTTCACCGCAAGCCTATTCCCGGTCTCGTCGAACTCCAGCCCTGGAGCACGGACCCCGGCTTCCCGTTCGCCGACGGTTTCGCGGACAGGCTGGCGATGATCAACGAGCCGCTGACCGACAAGAAGGTCAGCGAGATTGCCCGGGTCATCAGGAACGGCGGCACCATCAACCTCTGGATAGACACCGCGGCCTACGGCGGGAAAATGGCGGATCTCGCCGCCCGGCTCAACTCCGTCGCCGAGCCGGCGGCGGAGACCCCCGGCTTCCAGAAGAACGTGCCCTCGCCCAAGGACGAACTGCGGCGGGCGGCGCCGTCGGACGATGCGAGCAGTTGGCCGCGGCGGCACCGCATCGTCGCGCGCAAGCCCGCCGTCATCTTCTACGCGACTCAGTTCGATGATGTCAGGCCGCTCGTGGAAAGCGCGCGGGACGGGTACATCACCCACGTCCTGCTCGGGCTCTTCCATCTCGGCTATGACAAGGTAACCAGTAAGCCCTACATTCACCTCAACGAGGAAGATCCTGACCATGAGATCTTCAAGCACCTGTGGCCGGCGATCAGGCAGGTCCAGAGCTACGGCGTGCGCGTGCTCGCCTCGCTCGGCGGCTACATGGTAGAAGACTATACCAACTTGTTCAAAAACGAGTCGACCTACAATATGTTCTACGGGCTTTTTCGCGCGGCGGTTAGAACATACAACCTGGACGGGGTGGACCTTGATATCGAAGAATCAGACCCAGTCGTGTCGACCGACAATATCAGAAGGCTCGTCGCCGACATTAGGAGGGATTTCCGTTATTTCCCGCGCGGCTTCCTGATATCGTCCGCGCCGGTCGCATCCGCCCTCACGAGCAAGAGAAGCATGTCAGTCCACGTGGACTATCCTGCCCTATTCGATATTTTCGACTTTTACTGCCTGCAGTTCTACAACGATTACGGGCAGCTCAACCCGAAAGCGCGGAAAATGCCGGATACGCCAACGTATGCCGAAATAGTCGCAAAGTACCAGGGCAGGCAGCACAGGCTGATCGCCGGAACCGTGACTAATTCAACACAGGGGCGAGGCTACATTTCAATCAGTGATCTAGTCCCCATCCTCGCCGATCTGAAAGACAAGTTCCGCGGGTTCGGCGGCTTGTTCGGATGGAACTACCAGCACGCCCTGGCGGGCAGCCCGGCGGTTACTGACCCATACAAGTGGGCGCAGACGGCGGCGACGGCGCTAGGCATCAAGCCCGTGCTGAAGGGCGGCCAAATCACCGCGATGACAACAGACGACGCCTACCCCAGGGTCTACTACACCGACGCGTCCATGTCCGTGCACGAGCTCGCCTACTCTCGCTCCGCGACCTGGGGCGACCGGAACATCACCGCGCTGGCCGGCTCGGCCGGCGTAAACCCGCTGAGCACGCTGACCTGCTGCCTGACCATAGGCAGGGCGCCGCAGGTGTTCTACGCGGGCGGGGATGAGCACATGCACCAGCTTTCGGCCGACAACACTGATCCGCAAACGGCATGGCAGGATACGGACCTGACCACCTACATCAAGGCAACCGCCACCCTCACCGGAAATGCGATCAGCGCGGTTCTGGGCTCCAGCTACAAGTACCCGCGCGTTTACTATGCCGCCGGGGATCAGGATGTCCACTCGTTCTACTTCCAGGGTGCCTGGCATGAAGAGGACGACACCTCGATCACCCGCGGGCCGAAATACCTCATCGGCACCGCGATCAGCGCGGTTAACATCGGGATTGACAATCCGTGCGCTTATTACACCGGATCCGACCGGCACATGCACGAACTCGCCTTCCGGCCCCCTTGGACTGACAGCGACCTGACGAAAATCACCGGCACCCAGGCGGTCCCGGCCGCGCGGGCGATCAGCGCCATCATCGGAACCAGCAGCAGCTACCCACGGGTCTACTACATCACCGCGGACTGGCACGTTCACTCGTTCTTCTATAACGGCAGCTGGCACGAGGAAGATGACACGGTACTCGGCAGGGGCCCGGACGCGGCGGCGGACAGCTCAGTCAGCGCCGTCAACGTGGGCGACGACCGGCCCCGGGTCTACTACGTGAGCGTTGACCGGCACGTCCATGAGCTGGCGTACACCTCGTCCGGCTGGCATGACACAGACGTAACCGCCGCCGCGGGTTCTTCGGTACCCGGGCCGCCGAGCGGCAGGCTCTCGGCTACCACCGTGGCGGGGGCTGGCGAGAGGCTGCCTCGGATCTACTACGTCACCGAGGAAAGACGCGTGCGCGAACTCTGGTACGACGGTGCCGGGCACTGGAACGCGCACGACCTGACCACGTAGCCGCCCCAGGCGGCGAAGATCGCCGGCAGCGCATCGATCCGTACCACCTGGGCCAGCTTCCTCCGCTCCCAGGCCGATGCCCTGCTCGCCTGCGACTTCTTCGAGACCGTCAGCTTTAACGTTCGGCGAGGACGCTCCGCCCAGACGCGCCGGTGGTAGCAGCGCTTGCAGATCCCGGACGGGCAGCTCTTGAACCGCCACGGCGGCCGCTTCTTGCAGATGCGGCACTTCCGCTGCCTGCGCTTACTCATCTCGGCGACAGCCTACCGCGGACGCCCCCGGAACGGGCACGACGATCACTCCCCGGACTCAGGGCGTGATGGCCCGCGCGAGGCGGTCCAGGACCGCCTCGCGGGACTGGCCGGCATCGAGCATTCGCTTGGCGGCAGGCCACAACCCGGCCGGGTCCCCAGCCCACAGCTGCTCCACGACAGTCACGTAGCTGCCGAAGCTGTGCTGGGAAATCATCCGGGCACTGAGGTCATTGACCGTGATGAGCTGGCGGTCGACCGGGTCGGCGGGGTCAAGCGTGGTCACGTCCCGCACCCGCCGTCCGGGCTTGCCCGCCACGATTCCGCTGGCACGGCCGGATGGAACGGGGACCGCGAACTCGCGGCGCTCAAGGACGGGGACCAGCTTGGCCCCGTCGCAGATAACCTCATCCGGCAGGTCCTGGACGTAACGGCGCATCGGGGACTGGAGCGGGCCGTTCCAGACGGCCGGGAACCGCCGGAGCGTGGCGTCTAGCTGGCGCCTGATCTTCCTGCGCGCGGGCTTGTCCAGGGCGCGCCGGTCCATGAGCCACTCCATCCACGCCCGGGCGACCGGCGGGATCAAGTCCCCGTAGCGGTCTGGCGCGGCCAGGCTCGAGGGGACCGCGTAGAGCAGAATGCGACCGAGCGCGGCCGGGCTGGCCGCCGTCGGGTCGCACCCCAGCGTGTCAAGACTGCGGGAGATCAAGAGCCTGGGAACCGTCCGGCTGGCCGTGCCGGTGAATTCCGCGGCATGCGGGGAGGCGAGGAATTCCTCGGCCAGCTGATCGCGCGCCGCCGCGGGCCAGCGGTCTTCGACCGGGTCGCGCGCGGGAGGCTTACCGTCCGGGCCGAGCAGCAGTTCGGCGCGGTGGCGGGCGATGCTGAGGCTGGAGCAGGCCATGGAGAAGCTGTCATCCTTGCGATCGCGCTCGGGCGGCGGGCCATGCAGGATGAGAGCGTCGATGGCAGCAAGCACGACCGGGGCGGCTTCGGCGGCGGGCACCTCGCGGACCTCGGCGCCGGCGATCTTAGCGTTGTCGGCAAGGCGGGCGCGCGCCTCGGGCAGGTCATCGGCCAGCATGAGACGGGCGGGCACACCGTGCCAGGCGGCGTCCAGGACAGCCCACACCGCGTGCGGCTTGCTTCCGTCGGCGTAGGTGAACTCACAGGAAACGAGGGTGGTGTCGCCAGCGGCGTTAGCGGCCAGGTGGCACGTGCCCGCGGTGACGTCGCCAATGCTGGCGGTCCACGGCGGGGCCGTATCCCGGGTCGCCAGGTGATCGGCCGCGACGGCGGCGTACCCGGTCACGCCGGGCGGACCGATGACCGCGAGCGCCCGCAGGGCAGGGTAAGAATGGTCAGCGTCGCGCCGGCGGAGTTCATCGATCACGTCGAGCATCATGCGCGTGAGACCCGGCTCGGGAATGCCTGCCTGGATCAGGTACCCGACCAGGACGCTGACCAAGGCTTCCGCGTCGTAGGCGGACGGGACCGCAGCCACGTCGGCGAGCAGTGCCAGGTTCTTCACGATGGCATCCCGGCCGTCGCGGAACTCAGGCTCCCGCAGGCGGCCCGCACCAGACGCGCCCCGGGACGAAGCCTGACGCCGGACGGACTTGGAAGACTTACGGCCACGGCTCTGAGGACTCACCCACGCGAGCATGCCAAAAAATCCCCTCCGCCGTGTGGCGATCGCCTGGATCACCGGCCCCCATCCATGCCAGGCCGGTCAGGCACAGCTCCGTGGAAGCGGGCGTTGCTCCTCCGGCACTGCCAGTCACCGCCATGCCGCGCTCGACCCCTCAGTGAAGGCCCAGTGCCAGTTTCTGCAGGCTGGTGGTTACCCGGGACGCGCTGATCGTCAACAGGGCCATGCGCTTGCAGCGCCGCACAGTGGTGAGCTGACGACGGCGTCCCGGTTCGTGAATAAGGGTGCCTCTCCCACTGGGCTAGCAACGAGGAACCTGTGATGCAGTATGCCCTAATCCAGGAGCGACCCAGGTGTTCAGAGCTTCCAGGGGTCGACGAGTTCGATTCCCGTTTCTTCGAAGTCGGGGATGTTTCGGGTGGCGAGCGTGGCACCCAGGTCCCGGCAGATGGCCGCGATCTGCGCGTCAGCGGAACCGATAAGCCTGCCGATCCGCTCCCTGACGGAAACGATGTCCGCGTACCGGACGGAGGCGCGCTCATGGAAGGGAAGCACCCGGCCGCGGAAGTCCTCGGTCAGGATCCCGCGGATCACCACAGCCAGCTCTCGCTTGCGGTGCCCGTCAGGAAGCCTCGCAACGCCGTAGCGCAACTCGGCCGCAGTGACCGCAGTCGTTGCTGTCTCGGAGACCTCAAGCAAATGCTAGCAATGCTGCTAGACAGCGCACAACCAGGCATCTTGTACGGCACTGGGGCCTTGTTCACGTTTAGGCGTTGGCCTGATTTGCGTGCGTGTCCGAAGTTTCTTCTGGGTGGTTGCCGGCTGTTTCGTGTGTGTCTCGCGTCTGCCAGGTTGCTCATGGTGATGTCCTGGCGGGTTGCGGGCATGCTGCCGCTGCGGATGTGCTGGTGTCGTTGCTGCTGCGGGGCTGCTGCTCTAGGGTGGCCCGGCGGCCGTGGTGAGCGCGGCGAGGTTTTCGCGGCGCCGGGTCCGGGATCTCACCCCTTCCCGCACCAGGTGATCCGCTTCGCCTCCGATTCAGTCGCGGCCGTGGTGCACAGCCCCGGGCGCGGGGTGCTCATGCTCTACCGGCACCGCTTCATCACCGGCGCGACCGGCCTGGCGGTCCCCGCAGGAGGCATCAGCCCTGGCGAGAACCCAGTAGATGCCGCGTCCCGCGAGGTATTCGAGGAAACCGGGTCCAAGCTCGCTGACGCCCGCATGATGGCATCCGCTGATGTCCTGCCGGGCGCTGCCAGAATTCCCGCTGTTCGACAAACTCGATCACGCGTCGCTTATTCGCGCAAGCGGACTCTCGCTCAATGTTCTTGCGCAGCACTACCCGGACGCCCGTATTCGGCAACTAGTCGAGAGCGGAACTAGATTCCAACTCATATTCCTGAATCCTAAGAGTGAGGCAATGAGAATAAGGGAGAAAGAAGAAGGATATCATCAGGGTTTTCTTGGGAACCTTACCCAGATGAACATAGACATCATGCGCGGGCGTATCAGGGATAGACTAGATCCGAAAATTCGTGATCGATTCACTCTGGCGCTATCAGACGAAACAGTCCGCTTCAACATAATTCTCATCGATGAGAGCTTCGGGATCTTCCAGCCGTACCTGCCCGAAGCGCGGGGTGTAGACTCGCCGACATTCGTAATGAAAACTGGGTCATCCGAAGTTGGGTTCTTCCACGTCTTCGACCAAGTATTCACGGCACTCTGGAAGCGGGCAACAATCATATGAACTCACGCTCCGACCTACTTCGGATCGCCCACGCCGCAGTGGATATCGCGCGCGGGATAATGCTTCGAAGCAATCCGGGACTCATCACCAGCAAGGGCGATAGGGATATGGCATCCGAAGTCGATTACGCCATAGAAGACGCCGTAAGAGAGCATCTGCGGATTCATACTCCAGAAATCTCCTTCCTTGGCGAAGAGGAAGGCGGGGGAAACCCGGAAGATGGGGCGCTTACGTGGGTGCTCGATCCGGTGGACGGCACGGCCAACTTTATTCGCGGAATCCCGATGTGCGCGGTTTCGCTCGGCCTCATCGATGGCAAGGAAGGGATACTTGGAATCATAGACCTTCCGTTCATAGATGCCCGCTATTCCGCCTTCAAAGGAGAGGGCGCATACTGCGGAAACAGGAGAATCCATGCTAGCGGAACAAATGATCTCAGTGAATCGATCGTTACTATGGGCGACTACGCGGTCGGAAATGAGGCGGTATCCCGGAATGCAGCGCGTATGGACCTGACCGCGAAATTGGCTGGTCGGGTGCAGCGAATACGCATGCTTGGAACGGCCGCACTCGACCTTGTTTGGCTGGCAGACGGCAAGACAGACGCAAGTATCGCCCTGTCAAACAAAGCGTGGGATATGACCGCTGGCGTTGTCATCGCACGCGAAGCAGGAGCGCGTGTTGTTGACGCATCTGGAATTGACCACAACTTCGATTCACCGGTCACCATCGGTGCGACCGCCGGAATACTCCCGCAACTGCTCCCGATGATCCAAGAAGCGTTGTCGTAGGCTGTCGAGTGCCTCAGTCCGTCCGCCCTTGCCAGGCTTGCGGCATGCCGTGTGAGAGGTCGTCTCATCGACTCGTCTCACGCTGGGAACGCGGCCCAACGCGCGTAGGCGCGCACGCGCACGCGAGGCGAGACAAGTTGCGGGAGAACAACCTTCCATATAGGGTCAGAAACTTGGTTCTGACTCACATCTCGTGATGGCGGCAGTCCCGCCACAGGACGATCACGCAGGACGCCGCAGGCGGGCGGCTCATACCTGGTCAAAACGACCGCCCGGCGGCTGATCTCGATTATCGTGTGTACTTACACCCCTGGGAGGGGGTAAGAGTACACGCAGTAATTCGGTTACTGCCTTCTGGCCGCAGGAGGTGCCCCGGATCCGCCGGCGGTGGCCCATGATCCCCGGGCAACGCGTGCGGATCCGCCGTGACCATCACGAATAAGGACCAGAGCCAGAAACTTT
>Ga0335074_10001875_pt1 | contig 28516 bp, 22 predicted proteins | sample Lox_Sample_23_FD_206715 | JGI IMG/M metagenome (GOLD analysis project Ga0335074, IMG submission 206715) | Soil microbial communities from Loxahatchee National Wildlife Refuge, Florida, United States - Lox_Sample_2.3 | ecosystem: Environmental > Terrestrial > Soil > Wetlands | place: USA... | reverse complement strand
GCGGCGCTTTTTCTGGGCGCAAGCGCCATGACTTGCTCCGCGCAGGCCGGCGACGCGCAGTTGCTTGCGCGCGAGCTTGCCCAGGTTCCGTTGCCCGAGCCCACGGCCCGCGCATTGCCTCTCGCCGATGATCGCGGCGCCGCGGACCTGGAGCAGACGCTCAAGCGGCTGGGCACCACGGCGAGCGTGCTGGCCATTGTCGCGCATCCCGACGATGAAGACGGCGCGCTGCTCACCTATCTCGCACGCGGTCTCGGCGCGCGCGTCACGCTGATGACACTGACCCGCGGCGAGGGCGGGCAGAATGCGATGTCGGCCGAGAGCTACGATGCGTTGGGGCTGATCCGCACGCAGGAACTGCTCAAGGCCGACGACTATTACGGCATCCAGGAGTTGTGGGGCACTGAAGCAGACTTCGGATTCTCGAAGACGCAGGAGGAGTCGTTTGCCAAGTGGGGCCACGATCGCGTGCTCTACGATGCGGTGCTTGCGGTACGCATGGTGCGGCCGCAAATCATCCTTTCCACATTCGTGGGCGCGGTGAGCGACGGCCACGGGCAGCACCAGGTCTCGGGCGAGATCGCGCAGGAAGCGTTCAAGGCCGCCGGCGACCCCAAGGTGTTTCCCGAGCAGTTCAAGCTGGGCGTTGAGCCCTGGCAGCCGCTCGCCGTCTACTCGCGCACGCCGTTTGCGCCGGTGACGAAGGGGCAGATGTTCGATTACGCCACCGGAAAATGGGCGCCGGCAAAGTTTCACAACTACGTCACTGGCGGTTGGAGTGAGGGTTCGCTTTCGTCCGACGTCACTCTGCCTACCGGCCAATGGGATGCAACTCTTGGCGAGACGTATGCGCAGATTGCGCGCGAAGGCTGGGGCCAGCAGATGTCGCAGTATGGCGGCGCCAACCCCGCTCTCGCCGGGCCTGATTTCACCAGCTACCATTTGTGGGCGGTTGCGCCCTCGGCCGCTCCAGGCGCAAACGCCAGCGGCGACTCAAGCTTGTTTGTGAACAGCAAGGTCAATATCGATACCGGCATCGCGGGTCTCGACAGGTTAGTGCAGGGCGCGCCGCCCGACTGGCTGAGCACCGGGCTGCGCGACATCGCCGCAAGCCTCAACGACTTTGAGGGCAGTTGCCTCAACAGGGCGGGAATCGATGCCGCTCATCGTCTGGCGCCGATTTACCAGAAGACACTGGATCTCTACGCGCGCGTCGAGGCCAGCGACTTCAATGCGGAATCCAAGGCCGGCCTGGAACTCGAACTCGGCGCGAAAATCGAGCAATTCCAGGAGGCGCTCAAGGACCTTCTCGGTATCGACATGATCGCATTCAAGACCGGCAGCGCCGGCGCACCGGGCTACGGCGGGCGCGGCGCATCGGCCGACGAAACCGAGCGCAGCGTTTCGCCGGGCGAGGAGTTCGGCGTACGCGTGCATACTTTCAGCGCCATAAGCAATGTGCGCGTGGCAAAGACCTGGTTTGAGTCTGAGACTGGCGCATCATGGCAGCGTGCAGAAACCGCTGGAGGACAAAGCGACACCAACACGACGAATGCAATCTACCACCTTCACGTCCCAGACGATGCGCAGCCGACGCAGCCTTTCTTCACGCGTCCCACTACCGAACAGCCCTACTACGATATAGCGAACGAGCATTGGCGCCTGCGCTCGTTCGCGCCCTATCCGCTATCGGTTTGGGTTGAATTCGAGTTCGACGGCCTGCCCATTCGCCTCGGCCAGGCGGTTCAGACACTGGCTCACGTGCCGGGCGTGGGCGGAGTCTACGAGCCGTTGGTCGTCACCCCTGCCCTCAGCGTCAGCGTGAATCCCAAAGCACGCATTTTGCCGCTCGATGGCTCTCCGCTTCCGGTCAGCGTAACGATTCACGCACTGCACCCCGCCGAGGGTACCCTCGCTTTGAAGCTGCCCGAAGGCTGGCGTTCCGATCCAGCCGATCGTACCTTCGCGCTCAAGGAAGCCGGCGACACCGAGCCGCTGCTGTTTTCTGTTCAACCTGCCGGCGATGTTCAGGCGCGTGCCTACACCATTGAGGCCGTGGCGCAGTCGGGCGGCAAAACCTACACCAGCGGCTGGCGCAACGTTGCCTATCCCGGTCTGCAGACTACCTACCAATATGAGCCTGCCGAGCTGAAGACTCGCAAAGTGGATGTGAAAGTCGCACCCGGACTGCGGGCCGGCTACATCATGGGCACGGGCGACAACGTTCCCGATGCCATTGAAGCTCTGGGAATTCAGCCGCACATCATCTCTTCATCCGAGCTCGCGTCAGGCGATCTCTCGCAGTGGAACGTAATCGTCATCGGCATTCGCGCCTACTCGTCAAACCCGGCCCTCACCGCCGCGCAGCCGCGCCTCGATGCCTACGTCGAGCAGGGCGGAACGCTGATCGTCCAGTACCAGAGCGCCACCTTTGCGGCCCCTCTTGCCATCACACTGGGCCGCATGCCCGAGCGCGTGGTGAACGAGCAATCCGAAGTGAAGTTGCTCGATCCCTCGAACCAACTGCTCAATTGGCCCAACAAGATTACCGCCGCCGATTTCGAAGGATGGCTCGAGGAGCGCGGGCATGGATTTCCCGATCGCTGGGATGAGGGGTATACGGCGCTGACTGAGACGGCCGATCCCGGGCAGGATCCGCAAAAGGGCGGATTGCTCGTGCTGCATCGCGGCAAGGGAACCTATATCTATGTCGCCTTCGCGCTCTACCGCCAGTTACCCGAGCTGGTGCCGGGCGCTTATCGCATTCTCGCCAACCTCTTAAGCGCGGGCCGGGAATCTTCTCCTCGATAAACAACGGCTACCTGAAGCGGATGCCGCGCGTGCCGCCTGCGCGTCTCGCCTGCCCATGCGCGAAACCAGTCCGGGATTCGTGTCCAGCGTGTGTATGACATTGATGTGAATGCAGTGTGAATTCCTGTCACATTCTCGTCTGAAATCAGGCGCATACATCCAAATGTGAATTCTGCGTGAATTCGTCAAATCTTAACCAAGCTCTGCGAGTCTGAGAGCAGTAAGTTTCCATGCAGGTTTTGCTCTGGCAAACATCTCCCCCCTTTTATGTTTTCAGTTCGTGCACTGATGGGGATATTCAACATCTTCCAAATGTGAACGCGCAGGAGATACAGGGGACATTACGAATCTTGTGCGCATTCACCGTCACGATCCAAATCCATCCCAACGGGAAAGAGAGGCCCGAATGAAATTCAGAATAAGTGCGGCTGCCGCGTCATTTCTGGTAGCCAGTCTGTTTGTTTCCTACGCGCAGGCGGCAAGTGATCGCGACACGATGGCGAAGAAGGAGACGGGCAAGAAGAAGGCAAGCTCCTGCTGCGCCGACGTGCAAGATCAGATTCAGGCCCTGCGGCAGGAGATGCAGGGGCAGATCGACTCCCTGAAGAGCGATTTGGCCGCCAAGGACGCAGAGTTGCAGCAGGCCAAGCAGGCTGCAGCAGACGCGCAGGCGACCGCGGCGAAAGCGGAAGCCGATGCCACATCGCAATCGCAGGCGTTCAGCGAAAACTCGGCAGCGGTCGCTTCGCTTCAGAATTCGGTGAAGGATCTGACGAACAACCAGGCTTCGTTGACGACTACGCTCTCCGACGAAACAACCAACATGAAGAAGATGATCAGCGCTCCTGACTATATTCACTTCAAGGGCGCTCTCATCTCCTTTTCGGGAAGCTTCCTGGCGGGTGAAACAGTGTGGCGCAGCGCGGCGACCGGCGGCGGCCTGAATACACCGTTCACCGGAGTCCCTTTGACCAACGCAGACGAGGCGCAGTTCACCGAGTTTCAGGGCACGGGCCGTCAGTCTCGTTTGGCCATCAAAGACATCAGCAAGCTGGCCAACTGGAACTTCTCGGGCTACTACGAGGCTGACTGGCTGGGAACCGGCATTACCTCGAACAACAACCAGTCGAACAGCTACGTCATGCGCCAGCGGCAATTGTGGGCGGATGCGAAGACCAACGGCGGCTGGGACTTCTCCGGCGGCCAGGGCTGGTCGCTGGCGGCTGAAACGACCCAGGGCCTGACCCGAGGAACTGAAATCCTGCCGTCCACCATCGATCCCCAGTACGAACCTGGATTTGTGTGGACGCGCCAGTACAGCTTCCGTGCCTCAAAGGACTTCGGCAAGAGCGTCTTCTTCGGCGTGTCTGCGGAAAATGCCCAGACCCTTAACCCGACCGGAAACGGCATCCCGCTCAACGAAGTCATCGGATCGGCTGGTTCCGGCGGCGGTCTTTACAACGCGACTACCAATTACTCCTTCAACTATGCTCCGGACTTTGTTGCCAAGATGGCATTCCAGCCGGGTTGGGGTCATTGGGAAGTCTTCGGCATCGAGCGCACCTTCCGTGACCGTGTCTATCCCAATGAGACCTGCACGAGCACGACGATCGCCTCGGGCATCACTTCCACCGCCTGCACCGGCAATTCTTCGGGCGCGTACAACGACAAGGAAACCGGCGCCGGACTCGGCGGCGGCTTCCGCGCTCCCCTTGTCGGAGCCAACAAAGTCGTCGTCGGGCTCAAGGGACTTTGGGGCCAGGGCGTGGGCCGCTACGGCTCGTCAACCATCGCCGACGTAACCATTCGTCCCGATGGAGAGCTCTCGCCCATCCACGGTTTCTCCAGTCTCAGCACCCTCGAGATGAACCCGACGTCCCGCATGAACCTTTACTTCAACTACGGTGGCGACTATCTGGACCGCGACTACGTGATCAATGGGAGCGGCACCCAGGTGGGATACGGCGCGCGCAGCGTCAACATGTCCGGCTGCGACACTGAACCCGTCAGCGGCGGCACCTCAAACTCCTATGGCGGCGGCGGCACCGGATTCTTGCCCGCCAACCCCGGAAGCTGCGGCGCCAACACCAAAGACGTGCAGGAGTTCACGGCTGGTTATTGGTTCAACATTCACAACAGCCCGGTGGGAAGGCTTCGCCAGGGCATCCAATACAGCTGGATCCGCCGCGACCTCTGGTCGGGGAATGGCGGCACAGCCAACCCCAGCAATGGCGCGCACGGAGACGACAACATGATCTTCACGTCGTTCCGCTACTATCTGCCGTAAATCAGTTCGATGCCCATCCTTTCGGCAGTTTCATCGCCGAAAGGCCGGGCAACATCGTCAAATGCAAAAGGGCAGGCATAATCAGCTGCCCTTTTTGCTTTGCACCACCTAGTCGCGCGTCAATTCCGCCTGGCTTGACCCAGCCAACAATGCCGGCGTCGATGCCCGCAACAGGAGGCCGGTGCCGTTGCCCAGTTTCAACTTGCCGTTGTTTGAAGCGAGGACGATGATTCCCTCGGGATCGCTGCGCCCGGCATGTTCGATGTGAATGTTGGGCAGGCCATAGACCCCGCATGCATCGCTCGAAAACAGCCACATGGCCTGCGGCCCGTGATTCTGGCCTACGGCTCCACGGCACCGCATGCCTGGCTCCGTGCGAGGTAAGTCGAGAGCGCCCCAGTCCGTAACCTGGCCGACAGTCGTGATCCCATCCGCTACGGGGCCCCCTCCCCGGTAGTACTCCTCACCGCCGATTTGCTGGGTCGTCCAGGTTGCGGGGGTCATGCCTCTTGACGACATGTCTTCGGGATCTTGCGCCTCTTCGACGTCAAGCAAAGAAGCCAAAGCGCGGAGATCGGTTTTCATCGGCACCATCCGGCCGTCGATCATGACGGAATCGAACTGAATTTCCAATTCGATTTGACCGTTTTTCGACGTGCCCACCTTCACGACATGTCCCTCCACTCTCGCGCGGCGGCGAATCAAGGTGCCGGCAATATCCTGCATGACGGTGGCGCGAATCTGTTGGCCAGGACGCACCTTCCCGGCATTCAAGCCGGTATCCAGGCTGACGGGAAGTATCGTTCCGGATGGAATTGCACTCTGGGCCGCCGCAATCGGCGGGATCGACAAGGACGCGGCGAAAGCAAACGCGGCGAAAATCCACTTGCTTTGCATCGGAAACTCCTCTCTCGCCGCGCGGTGACAGGCTTTCTTTTGTACGGTCACAAGACTGCGCGTCGCGGCGCAGACTGTTAACCCCTGCGCTGCGAAGTTCAGCCGCGACTGCAACCTGGCAGATCCACGACGGCGCTTGGAAAGGCGTCCTCAGACGTCTTTACTGAATTTTGAGTCATGTTCGTCCGTCAAGGATACCCGCCGGCGAAAGGAAATTTTGATCGGCGCAATCTGAAAACGCAACAGAAAAGGCCCGGGTCTTACCCCAGGCCTTCGCGAGATTTCAGCCCCGTCGGCCCTGACTATTCCGCGGCTTCGATTGCCTTGGTCTGGGAAACAGTCCAGTCGGGCGCGCCGACCTTGAAGCGAGCGAAGCGGCGCACGGTGATGTTCTCGCCCAGCTTGGCCACCTTCTGCGCGATCAGCTCCTTGATGGTGACGGCCTGGTCCTTGATGAAGGGCTGCTCGAGCAGGCAGACCTCCTCGTAGAACTTGGCCATCTTGCCCTCGACGATCTTCTCGATCACTGGGGCCGGCTTACCCGTGGCAGCAGCCTGCGCGCGATAGATTTCCTTCTCGCGCTCCAGATCCTCCGCCGTCACGTCTTCGGGCTTCACGTAACGCGGGTCGCTGGCGGCGATGTGCATCGCCAGGTCCTTCAGCAGTTCCTGAAAATCGGGTGTACGCGCCACGAAGTCGCTCTCGCAGTTCAGCTCCAGCAACACCGCAATCTTGCCGCCGGCGTGGATGTAAGAGCCCACGGCTCCTTCGTTGGTTACGCGCGCTGCCTTCTTCTGCGCCGAGGCCATGCCGCGCTTGCGCAGCACCACAAACGCTTCTTCGATATTGCCCTTCGCCTCCTGCAACGCTTTGAGGCAATCGCCCATGGGCGCGCCGGATTTCTCGCGCAACTCTTTTACCAATTTGGCATCGATCTTCTCGCTCACTGTTGTCATTTCTCTTCTTTCCGGGCCACAAGGGCCTCGCGATCCAATCGCGATGATGAATTCACAATCAAAGTGTATGCACGGAATATTTCCGGCAGAAAAAAGGCGTGGCCGTCATGCGGAGCGGCCACGCTGATCTTGAGGATGCGCATGGTCACGCGCAGAGTCGATTAATCGCCGCCTTCGGCCACATCGGCCTCTTCCATCAGGGCCGCCACCGCGGCAGGAGCCTTGCGAATTCCGCTGCCCAGCGCTGCTTCCATGTCGATCTCTTCGGGCAGGCCTTCGGCAGTCTCCGCCGGCGCCTCGCCCTCAGGCGCAGCAGCCTCTTCGGGGGCCGGTTCTTCCAGCGCCTTGTCGCCCAGCAGATTTACGCCCTCGGCAGCCGAGTCGGCAATCTTCGCTGTGAAAAGCCGAATGGCGCGCAGCGCGTCGTCATTTCCGGGAATCACGTAATCTACCACCGTGGGATCGCAATTCGTGTCCACCACCGCCACCACAGGGATGCCCAGCTTGCGCGCTTCCTTCACCGCAATGGCTTCGTTATTCGAATCGACCACGAAGATCGCGTCAGGCAGCCGCTTCATGCTCTTGATGCCCGCCAGATTCGCCTGGAGGTGCTTTCGCTCCCGCTCCAGTTTGATCACTTCTTTCTTCGTCAGCAGGTCGTAGCGGCCATCGACAGCCATCTCATCCAGTTCCTGAAGGCGCTTCACCGACTTCTGCACTGTCACCCAGTTGGTCAGCAGCCCGCCCAGCCAGCGCTGGTTCACGTAGGGCATGCCCGCGCGTCCCGCCTCTTCGGCTACCGCATCCTGCGCCTGGCGCTTGGTGCCGACAAAGAGGATCGTCTTGCCGCCGGCGCACAGTTCCGTCACAAACTTCGACGCGTCCTTGAAGAGTTTGAGAGTCTTCTGCAGGTCGATGATGTAGATTCCGTTGCGCTCGCCAAAGATGTATTCCTTCATCTTCGGATTCCAGCGCTTGGTCTGATGCCCGAAGTGAACACCCGCTTCGAGCAGTTCCTTCATGGTGATGGTCGCCAATGTCCCTCCTCTGTGGACTGCATCCGGGCATTGTCTAGCCCGGATTGATTCCCCTTGCGGGGAGATTTGGTAAAGCGAGTGATCAGTGGTCAGTGAACAGTGATCAGATCGCCCGATTCAAACCGGCCGTCTTGGCTGACCACTGACAACTGATCACCGACCACTGCAAGCGCTTTAGCGCTTGCTGAACTGGAACCGCTTTCTCGCGCCCTTCTGCCCGTACTTCTTGCGTTCTTTCACGCGCGCGTCGCGGGTTAATAGCCCTTCCGCCTTGAGCGTCTTGCGCAGCTCAGGGTTGAACTCAATCAAGGCACGGGCCACGCCCATTTTCACGGCATCGGCCTGTGCGGCAACACCGCCGCCGCTGACCGTCGTCACCACGTCGAAGCTCGCGCTCAGCTCGGCAACGGCCAGAGTCCGTTTGGCCGAAACGCGCTGCTGCTCGGTGACAAAGTGCTCTTCGAACTTCTTGCCGTTGACCTTCCACTCGCCCGTGCCGGGACGCAGAAAAACGCGTGCGATTGCCGATTTGCGCCGCCCCGTCCCGTAATACTGAACCAGATCTTCTGCCATTGTTCCTCTTTGCTGTCAGCCGTCAGCCTTCAGCCGTCAGCTGGTTTGTCATTCAATCTCTGTCCCGGCAGGATCAAGCTGAAAGCTGATAGCTGACAGCTGAAAGCTGCTTTTACGCAATCTTCAATTCCACCGGCTTCTGCGCCGTGTGGGGGTGCTTGTCACCGCGGTACACCTTCAACTTCAAGCCCATGGCCCTGCCCAGCTTGTTCTTGGGCAGCATGCCTTTGATCGCCTCTTCGAGAACCTTTTCCGGCTTGCGCTCGATGAGCCGCGAAAATGACTCTTCGCGCAGCCCGCCCAGGTAGCCGGTGTAGCGCCGGTAAACCTTCTTCTGGCTTTTCAGGCCCGTCAGGCGAATCTTCTCAGCGTTAATGACGATCACGTGGTCGCCCATGTCAATGTAGGGAACGTAACTGGGATTCAGCTTGCCGCTCAGCACGCTAGCGGCCTTGGTGGCAAGGCGGCCCAGGGTCTGGCCTTCGGCGTTCACCACATACCATTTGCGGTCAATATCTTTGCCGCTCGGAACAAAGGTCGTCATCTCACTCCTGCCTTCAATTCGCGGGCCCCCGCGCTCGGGGCGTCCGATCCTACGCGCTTCTTCCCTTGAGCGTGGGCCCGAAAACTCGCTCCCAAACGATCGCTCGCGCAACGCGCGTTCGCCCGCGCGGTACGCACGGGCCTTAATTTCTACCCACTGCCAAACAAACCTGTTCGGGTGAGAAATGCGAGGGTCAGTCCCATCGTGGACTCTGGCTAACCTGGGCGAATCTTCCGCTCCGGCAGCCGATGGCCTGTTCCAACTCAGCCCAATTGCGGGCTTTCGTTAGAGCGGTCCGCGTGCTTTTCACCACCCCGCCAGCACAACCCGCTGCCAGGGGCGAGGCACACAAAGCCCAGGCGCAACTCCGCGCAAGGTTTATAGAATACTGAAAAAAGGAGTTAGAGTCAACGAAAAGCCGCAGGAATGGCCTGTTTCGGGCCTTTGGCTGTGGATTGAACCGGACCCGGTGCAGTCCGGACCCGGAAGTCTCGGGAACGGTCCGCATCGGCAGCCCGTGCTGCCGCAGGCGAACAGCCAGACAGCCGTCCGCCCGCAGTTTACTTGAGCGGCCTATATAATCGGATTCCTCATGTTGGGTTGGCATGTGAGCGTCTATCGTCAGCCGGATGGCGGCCGTTCTCCAGCGACGTTCGAATCTCCGGAGGGAGCGCGGCTCGCGGTATGGCAGACGGATGTCGATGGGCTGGATTGGCTCTATGCCCTGGCCGAGCAGGGCAAAGCGATCAACCTTGGCGGAAACGGCTATCCCTGCCGGTTCACCGCGCTAGCCGAGATTCTCGTCCCGCACCTTGTGGGCGGAGCCTTTCCGGCCAATGAGACCTGGCTGGTCCCTGAAGGGAGCTACTTCCCCGATCCGAAGGCGTGGTCGGGACAGACGCAAGTGGATCACGAAGGCGCAGAACAATGCCTCCCGGACGAGTGGCTTCTGGTCGAGGTTTGGGACGAGAGCTGAGTGACTCAGCCGAAGACCTGACGCGCACTCTACGACGTTGGCGTTGCCCCCGGAAAATATTGCGCCTTGATGGTGTTGTATTGGTCCTGGGTCAGCGGCAGCGTCTTCACTCCCTGTGGCGTTACCTCAATCTGCATCGGCGCATTGATGGCGGGGCCGGCAGTGGTGCTGCCGGCCGGTGTGATGTCAACCGAGCCCTTGATCAGGTCGATTTCCTCTGTCTTTGCCGTCGGGTCGACCTTCAAGACAAACTCTGTGCCGCGGATTCCGATCCCGTCGCAACCAATGTCGTCGCCTCCGTAAATTTCGCAACCCTCGATCGTCGTGCCCGGCGGGGTTTTGTTGACCAGCCCGCTCACGTACATAAATGTCCCTTGCATTACCTGGTATTTGGCAATGTCATCGGCCAAACTCGGTTGGTTGTTTTGAAAATATTGCACGTTCCATTCACTGTTGGAGCCGATCGTCCAATCGGTTCCATTCACCATCTGGATATCGATCTGGCTGCCCATGGGGCTTTGCAGGATGTCGCCGACGTAAAAAGAATCGCCGGGATTCAGCTCTGTCCACGTGTTGGATCCGGCTCGTTTCACGTAGGCAGAGCGGTCGACGCTCGTCACTGTCCCCGTCTCGAATGGCTTAGGCGGCGGAGGCGGTCCCTGCTGCACCACCGCCACCTGACCCAGCGCCTGCGCGCCCTGGCCCTGCGAGTAGCCGAGTATGCCCTCCAAGATGTTGGCGATGGTGGGCAACAGGCTCATCAGGGCAGGCACCTGCGGATCGCCGTAGACCGCGCGGACGAGATGCGGGCCATGTGCTTCCAGCCGAGCGTTGGCCGTGGGCGAGGGCATCACGCGAATCTGCATCACGTTCGTTGTCGTCATGTTGCCGCCTGCGATCAGGAGCTTCATGTACACCTGCCCCGCCACCCGCTCTGTCCATGGCCCGTTTTCCGCGCTCACCGGCGTGTAGACGCCGCTCTCCTGCCCCTGAAACAGCGTCTGCTGCTTCAACTCGTCGCTGGTGTTCTGCGCGGTCAGGATCTGCCGTTGTTTTTCGGCGTCCAGCGCCAGTTGCCCCGGCTCGCCCAGCTTGGCCAGGATCGTATCGAGTGGCGGCAGCTTCGCCGCCTTGGCCAGATCGTTGTAGGTGTTCTCCAAATTCGTCACAAAGTCGCCCGTGATCTGGCTCTTGAAGTCGGGAATCACCTGGTCGACGATGGCCTGGTAGCTCCTGGGCATCTGGTCGTAGGTCAGTCCCGACTGAATCGCCCACGAAACCGCCTGCAGACTCGCGGCGGCGATGTTGTACTGCTCCGTGCCTCGCCAGATCAGCGCGCTGATGGCTCCGGCAGCTTTGCCTTCGTACGGCCCCAGCACATAGGACAGACCCGCTCCCGGCTGGTGCACCGAATACTCGGAGCAAAAATCGAGCGTGTTGATGGTGTAGTCGCCGGGCGCCAGCGGCTGATCGAGCTGATCGGCCGTCAGCTTCAGCGGCGTGGGGCTGAACGGACCGCCCGGCAGCGTCGTCACCGTCGGATAGACATCCTTGGCATTCAACGTCAGCGGCAGATTGTCATTGAGAACCTTGGTCAGCGCCGCTTCCGCCGCCTTTTCTTTGGCCTCATTCTCCAGTGTCGCCAGCGGATTCTGGGCGGCCGCGTGGGGCGCGGCCATTGGCGACGCGGGACTTTGCGCGACGCAGATCGAAATAGACAACGCGACGAGACCCGCCCACAACACCAGAACGGCAACCGCAGAACCGACTTTCATCTGACCCCCTTCAAGAATCGCGTCCGACTTCATCCGCGCTTGATTTCATCCGGCCTGCCGCTGGAAGGGGGGAACCGAGCGGCCGATTCGCGGCGCGATGCACTCCACATAAGACGAGACACCAGAGCGCAGGGCCTCAACATAGCGCGGATACCAGCCGGAGTCAACGAGCAGGTGCGAAGCATCGCTGGCGACACTCCCAAAGCGCTCCCTCCCATCCGCCGTCATGCTGAACGGATGGCCACGCACCCGAAAAACTGACGACAATTCCGGCCGGCTCGAAGAACGCCATTGCGAATCGAGCTAAACTCGTATGGTGATGCCGCACCCATCGTGGAATGAGAGCTACGCTTCGGGAAGTTTGCCCTGGGACACCGGCCAGCCGGAACCCTTGCTCGTTGAGTTCGTCGCTTCAGGCGCGGTAACGCCGGGCCGGGCGCTTGAGATCGGCGCCGGGACCGGCACGAATGCAATCTGGATGGCGGAACGCGGATTCGACGTGCTTGCAATCGATCTCTCGCCGCTCGCCGTCGAAAAGGCTCGCGCCAAGATGGAGGGGCGCGCTCTGCGCTGCCGCTTCGCCACATCCGACTTTCTGGCCGCTCCCCCGCCCGACGGCCCATTCCAGTTCCTCTTCGACCGCGGATGCTTTCACGTGTTCGATGAATCAGCCGAGAGACAGCAGTTCGCAACGCAGGTCGCTGCCGCACTGGCGCCGGGAGGCTTGTGGCTGAGCTTGATCGGCAGCACTGAAGGTCCGGCGCGGGACGTCGGTCCACCGTGCCGCTCGGCACGGGACGTCGTCCTCGCCATCGAGCCTGCGCTGGAGATTGTCGAGTTGCGATCAGCCGAGTTCCACCCTCACGACGCAAAGGCCTGGCTCTGCCTCTCGCGGCGGCGCGCGGCGCCGGCCCAACCCTCTACGCGGCACGATTGAGGCCGGGAAGGTCTTCGCCTATGGGGTGACTTTAGGCGGGCCAATCAACGCAGTAGACGAGGTTCTACTTTAAGGCATTGTCCCAGTATGCGGGAGATTTCAGCCACCGTTTCGCGATCTCACTGTTTCCCGTAAAATATTGATTTCAGGACTGTTCCGATTTTATGTCCGTCAAGTCTTGAAACAGCGTGAGATGCGGCGGAATTGGCCTTATTTGCACTGATTTGAGGGCAGTTTCGTCCCGGCCTGCGATACGATGCCCCGATTCAGGTGCAAGTTCGGCCCATGATGTGGAGCTGTGGTTCAGCGATCGGTTGCTCCGCGATCCATTGTCGATTGCAGGACGGCGAAACTGCAATTCTGGATTTCTCAGCCTGCCGAGGCGGGCCTGTCGCGGTGAATTTGAAATTGCGTCCCGGGGCCAGCGCCTGACGCCCCTTGAAGCGGGCTTGGCGCAAGCCTGGAAGATTCGCGATCTCCTGCCCAGTTCTGGGCACCCTTGAATCAGTGTAGCAATTTGCGGGAAATGACCGGAAATGTTTGGGAAGAAAATTTTCGGTCGCGCAGTGCCTGGAAGCAAAAGAGTTTAGGCGGGATTTTGGAATGTGATGGGGGGCGCGAGGGACTTGACAAGGTGAGGAGGGAACGCGCCGGAGAAGACTCGTCAAAGGCCGGAAGTATAAGAGTCCTTTTCCGGGCCAGGGGCTAGAGGCCCGTGATCTACCTCGCTCAATAGAACAGATACTTCCGCCAGCGGTCGTCGCTGCGGCCCAGCATGCGCATGATCTGCCGGCTGGTGTGCAGGCTGAACGGCCGCGGCTCGCGCAACAAAATCATGTCGTCGATCTCGCTCAGCAGGCGGTTGCCCTTCTTTCGGTTGCACTCGTGGCAGCAGGCGACAAGATTTTCCCAAGTGGAATTTCCGCCGCGCGAACGCGGTACCACGTGATCGAGCGTCAACTCGCCGGGCGGATACGCCTCGCCGCAGTATTGGCACGTGTTGCGGTCGCGCAGCAGGATGTTTTTGCGCGAGAGGGCGCGCGTCTGATGGGGAATGCGGCGGTACTCGAGAAGCCGGATGACTGAGGGCATGGCGATGAACGTGCGCTGCGCATGCAGCGTCAGGCCGTGTTCCTCTTCGGTGCGCGCGATGCCCTTCAGCACCAGCACCAGGGCCCGCCGCGCCCCGCAGATATTAATGGGCTCATAGGACGCGTTCAGCACCAGCACCGGCATCTGCAGGATATGGGCGTGCGGATGATGCATCGTTCCGTGGTCGCCCGAGAGCACCACGGCCTTAGCGATCGCCTTCTGCTTGCGTGCATGAATCATAGCCTTACCCAACGACATCTTTTGCCCCCTGGTCAAAAAGACGCTTGTTCGTGCAAGGTCGATGAGCCTTCGCAACCCGAACTCGAAAAATCTGCAGTCGAAGGATCGGAATCAGAACCGGCTGCATGCCGATGGCCGGCCTCTTTCTGTGCCTCTTGAGAGACGTTTCTCCGGTCAAAAGCGAAAGCGCGCTGCGCACGGGCCAGCGTGGCTACCCACACTGAAGATGCGCCCGCATCCATCAGCGCCTTGGCTGCCGCGCGTGCCGTGGCGCCGGTGGTCAGGATGTCGTCGACCAGCAGAATGTGGCGCCCGGCGACCAGAGTGGAATCGGGCACCGAGAAGGCTCCGCGCAAATTCTGCCGGCGCTGGCGGGGCGTCAGTCCCGCCTGGCTCTCTGTGGCACGAAGCCGCATCAGGGTGCTCGCCGCCAACGTCAGGCGCCATTCGGGATGCTTCCTGTGCAGGTGCTCCAGCGCCTCGCGGGCCAGAGAACGCGCCTGGTTGAAACCGCGCTGCGCAAATTTCGAGCGGTGCAGCGGGACCGGAACCACCAGCATACTGGCGGGCGCTTCGCCGGCCAGTTGCGCGATGGCATCGGCCAGCATCCGGCCCAGCCCGCGCGATATGGGGTGCATGCGATCGTACTTCAACGAGTGGATCGCCGCTCGCATGGGACCCTCATACAAGCCAAAACAGACCGCCCGGACAAAGGGTGGCGGGGCCAGCCGGCAGGCGCGGCAGAGCCCTGAATTTGAAGGATCACTTTGCGCTTTGAGCGCATCGCCACAGCACCCGCACGCAGGCGTTTCCAGGGCAGGGAACTCATCCCAGCAAAGCGAGCAAATTGGCACGGAGGAGAGCCGCGGCAGAGGCGAGCCGCAAAGAGAGCATGTGGCGGGCAATATGGAGCAACTTAGACTATCTAAAGGACTTCGCAGCACGCGAACCACCGCACGCCACCGCGTGGTTTGCGATGGCGGAACGACCGTCGTGCTGGCGCCGGTGATCTTGTGGAAGACGCACCTCGCTCCGGGGGTGATGCTGCCCGTTGCGCCCAGTATAGCGCAACATGAATTCCCGGCTCCAGCCGGCGCTTCGCCTTCCCTGGCCTTCCTGTAGAGACCAAAGCGGGCAGCCGCAGATATCGCTTGGAATTCTACGTTGCCCGCCGATTGGGTTTGCGGTTGGGGCTTGACTGATCGAGAGTCTCGCGCTTTATGCGTGGTCCGTTCAAGTGGAGCTGCGAGCGTTCCGCTCAGTGGTTGTGGCTCGTATGCTCGCGTTCTTTGTCGGCTTCCTTCCGGCTCTCTTCGTCATGCTTTGCATTGGCGTCGCGTGCGGCGTCCTTCACATTGCCCCACGCCTTCTGCGCTTTGCCTTTCAACTGTTGCATCGACCCTTCTGCCTGGGCGTCGGTGTCGCCGGTCCACTCGCCAACCTGGCGCTTTACGCGCCCTGCTGCATCGTTCACTGCGCCTTTTACCCGATCTTTATCCATAAGTCCACCTCCCGTGGGGTTGTATCGATCCGTTAACTCGAACTGCTCGCCTGTACGATCTGTGTGACACCACCCGGCGCCGGCTTTTAGTTGCTGCCGGCAGCTTTGTCGGGCATGTTTTCGCTATACCGCTCGCCGGCCCGTGACAAGCTGAATCACCAGCACCACGAGCGCGAGGACGAGAAGGATGTGTATGAATCCCCCGAGCGTGTACGACGAAACCACGCCCAGCAACCACAGCACAAGAAGAATGACAAAAATCGTCCAAAGCATTGGCCCACCTCCGGAGGGATTCTTCCCCCGTCCACAAACACGCTTTGACGCCACGCTATTGGCTCGGGTTGTTCGCTGCTTGTCCTGGAAAGAAGAAATCGTTTCAGATTCCACGGCCCAACCGTCAGACGGAAAATGGCATCGCCACTCTTGGCGCCTCCCGGTCGCCGCACTGTGGGCTTTCGGTCATCATTTCTTCAACAGCAGCGCTCTGCAAAGCAGCCCCCGACTCAAGCGCGGCATCAGAGCAGTTTGCTGGTGCGCGCAGCTTGCGCACGGCGCTGGAGGGCGGCGTGCTGCTCATCATCATTCTCATCCTGCTGATATTCGGTTTCGGATATGGCGGCTATCGCGTGGGACCCGGCTGGGGCTACTACGGCGGCGGAGGCCTCAGCCTCATCCTCCTCATTGTTCTCGTCCTGCTTTTGCTGAGGGTGATTTAGGCCCGGTGATCACTTGTTGTTTGCTCCGGTTAGGCGTACTTCCAGTGTTCCCGCCTTCCCTGAGTTCCAGTCGTAGATCGCCGTGACGAGATGCACCTCTTCGCTGACCGGAAGATCGATGAGGAGATGCATGGGAATTCCGCTTTTGATGAGAGCGGCATACTCATCCTCTTTCACCTGAAGCGTCTCGTCGGCCGCATCCCAGTTCACGGCACGCCCGTTATTGTCATAGGCCTTCAGGCCGATGAGAAGCCGGCCAATGCGGCCGCCCTGTGCGCCGGCCTTCCAGTCCACGTCGCCCGCGCGAATGGTGAAGTCGACTCGATACCGGGTCACCGCGCCCTGCAATGCGGAATTATCGCCGGCTCGGTCCGAGTCCGAGGCTTCCTCTGTCTGGCCGGCCCGCGCGTCAACGCCATAAAGGATGCCGGTTGCGGCCGGCAATCCGTAGTCCAGAAGTTCGGTCAGCGGATTGACATGTGCCTGAGGATCGGACGCCGGGGTCTCCTCAGCGTTGTAGCTGGTCCGATACGCGAGCTTGTATTTCCCGCGAGTCACCTTCACATCGATGCGCCGCAGGCTCCCGTCCATCGTCTTGTCTGTCGGCGAATAGCCGATGGTGTAGTAATGCGCGCCGTCGTCGATCGCCTTTTGCATCGCGGAATTCAGGTCGTTGGTGTTGTAGAAGGCCTTGCCGCCGGTCGATGCCGCTAGTTGCTCCATCGCGTCCACTACCTGCCCACGGCCGCCGGCCTCTGCGTTGTACGCCCGCATTGCGCCCGCGGCGCCGCCGCCGTGTCCTGATCCCTCGGGCGATCCCGGGCCCGCGGTGTCCGCTTCCATTACGTGCTCGTTCATCACGCCTTCGGCGTCGATCGGATAGACCGAGATTTGCGCTGCGGAAAAAAGATCCGCAGTTTGCTTTACCCGTTCGAACGATTCGCGCAGCGCCGGACTCTTCTCGATGCTCTTGCTCTCTTCTTTCGAGGGAAAGATCACTACAGGGAACGAACTCGAAAACCAAAGCAGGTTCTTGCGGCCCGGGACTCCTGCGAGATATTGCGCGAGATAGCTCAGTGCTTCAAGCGTCATGGCGACGTGTGCTGACACGTCGACGCCGCGTATCTCGGATTGCGCATCCTGACGCGCGGCAATCGCAGCTTCCGATTCCTGCATGGTCCTCAGATGCGCGATATCTGCGGCATCGTCTGCCGCGTCGCTGCGTGTCAGCCCGTTCTTTTCGCCGCCCAGCCCGCCCTTCTTGAGCGCAGCCAGAAGCACCGAGCTGTCAGAGGTGAATCCCTGGATGAAACGAAGCCTCGTACCGAGCGTGAAAACAGCGACACGGGTTCCGGGCTTCATCTTTTTCGCAAAATCGAGAATCTCCCGCTGTACGTTGGCCTGGTCCTGCGGCGGTGTATTCAGACTGTCGAGCAGCAATACACTCACCGCATCGCCCATCGCGGCAGGCGGAACATTGGTCACCGCGCCCGAAGGCAACGGAGGCATTTCCGGCGGTGTGTTGTCGCCGGTCTCGCCGGGCGCGTGTTCCTCAAAAAAATCGATGCTCTGGGCCTGCCCGTCTTCGCTCACGGCAAACTCCTGTTTCGTGAGGCCCGGCACAGGATCGCCGTTGTTCTTCGTTACCACCACGTCCAAGACGACGTCACGCACGGCGGTCTTAAACGCGGGCGTTTCTGGAACGTTCGATTCCACCGTGGGGGGCGGGCCTGGCGGCGGGGGCGTCGAAGTCGCCTCAACGGAGGGGTGACTCGCGGCCGGAGGCGAGGCTTCGCTCGCCGATGGCGTGCCGGCGGCTGGCGAGGCGGCAGGCGGACTCCCGGAGGCGGATGTTTCGGCGGATTCCTCTCGAGGTTGAGGGGCGTTGGCTGCCGCCGGTTCTGCCGCAGAATTCGCTACCGGTGGCGGATTTTGTGCCGCGGGCGGTTGGGCATCGTTGCCCGCCAGAATGCGGGAGGCCGAACCGAAGCGATGATAACCCACAAAATCGGTTTCGTTGATGCGCGTCAGAGGCACCGCGTCTTCACTGGCGATTCCCGGCCGCGCCATGTCCTGCGATATGGCGATGCTTCGTATCGGGCAGATATAATTCGCTCCGCCAATCTCCACTGGACCGTACTGCACTGAGATGGCTGCGCGCCGGATGATCGTGTCGGGACTCAACTCTGCTTCCAGAGTCACGCGCATAATCGCCCCCGTCGATGGATCCAGATACAGCTCTCCGTGATAGCCGGGAGTTCCGTGGTAGCTCATCGGTTTTGGTTCCCCTACCCTGTTGAACTCCTGCCACGCGCAGCAAAAGTCGACATGATAGTTCGAGCCCGCTTGCGGCACGGCGTAGTGAAACACCGCGACGCGGCCGGTTGGTCCCTGTTCCCAGCGGCTCCAGGTAACTCTGCCCTTGAGGGAGTCGCCGAGAATAATGGCAAGCACCGGCCCGAACTCCCCCCAGGTCGTGAGCCCCGCAGGACCCGACTCGCTCTTTGACTTGGCGGCGACTTCTCCGGCTTCGATAACCTCCTTGCCTTCGCGATACGTGATGTCGCGCCGAAATGTGCCGACAAGATGCAGCGGCGTCAAAGGCGCGAAGCCGGCGCGGCCAATCACCAGGGGACTGTCGTCGAAGCTGCGCGTTTCACGCACGGCCAGAAAATCGGGCAGGCTGCGTATGGTCTTTACGACATAATCCACCGCGGCCGTGAACAGGTTGCGCTGCGCTGCCATGTCGGGACGGGGATCAGCGGGTATTTCGGCTGCCGGTGGCGCGAGCAGCGCCGATTCGTCAGCCAGCAGATCGAGCGCCTGCGCAGTTTGCGGCCCAGCTTCGGATTCTGCCGTAATCCGTTTCAGGGTCGGAGCAGTTAACTCTTCGCTGAGCTTGACTTCGCTCAGTTCCTGCACGATCGAGCTGTCGCTCTTGTGCGCAGACCGTTGCTGCAGGAGCATCTGTTCGAGTTGCGCCACCGTGACCGGATGCATTGCCAGAACCGGCACGGCACTTCCGCTCAAAATGAAAGCCAGTGCAGCGGCACGCATCCCGATACCTCGCGCAAAAGGGGTCACGCAGGCCCAACTCACGATGCTGCGCCCGATTCTTTTACCGATGCAATTTTACGACGATTCGAACCCAGGCGCGCTTTGTCTAGAAGACGCCTGCCATGTACGCCTCGGCGGGCCGCGTGCCCTCCGCCTTGGCCCCGCATTCGGCCAGCACGATAGGGGATAGCGTAATCACCGGACAGTGGGCGTGAGCCAGTACGTTGTAGACCACGCCGTGCCGCGTGATCGCCGCGAAGGCTGAGGCTCCCTGAGCCCTGCCCTCACGGTTTGTTCACGGCCTGGGTACCATACGGGCTGAGTAGATTGGCGACCAGCGGCGTCACTGTGGGAGCTCCGATGCCGACGAATTCGGTAACGGAGCCTGGGCAGAAGGCGGAGTTGCAGACAGAGCTGAGGTTTGCCACCCAAACGTTTCCCGAACCGTCAACGGCTAAACTCCACGGGTCATCCATCCCAAGCGAGTAGTACCCTCCCCCTTCGAGGTTTGCGGTGACATTCCCGCTGCTGCTGGACCACTCGCTCACTGAAGCACCGCCGGCGCCGCCGTAATAATTCGTCACAAACACATTCCCGGCCCCGTCGATCGCGATGTCTGAGGGATAGGCATTATAGGCGGCAGAGTAACCATCGAGAACGCTTCCGGAGGAACTTAATCTGCTCACGATTTCCGAGTCGAAGCCCACCGCCCAGACGTCGCCCGACGGGTCAATCGCGATTTGATAATTCTCGTACCCCCCGTTGGCGCTCTCGTCGCCGCTCGATCCAGACAGGGTGGAACCTGTCGAAGAGAGTTCGGTAATGCCGTCGTCAACATTCGCCACCCAGACGTTGCCGGTAGCGCCGATGGCTATGCCGGAGGGGTCGCCGATTCCCCCTCCGGTAATACCGGAGACGATTGGCGAGCCGGAAGAGTTCAACTCTGTGACGTAGCCATTTGAACCGCTGCCTCCTTCGCCGTTGGTCACCCAGAAATCGCCTGATTTGTCGAACGCGACACTTCCGGGTTGGTCCAATCCGCTGGTGAGGACGGAGCCGGCCGTCCCGCTGGAGGTGAACTCCGCGATGCTGTAAGTGCCGGAATTGTTATTCAATACCCAGGAATTCTCCGAGCTGTCAATCGCGAGTGAATAAGGTCCAGTGAGCCCGCTGCCGTATCCGCTTTCTCCTGAGAGCAACTGGCCGGTCGGGCTAAACACCAAGAGGGAACTACTACCGCCCGAGGCGCTGCTTGCGTAATTGGCAATCCGGACGTTGCCGGAACCATCGATGGCCAACCACTCAGGGTTGTAAAGTTCACTTGCCGTGTAGGAAATGGCAACCGACAAGTCGTTGGGCGTGGCCGTGAGCGATGGCTGAAAGGGCGCGCCCGCAGCTTGCACTCCGTAGATCGTGGAGACATTCTTCCACGGATTTTGTGCCATGTAGATAGCCATGATGGCGGTTTCCGTCGGAAGGCTGCCGCTCACTTCGCTATCGAAGAGCGAAGAGCACGGCGTAGAGCTCGGTCCTGCGGAGTCGACACATGCGGACAGGATGTTGGCCAGCGTGTTGATCGTTGTCTGCGGCACCGTCCCATAGCCTGACGGTGTCGTAGTCAGCGCCACGCCCGTGCTCAGCGTCTCCAGGTTCGGAATGGTGGCAAAGGCGTTCGCCACCCCCTGCAAGGCCAGAGCGGTGTCTGGGCTCGATACGTGGGTGGGGTTGGTCGCGAAGCCGGCGATGGCATAAGCTGTAGCGATCGTCGAAACTTCGTTGATGCTCACGTAGGTCGACGACGTGAGCGAGCCGCATGGGCCCAGTCCCGCCAGCAGCCCTGCGGCCGAATTCGTTCCTGAGCCAGGGTTCCCGCCGATCGCGTAGAGATACATCTGCGTGTCGGCGCTGGGGCAGGTGTAGTCGCTGCTAATGGACCACGCGCCGTTTGAGTCCGTGGTCACATAATAGTTGTCATTGCTATCCTCGGTGGTGTTGCCCGCGCTGGTAAGCTCCGAAATCGACGCGTTACTGGTCGATGCCGAGATGCCCTGGCCGCCGTAGCCGGTGGTGTTGACCGCATAAAGATACACGCTGGCGCCCACGATAGGCGTCTGCCCACCGTGCACACTTCCGGAAATTGCCGCACCCGCAACGGCATTTGCCGGGTTCCTGCTCGCACTCATCATGCCGTTCAAGCCCGCCGAGCAACCGCAAAAGGCGAGCGAAAGCAAGCCGCTCAACGCCAAGCCTGGAAAAGCGAAACGAGACATAGAACCTCCATGGAGCCGCGCGGGTGCGAGGGAACGGTCGAGACAAAGTGGCATCCGACGTTGTATGCGCAATCCCGGTGGAAAGGGGCTCAGAAAAATAGCTCAGATGGAGTACTTTTAGAAGACGCCTGCCATGTACGCCTCGGCAGGCCGCGTGCCCTCCGCCTTGGCTCCGCATTCGGACAGCACGACAGGGGATAGCGTAATCACCGGACAGTGGGCGTGAGCCAGCACCTTGTAGACCACGCCGTGCCGCGTGATCGCCGCGAAGGCTGAGGCTCCCTGAGCCCCGAGGACGATCAGGTCGGCCTGCTGGGCGCGGCTCTGGTAGAGCAGTTCTTCCGTGGGATCCCCCGGCACCACCACCGTTTGAATCTCGACCTGCCCTTGTAACTCTCTGGGAACCAACGCGATCATCCCAGCTTCCACTTCGTCGAGCGACTGGTGGGCCAGAAATTCGACTCGATCCTGCGGCCGAATCACGTGCTGCAGAATGAGGCGCGCATGATGCTGGCGGGCCAGTTCCGCGGCAAAGGCGGCTACCACGGTCGTGGCTTCATGCAGGCTGGCGGCGCATAGAATTGTCCGCGTAGCAAAGTCGCGATAACTGCCCTCTACCACCTCGGGGCCAATGATGTAGACGGGCAGGCAGGCGCTGCGCAGTACCGCCTCAGCTACCGAGCCGACGAGCAGCTTGCCGATGGGGCCCGGTGAGTGCGTGCCCATCACAATGCGGTCAATTTTGCGCTCGCGCGTATAGGCAAGGATTTCGTCCGCAGGCAGGCCGGGACGCACCATCACCTCGCAGGCAAGCCCGGCTTCACGCACCCGATCGGCGAAGGGCTCGAGCGCCTGTTTTTCGCTTCGCGCCGCGGCGGCATAGTCGTAGTAGCGAATGCCGGAAGATTCCGAGGCCGCCACCACAAGCGTGTCATAGGCATGAAAGAGGATGAGATCCGACCCGAATTCCCGGGCCTGGGCCAGAGCAAAGGCAAAGGCTTTTTCATTGACCGGAATTTCAGAGGCGAAAAGGATCGTGGAGGGTTTGCTCCAACCCGGCTTTAATACGGCTGCCATGGGAACCTCCTTCAGGTGAGTTCAAATACTTGCAGAACCGATACCCGACTTTCGGTGTTTGGCCGCACATAAGGCTGTGATTCAGCTCACCTTACGGCCCCGCCCCGCTACGCCCGCGGGCGGCCGGTCAGGCAAAAACGGCGGTCAAACGTGACGCCCCGCGCCTCATGGGCTGCGCGTGTCTCGATTGTGTGCCCATTTGCAATTCCTGTCCAGAAGGGAGATGACGGTGGACGGAGACTTCCCGAAAGAGGTGATCCGAATCACAGCGCGACTCCGCAGAAACTGCTTTTCTTGAGAGGAATCGTGGCCCTCCAGCTACTCCGGGTGATAGACGAAGTCCCGGAATCGCTGATGGAACGGTTTCCTGTCCGCGAGCTTGCCGAACACCTGGTTGCCGTCCGGCAGATTGACAGGAAACCGTTCCACCCCAACCGGTTCGAAGTTGAACCGGCTCGGCCTCGACTCACACGGGAGGTCCCATGCGGCCCATGCATCACATTCCCGCCCGGGGCGGGATCGACTACGACGAATCGCCATTCCTTGCCATCTGGGAAGTGACCCAATCCTGTGATCTGGCCTGCAAGCATTGCCGCGCCGCGGCGCAGCCCATCGCGCACCCTGACCAGTTGTCATTCGAAGAGGGTAAGGCGCTTATCGACCAAATCGCCGAAATGCACATTCCCGTGTTCGTTTTTACGGGCGGCGATCCGCTCAAGCGCGCCGACGTTTTCGATCTGATCCGCTACGCCGCCAGCAAGGATGTGCACGTCGCGGTCACGCCGAGCGCCACGCCCCTGCTCACCCGCGAATCGATTTTCAAGCTGAAAGAGGCCGGCGTGGTCCGGCTCGGCATCTCGCTCGACGGCTCAACTCCCGAGATTCACGACGCATTCCGCGGTCTGCCGGGCGCATGGGCGCGCACCATCCAGGCCATCGAGTGGGCCAACGAAGCCGGCATTCCCATCCAGGTCCATTCCACCATCAGCCGCCATAACCGCCATGATCTTGACGGCCTCTCGAATCTCTTCGAAAGGCTCGCCATTGTCATGTGGAACGTGTTTTTCCTGGTTCCTGTAGGGCGCGGCCAGCTGGACGACCTTTTGAGCGGCGAGGAGTTCGAGCAGATCTTCGGCAAAATCTACGAGCTTTCCCATCGCGTCAGCTTCCAGATCAAGACCACCGAGGCAATGCACTACCGCCGCTACCTCCTGCAGCACAATCTGGAAGAGCGAAAGATGGGTCACGGGCACGGCAACGGCCATCCGCACGGCGCGGCGTATGAGGCCGGCGCCCCCACCGCCGATGGCAAAGCCCGCGCCATGGGCTGGGCCACGCGGCGGGTCAACGATGGCAAAGGCTTCGTCTTCATTTCGCACGTGGGCAATGTGTACCCCAGCGGATTCCTGCCCATCCATGCCGGCAACATCCGCGAAACGCCGCTGGCCGAGATCTACCGCAACGCGCCCATCTTTAAGGCGCTGCGCGATACCAGCCGGCTCGAGGGCAAATGCGGAGCCTGCGAGTTCAAAGAGATCTGCGGCGGCAGCCGCGCGCGCGCCTACGCGCTCAGCGGCGATCCGCTGGCCCAGGAGCCCTGCTGCATCTACCAGCCGAGGAACTGGGATGCGGAGCTCGACCAGCAGGCTGAAGCCTACCGTCACATGATCGCCAGCGCGCCGCTGGTGACGCTGTAGGTTCCGTGCGGTTCGCTCCGATAAGTCGCCTTGATAGACAGGCGGCGCGGTGGAAATAGCTTTTGGTTCGGCAGCCGCTTGAAGGAAGTACGTATGCTTCCCCGTACCCAGACACATGTACCAGATTGGCCTCCGTTCGTCTTCGCGGGAAGCGCCGAATGCTGTAAACATGAAGTGAGGTCAAGCATGCGGATCGCGATCATCGGCGGAGGAACAGCAGGATTGGCTGCCGCCTATGAACTCGAAAAGGCGCGCAAAGCGGGCGGTACCGTCGAGTACACACTCTTTGAACAACGGCCGCAGCTCGGCGGCTCACTGGCCTCGGAGATTGTGAACGGCGCGGTGCTGGAGCGCGGGCCCGACTCATTCCTCACCGAAAAACCCGCGGCAGCCGAACTGTGCCGCGAGCTGGGCCTGGGCGATCAGCTCATTCCGTCAAACGACATCGCGCGCAAGACCTATATCGTTGTCCGCAACCGGCTGGTGGCGCTGCCTGATGGCCTCATGTTCCTGGTTCCCACCAAGCTCATACCCACCGCGCTCACGCCGCTCTTCAGTCTTGGCACAAAGATTCGAATGGGACTGGAACTGCTGCATCCTCCGCGTCCGGCCGCGGGCGATGAATCAGTGGCTGCGCTGGTGGAGCGGCATTTTGGCCGCGAGGCTGTCGATCGCCTCGCCGATCCGCTGCTGAGCGGCATCTACGGCGGCGACGCTACGCAACTGAGCGCGCAGACCGTGCTGGCCCGCATGGTGGAGATGGAGCGGCAATATGGCTCGCTGACGCGGGGCATGCTGGCGGCGCATCGCAAAATGCGGGCCGCAGCGAGGAATTCCTCCAGAACGCCGAACCGCGGAGCAGCCCGGCCTATTTTTACGGCGTTGCGCGGCGGCATGCAGCAACTGGTCGACGCGATCGCGGGGCGGCTCGATCCCACGAGCGTGCGCACAGCGACGACGGTGCAGGCGGTATCGCGAGCCGGCGCCGGGTGGAGCGTAACCACCGCGACCGCACGCGAAGAATACGATGGATTAATCATGGCAGCGCCCGCGTGGGTTGCCGGCGGGCTTCTTGCGCCCGTCGATGCCGCGCTGGGCAACGATCTGAGCGGTATTCCGTACTCATCCTCGATCACGATGAATCTCATCTACGACGAGGCGAAGATCGGCGCCCTGCCGGAGGGCTTTGGTTTTCTGGTGCCGGCAAGCGAAGGCCGCTCCATGCTCGCCTGCACCTTCGTGCATCGCAAGTTCCTGGGCCGCACGCCGCCAGGCAAAGCCGTCCTTCGCGCGTTCCTGGGTGGGATGAACAACGAAACATTGCTCGAAGCTCCCGACGATGAACTGGTGGCCGTGGTGCGCCGCGAGTTGAGCGAGATTCTTGGCGCAAGGATTTTCAGCGCGGCCGTCGAGCCCGAGCACGCGCAGGTTTCGCGCTGGCGCCGAGCCATGGCGCAGTATGCCGTCGGCCACAAGGAGCGGATCGAGCGCATCAGGGATCGCGTTGCCGCTCTTCCCGGTCTCAGGCTCGCGGGCAACGCCTATGACGGCATCGGCGTTCCCGATTGCATCCGCCTGGGCCGCCAGGCCGCGCGCGAGCTGACTGCCGTGAACATTCCCGCGTCTGTAGCCAGAGCCTGACCAAAGCGGAACTGCGCGCCCCGTATACTTGACACGAGAAGCATGACCACCCGCACCGGCACGTTTCTGTCGACAATTCTGGCGTCAACCCGTGCGAGCCTGGCGGCAGCCAAAGAGAATGTTGCCGTCGCCGGGCTAGAGCGCCGCGCCGCCGAACACCGCCCGCGCGGGTGGGCCGCTACTCTACGCCGTCAGGCCGCCAAAGGCCCCGCCGTTATCGCCGAAATCAAGAAAGCTTCGCCCTCGAAAGGGCTGATTCGCGCTGACTTCGATCCCGAGTGGCTGGCGCGGCGCTATCGCGCCGGCGGCGCTGCCGCGCTTTCGGTCCTGACCGACGAGCCCTATTTCCAGGGCAGCCTGCGCAATCTCGAACTGGCCTCGGACGCCACGCCACTGCCCTGCCTGCGCAAGGACTTCGTCATTGACGAGTATCAAATCGTGGAGGCGCGGGCGCACCGCGCCGACGCCATCCTGCTGATCGCTGCCGCGCTCGCGAGCGACGAGATGAAGCGGCTTGCCGCAACAGCGCACGCTCTCGAGATCGATGTGCTTGTGGAAGTGCACACCTCCGACGAACTCGATCAGGTTCTGGACTCGGGGATGGCCATGCTTGTCGAAGCCGGTATGGCTATCGGCGTAAACAACCGTGATTTGCGCACCTTTGACGTCAACCCAGAGATTTCGCTTTCTCTGGTCGACCGCATCCCGTCCAAGGTAATACGCGTGACGGAGAGCGGCATTTCAACCCGCGAAGACATCGCAGGCCTTCGCCAGGCGGGATTCGACGCGTTTCTGATCGGGGAAAGCCTGATGCGCCAGGCGGATCCCGGTGCCGCGCTGGCCGAATTGCTGAAACCATGAGCCTCTGGATTAAAGTCTGCGGCAATACTTCCCTGGCCGACGCTCAGGTTGCGGCGGAGTCTGGCGCAAATGCTGTTGGCTTCGTTTTTGCGCCGAGCCCGCGCCGCGTGACGCCGGAGCAGGTTGAAGCAATGGTGCCGAAGTTGCCGGCGACGCTCGAGAAAATTGGCGTCTTCGTCGACGCCTCTTTTCAGGAAATTACGTCGACTGTCGAAAACTGCGGGCTCACCGGCGTGCAACTGCACTGGGACGCTCCGCGCGACTTGCCGCTCAAGCTTCGTGCGCGCCTCGGAAAACGCATCCGCATCCTGCGCGTGGTTTATTCCGACGGTGGCGGCGCGACCGCGGCCTTTGCCCCGGAATCCTCCTTGAGTGTCGACGCCATTCTGGTTGACTCGCACACCACCTACGCTGCGGGCGGAACGGGCGTCGCCTTCGACTGGGCTTCGGCCGGTAAGTCACTGTTTCTCAATTCGGAAGTGCGGCAGCACCTTATCGTGGCCGGCGGCCTCACACCCCACAACGTGGCCACCGCGATCAACACGCTGCATCCCTGGGGTGTGGACGTCGTAAGCGGCGTGGAATCCGCGCCCGGCCACAAGGATCCAGAAAAGGTTCGCGCCTTTATCGCCAACGCGCGTGGGGCGGCAGGCGCATGATACGAGCTGGAATGTAACGGCACCGGATCGGGCTCCGTATTCATCCAACAAGGGTGTCGATTCCGGCCTCTCCGGCGCGTCATTGGTTCAGGGACGCAGAACCGCCGGGCGATCCGTTTCGGATTCGTCAATCGTCCATCCCAGGAGGTTTCCCCGTGGGTACTTATCTTCCTCCCATAGAAAATCCGCAAGGCATGATGTTGAAACTGGTCTATGCCATGTCGCGCCGCCAGTTCGGCAAAGTCATGACGCCGCTCAAGGTCTTTGTGGCACGGATGCCGCTGGCCTTCGGCATGTTTGTCGGCAAGATCAGCAAGCTCGACAAGAAGCTCGAGCTGCCGCCAGAGACAATCATGCTTGTCCGCGAACGCGTGGCCCGGCTCAACGTTTGTCTCTTCTGCATCGATATCGGCCGCGCCTATGCCATCCAGTCGCGCATGAACGAAGCCAAGTTCGACGCGATGGACGACTACGCGACAAGCCCGCTCTACAACGATGCGGAACGCGCCCTGCTTGACTACGTCACCTCGCTGACCCGCGATAAGAAGGTTGAGCCTGAATCCTTTGCGCGGCTCAGGAAATACTACTCCGAACGAGCCATCTGCGAGATCGTATGGCTGATTGCCAGCGAGCATATGTACAACATGACGAACATCGGCCTGAACATTCACTCTGACCAGTTGTGTGATATCGCGCGGCACAGGAAGTAGCGACGATCTTCAGAGATTGACCACGAGCTTTCCCCTCGCGTGCCACGTGCCCTGGTAGCGGATCGCTTGGGGAACTTCCGCGAGCGTGAACCTCTTGTCGATGGCGGGCTTGAGATTGCCGCTGGCGATGGATTCGGCGATCAAGGTTAGATCCTGGCGATTCGCTTTGGCAATAAAAAAGCTGAATTTCTGGCGAGAAAAC
>Ga0335074_10001874_pt1 | contig 28523 bp, 25 predicted proteins | sample Lox_Sample_23_FD_206715 | JGI IMG/M metagenome (GOLD analysis project Ga0335074, IMG submission 206715) | Soil microbial communities from Loxahatchee National Wildlife Refuge, Florida, United States - Lox_Sample_2.3 | ecosystem: Environmental > Terrestrial > Soil > Wetlands | place: USA... | reverse complement strand
GATTACGCCGTTTCGGACTGCAGAACCTGCGACGCCGGGATGCGGGCGCCGATCAGGGCCGGGATGCTGGCCATCCCGGCCACCGCGGCCACGATGGCGAGCACGGCGGCGGCCAGCCACCAGACGGGCGGGATAGCCATCACCCCGGTGTCGGTGGCCTTGAACAGCAAGATGCCAAGCGGGATGCCAAGCAGGGCGCCGGGTATGGCGGGCAGGACCTGGGCCCAGGCCACTCCCGCGCTGACCTGCCGCGGGGAGGCGCCCAGGGCGCGGGCCAGCGCCGCGGAGAGCCGGGAGTCCTGAACGGTGGCCCACGCGGCGCAGACCGCGTTGAGCACGGCCAAGGCGACGAGCACGACCGTGATCACGGCCAGCATCTGGGTGTCGCGGGCGACCACGGGGTCCCCGACGTGGCCGCCGCCGGGTCCGAGGTCGTGGTTGACGGTGGCGCGGAAGGTGAGCACGGCGACGATCCCGGTGGTGGTGACCGCGATGCTGGCCGCGCCGAGCATGGCGCGCCGTATCCGGCGAGCGGTCATCCGGACCCCTAGCAGCAGCGGCACCGGCAGCCGCGCGGACAGCGCAATCAGGGCGGCCCGGCGGCCCGGCGGCCGCGGCGCATCGGCCAGCGCGCTGACCGTGCTACTGCGCGAGGCCCGGACGGCAGGCACGAGCGACGAGGCCAGGGCCACCGCCAGCGCCACGGCGACGGTCAGGCCGACCGTAGCCGGGGTGATCGAGGGAGCGCCCGCGGTGCCGATCAGCCCCGCTCCGGGATTGGTGATCAGCGGGGCGGCGGCCCAGCCGATGACCAGCCCGGCCGCCGCGGCCAGCAGGGCTACCGCCAGGTTCTCGGCCACCAGAACGGCGGCCACCAGCTTCGGCGTGCTGCCCACCGCCTTGAGCAGGCCGACCCGCCGGGTACGCTCGGCCATCCGGCCCCCGGCCAGCACGGCCACGCTGGCGATGGCCAGCAGCACGGACAGCACGGCGCCGATCCGCAGCACGCCCTGCTGGTCTTGCACCAGCTGGCCCGCAGCGGACTGGATGTCCTGCCAGGAGTAGACGCTGTCGATGCCGCTGTTGATCGCAGCGCCGATGCCTCCGTTGGCGAAGACCTGGTTCACCACGGCCGGCGCCGTAGCGGGATCCTTGAGCTTCAGGTTCAGCACATAACTCAGCGGGGCCTGCGGCGAGGCCAGGGCCCGGGCATCGGCCTCGGTGACCCAGGTCAGGCCGACGTTGAGGGTCGAGAGATCGCTGCTCGAGCTGCTCATGTCGGGGCCGGTGAACATGCAGCTGGTCAGGTAGCAGTTCGGGTACGGCGCGGCAGCGGCGGTGACCGCGATCCCAGCCACCGTGAAGGCCCGGCCGTCCAGGGTGACCCGGTCGCCGACCCCGACGCCGAGCGCCTCGGCGAAGGTCCGCTCGATCACCACCCCGTCGGGACGCACCCAGCTGCCGGCCGTCAGTTTCGGCTGGTCGATCGAGGCCGGCGCCTGGCCGCGCCCCTCCGCCTGCACCGGCACGGTCAGGCCGCGGACCCGCAGGATCACCGAAGCGATCGGGTAGGGCCCGGAGTACCCGGTGACGCCGTCCAGGTGGGTCAGGGAACTGGTGTCGGCCTGGATCTCCGCGGCGCTGACCGCGGTCGGCCCCTGGGCCGATCCGAGGTTCACGCCGTAGCCCGCCACCAGGTCGGGCCCGTTGGTCAGGGCCCGGGTCTGCTGGTAGGGGTGGCTGGTCACGCCGTTCAGGGCCAGGCCCAGGACCAGCGTGGTGGTGGCGGCGGTGATGGCCAGCAGCAGCAGGATGGCCTGGGTCCGGTGGTAGCGGATGTCGCGGGCGGCCAGCCGGGCGACGAGCAGGATCTTGCCCATGGCTCAGCCCTCCAGTCCGGCCAGGGAGCCGAGGCGGCCGGTGGTGCCGCCCTGCAGCCTGGTCTGGCCGGTGAACGCGCCGTCGCGCATCGAGATCATCCGGTCGGCGGTGGCGGCGACCCGCGGGTCGTGGGTGACGATGACCAGCGTCTGTCCGGCCCTGTGTAGCTGGTCGAACAGCCGCAGGACGTCCGTGGCCGCGGCGCTGTCCAGGTTCCCGGTCGGCTCGTCGGCCAGTACCACCCGCGGCTTGGCGACCAGCGCCCGGGCGACCGCGACCCGCTGGCGCTGGCCCCCGCTCAGCGCCGTCGGCAGGAACTTGGCCCGGTCAGCCAGCCCGACCCGCTCGAGCAGTTCGGTGGCCGTCTGGCGGGCGGCGCGGGGCGAGCGGCCGGCCAGCAGCGCCGGCAGTTCGACGTTCTCCACCGCGGTCAGCTCGTCCATCAGGTGGAAGGCCTGGAAGACGAAACCGATGGCGTCGCGGCGCAGCCGGGCCAGGGCCCGTTCGGACAGCTGGTCCAGGCGCTGCCCGGCCAGCGAGATCTCCCCGCTGGTGGGCCGGTCCAGGCCGCCGAGCAGGTACAGCAGCGTGGATTTGCCGCAGCCGCTCGGCCCCATCACCGCCATGGTCTCCCCCGCCGCGACGTCCAGGTCCACGCCTTGCACCGCGTGGACCAGGCCGCCGTTCTTGCCGTAGTCCTTGTGCAGCTCCTGAGCGCGCAGCACGCAGGTGCCCCCGTCGATGTCGTTCATGACCCATCATCCTTATGGTTTGTCCAGTACTGCTCGCATGCCTCCAGCCAGGCCAGATCGGCCTGCAGCCGGAGTGCGATGCCCTCAAGCAGCAGCGCGGCCTCCGAGCCGTCCGGCTCGGCCATGGCCGCCCGTTGCACGTCGCGCAGCTGACGCAGCAGTTCGCGCCGCTGAGCGTCGATGATCGCGATCGGGTCGGTGAGCCGGGCCGCCCCGGCCGCGATCAGCTTGAGATGAAATTCCGCCAGGCCTGGTCCGGGCCAGCTCACGTCCGCGAGCCACCGGGTTACCCGCTGCCGCCCGGCCTCGGTCAGCGCGTACACCTTGCGGTCCGGCCGGTCCGGCAGGCCGGGCTCCCGTTCGCAGGTCACCTGGCCCGCCTTCTCCAGCCGGGACAGCGTGACGTAGATCTGCCCCGCGTTCAACGCCTCCCCCGCCGGGCCGAGTGCCCGCTGTAGCCGGGCCCGGAGCTGATAGCCGTAGGCCGGCTCCTTGGCCAGCAGCGCCAGCACCGCTTCCTGCTGCACAACTCCTCCTGGCTAACGGTTATCTACCTATAGATAGCCGTTAGCCATGGGCGGGTCAAGGGTTCCGGGGCAGGAGTACCCGGGTCCGTTCGGTAGAAAAATTGACTACCCGGTCCGGCGGTCAGCTCGGGCGCAGACGGGACCAGGCGTCGTAACCCACGGCGAGGAGCAGGATGCCGCCCAGCGCGATCTGCTCGTAGAGCGGGTTGAGGCCGAGCAGGTCGAACCCGTTGCCGATCAGGGCGATGAACAGGACGCCGACCACCGTCCGCCACATCGCCCCCTCGCCGCCCAGGATGCTGGTCCCGCCCACCACGATGCCGGCCAGCACCGTGAAGGTGAGCGTGGTCTCGCCATTGGAGGCCTGGGCGCTCAGTACCCGGGAGGCGTCGATGACCCCGCCCAGGGCGGCCGCGCCGCCGCTGAGCACGAACGTGACCAGCTTGATGAGCTGGACCCGGACGCCGGACAGGCGGGCCGCCTCGGCGTTGCTGCCGCTGGCGTACATGTAGCGGCCCGCCGTGGTCCGGGACAGCACGACGGCCAGGGCCACCACGACGGCCAGCATGGTCCAGGTGGAGGTGTTCACGGTCAGGAACGACGTGCGGGCCAGGTCGGCGAAACCGGGACGGCTGTAGTCGATGACCAGGTTCCCGCCGGTGACCAGGCTGGCCAGGCCGCTGACCACGAACGAGGAGGCCAGGGTGGCGATCAGCGCGTTGATCCGGAAGGCGGTGACGATCACGCCGTTGACCAGGCCGACGCCCAGGCCCACGGCGACGCCGGCCACGATGGCCACGCCCGGCGGGGTGAGCAGGGCGAGGTGGGCCGCGGTCACCCCGGCCAGCGCGTAGACGGCGCCGACCGACAGGTCGATCCCCCCGGCCACCAGCACCAGCGTGCCGGCCGCGGCGATGATAAGCGTCGAGGCCTGCTGGTCCAGGATGTCGAGCAGGTTGACCTTGGTGAAGAACGGCCCGCTCGACACCGACAGCACGATGAACAAGATCAGGAACGGGTACAGGATCCCGGCCCGGCGCAGCCCGGCGGCGAACCCGGCCGACGGCCGCAGCGACGGCAGGCCGCGGCTGGCCGGGGCCTTGGCTTGCGTCATGTCCTGCTGGTCCATCACGCACCTCTTTCGGCAGCGCCGAAGGCCGCGCCGAGGATGGCCGCTTCGGTCATGTCCTCGCCGCGGAACTCGGCGGCGATCCGGCCGGCCCGCATCACCAGCACCCGGTGCGCGAGCCCCAGGATCTCCTCGGCGTCCGAGGAGATGAGCAGCACGCCGAGGCCGTCGGCGGCCAGCGAGGCCAGCAGCTCGTAGATGGCGCGCTTGGCGCCGACATCCACGCCGCGGGTCGGCTCGTCGGCGACCAGGACCCGCGGTCCGCGCAGCAGCATCCGGGCGAACAGCGCCTTCTGCTGGTTACCGCCGGACAGCGTGCTGACCGGCGCGGCCTGCGCGGTGTGGGCCGCCAGCCGCACGCCGACCTGACCGAGTGCTTTGGTTACCGCCTGGCGTTCGGCCCGGTGCCGGACCAGGCCGAGGTCACTGAGCCGGGCCAGGCTGGCCAGGCTCACGTTCTCCGTGATCGGGCGGCCGAGCATCAGGCCCTGTTCCTTGCGGGACTCGGGGATCATGGCCAGCCCGGCGCGCAGCGCCGCGTTCGGGCCCCGCCCCGGGGCCAGCTTCCCGCCGGCCATGGTCACCGTGCCCGCGGTGACCCGCTGGGCCTGGTACAGGGCGCGGGCGAGCTCGGTGCGGCCGGAGCCCACCAGGCCGGCCAGGCCGACGATCTCCCCCGCGCGGACGTCCAGGTCCACGTCGTGGACGCCGGGCGCGGTCAGGCCGCGCGCCTGGAGCACCACCGGCGCGTCCGGCGCGGCCGGCCGCTTGGCTGGGAACGTGGTGCCGAGGGACCGGCCCAGCATCGAGCTCAGCATGGTCTCCTCGGTCTCGTCGGCGGCGGGCGCGGTGCGGACCAGGCGGCCGTCGCGCAGGATGGTCACCTCGTCGGCGAGTTCGGCCACCTCGCGCAGGAAGTGCGAGACCAGGACCACGGTCGTGCCGCCGGCCGCGAGCCGGCGGATGACCTGGTGCAGCTTTTCGGCGTCGGGGCGGCCGAGGGCGGCCGTCGGCTCGTCCATCACGATCAGCCGGGCGTCCCGGCACAGCGCGCGCAGGATCTCCACCTTCTGCTGGTCCGCCGTGCGCAGGCCGCGTCCCGGCAGGTCACCGCTGAGCTCGAAGCCCGCCGTGGCGGCGAGCTCGTCGTAGCGGCGGCGGAGCGCGCGGCGGGCGACGAAGCCGGCCCGGCGCGGCTCGGTGCCCAGGAAGACGTTCTCCGCGACCGACAGCGCGGGTGCGATCGACAGCTCCTGGGCGATCAGGACGATCCCGCGGATGATCGCCTCCCGCGGGGAATGGAACGTGACTGGCGCGCCGTCGATCAGCAGCTGCCCGCGATCGGGGGCGATGACGCCGGCCAGGATCTTGCCGAGGGTCGACTTCCCCGCGCCGTTCTCGCCGACGAGCGCGTGGATCGACCCCCGGGCGATCTTCAGGCTGATCTCATCCAGGGCACGCACGCCGCCGAAGGACTTGGAGATGTCCGCCAGCTCGACGTGCGTGCCCTGGGTGGCGGGCTGGGGGCTTTCGGGCACCTTAGCCCGGCCACTCGGCGGTGAACTGGGACACGTTGGCCTTGGTCACGATGCCGTTGTCGGGGAGTTCGGCCACCGGGTCGATGCCGCCGCTGTCCTGGCCGGTGCGCAGGGCCTTGATCATCGCCTGCGTGGCCAGGCGTCCCTCGCTGGCCGGGGCCTGGGCCACGTCGCCGTACCAGGCGCCGGAGGCCACGCCCTGCAGGGCCGCGGCGCTGGCGCCGTAGCCGACCAGGATCACCTTGCCGGTCAGGTGCTTGGCCGCTACCGCCTGCACGCCGCCCTCGATGCCCTGATCAGACCCGACGATCAGGTTCAGGTCCGGCTTGGCGGCCAGCATGTCCTGCACCGCGGTCAGCCCGTCGGTGGGGCTGAAGAAGCTCTGGCCCTGGGCGACGACCTTCACGCCCGGGTCGGCCGCGATGGCCTTGTCGAACGCCCCGGAGATGGCCACGTCCAGCGCGGAGGCCTTGATGTCGTACAGGTAGCCGACATTGCACGGGTTGAGGTTCTTGGACTGGCAGGCCTGGACCACCATGTTGCCGAGCTTGGTGCCGATCTCGGTCGGGACGAACATCACGTTGGCGGCCAGGCCCGCGACCTGGGGCGCGTCGGTGGAGTAGTTCGGGCCGAGGACCTGATCCATGTTCACGACCTTGATGCCCTTGGCGATGGCCTGCTGGACCAGGGAGATCAGGCCGGTGCCGAAGATCGGCTGCAGGATGATGCCCTGGTACTGGCCGGAGGTGATGACGTCCTGGAGCTGGGAGTACTGCGTCTGCGAGCTGTTGTTGGCGTCGAAGACCTTGAGCGTCGCGTTGTTGTCGCTGGCCACGGCCTCCGCGGCGGCGAGCATCGGGGCGTCGTAGCTGTTCTCCACCGCGAACGACAGATAGGCGATGGACAGGTGCTTGCTGTTGGACGTGCTCGCGGATTGCGAGCTCGTGCCGCCCGAGCTCGTGCCGGAGCTGGAACTCGAGCTGCAGGCCGCGAGCGCGAGCGCCGCGGCGGCCAGGACTGCGCCGTGGCGCCAGAGCCGCGGCTGGACGGGAATGGATGGCACGGCCAGACTCCTTGTCCCTGCTCGCCGGGTGTTCCGGTGAGCAGCTGCGGGAGGGATGGGTTTCTTGGGCGGGTCAGATGTGGAGCCAGGGCTGGCCCGTGTTGCCTGACGTCTGCGACTCCAGGCGCTGCCACGGCCCGGTCCAGCGATAGGAATGGCGGCCGGGCGGCTGTGGGGCCTGGGTCTCGATCCACCGCACCCGCCCGCGGCCCGTGTTGTAGAAGCCGTGGGTCGAGCCGACCCCGGCGAAGAGGACGTCTCCGGCCCGCAGCTTGTAGCCGATGCCGTCGAGTTCGGCTTCGATCTCCCCTTCCAGGAAGAAATACGCCTCCTCGAACGGGTGATCGTGAGCCTGGGCGGCGCCGCCCGGCTCGTAGTCGACCATGAACATCGCGAGCAGTTCGGCCCCCAGGCCGCGGTCGACCATCATCTTGACCGAGATCCCGCTGTAGGCGAGCAGGGCGGTGTCCATGCCGGCCGATTCCCGGTCCCGGACCCGGTCATCCACGCGCAGCGCCTCCTGCTGCGGCGGAGTGCCCGCGTAGTGACCCAGATAGCGGCTGACCGGGCTGTTGACCGGGTTCGGTGCGGGCGGTGCCCCGGCGGGCAGGAAGAACGTATCGGCCGGACGCTGGCCGGGCGGCCGGCGCTGGGGTGTGCTGTGGACGAGCAGCCGGGCCCGGCCGCCTCCGTCGGCCGGGTTGGCCCAGCCGTGCGGCATCCCGATGGGCAGCAGCACGTAGTCGCCGGCGCGTAGCTGATTCTGATGGCCGTCGATGTTGAGTACCGGGGTGCCGGCCAGGACATAGACGGCGGACTCGAATGAGTGCAGGTGCAGGCCCGTCCAGCCGCCTGGCTCGAGCTTGCTGATGGACAGATCGGTGTGCACCGCGCCGGTGTGGCTGCCGACGAGGCAGGAACTCGCGTAGCCTTCCGCGGATCCGGCGTATCCGGCGGGAGGCTCCGAGAAGTCCCAGTCGACGTGGCCGACGTGGTGCATGCCGCGCCTCCTTCCTGTCAGCCGCCCTCGCTGCCGGGTCAGGGGGAGTAAGTCCAGGTGAGGCATGAGTTTAATAATACTGAACAATGTGGTCAAGATCACTACACAACCATTGGGACACGGGTAAGTAACGCTAATTCTTCGGGGGTGGTGGGCGCGGGCGCGTCGGGGGTTTGTTCCGCGGGTGCCTCGGGGTCTGCTTCGGGTCTGCTTCGGGTCTGCTTCGGGCGGCTGGCCGGCCGCCCGGCGAGGGCGGCTAGCGGGACCGGTTGAGGATGACCCAGATGGCCCGGGCCGGGACGGTCCCCGCGTTCCAGAACCGGTGCGGGATCGCTGAGTCGAACGTGAGCGAGTCGCCCTCCTCCAGGACGTACTGCTCGAAGCCGATCTGGGTGGACAGGGCGCCCTCGATGATGACCGCGTACTCCTGGCCGGTGTGCTGGATGGCGTGCTCGGCCTCGGGCACGCTCTGCCCGACCGGGTAGCACACCTCGAGGAACTCCATGTCCTTCTCGGCCGCGGCGGTGAGCCGCTCCCACACCACGCCGCGTTCCAGGGTGATCCGCGGCCGGGCGTATCGCCGCAGGACCGGGCCGTCAGGAGTGGCATCCGCCGCGCCGTCGGCGACCGCCGCGCTGTCCCCCTCGCCGGCCGGGCCCTGCCGGGCCGGGTCGAAGAGCCGGTCCATCGAGATGCGCAGCGCGGTGACCAGAGCCCACAGCGTGCTCACCGACGGGACGGCCCTGCCCCGCTCCACCTGGGAGATGAGGCTGGGCGAGCAGTCCACCCGGCGGGCCAGCTCGCGGGCGGTCATGCCGAGCTCGAGCCTGCGATGACGCAGCCTCGCCCCGATCAGCGCGCCGCGATCGAGCGACTCGGGAGGTGCGTTTTCGTCGGTGAACATCCGTGGGGCCACGTGTGCAATCCTACTGGCGCAGGTCCTGGCCCCCCCGGCGCGCCACTGGCGAGCCGAGGGATTGGTTAAACGATACTTCACCTGTTTACTGACTGTGCTGCGCCTGGGCGCGGTGGAATCGCAGTGCGCGCCGAGCATCCGGTTCCCGGCCCAGCTAATCACTACCGCCTCATACACCTCATGAGTGCTGGTAGTCACCGCCGGTGGCGGCTCTGGATGGGGCTTGTGGTCCACAACCCCCGCCTATCGGGGCATGTGTGCCACAAGCCCCAAAAAGCGTGGGTTTACCAGCCTGACCCGCCCGAGCCCGATCCGTACGAGCCGCCGGAGCCGCCGGAACCGCCGGAACCGCCGGAACCGCCGGAACCGCCGGAACTGCCGGAGCCGCCGGAACCGCCGGAACCGCCGGAGCCGCCGGAACTGCTCGGGACCGAGGATGTCAGCACGGTGCCGGTGATCACGTGCCACACGCCGCCGATGTCGTTGCCGTCGGTGTAGCCCGGCCCGTTGTCACCGGCGTAGGTGTACAGCGGATAGCCGTTGTAGGTGGCCTGCACGGTGCCGCCGGGCCTGGTGATCGTGCCGAGGATCCCGTTCAGCTTGATCCCGGAGACGGCGGCAGGCTGGCCCGTGACGGCGGGCCAGGTGCTGAGGCACTGGCCGGTGCACGCCGAACTGCCGCCGCCCTTGACGTCCTTGGCGTACCAGTAGAGCGTGTCGCCCTGGGCGTTCGCCAGCACGTATCCGATCTTGGTCTTCCTGATCGTCAGCACCGTGGTCTTCGGCTCAGACGCCATGGCCCCGGAACCGCTGGACGCCGTCGCGTTCGCCCCGGAGGTCGCCGTGCCGCCGTAAGCGGAGCCCGCCGACGATGACGGGTTGCCGGCGCAGGCCGACAGGAAAACGACAACGGCTCCGAGCGCCGCCACCGTCAGTCCGCTCTTGCGCATGAGACATCTCCTTCCGTGTCGGTGTCCTGATTGCTGCACACGGACGATACGGGCCGGACGGCGGCCCGGTTCGGGATTGGCCCGCGGTAGCCGCTGCCGTAAGGATTCGGTTATCCCCGGTCGGCATCTTGCGGTGCGGCCGGGACCCGGGGAGACGGCCCGGCTTACCGGCCGGGCTCGCGGTGGACCTGGAGGGGGCCGGAGCTCTGGCTGACCGGCATCAGCTCGATGGTGTTGACGTTCACGTGCGGGGGCTGGCTCGTGGCCCACTCGATCGCGGCGGCGATGTCCCCGGCGGTCAGCGGCTGGGTTCCGGCGTACAGGGCGTCGGCCCGGTCGCGGTCGCCGCCGAAGCGGACCTGCGAGAACTCGGTGCCGCCGCACAGGCCGGGTTCGACGCAGGTGACCCTGACCCCGGTGCCGTGCAGGTCAGAGCGCAGGTTGAGGCTGAACTGGTGCACGAACGCCTTGGTCGCGCCGTAGACGTTGCCGCCCGGATACGGGTAGGTGCCGGCGATCGAGCCCAGGTTGACCACGTGCCCGCGGCCGCGCGCGACCATTTGCGGCAGCAGCGCGCGCGTCACGTAGACCAGGCCGGTGCAGTTGGTCTGGATCATCTGCTCCCACTGGTCCAGGTCGGCCTCCTGGGCCGGCTCCAGCCCGAGGGCCAGGCCGGCGTTGTTGACCAGGATGTCGACCTCGGCGAAGTCGGCCGGCAGCTCGGTTGGCAGTCGCTCGACGCTGGCGCGGTCCCGCACGTCGAGGGTCAGCGGGAGCAGGACGTCGGGACCGAGTTCCTTGGCCAGGTCGTCGAGCCGGCCGGTCCGCCGCGCGGCGGCGATGACCCGGTCGCCGCGGGCGGCGAACCTTCTCGCGGCCGCGGCGCCGAAGCCGGAGCTCGCGCCGGTGATGAGTACGGTTCGCACTCGATGCACCATAGTGGAGCGCATCCTCTGCTAAAACGGTGGCACCGGGCTGGGATGAAGAACCACGGCCCGTTCGGGATAAAAGATTCTGATTTTTTTGTTGGCTGACCTGTGACCCTTACCGACCTCCTGCCGGAGACGCCCGAGCCGGACGCCGTATTCGACGCGTTCGCCGGGTGGTCGAAGCGGCGCGGGCTGGCCTTGTACCCGCATCAGGAGGACGCGCTCATCGAGATCGTCTCGGGCGCGAACGTGATCTTGTCCACGCCCACCGGGTCGGGGAAATCGCTGGTGGCCACCGGGGCCCACTTCGCCGCGCTGGCCCAGATGAAGCTAGCAGAGCGCCGGCGGACGTTCTACTCCGCGCCGATCAAGGCACTGGTGTCGGAGAAGTTCTTCGACCTGTGCGCGGCGTTCGGGCCGGCCGAGGTCGGCATGATGACCGGGGACGCCAGCGTCAACGCCGACGCCCCGATCATCTGCTGCACCGCCGAGGTGCTGGCCAGCATCGCGCTGCGTGACGGTGCCGCGGCCGACGTGGGCCAGGTGGTGATGGATGAGTTCCACTTCTACGCCGACCCCGACCGGGGCTGGGCCTGGCAGGTCCCGCTGATCGAACTGCCGCAGGCGCAGTTCCTGCTGATGTCGGCCACGCTGGGCGACGTCTCGCGGTTCGAGGCGGACCTGACCCGGCGGACCGGGCGGCCGACCGCGGTCATCTCCTCGGCCGAGCGCCCGGTGCCGCTGGTGTTCTCCTACGTGTGCGAGCCGCTGCACGAAACCATTTCTGAGCTGCTGTCCACCGGGCAGGCGCCCGTCTACGTGGTGCACTTCACCCAGGCCGCGGCGCTGGAGCAGGCGCAGGCGCTGATGAGCGTCAACGTCTGCAGCCGGGCCGAGAAGGACGCCATCGCCGACCTGATCGGCGACTTCCGGTTCTCGGCGGGCTTCGGCAAGACCCTGTCCCGGCTGGTGCGGCACGGCATCGGCGTGCACCACGCCGGGATGCTGCCCCGGTACCGGCGGCTGGTGGAAACCCTGACCCAGGCCGGGCTGCTGAAGGTCATCTGCGGTACCGACACCCTGGGCGTGGGCATCAACGTGCCGATCCGCACCGTGCTGTTCACCGCGCTGTCCAAGTACGACGGGAGCAGGACCCGGCTGCTGCAGGCCCGGGAGTTCCACCAGATCGCCGGGCGCGCGGGCCGGGCCGGGTTCGATGTGTCCGGCCGGGTGGTGGTGCAGGCGCCCGAGCACACGGTGGAGAACGAGCGGATGCTGGCCAAGGCGGGCGACGACCCTAAGGCCCGCCGGCGCGTTGTGCGGAAGAAGCCGCCGCCCGGGTTCGTGTCGTGGGGCCAGCCCACGTTCGAGCGGCTCGTGGCAGCCGACCCCGAGCCGCTGACGTCGAGCTTCAAGGTCACCCACGCCATGGTGCTGAACGTCATCGCCCGTCCGGGCGACGCCTTCGCCGCGATGAAGCACCTGCTCAGGGACAATCACGAGGACCGTTCGGCCCAGAACCGGCACATCCGCCGGGCCATCGCGATCTACCGGGCGCTGCTGGCCGGCGGCGTGGTGGAGCGGCTGTCAGCACCGGATGAGTCGGGCCGTTTCGTGCGGCTCACGGTGGACCTGCAGTACGATTTCGCGCTCAACCAGCCGCTGTCGCCGTTCGCGCTGGCCGCCATCTCGCTGCTGGACGTGGAGTCGCCGTCGTACGCGCTGGACGTGCTGTCGGTGATCGAGTCGACCCTGGACGACCCGCGGCAGGTGCTGTCCGCTCAGCAGTTCCGGGCCCGCGGCGAGGCGGTGGCCCAGATGAAGGCGGACGGCATCGAGTACGAGGAGCGTCTCGCGCTGCTGGATGACGTGACCTACCCCAAGCCGCTGGCCGACATGCTGGACGGCGCGTACGACATCTACCGGCGCGGCCATCCCTGGGTCCAGGACTATTCGCTGTCGCCCAAGTCGGTGGTCCGGGACATGTACGAGCGGGCGCTGACGTTTGCCGAGTACGTGGCGTACTACGGCCTGTCCCGCTCAGAAGGGCTGGTGCTGCGCTACCTGGCCGACGCCTACAAGGCGCTGCGCCAGACGGTGCCGGACGAGGCCAAGACCGAGGAACTGACCGATCTCATCGAGTGGCTGGGCGAGATCGTGCGCCAGGTGGACTCCAGCCTGCTGGACGAGTGGGAGCGGCTGCGCAACCCGTCCGACGCCTCGGTCACGGCCTCTGACGGGCGGCCTGCCTCGGTCACGTCGAACGTGCGGGCGTTCCGGGTCCTGGTCCGCAACGCGCTGTTCCACCGGGTCAAGCTCGCTGCGCTCGGCGATTACGACGCGCTCGGAGAGCTGGACGCGTCGTGCGGCTGGGACGCTGACGCGTGGGCCGACGCGGTCGAGCCCTACTTCGAGGTGCACGACCAGATCGGGACCGGGCCGGACGCGCGCGGCCCCGGATTGCTGATCATCGACCAGCGCCCCGGCCGCTGGGCGGTCCGGCAGATCCTCGACGATCCGGCGGGCGACCACGACTGGGGCATCAGCGCCGAAGTCGACCTGGCCGCCTCCGACGAGGCGGGTTCGGCGGTGCTGCGCGTCACTGATGTGGGCCAGCTGTCGTCTTAGCCCCGGTTTGCGCCCAGGAACGACTCGATCAGGGACGCGAACGACGTTCCGTCCTGGAACAAGAAGGCGTGCCCGGCGTCGGGGTAGAGCATGAGCCGGGCGCCCCGGATCAGCTTGGCCAGGGCATAGTCGTTGGCGGTCGCGTCGATCCGGTCGGCGGTGCCGTCGGCGATGAGCGTGGGGACATCGATGGCGGCGGTCCGGCGGCCGGCCGGGTCGGTGCCCGCGAACCAGCCGAGCGAGGCGTTTCCCTGGGCCGTAGTCACCGCGGCCGGAACCGCGGCAGCGGCCGGATAGCTGGCGGTCGCCGCGACGAAAGCGTCCCACGCCCGGGCCTGATCGGCCGGGAAGAGGTAGAGCTGGGCGTGACCGTCGGTCAGCGCCTGGACCGCGGCCTGCGAGGGCACCACGGCCGTGCCGGTTCCCGGGAACGTCGCGGCGAGCACCAGGCGATGCACCTGGGCCGGGTGCCGTACCGCGAGGGCCTGGGCGATCATGCCGCCCATGGACCACCCCAGGACGTCCGGGCGGCCGAGACCGAGAGCGCTGATGAGGGCGCTGGTCTGGTCGGCCATGGCGTCGATGGTCAGCGGCGCCGGCAGCGCCTGCGTCTGGCCCACTCCGGCATTGTCGAAGATCACCACCCGGTAATGCTGGGCCAGGGCGTCCACGAACCGCGGATCCCACACCTCCATGGTGCCGGCGTAGCCCATGACCATGACCAGCGGCGGCCCGCTGCCGACGACCCGGTACCCGACCGTGCCTCGCGTGGTGTGAGCGATCCGCACCGGGGCCGCCACGACCGAGGTCGTGCTCGCCGTGCTCGTCGTGCTCGCTGCGCTTGCTGCGTTCGCTGCGTTCGCTGCGTTCGCTGTGTTCGGCGAGGAGCCGCAGGCGGCCAGGGTCAGCGACATCAGCGCCGCGACCAGCCCCAGGGCGATCGCTGCGTCCGTGGCCCTGCGTCGCATCGGAGTCATGTCCGCCCGCCTGCCTGGTCGATGTACGGCCAGCTTCGCGCGCGGCGCGGGCAAAAGGAAATGCCGGATCGGCATGGCGTCTATGCGATACGCGCATGACACCCGACGCTGTTACGGCACGGGTGTCGGCACGAAGCTGCCGATGGCGTCGGCTACCGCGGCCGGATTGTCGACCGGGACCCACGTCTTGGCTCCCGGAACAGGGACCAGCGTGGCGCGGGGGAAGTCGGACGCGAGCCGTCGCGCACCGCTCATCGGGAAGAAGTCGCACGACTCGCCCCAGACCAGCAGGACCGGCCGGTCGAACTCCGGGATCGCGGGGGCGGCGTCGATGAGGAGCTGAGGACGCTCGCCGGCCAGGGCCGCGACCAGATCCCCGGCCACCCGGGGATCGCGGCGGGCCGGCCCGGAAAACGATGCGACGCGCTCGTCGTCCAGCCCGCTCGCGGCGACGGTGGCGATACCCCGGCGCCGGATGGCCGGCGATCGATGCTGCAGCCAGACCTGCAGCCGGAACAGGGCCAGGGCCAGCCGGGGCGTCAGGCGGCACATGGCCACCGCCTTCTTGAGCTTGTCCGGCGGGAACTGGTCGTAGTTCTCGCAGTTGGTCAGGACCAGGCGGGCCACTCGCCCGAGCGCCGGATGGCCGGTGGCCAGCGACAGCAGGAGCAGTCCGCCGGCCGTGTCGTTGGCGACCACCGTGGCGTCCTCCACCTCGAGCAGGTCGAGGCAGTCCAGCAGCAGCCGGGCCAGCGAGGTGGCCGATCGGTCTGCTCCCGGCGACAGCGGCCACGGATGCGCTCCCAGCGGGAGGTCGACCGTGATGCAGCGGTACCGGTGCTCCAGCGCGACCACGACGTCACGCCACAGGTCATGATTCGCGAGCGCGCCGGCGAAGAAGACGAGGGCCGGCCCTCGGCCGGACGAGCGCCAGGCCAGGGGTCCGAGCCGGGTTTCCAGCGTCTTGGATTCCATGAGTACAAAACATACTCTTAGTATGTACCGTACGCAAGGTCGGCTGGTTTGCTGGCGAGGTTCAGCGCCCGTGGCTCCAGCCACGGGCGCCCCGGACAGCAGGTCCGCGCGCGCGCGTCGTAATGCTCCCCGTACAGCAGCGGCCCCGTCGATATCCCGCTGGGACAGCCGGACCGGCATCCGCCCGCCGCGCCGGACGGGCCGTCGGGACTGGAGCAGTGGTGCCGTGAGCCTGTGCCGTCATGATGATCCCCAGCCTTCCCCGCAGTCACAGTAATCCCGTATGCCTTCGGCCTGGCCGGCCATGATGCCGCGTATGGCCAGGATGGGGCGCTGGAAGGCGAATAGCAGCCCACTCCCTGGTGAGCTACTCTCCGTGGCCTGGGGCCAGGCCACGGAGCATCAGGTCGAGCGCCGGGCCGAGAGCCGCCCTGGTCCCGTCGGGGTCGCTGGAGCGCGCGATGAGGAGACCGCCGAGCAGCGACAGGCCTCCGACCAGGTGCGTGAGTACCTCGGGATCGAGGTCGACGAGCTGGCCGTCCGCGATGGCCGTGGCGATGAACGACCGCAGCGCCAGGAAGCCGGGCTGCTGGTCGGCGGGGCCTTCAGGTTCGAGGCCGAGCACGGTCGGGCCGTCGATCAGCGTGATCCGCTGGATCTCCTTGTCCAGCGCGACGTCGAGGTAGGCGTTCACCCCGGCCACGATCTGGTCGACCGGCGGCCCGTTCGGGTCGATGGCTTCGGCCGTGCGCGCCTGCGCTTCCGCTTCCACCTCTGAGTACACGGCGCGGAACAACGCCTCCTTACCGGCGAAGTGGTGGTACACCGCACCCTTGGTGACCCGGGCCGCGGCCGCGATCTCGTCGACCGACGTCTGCGCGTAGCCCTTCTTGCCGAACGAGGAGCGGGCGGCGGCGAGCACCGCACGGCGAGTGGCCTCGACGTGCTGCGACCGGAGCATGCCCGATGGCTCAGGGCCGCTTGCATCTGTCGCTGCTCGCCGGGGCATGCGGTCAGTATGGCACCGCGGGCCGTCGGTGACCTGGAGCGCGACCGTTTCCTGCCAGCGCTCCGTTCGCGCATTGAGATTCTCGCGGACATGCCCCGATACCGGCATACCGGCTGCCGCCGGGGCGTTTCCGCGGAAACGCCCCGGATGACGATCTGGGGGCGGCCCGATCGTCATCTCGGTGCAGATGTCGCGACCGGCGCGACACTGGGATGGGAGGCAACGACGATGCGTTACGCACTGCTGATGCACTACCGGGAGCTAGGAGAGGGAGAGATCAGCGAGGAGGCGCTCGCGGAGGCCAGGGAGGCGTTCGGGGCCTACGGCCGCGCGCTGGAGTCCGCCGGGGTGCTGCTGTCGGCTGACGTGCTCCAGCCCTCGGCCGCGACGACGACCGTGACCTGCCGGGAAGGCGGCCTGCGGGTGCAGGACGGGCCCTTCGCCGAGACGAAGGAGGCGCTGGCCGGGATCTTCGTGCTCGAGGTACCCGACCTCGACGCGGCCATCGGCTGGGCCGAGAAGTGCCCGGGCGCCCGGTGGGGCGTGATCGAGGTGCGCCCGACCGCGACCGCCTTCGTCGACGGCGCGTGGACACGCTGACGTCCGCGAGTGGGGCGGCGCGATCGGCGGGCGTGGCGGCGCGATCGGCGGGCGTGGCGGCGCGATCGGCGGGCGTGGCGGCGCGGGACAGCTACGGGCGGCTGCTGGCCCTGCTGGCCGCCGCCACCAGTGATCTGGCCGCGGCGGAGGACGCGCTGGCTGACGCGTTCGAGCGGGCCCTGCGGACGTGGCCGTCGCAGGGGGTGCCGGACCACCCCGACGCGTGGCTGCTGACCGTGGGCCGTAACCGGCTGCGCGATGAATGGAGGTCCGCGCGGGTGCAGCGGACCGTCCCCCTCGAGCCCGGCTGGGACGCGCTGGCGCACATCGATGACATCGACGTCGACGCGATCCCCGACCGGCGGCTGGAGCTGATGCTGGTGTGCGCGCATCCGGCGATCGAACGCGCGGTGCGCACGCCCCTGATGCTCAACACGGTGCTCGGCTTCACCGCCGCGCAGGTCGGGCGGGCCTTCTCGCTGCCGCCGTCGGCGATGGCGAACCGCCTGGTCCGGGCGAAAAAGCGCATCAAGACGGCCGGCATTCCCTTCCGCATCCCGGACCGGGCGGACCTCCCGGCACGGATGGCCTCGGTCCTGGAAGCGGTCTACGGCGCCTACGTCATCGACTGGGCGACCGGACCGCAAGCCCGGCGGGTGCCTTCGGAAGCACTGCACCTGGCCGAGGTACTGGCCACGCTGGTGCCCGGCGATCCGGAGGTCCGGGGGCTGGCGGCGTTGATCGAGCTGTCGGCGGCCCGCGCGCCGGCCCGGGCGGACGCGGGCGGGCGTTTCGTCCCGCTGGCCGAGCAGGATCCCTCGCGGTGGGACCCGGATCTGATCGGCCGGGCGCACGAGCACCTGCGGGCCGCGCACGCGCGCGGACAGCTGGGACGGTTCCAGCTCGAGGCCGCGATCCAGGCCGTGCACTGCGCCCGGGCACGCGGCGGCACGACGGACTGGCCGACCCTGCTCACCCTGCACCGCATCTTGCACGCGGTCGCGCCCTCGCTCGGCAGCGGCGTGGCCCTGGCCGCCGTCACCGCCGAGGTCGACGGGCCCGCCGCGGGACTGGCCGCGCTCGACGCGCTGCTGGCCGAAGCCGGTGAACACGCCCGCCGTTTCCAGCCGGCCGAAGCCACCCGGGCGCACCTGCTGGACCGGCTCGGCCGGAACGAAGGGGCCGTCGCGGCTTATGAAAGGGCGATCGGCTTGACCCATGACACCGCCGAACGCCAGTACCTGGAACACCGCCGTGACGAAGCGCAGGTATCCGCCGGTCATGGCGCCGCGGCCCGGAAATGGCAGGACTCGGGCGGGCGCGGCTGTTTACGGCCATTCGGCGGGGCCTGCATTGCGCGAATGCGCACCGGTCGGCGTTTCGGGCAAAACGGGAAACGGCGAGCTTATCCAGCGGTCGCAAAAGACGTGATTTCGTGCCATGGTGGGACCGAGACATAAACCGCGGGGAGGCGGCAGGTATGCCATTGGCGGATGAGTTGCTCGGGATGGCGTCACTGGCAGGCCGGACGCTGATCACGGCCGCGACGGGCGACGGCTGGGGCGCGGTGAAGCGGGGATTCGCGCGGGTGCTGGGCCGGGGCGACCGGGAGCGCACCCAGCTGGCGGAGCACCGGCTGGACGAGACGCGGGAGCAGTTGCTCGCGGTGGCCGAGCCCGAGCGGGCCGCGGTGGCCGCCGGGCTGGAGGCGATGTGGCGGACACGCCTGGCCGACCTGCTGGAGGAGGACCCGGGCGCGGCGACCGAACTGCGAGTGGTGCTGGCTGAAGCCGGAACCGAGATCTCGGCGGGATCGGCGTCGGCCACGGGTCACGGGGTGGCGGCAGGCCGGGATGTGACGGTCACCGCCTCGGGCGGCGGTGTCGCGGCCGCGACGATCCACGGGAACGTATCGCCGGGAAACCCTACCAATCCGGGTCCGGCCGCGAGGTAGCCAGACCCGGGATCACTACGCCCGGACCTCACTCCGTGGTGGCCGACCGCGGCGGGGTGGCGGTCGGCCGGGTCGATCATGACCGGCCGGCGGTCGCCAGCCGGCCCGTGCGGCTGGTCCCCCGGCCAGCCTTCCTGACGGGCCGGGCCGAACTGCTCGCCGAGATGGAAACCCGGCTTTCTCCAGGTGCCGCAGAAGGCCCGCGAATTGTCACCTTGTGCGGGCTGGGAGGGGCGGGAAAGACCAGTCTGGCGGTGGAATATGCGCACCGGCACCTGGGCGAACTCAGCGTGGTATGGCAGTTCGCCGCCGATGATCCCGCCGCGCTGGTGGCCGGGTTCAGCGAACTGGCCGCGCAGTTGGGCGCGCGCGACCTGTTCGATATCGCGGACCCCATCGCGCAAATTCACGGCGTCCTGGCCGCCCGGCCCGACGACTGGCTGCTGCTATTCGACAATGCGCCGGGCCCGGAAGCCATCCAGGCCCTACTGCCGCCCAGAGGCGGCGGACGGGTCCTGATCACCAGCCAGAATCAGCATTGGGGCTTCGGCGAGGTCATCGACGTGCCCGTGCTCAACCGGGATATCGCCGCGGCGTTCCTGGCCAGGCGGACCGGCCAGACCGACACGGGCGCGGCCTGGGATCTGGCCGACGAGCTCGGCGGCCTGCCCCTGGCCCTGGAGCAGGCGACCGCGTATATGCGGGCGACCGGTCGCAGCATCGCCGGCTACCTCGACCTGTTCCGGCAACGCGGCACCGACATGCTCGCGCGGGGCGAGCCTGCCGGCTACGACAAGTGCGTCATCACCACCTGGTCCCTGGCGTTCGAGCAGCTTCAGCGGTCCAATCCGGGCGCGATCGGCCTACTGGCCCTGCTGGCCTGCTGTGCCCCCGAAGTGATACCGGTCGACCTGCTGCTGCGACCCCGGCCCGAGCTCTACGACTCCTTCGGCCCCGAAGTGGCGCGCGTGCTGGTGCCGCTGCTGGAGGACCGGGTGGCCGCCGATGACGCGATCACCGCGCTGCGGCGTTACTCGCTGACCAGCCCGCTCAGCGCCGGCACGGTGTCAGTGCACCGGCTGGTTCAGGCCGTGACGCTGGCCCAGTTGCCAGCCGGTCAGGGGGCCGCGTGGCGGCAGGCGGCCGGAGCCCTGATCGAGGCGGCCCTGCCCGCCGATGCGCGGCAGCCGGCGGCCTGGCCGGCCTATGCGGTGCTGCTGCCTCATGCCCACGCGACGCAGACGGTCACCAGCGGCGGCATGGCCAAGGTGGCCAACTACCTGGGTTGGATAGGCGGCTATGCCCCGTTCGTCGGGCGCGGCGCGGAACAGGCTGAACTGCGCCGCATGTGGGAGGCGGTCAGGCAGGGCCGCGGGCGGGTCGTCGGCCTGGTCGGCGATTCCGGGATGGGCAAGACGGCGCTGGTGGAGTGGTTCCTGCGAGACGCCCATCCGCAGCGGCGGGTCTGGGTCAGCGGCGCCCGCGAGGAGCACACGCTGTCCCTGGGCATCCTGGCCCAGGTGGTCAGCGCCCTGACCGGCCCGTCCGGCCGGCCGCCGCAATGGGCGGCCCTCAATCCCGAGGCCGACCCGATACTGGTCGGGCAGGGCCTGCTGGATGATCTGCGGGACGCCGGCGAGCTGATCCTGGTCCTGGACGACGCGCAGTGGGCGGACCGTCAATCGCAGGTCGCGCTGCGATTCGTGGCCCGGCACATGCTCGGCTGCCCGGCCCTGGTCATCGTGATCCAGCCCGACGAGGCGGGGCTCGACGACGGCTGGCGGCGAGTCTTCGAATCCGGGCACGGCACGCTGCTCAGGCTGGGCGGGCTGGCCCCGGACGAACTCGTCCGGCTGGCTGCCGCGCGGGGGCACTTCGGCCTGTCACCGGCGGGAGCCGCCCGATTGCACCTGCACACGGGCGGCAATCCGCTGTACGCCAGCGCGCTGCTCGATCAGGTTCCGATGCGGTACATCGTCTCGGGTCAAGGTCCGCTGCCCGCTCCGGTCACCCTGGCCGAGACGGTGACGGCCACCCTGGCCGCCCGTAGCGAGGCGGTTCAGTCGCTGCTGTGTGCCGGTGCCATCTTGGGGCTGACCTTCGACGTGGCCCAGGCGCGCGCCCTGGCCGGCATCGCCGATGCCGTGCCGCCGCTGGACGAGGCGGTCGCGACCAGGCTCGTGGCGCCGGTGCCGGGCACGGGCGGGCGGCAGTTCGCGTTCAGTCACGGGCTCGTGCAGCAGGCGATCTACGACCACATGGGCCTGGCCCGACGCCGGGACCTGCACCGGCGCGCGGCCGTCCTGCTGACCGGGGCCGAGGCGCTGCGGCACCGGGTCCTGGCCGCCGACGGCGAGGCCGACGCGGACCTGGCCGCCGACCTCGATCGGCAGGCCGCGCTGGATTCCTCGCACGGCGAGCGCGCGGCCGCCGCCGACCATCTCCAGCAGGCCCTGCTGCTGACTCCGCCCGGCCCGGAGCGATCTCCGCGGCTGCTGGCCGTGGTCGAGGCCGAGCTGATCGCGGGGAACGCCGCGAGCGTGAGCCGCTACGCGGCCGAACTCGCGGCCGGCGGGGGCGATCCCTGGTGGGACTACGTGGCGGGCTACCAGGCACTGCTGGCCGGCGACGTGGAGCAGGCCAAGCTCCGGCTGACCCGCGCGCTGGACAGCGTCGCCGCCCGCGGCGCGCCGCCCCGGGCCCCCGCGGATCTACGGGCCCGCATCGCGGCCATGCTGGCCATCTTCGGCGCCGTGTCGCTGTCCTACCCCGAGATGGTCGAGTACGGGCAGATGGCGGTCCAGGAACGCAGCACGGATCTGTGGGTCTCGGCGTTCGCCTGGTTCGCGCGGACCCTCGGACTGGGCCTGGCGGGCCAGGGCGTCCAGGCCCTGGCCGACCTCGACGCCGAGGGCAGCTGGCCCGGCCTGGACACGCTGGTGGCCCGCGGGATGGTCGAGCTCTGGACGGACCAGCTCGAGGACGCGCACCGGCATCTGAGGGCCAGCGTCGATCGCGCCTACCGGGGCGAGGTGCTGCGCGTCGGCCAGGCGCTGGCGTTCCTCGGCGAGGCCGAGTACCGGCGCGGCCTGCTGGTGGAATCGGTCCTGCACACCGAACTGGCCGTCGGGGACGCCGAGGAGAACCAGCGGTTCTGGGACTACGCCCTGCTGCACGGGCTGGCCTGCTATCCGCGGGCGGCCCGCGGCGACTGGGCCGAAGCCGAGGCTCACGCGCATGCCGCCGCGCAGTGGGCGCCGCTGGTCGGCACGCGGTCCGGGCTGGTCTCGGCGGCGGGGACCCGGGCCGTCATCGCCCAGGCGCGGGCCGACTCAGCCGCCCTGCTGAAGGCCGCCGAAGACATGGACGCCCTGTTCGACCCGCTCGAGCCGGGCGTCACCGTGCTCGGCCCGCTGCGGGCCGCGGCGCTCGCCGACCTGGGCCGGACCAGCGAGGCGGCCGCCGCGCTGAACCTGTACACCGAGCGCTTCGGCCCGATCGGCAGGAGATCCGCGCAGATGGGCATGGCCCGGGTGCGAGGCCGGATCGCGGCGGCCCGGGGCGAGTACGCCGACGCCCTGGCCAGCTACGACGAGGCTCTCGGGCTGGCCAGGTCACTCGGCCTGCCGCTGGAGGCCGGCCGGATCGAGATGCTGACCGGTCAGTGCCTGGCCGCCAGCGGCCGGTACGGCGCGGCCGGAACCCGGCTCCGGTCGGCGCTGCAGCAGTTCACCGATATCGGAGCGGCCGCCTACCGGGCCCAGGCCTCCGACGTGATCCGCCGCCTCGGGCTTTCTCCCGACCCTCAGCCCGACCCGCTGGCCAGCCTCAGCGGCGCCGAACAGCGGGTGGCGCTGCTGGTCAAGGACGGGCTGTCCAACCGCGAGATCGCCAGAACCCTATTTATCCAGCCGGGCACCGTAGAATTCCACCTCACCAATATCTACCGGAAACTCGGTGTATCCGGCCGCATTGCCTTGCGGCGGTTCCTCAATCCACCCCAGTAGGCGCACGGTGTTTTCCCGGGGTCATTCCCCAGTGCAGCCAGTGGTTGCGCCGGGCAGACTTGGGGCAGCAATTGATGCGCGAGCGGTCCCGGGTGGGCCGGATCGGGGCCGAGCGCCCAGGGGCATCGGCACGATTTCCTGGGGTCATTCCCCAGTGTGCCCTCCAGTTGAGCCGGCCAGACTTCAGGTAGCAATGGATGCGAGGGCGGTCCCAGGAGGGTAAATGTCGTGGGAGCTGTCTCAGGTCGGCTGGCTGGTACGGCAGAGCGGCTCGGTGGCCGTGCTGCCGTGGGCGGCGACCTGCATGGCATGCCGCCAGCGCTCCAAGGGTGGCTTGACCTCATGCTGTGGGCTAGCGATCTGCTTCATGTGCATTTACGGGTCCAGGCCCAAGGTCTGCCCGCTGTGCGGATGGGCGGTCGGGCACCGGATGGCCGGAACGGCCTCAAGCTCATCCACGGAGGGAGGGGGGAGGTCCCCCGTGCCTTAGGGCACGGGGGACCAGACCCAGTACCGCGCAACCCCAGGAGACCAGCGCCGTTCTCCTGGGGTCATTCCCCAGTGCGGCAGGTCGCCGCCCAAGCGGTGGCGCTGGTCTCGACCGGGCCTGCGGGCAGCAGGCAGCGGCACCGCTCGCGCAGTTCGGCCCGGCGATCCGGGGTCAGCGCCGCCACGTAGGCCCCGGCCGGGCCGACGCCGAGCGTGAACGGCTCCCACCATTGCTCGAAGCTGGCCTGGCGGACCCGGACGGTCAGCGTGCCCGCCTGGGCCTGGCCCAGTCCGGCCTGGGCGAAGAGCTGAGCCAGATGGCCTTCGCGGACTCCGGCCAGGCCCGACTCGTCGTCGGCGGCCGGATCCAGCTCGCGCACGGCGGACCAGAACGTGGTCAGCGGTCCGCGCCCGCCGGCATGGTCCCACACGCAGGCCGCGACGATCCCGCCGGGCCTGGTCACCCGGCCCATCTCCCGCAGGCCCTGGACCGGATCGGTCATGAAGTGAACGACCAGCTGGGCCAGCGCGGCATCGAAGGCGCCGTCCGGGAACGGCAGCTGCTCGGCCGGTGACTGCCGGACATCCACCCCGGGCAGGCGCTCGCGTACCGCGGCGGCGAACGAGGCGGAGGGTTCCACCGCGAGGACCGCGTCCGCGCCCGCCCGACGTACCAACTCGGCGGTCAACGCACCCGGCCCGCAGCCCACGTCCAGTAGCCGCTGCCCGGCCTGGACCCCGGCCAGGTCGGCGAACTGTACGGCGAGCGGCTCGGCGTACCGCCCCATGAACCGCAGGTAGACATCCGCGCTGACCTCGAAGCTCACGGGAGCAACCTACCCGTCCGGGCTCCCCGGGTCGGGGGTGGTGAGCGGCTCGAGCAGGTCGATGAGCGGCTGGTGGCCGAAGTAGCGGGACCAGCCGAGCGGGGTGGAGTCGAACCGGTGGTCGCGGATGTCCGGGTCGGCGCCGAGCCGCAGCAGGGTCTGGGCCAGCTCCAGGTTCCCGTCCTCGGCCGCCTTGTGCAGGGCGGTCTGCCAGGGCTGATCGCTGGGTACGTCCGTCCGGCCCCTGGCGTTGACGTCGAAGCCCAGCCCGGCCAGGATCTCGACCGCCGCCGGGCGCCCGCGCGCGGCGGCCCACGTGATCAGCGCCGGCCGGGCCGAGCGGACCTGTCCGGCCAGCCCGGGATGGTCACGCAGCAGCCGGTCGAGGCTGGCCCGGTCGCTGCCTATCTCCGGAGCCAGCACGGCCGCGATGAACGCCTCGGCCGGATCGAGGCCGAGCGGCGGAGCGCCGTGCGCGACCAGGTAGTCGACCAGGTCGGCGTGGCCGGTGGTGGCGGCCACGGCGGTCGCGGTGGCGCCGCCGTCGAGCGTGGACGTGACGTCCACGCCGTGGCTGACCAGGAGGTGGACCCGCTCGGTCATGCCGTGGGTGATGGCCCAGGCGAGTTCGCCGCGGAGCATCTGGGCCGGGGTGTCGAGCGCGTCGCCGAGCCGCCGGCGCCACGGGCCGCCGTCGCCGCGGCCCAGGCCGAACTCGAACAGGAGCTCCAAGTGGTCGTGGCCCGGCTCGAACATCCGGTTGTAGAGCGCCTGGCCGGCGTTCGGGTCGGCCCCGGCCTCCAGGAGCAGCCGGGCGCAGGCCAGGACGGCGCCTTCGGCGATCTGCGGGTCGTACCGGGAGTAGGCGAGGTACATCAGCGGCGGCCATCGGAACGGGCCGCCCTCGCGGCGGGCGGCGGCCGGATCGGCGGCCAGGAGGTGCGCCAGCGCCGCGTGGTCGGCCGCCGCGGCGGCCGCGGGCACGCTGCCGACGGTGATCTCCGGGTGCCCGGCGAGCAGCCGGCGCCCTTCGGCCCAGCGCTCCGGCTGGTCGTCGGCGTAGTACAGCGTGACCAGCCGGAGAAACTCATCGGCCCGGCTGGCGGGGGCGCCGGCGATCATGCGGTCGGGGAACCGGCTGTAGCGCTCGATGACCTCGACATGCCGCTTGAGGCGGGCCCAGCTGGGAAAGCCGTACCTGCGCGCCACCACGAGCTGCGCGGCGTGCAGCCGAAGCGGGCGGGGCGCGTCCGGAAAGCGCTGGGTGACCTCGGCGAGTGCCTCGGGATCGCGGGCCAGAACGGCTCGCCGCAGGTCCTTGGCCTGGTTGCGGAGCTGTTCGAGACTGGGCTCATCGGGGAGGTCCGCCACGGAGGGCTCCTTTCGCGTGCCTGCGGTCCGCGTCGTCAGGCCGAAAGGAGGATGGCGGCCAAACCCTCAGTGCGCTCTCAGGCGGGCTCTGCCCTTCCCGCGGACCGGAGGCCCCCTGCGGGCCTGGTTCAGCTTAACGCGGGGGGCCCCGGACCCTCAGTAGCTGGCCGGGGTGTTACGGATGACGATGAGGGTGACGATCTGGCCGTCGCGGACGGTGAAGTAATTGGTCAGGATCAGCTCGTCCGGCAGGTTGGTGTGGTCGAAGTCGCCGTCGTAGCGGCCGCGGACGATGGTGTCGCCGTGGTGGTCGAGGACCTCGGTCACCGCGACGGTCACCCGGTCGCCGACCAGTTCCCTGGCCACCCAGCGGCGGACGGCCTCGATGCCCCGGAACTCCCGGTGCGCGTCGTTGACCAGCGCGTCGTCGGCGAAGGTGGCCACGATGGCGTCCTCGTCGAACGCGTTGACGGCGGCGATGTGCTCGGCCAGCACGGGGGCCAGAGCGGTGGTGTCGGTCATGTCGGCTCCTTGTCGGGGGCTTGCTTCGCGGTTCACTCCACCCTCGGTGCTCCCTGCGCCGGAGGGTCAAGGCCGCGTCTGGCTGCTGGCTGTCCGGTAAGGGGAGGGTTGACAATGGCCTCATGTCACGGCGGGGCAGCACGCTGCGGATGGTGCGGTCCGGCAGGTCTGTGTCGGTCGGCGAGCAGGTCAGCGCGGACGGCGAGTTCGCCGTGTACCGGGTCGGCGGCGCCCCGTTCACGGTCAGGTGGTATCCAGGCCTGCCGGGCACCTCCGAGCTGGCCAAGCTGCTGACGTGGCTGGTGGACACCGGATCCCCGCACCCGGCGTTCAGCTGGCCGGCCGACGCGGTGGTGAGCGACGAGATACCGGGGTTCGGCCTGGTCATGCCGGTCCAGGCCCCGGGTCTGGAGCCGCTCGGTGACCTGCTCTCCCGGGCCGGGGGCCTGCCGTTCCCGGTCCTGATCGCGATCGGCCGTCAGCTGGTGAGCGCGTTCGATGCGCTGCACGAGTCGTGGTTGTGCTACCGCGACGTGAGCCTGGAGAACGTGCTGGTCGATCCGCAGAAGGCCGAGATCGCCCTGATCGGCATCGACGCCATCGGGCCCTACCTGATCGACGGGTCCGTCGGGGCGGCCTCGCCGTTCATGGCCCCGGAGGTGGTGCGCGGCGAGGCGCCGGTTTCCTGGCGGACCGACCGGCACTCGCTGGCGGTGCTCTTGTTTTTCCTGTTCATGCACGGGCATCCGCTGCGCGGCAGGAACGCCGGTACGGGCGGCGGGGAGGAGGGCGAACTGGCCCTGCAGGCGTTCGGGCTGGAGCCGGTCTTCGTGTTCGATCCCCGGGACGACTCCAACCGGCCGGTACCCGGCGATCCGGTCCTGCGCTGGTGGCCCGGCTATCCCCGGTTCTTCCGCGACCTGTTCGAGCAGGCCTTCACCGCCGGGCTGGCCGACCCCGGGAAACGGGTCACCGAGGAACAGTGGCTGTCGGCCCTGGCCCGGCTGGAAGAGTGGCGCCCGAGCCGAGATTGACTCTCCGGTAACGGGAGGGCCGACAATGGGCTGATGGCAGCAGGGCTCACCGTGGGCGACTTCTCCCGCGCCACTCACCTCAGCATCAAGACGCTGCGCCACTACCATGAGGTGGGCCTGCTCGAGCCGGCCGCGGTGAACCCGGACACGGGCTACCGCTACTACTCGGCCGGCCAGATCCCCGCCGCCCAGGTCATCCGCCGCCTGCGCGACCTGGAGATGCCGGTCGCCGACGTCAAGGCGGTGCTGGCCGCGCCGGACGCGTCCGCCCGCAACGCCCTGATCGCCGCGCACCTGGACCGGCTGGAGGCCGAGCTGGCCCAGACCCGGGCCGCGGTCGAGTCGCTGCGCAACCTGCTGCAGCCGCCGGACGGCGCGACGGCCATCGAGCACCGCAGCGTACCCGCCACCGCAGCGGCCGCCATCGGGGCGGTCGTCGACCGGGCCGACGTCCTGGCCTGGTGGCAGGGCGCCCTCGGCGAGCTGCGCGCCACGGTCCGGGCCCAGGGCCTGCGGGCGGCCGGGCCGAGCGGCGGCGTCTACGCCAGCGAGCTGTTCCAGCGGGACCGCGGCCAGGCCACCGTGTTCATCCCGGTGGCGGGGCGCGTCCGCGCCATCGGGCGGGTCGCGCCGCTGGTGGTTCCGGCGGCCGAACTCGCTATCATCAGCCATCACGGCTCGCTCGCCGACGCGGACCTGAGCTACGCCAAGCTCGGCTCGTACGCGACCACGCACGAGATCAGCGTCGACGGGCCGCTCCGTGAGTACTACCTGCGCGGCGCCGAGGACACGCCGGACGAGGCGGAATGGAGGACCGAGATTGGCTGGCCCATCTTCCGCGCCGACGCCCCCGTTGTTTAGCGCCCGGGTGCGCCGGGTCACGCGCCGCTTCGCCGAGGTGGTCTGCCCGCCCGGGATGCGCGCGCACCACCGGACGGACCGGGTCCTGGCCGAGTTCGAGCTCACGGTCGGCGCGCTGGCCCCGGCGGCCCGCAAGGGCCTGACCACCGCGATCGTCGTCCTGGACCAGGGCGCCCGGCTGTACCCGCGGGCCCGGGGACGGCGGTTCAGCGCACTGGACGACCAGGCCGCCGAGGCGTACATCCGGGCCCTGCTGACCCGCGGAGGCGTGGCAGCCCAGCTGGCCCAGCGGCTGCGGGGCCTGGTGGTGATGTGCTACTACGAGCTGCCCCCGGCCCAGCGCGAGATCGGCTACGACCCGGCTCCCTACATCGCGGCCGTGTCCCGCCGCCGCCTGGAGTCCTACGGCCCGGAGATCGCCGCGGGCGAGGCGGCCGTCACCGCGAGGCAGGAACCATGATCGTGGCCAGAAATGGGCGCTATTTGGTCAAAACTGGCCACGATCATGAAAACGCCTCACGAGGGGAGGGGCGGGGGTGAGGGTGCCGGAGGGGGTGACCAGGGCGGTTGATGTCGCGGGGAAT